>Ga0310822_100182_pt1 | contig 51343 bp, 42 predicted proteins | sample P4_ome_2_FD_201313 | JGI IMG/M metagenome (GOLD analysis project Ga0310822, IMG submission 201313) | Sorghum-adapted microbial communities from Joint BioEnergy Institute, Emeryville, California, United States - P4_Day56_Rep2 | ecosystem: Engineered > Bioreactor > SSF (Solid state fermentation) >... | reverse complement strand
CAAACCCGCGGCGAGACCCACCGCCAAGGAATCTACGCCAACCTCCTGGACCGACTCGACGAAACCGGGGCTTGACAAACATCACCCGCATAAGCGTGTGCTTTTCCCATCAGGTCCAGCGCCGCCCGGGTCCGCGCGAGCTCGGCCTCGGCCTTCTCCGCCCGGGCACGTAGCGCCTGCAGCTCCCGCTCGCGCCGGTCCCGCGGCCTGCTGCCCAGCCCGGACAGCGCGCCGGCCTGCGCGGCTTTGCGCCACTCGGCGATGTGGGAGGTGTACAGGCCCTCCCGGCGCAGGATCTCCCCACGCCCAGAGCGGTCCGCGGCGTCGTACTCGGCCAGGATCGCCGCCTTGAACTCGGCGGTGAACGTCCGCCTCTTGGGGCGGTCAGCACGAGGAGCCATGGCCCAATCATCGGCGCCGACGTCAGCAACCGTCATTGTCATCTCAATGTGTCCATCTCTCGCCCCGTGCGAGGTCAGTAGCAGATCAGCGGTGGTGTCTCACCCCATCCTGACGCACAGGGATCCGCCAGCGCCGATCCCCGCGACAACGCGGTCGATACATCGCTGTCACGCCGAGTACAGGGCGGCTGGAAGGAAGGCGCGACGCCCCGATGCGAGCACAGGGATATACCTCGACGTGCTGGGCGGGCGTGCTCTACGGCATCGCGAGCCCTATCTCGCTCGGTCCTCGGGGCATGTGGAGTAGCGAGCGATCAAAGTCGCCCACAATTCTGTTGAGAAGTCTCGTGCGTGCAACAAGATCCAGTCTTGAGCAAAGTTCACCCGCCTCCCCTGAGCTAGCGAGAGAACCCGCATGTCACCCTCGAGGATCTCCTGCAACTCGGGAAGGGCAGCGACACTGCGCGAGAGCGTGAATTGGTCGCCGCCATGGTCGAAGCGGTTCTCGCGCCAGTCCACACCGCCCATGTAGTTCACTCGGGACAGACCTCGTATATCGTTACCTACCACTTCTCGTCGGCGTCGGTCGAGCGAGGCTGAGAAGTTGCCCTCACGCTCCGGTAAATGTGCAGTCCCTCACGTTCAGAGCCTCGCTCCCGAGATAAAGCGCGCGTCGACATTGCGGAAGGTGCATCTCTCGAAGTCAGACCAGGATTTCCTAGCATGACGCGCCTGCAGGTCAGCCCCAAGAGACCACAATCCTGAGACACCGTGCGTCGCCGCCGCATCCACCTCTCGCTTGGAAAGTTCAGAGATCCGCAGATTAAGCCCGTCAGGTTGAGCCCGGCCACCAGACCTTGATCCGTCAATATGACGCTGGTATCCGGCATGCGGCGTTGGCGCGCTGCCAGATGCGAGGAAGTGACATCACCACCTTCACCCCGCCCCGACGGAACCACGCCGCGACCGGGATCCAGGCGTTGCGGGTGGGTTCCATCACCACCGTCAGCTCGCCCGGGTCGCAGTCGATATCCGCCCACAGCCGCTCCAGGTCGACGGTGCGGGAGAAGAACTTGCGCCCGCGCCACACCAGATTGCCGTCCGGACCGGCCAGCGACGCCACGTGCGCCGCCCGACAGTCCAGGTCGAGTCCCAACGTCATGCCCACGTCCAGCTCCTCTGCTCGTGATCGGTCGTCCATCGCGAGGAGAAGTCGGCTGGGCCCAGACATTCTGCAAGGAGTAATCCCCAACCGTGTGAGGCTTCAAGTTCCCGAACAGGGATACCGCTCACCATCGAGAGCCCCTGCGGGGACCTCTCAGTACAAAAGGATCCCCGGGTGCCCCAGCCGCTAGATCAGACCCCCGCAGGGTGCCAATCAACCTAAATGCCGCATGTGGCGGATCGTCTCACGCGAATGAGCTAAGGGAGCTGCAACGCGGAGCGCAGCCGGTCCGCGAACGGGTGCCGTTCATCAGCGTCAACCCATCACGGCAGGTCCCAGACCGCGTGGCCGTCCTCCGGTTCCCACTCGTAGATGTTCTCCACGTGACGCCGGGGCATGACAAAAGCGCCGCCCCTGTCGGCTGGCCCATTGGGGCGACGCGTGCATAAGCACGGTCGGTGACATCACTCGCTGAGTTGTTGGCGTCGAAGACGGGATCCTGGAGAACCTTGGCGTTTCGCAGGCACTCTCGCCGCCTAACTTGACAAGGCTGCAGGAGTCTGCTAGGTCTACGTGTGTGCTCATATCACATCTGCGCCAACCTGGGGCGGCAAGATTAGGGATGTTGCTCGCACTGGGCGCAACGCTATTTCTTGTGAGCACTAGTTCTGTACAACCAGTGGAGGCGGCGTCCTCAACCACGCAAGCAACTCCGCGTCCCGCGCTATGGTGAATTTTGGGTCTGGGCATGCAAACGCGCCTGGAATATACTTGACGAACAACAATGACTTCTACGTGGCCCGCCGTGACCTGGTGCCCTCAAATCAAACTGGTGTTCGCTTGGCAACCGACGCCATGGACGCACTGCCGGGTTTTTCGGCCACGTACTGGGATCCCACCGGCTGCAGCGACGCTGCGGCGGATGTGTGCGTGTACGACGGAGGCTACACCACGCCACCCTACGGTGGTTGGTACGGGTGGGCGGAGTGTGTTGGCACGATCTCTGGAAGCGACCCCAACAGGGTGTGCTCGCTCTATCGCGTTGACTTCAACACGCGGCTAACTCCGCCCTCCTACCAGCGCTTAGCTTGCCATGAGCTAGCCCATACGGTCGGGCTTCTACATAGCGTGCAGTTTAGTACATGTGTTCACACATATATTGACAACGCCACATCAAACAACTTGAACACGCATGACAGGAATCACATCGCGGCGGCCTACTAAGAGGGGTGTGGTATGTCTGGGTTGCGCAAACTCTCGCTCGTTGGGGTCGTAGCGCTAGGGCTAAGTAGCTGCGGGAGCCTCGGCTCTCCCGATGTTGAAAGCGCCGCGGGCTCGTCTGGCGACAGCGGCGCGGGGTCGTCTGTTGAAAGAGCCGCGGGGTCGTCTGAGGGTACACAGGCAGTGTCTCCGCAAGTTGACGGAACCAGCAAGCCGCAGGACCTGACGTTCTGGGATCACCTCATCGTCCAGGGCCAGGAAGCCCAGCACTTCACCTCCCTTGCCGAGATGACCGCTGCCAGTGACGCGGTGGTCCTCGCCGTGCCTGTGGCATACGAGGTGGGTGAGATCTTCAACGAAGACGGCACAGCCGACGGAGGATTGGCCAGCGCCGCGATGGAGCTCGACGTCGTGGAGCAGCTGGCCGGCGCACCTGTCGGCGAGCGCATCGAAGTCTTGTTCGCCGTCACCGGCACGGTCGAGCAAGCGATCGGAAAGATCGAGACGGCCTCGCCGGGTCTCCCGGACGAGGCCGTGTTGCTGTTCCTCATCTCCGGAGCGCCAGAACGACCCGACATCCATGGGTTGGTACACACGAGCGGGCTCTGGGTAGAGGGTCCCCCGGGTGTGGTCGCCCCGTTGGCAATCGATGATCTCGGGCAGCCCTACCCTGACGAGATAGAGGAGCACGACACGCTCGCCTCCCTGGCCCGGGCGATCCAGCCGGAACCTTAGGCCTCACACCCGAGTCATGCCGCTTTAGTGTGTTGGCCAGTCGACGCCGGTGGCGGTGAGGATGTCGCGGGCGGCATCGCTGAGTGGGTCGGTGGCGGTGTGTTCGTGGCCGGCGATGTTCACGGTGATCTGCTGTATCGGCCGTAGTGCCTGGACGATCTTCTTGATGCTCAGCCCGGTGGCGTCCTGCAGGAACCGGGCGATGGCCAGGGCGGTCATGACGACGGTCAGGTGAGCCTCGATCGCCTCGCGCTGGTGATGGAACACCGGGCGCGCACGCAGGTCGCTCTTGGTCATCCGGAACGAGGCCTCGACCTGCCACAACGAGTGGTAGGAGCTGATCACCTCGGCCGCGGGCACGAGTCGGGGCAGAACCGGCCGTTCCTGCTCTACCCGGCCGAGCTCAGCGAGCCGGGGGAGGTCGTGACCGCGGTCGGCGTGCACCGGGTGCTGAGGCGCTGGCTGGCCGAGCTGGGGCAGGACGTCCCGCCCCACCCGTCAACCGAGCGGGATGACGTCGAGGCGCTCCATCGTGGCGAGGTCGTGGCGGGACAGCCCGTCGTGGGTCAGGGACCAGAGCGTGTCGCCGACGACGAGGGTGCGCAGCGGCACGGCGCCCCAGGACCCCGGTGACCCGGTGCTGGACCGGGGCCCCTCGAGCAGGCGTCTCCCGTCGAGCTGCACGCTGAGCACGCCGGTGAACAGGTCCTCGGGCTCGGCGTCGGCGTCCCGGGCCAGCGAGGGAGACCACTGCTCGGCCGGCAGGAACACCTGACCGGTCGCCGCCCAGTGCAGGAACGCGCGGTGGTCCCACTCGATGGTGGAGTGCGCGCCCGGCCAGGAGACCTGGTCGAGCCGCCGCGGGCGACGCGGGTCGCTGATGTCGAAGAGGGAGACCTGCAGCCCGCGGACCGCGCCGGTGCCGGTGTCGGCGTCCTGGCCGACGCCGAGGAGCAGGTTCTCCCCGAGCGGGTGCAGGTACGCCGAGTAGCCGGGGACCTTGAGCTCGCCCAGCACGGTGGGCGCGGTCGGGTCGGAGGTGTCGACGAGGTAGAGCGGGTCGACCTGCCGGAAGGTCACGACGGCCGCCAGGCCCGGACCGAGGAAGCGGACCGCGTGGATCTGCTCGGTCACGCCGAGGCCGTCCACCTGCCCGGTCACGACGAGCTCGTCACCCTCCTCGCGGAGCACGACCAGTGACGACTGGGACCACCGCCCGCGCCCCTCGTCGGTCGTGGTGGCCACCCGGATCACCCCGTCCTCCTCGTCGAGGGCGAACTGGTTGAGCAGACGACCGGGGACCGACCCGGACGCGACGTAGTCCGTGCGCCCCGGGTCGCTGATGTCGAAGCTGTGCAGGTCGGAGCGGAGGGTCCTGCCGGGTGCCAGCTCGGACCACCGCCAGCTCCACGCCGACCACGGTGAGGTGGCCACGACGAGCCGGTCGGTCGAGGCGTAGACGGTGTCGCCGGTGGCGACCAGGCCCACCGAGGAGGTCGGCTCGACGCCGTCACCGGAGAGGTCGAAGGTCAGCACCGACAGGGTCGACAGCCCCGCGGGGTCCCGGGGCCGGGAGACGTCGGTGCACTCCAGCAGGCGGTCGGTGTCCTGCACCGTGCCGTCGGGGGCGAGGACCTGGCGGTGGGGCAGCCAGTCCTCGATCGTGGTCTCCCCGATGATCCGCCGGTTGGCCGCCTCGGCCTCCGCCTCGGCGCGCATCGAGCCGTCCTCGGGGTGGGTGAATGCCAGGCCGGGTGGCTCGGTGACCATGACCAGCCGGATCGCGTCGCCGACCATCCGGGCCGACCGGTAGCCCCCCTCGAGCCGGACCGACCCGAGCACCCGTGGCGCCGACGGGTCGGTGAGGTCGATGCGGGTCACCACGGTGCGGGTCGGCGGGAACGCCGGCACGGTGTCCGCCGGGCCCGGCCCCCCGACCCCCCACTCGGTGGCCAGGACGACGAGGTCGGTGCCCGCGAGCAGCAGCTCGGCGCCGGTGCCCTCGAACCCGCGGTCGGATGACGCCCCGCCGGGTCCGCCGAGCCCCACCCGGGAGAGCACCCGGCCGGTCGCCGCGTCCACGACCGTCACCCCGCCGGAGACGCTGGTGACGACGACGCGGCCGTCGGTCTTGACGATGTCCGGCTCGTCGACGCCGACCTCCTGGGTGTTGGTCGTCGAGTGCTCCGCGGCGCGGGACGAGGCAGCGCCCCCGTCGTCACCCGACGCGGCCCGGTCCTCGACCGCCACGTCGACGGTCTCTGCCCGGCCGCCGTCCAGCCCGTAGGGGCCGACGAGGTCGAGCGCCTGCTCCCGGTAGTAGCCGAGGAGCTGCTCGCACCCGTCGAACGGCCGGAGGTGGACGCTGCCCAGCGTCGTCAGCATGGCCGGCGGCGCAGCGGTGCACCCGGCCACGAGGGCCGGGACGGCGAGGAGGGTGAGGGCTGGTGCGCGTCGCATGGCGACCTCCGGGGACGGAACCTGCGCGGTGACCTCGCTGTGACGCGGGTCACCGCGCGGCGGTTCCGTCAGCCGGACGTCGCCTGCCGCTGCTCGCGCAGCTCGGCCTGCACCTCCGCCAGCTGGTCGGCCAGGCTCGACGGCACGAGCTCGGCCGCGTCGTCGGTGAGCCGGTCGGCGATGCGCTCGCCGAGCTCCTGGGTCGAGGCGCCCATCTCCGCGCCGGCCAGGGCCGGCAGCTCGGACAGCACCGACACCGTGGCGCCCTCGACGGCCGCCGCGGCCTTGCCCTCACCCAGCGAGGCCAGGCAGAGCGCCAGCGACAGCACCGCGCCGGCCGGGTTGGCCCAGCCCCGCCCGGCGATGTCCGGGGCCGACCCGTGGATCGGCTCGAACATGGACGGGGCGCTGCCGTCGAGGTTGAGGTTGCCGCTGGCGGCCACCCCGAGCCCGCCGGCGAGGACCGCCCCGAGGTCGGTGACGATGTCGCCGAAGAGGTTGTCGGTGACGATGACGTCGAACCGCTCCGGCCGGGTCGGCAGGTGCATGCACAGCGCGTCGACGTGCACGTAGTCCACCTCGACGTCGGGGAAGGACCGCGAGACGTGGTCGACCACGTCGGACCACAGGCCACCGGCGTGGACCAGGACGTTGGTCTTGTGGCACAGCGTCAGCCGGCCCCGGCGCTGCCGGGCCAGCCGGAAGGCGAAGTCCACGGCGCGGTGCACGGCATACCAGGTGTTGACCGAGTCCTGGGTGGCCACGGCGGCCGGGGTGCCCCGGTGCAGGAAGCTCCCGCCGCCGACGTAGCTGCCCTCGGTGTTCTCCCGCACCACGACGATGTCGCAGCGCTCCGGGGTGAGCCCGGCGATCGGGGTCGGGACCCCCGGGTAGAGCCGGACCGGGCGCAGGTTGACCGCCTGGCGCATCGCCCCGCGCAGGGCGAGGATGACGCCTCGCTCGAGGATGCCCGGGGTCACCTTGGGGCTGCCGACCGCGCCGAACAGGATCGCCTCGGACTCCCGGAGCCGCGCGACGGTCTCGTCGGTGAGCAGCTCACCGGTCTCCAGGTAGTGGTCGGCGCCCAGCGGGACGGTGGTGCGCTCGGTGACGAACCCGAAGCGCTGCTCCGCGGCGTCGAGCACGGTCAGCGCCGCCTCGGTCACCTCCGGCCCCACGCCGTCGCCCGGGATCACCGCCAGCCGGTGGGTGACCATGACTCCTCCTGACAAACCTCGTGCCGATGCGGTCTACAGTGTGGCGCATTCCCGTTGCAGCAGATCGAGGTGACCCCCGTGGTGAGTGAGCGTCCGCGGACGTTGGTGGAGAAGGTGTGGGACGCGCATGTGGTGCGCGCTGCGGCGGGGGAGCCGGATCTTTTGTACATCGACCTGCACCTGGTGCACGAGGTGACCAGCCCGCAGGCGTTTGAGGGGTTGCGGTTGGCGGGGCGGGGGGTGCGCCGGCCGGAGTTGACGGTGGCGACCGAGGACCACAACGTGCCCACGACGCTGGGGCCGGTGACCGACCCGGTCTCGCGCACCCAGCTGGAGGCGTTGAAGGCCAACTGCGACGAGTTCGGGATCGTGCACTACGCCCGGGGCACGGTGGGTCAGGGCATCGTGCACGTCATCGGCCCGGAGCTGGGGTTGACCCAGCCGGGGATGACGATCGTGTGCGGGGACTCCCACACCTCCACGCACGGGGCGTTCGGGGCGTTGGCGTTCGGGATCGGCACCAGCGAGGTCGAGCACGTGCTGGCGACCCAGACGCTGCCGTTGAAGCGGCCCAGGACGATGGCGATCACGGTGGAGGGGGAGCTGCCGGTGGGGGTGTCGGCCAAGGACATCATCCTGGCGGTGATCAACCGGATCGGGACCGGTGGCGGGCAGGGGTTTGTGCTGGAGTACCGGGGCAGCGCGATCGAGGCGTTGTCGATGGAGGGGCGGATGACGATCTGCAACATGTCCATCGAGGCCGGTGCCCGGGCCGGGATGGTCGCCCCGGACGAGACGACGTTCGCCTACCTCAAGGGCCGCCCGCACGCCCCGCAGGGCAGCGCCTGGGACGCGGCGCTGGAGGACTGGCGGGGGTTGCGCACCGACCCCGGTGCGGTGTTCGACGCCGAGGTGGTGCTGGACGCGGGCGAGCTGTCGCCGTACGTGACCTGGGGCACCAACCCGGGCCAGTCGGTCCCGCTGGACGGGGTGGTCCCGGACCCGGAGTCGTTCGGGGACGAGACGAAGAGGGCGGATGCGGTGCGGGCGTTGGAGTACATGGACCTGGCCCCGGGCACCGCGATGCGTGACATCACCGTGGACACGGTGTTCCTGGGCTCGTGCACCAACGGGCGGATCGAGGACCTGAGGGTCGCCGCGGACATCCTGCGCGGGCGCAAGGTCGCCCCCGGGGTGCGGATGCTGGTGGTGCCCGGCTCCCACCAGGTCCGCCTGCAGGCCGAGGAGGAGGGGCTGGCCGAGGTGTTCACCGCCGCCGGGGCCGAGTGGCGCCTGGCCGGGTGCTCGATGTGCCTGGGGATGAACCCCGACCACCTGTCCCCCGGGCAGCGGTGCGCCTCGACCTCCAACCGCAACTTCGAGGGCCGGCAGGGCCCGCGGGCCCGCACCCACCTGGTCTCCCCGGCGGTGGCCGCGGCCACCGCCGTCACCGGCCGTCTCGCTTCCCCGGAGGACCTGGACTGATGGAACCGTTCACCACCCACACCGGCGTCGGGGTCCCGCTGCGCCGCTCCAACGTCGACACCGACCAGATCATCCCCGCCGGCTGGCTCAAACGGGTGGCCCGCACCGGGTTCGAGGACGGGCTGTTCTCCCGGTGGCGCGAGGACCCCACCTTCGTGCTCAACCAGCCCGCCTACACCGGCGGGTCGGTGCTGGTCGCCGGGCCCGACTTCGGCACCGGCTCCTCCCGCGAGCACGCCGTCTGGGCGCTGCAACAGTACGGGTTCAAAGCCGTCATCTCCGCCCGGTTCGGCGACATCTTCTCCGGCAACGCCGGCAAGTCCGGGCTGCTGTGCGCCACCACCGCCCAGTCCGACGTCGAGCTGCTGTGGAAGTACCTGGAAACCCACCCCGGCGCCGAGGTCACCGTCAACCTGCACGACCGCACCATCACCGCCGGGCCCATCCACACCACCTTCACCATCGACGACTACACCGCCTGGCGCCTCCTCAACGGCCTGGACGACATCTCCCTCACCCTCCAGCACGAGGACGCCATCACCACCTACGAAGCCAACCGGCCCTCGTACAAGCCCGTGACACGGCCCCGCCCGGTGGGCTAGCCTTCACCGCAATGTCGCACCAGCTGCTCCTTCGCTGCCGCAGCGAGGCCCTCCTCTAGTCCGGGCCCCTCGCTGCGGAGTCGCGCTGTTCCCGGACGCCAGCCAGCAAGCAGCGAGGAAAGCCCCCATGAGCAGCTACCACGAGCGCACCCCCCAGCGTCCCAGCGGCATGCCCTTCCGGCGGTACACGCCGTTCACCCCGATCGACCTGCCGGACCGGACCTGGCCGAGCCGGGTCATCACCCAGGCCCCGCGCTGGTGCGCGGTCGACCTGCGCGACGGCAACCAGGCCCTCATCGACCCGATGTCCCCCGAGCGCAAGCGCCGGATGTTCGAGCTCCTGGTCCGGATGGGCTACAAGGAGATCGAGGTCGGCTTCCCGGCAGCCAGCCAGACCGACTTCGACTTCGTCCGGCTGCTCATCGAGGAGGACCTGATCCCGGACGACGTCGTCATCCAGGTGCTGACCCAGGCCCGGGAGCCGCTGATCGAGCGCACCTACGAGGCCATCGACGGGGCCAAGCAGGCGATCGTCCACCTCTACAACTCGACCTCGACGCTGCAGCGGCGGGTCGTGTTCCACCAGGACATGGACGGCATCATCGACATCGCCCTGACCGGCGCCCGGTTGTGCAAGAAGTTCGAGGAGCAGCTGTCGGACACCGAGGTGTTCTACGAGTACTCCCCGGAGTCCTACACCGGGACCGAGCTGGAGTTCGCCGCCCGGATCTGCAACCGGGTCATGGAGGTCTTCGAGCCGACCGCCGAGCGCCCGGTGATCATCAACCTGCCGGCGACCGTCGAGATGGCCACGCCCAACGTCTACGCCGACTCCATCGAGTGGATGAGCCGGCACCTCAACCACCGCGAGCACGTCGTGCTGTCGCTGCACCCGCACAACGACCGGGGCACCGCGGTGGCCGCCGCCGAGCTGGGCTACATGGCCGGGGCGGACCGGATCGAGGGCTGCCTGTTCGGCAACGGCGAGCGCACCGGCAACGTCGACCTGGTCACCCTGGGGATGAACCTGTTCTCCCAGGGCATCGACCCGCAGATCGACTTCTCCGACATCGACGAGATCAGGCGCACCGTGGAGCACTGCAACCAGCTGCCCGTGCACGAGCGGCACCCGTATGCCGGTGACCTGGTCTTCACCGCGTTCTCCGGCTCCCACCAGGACGCCATCAAGAAGGGCCTGGAGGCGCTGGAGCGGGACGCCGCCGAGGCGGGTGTGCCGGTGGACGACTTCCGCTGGGAGGTGCCCTACCTGCCGATCGACCCCAAGGACGTGGGCCGGACCTACGAGGCGGTCATCCGGGTCAACAGCCAGTCCGGCAAGGGCGGCGTCGCCTACGTGATGAAGAACGAGCACCACATGGACCTGCCGCGAAGGCTCCAGATCGAGTTCAGCCAGGTGGTCCAGCACCACACCGACGCCTCGGGCGGGGAGATGACGCCGGCCCAGATCTGGGAGGCCTTCGACACCGAGTACCTGCAGGCGCACGAGCCGGTCCGGCTGGAGCGGGTCGAGTCCTGGGACGAGTCCGGGACCGGCCACCGGATCCGGGCCGCCGTCGTCATCGACGGCGTCCCCCAGGTCATCGAGGGCACCGGCAACGGTCCGATCGCGGCCTTCGTCGACGCCCTGGGCCGGCACGGCTTCGAGGTGCGGGTGCTCGACTACGCCGAGCACGCCATGTCCGCCGGCGACGACGCCCGCGCCGCGGCCTACGTGGAGTGCGCGGTCGACGGCACGGTGCGCTGGGGTGTCGGGGTGGACCCGAGCATCGTCACCGCCTCGCTGCGCGCGGTCGCCAGCGCGGTGAACCGCGGCCGCCGCACCGGGGTCGCCGCCGCGTAGCCGCCCGACCACGCCACCGGGCGGGGACCGGCGCGGTCCCCGCCCGGCGGGCGGACGTCATACGGGCGTCAGAGGTGGATCATGTGGCCGGCGATGCCGTGCAGCGCCTCCATGACCGCCTCACCCAGCGTCGGGTGGGCGAAGACGACGCGGGACAGCTCGTCGGCGGTGAGGTCCCAGGTCTGCGCGGCGTTGAGCACCGGCAGCAGCTCGGTCACGTCCGGGCCGATGAGGTGGGCGCCGATGATCTCGTTGTGCTCGGCGTCGGCGACGATCTTGACGAAGCCGACCCCCTGGCCCAGGCCCTGCGCCTTGCCGTTGGCCGAGAACGGGAACTTGGCGACCTTGACGTCGTAGCCCTTCTCCCGGGCCTGCTCCTCGGTGTAGCCCATCGAGGCGATCTGCGGCTGGCAGTAGGTGGCCCGGGGGATGAAGTCGAAGTCGATCTCCTGGGTCTCGGCGCCGGCGATCGTCTCGGCGGCGATGATTCCCATGAACTCGGCGGTGTGGGCCAGCATGAGCTTGCCGGTGACGTCGCCGATGGCGTAGACGCCGTCGACGTTGGTCCGGCCCCGGCCGTCGACCTTGATCGCGCCGCGCTCGGTGGTCTCGACGCCGAGCGACTCCAGGCCGTAGCCCTCCAGCCGCGGGGCGAACCCGATCGCCGAGAGCAGCCGGTCGGCCTCGAGGACCTGGGAGTCGCCCCCGGCCGCGGGGGAGACGGTGACCCGCACCCCGTCACCGGTGTCCTCGACGCCCTCCACCTTGGTCGAGGTCATCACCTTGATGCCGAGCTTCTTGTAGTGACGGGCCAGCTCCTTGGACACCTCGGCGTCCTCGGTGGGCACCATCCGGTCGAGGTACTCCACGATCGTCACGTCGACGCCGAAGTTGGCCATGACGTAGGCGAACTCGACCCCGATCGCGCCGGAGCCGGCGATGACGATCGATCCGGGGAGGTTCTCGTCGAGGATCTGCTCCTCGTAGGTGACGACGTTCTTGCTCACCTGCACGCCGGGCAGCATCCGGGTCGTCGCGCCGGTCGCGATGATGAGGTTGTCGAAGGTCAGCTCGCGGGTGCCGCCGTCGTTGAGCTCCACCGACATCGAGGTCGGGGAGGTGATCGTCCCCCAGCCGTCCACCTCGGTGATCTTGTTCTTCTTCATCAGGAAGTGGACGCCCTTGACGATCCCGGCCGACACCTGGCGGCTGCGGGCGTGGGTCTTGCCGTAGGACATCGAGACCTCGCCCTCGATGCCGAACTTGTCCTTCTCGTGGCGCAGGGTGTGCGCCAGCTCGGCGTTCTTCAGCAGCGCCTTGGACGGGATGCAGCCGACGTTCAGGCAGACGCCGCCCCAGTACCTCTTCTCCACGACGGCAACCTGCTTGCCCAGCTGCGCCGCGCGGATCGCCGCGACGTACCCGCCGGGACCGGCACCGAGGACAACGACGTCAAAGTGATCGGCCATGGGCCTCAGTATGCCGCCCGGCTCCCGCCCCGCCACCGGCGCGTCCCCCTGGCCAGCGAGGTCGGTACGTCGCCTTCCTGACCACCGTTGATCCTCGGCGGAGCGCACCGACCGGTCCCTGTTCTGGGGGCCGCTGGCCGAGCTGCTGCCCTGACGCTCCCCGGGCGGCCGGGACGGGCCCGTCCGCAGCGGACGGGCCCGCCCCTTCCCTGGGAGTTCCCGGTGAATCTCGACGAAATCCGCCCCCAACCCTTGACACCGCCCGACCGATTGTTCAAGGTTGGCCCCATGCACCTTTCCGCCCTCGTACTTATTAACTCGGGACGCGTCATGCGGTAGCCCTCTACCCAGACGCGTCCCTCCCTCCGTTTGCCCGCCGGGCCGGAGGGTTTTTTGTTGCCCCAGCCAGATCAGACCCCTGAAGGAACCCGATGACAGCCCAGCCGGTCCAGGCCATCGCCGAGAGCACCCCCGCCGCCCAGGTCACGGGCGCGCAGGCGCTTGTCGACACCCTGCAGCGCGTAGGCGTCGAGCACATCTTCGGGCTCCCGGGCGGCGCGGTGCTCCCGCTCTACGACGCGCTCTACGGCGCCCCCGGCCTGCGGCACATCCTGGTCCGGCACGAGCAGGGTGCCGGGCACGCCGCCCAGGGCTACGCCGCGGCGACCGGCAGGGTGGGCGTCTGCCTGGCCACCAGCGGCCCCGGCGCGACCAACCTGGTCACCCCGCTGGCCGACGCCAACATGGACTCGGTGCCGATGGTGGCCATCACCGGCAACGTCCCCTCCAGCGCGATCGGGTCCGACGCCTTCCAGGAGGCCGACATCCGCAGCATCGCGATGCCGGTGACCAAGCACAGCTTCCTGGTGACCAACCCCGACGAGATCGCCGCCACCGTGGCCAGCGCGTTCCACCTGGCCGCGAGCGGGCGGCCCGGACCGGTCCTCGTCGACGTCTCCAAGGACGCCCTGCAGGGGCGGACCAGCGTCGACGCCGCCCGGCTGCTGCCGCTGCGCGGCTACCGCCCGGCGGCGGTGCCGACCCCGGAGGCGGTCCGGGACGCGGTGTCGCTCATGCTGGCCTCGCGGCGCCCGGTCCTCTACGTCGGTGGCGGCACCATCCGCGCGGGCGCGCACGCCGAGCTGCGAGCCCTGGCCGAGCTGACCGGCATCCCGGTCGTCACCACGCTGATGGCCCGCGGGGCGTTCCCCGACCACCACCCCCAGCACATGGGCATGCCGGGCATGCACGGCACCGTCGCGGCGGTCGCGGCGCTGCAGCGCAGCGACCTGATCATCAGCCTGGGCGCCCGGTTCGACGACCGGGTGACCGGGGCGCGCGACTCCTTCGCGCCGAACGCCCGGGTCGTCCACGCCGACATCGACCCCTCGGAGATCAACAAGAACCGTCCCGCGGACGTCGCCCTGGTCGGTGACGCGCGGTCCACGATCGCCCTGCTCACCGCGGAGTATGCCGCGCGGGTGCAGGCGGGTGCGACGCCCGACTACGCCGAGTGGGTCGCCGCGTGCGACCGGATCAAGCAGCGCTACCCGCTGGGCTACGAGCGGCCGCACGACGGCAGCCTGGCCCCGCAGGAGGTCATCGCCCGGATCGGTGCGATCGCCGGGCCGGACGCGGTCTACGTCTCCGGGGTCGGCCAGCACCAGATGTGGGCCAGCCAGTTCATCACCTACGAGCGGCCACGCAGCTGGATCTGCTCCGGTGGGCTGGGGACGATGGGCTTTGCGGTCCCGGCGGCGATGGGCGCCAAGGTCGGGCGGCCGGACGCCACCGTCTGGGCCATCGACGGCGACGGCTGCTTCCAGATGACCAACCAGGAGCTGGCCACCTGCGCCGTCGAGGGCATCCCGATCAAGGTCGCGATCATCAACAACGCCGCCCTCGGCATGGTCCGCCAGTGGCAGGCCCTCTTCTACTCCGAGCGCTACAGCCACTCGGGGATCCCGTCGATGCAGGTGCCCGACTTCGTGACGCTGGCGCAGGCGTACGGCTGCGTGGGCCTGCGGTGCGAGCGCCCGGAGGACGTCGACCGCACCATCGAGGCCGCGATGGAGGTCGACGACCGGCCCGTCGTCGTGGACTTCCGGGTCCACCGCGACGCCATGGTCTGGCCGATGGTCCCGGCCGGCACCTCCAACGACGACATCCAGTACGCCCGAGACCTCAAGCCCGATTTCGAGGAGGACGAGTGAGCCCCCACAGCGGACCCGGCCACACGCCATACAGCACCACCACACCCCCACGAGCCCGAGAGGGAACCAGAATGAGCAGACACGCACTGTCCGTCATGGTCGAGAACAACCCCGGCGTCCTGGCCAGGGTCTCGGTCCTGTTCGCCCGCCGCAGCTTCAACATCGACCACCTGGTCGTCGGCCCCACCGAGGACCCGAAGGTCTCCCGGATGACCATCGTCGTCAACGTCGGCGAGGAGCAGCTGCACCAGGTCGTCAACCAGCTGGACAAGCTGATCGAGGTCATCCACATCGAGGAGCTGCCGGACGCCGGCGCGATCCGCGACCAGCTGTGGGCGATCAACGACAACGGCCCGCGCCCGCTGGGTGCCATGGCCGCGGCGTGGGGCTGAGCCGATGGCGCGGATGTACTACGACGAGGACGCCGACCTGGGGCTGATCCAGGACCGTGCCGTGGCCGTGCTCGGCTACGGCAGCCAGGGCCACGCGCACGCGCTGTCGCTCCGGGACTCCGGTGTCGACGTGCGCGTCGGACTGCCCGAGACCTCCCGGTCCCGGGCCAAGGCCGAGGCCGAGGGGCTGCGGGTGGTCACGCCTGCCGAGGCAGCGCGCGAGGCCGACGTGGTCATGGTCCTCACCCCGGACCACACGCAGCGCAAGCTCTACACCGAGGCGATCGAGCCGCACCTCGACGACGGTGACGCCCTGTTCTTCGGGCACGGGTTCAACATCCGGTTCGGCTACATCACCCCACCGGCCGGGGTGGACGTGTGCATGGTCGCGCCGAAGGGCCCGGGCCACCTGGTGCGCCGCGAGTTCGTCGACGGCCGCGGGGTGCCGGTGCTCGTCGCGGTCGAGCAGGACGCCTCCGGGCGCGCCTGGGACCTCACGCTCTCGTATGCCGCGGCGATCGGCGGCCTGCGTGCGGGCGGGATCCGGACGACCTTCACCGAGGAGACCGAGACCGACCTGTTCGGTGAGCAGGCGGTGCTCTGCGGTGGCGTGAGCCAGCTCATCATGAAGGGCTTCGAGACCCTCACCGAGGCCGGTTACCAGCCCGAGGTCGCCTACTTCGAGTGCCTGCACGAGCTCAAGCTGATCGTCGACCTCATGTACGAGGGCGGGATCGCCAAGCAGCGCTGGTCGGTGTCCGACACCGCCGAGTACGGCGACTACGTCTCCGGGCCGCGGGTGATCGACGACCGGGTCAAGGAGAACATGAGGGCGGTGCTCGAGGACGTGCGCAGCGGCGCGTTCGCCGCCCGGTTCATCGCCGACCAGGACGCCGGTGCGCCGGAGTTCCAGCGGCTGCGCCGGGAGGGCGAGCAGCACCCGATCGAGGCCGTGGGCCGCGAGCTGCGCCAGATGATGGCCTGGGTGAAGAGCCACGACGAGGACTACGTCGAGGGGACCGCGGCACGGTGACGACGACCCACCAGGCCGCCGACCCCAGGCCGCGCTCCCGCGAGGTCACCGACGGGCTGGAGCGGGCCGCCGCGCGCGGGATGCTCCGCGCCGTCGGGATGGGTGACGAGGACTTCGAGAAGCCCCAGATCGGGGTGGCCAGCTCGTGGAACGAGATCACGCCGTGCAACCTGTCCCTCCAGCGGCTCGCCGCCGCGGTGAAGGACGGGGTGCACGCCGCGGGCGGCTACCCGCTGGAGTTCGGCACCATCTCGGTGTCCGACGGCATCTCGATGGGGCACGAGGGGATGCACTACTCCCTGGTCTCCCGGGAGGTCATCGCCGACTCGGTGGAGACGGTGATGGCCGCCGAGCGGCTCGACGGCTCGGTGCTCCTCGCCGGCTGCGACAAGTCCCTCCCGGCGATGCTCATGGCCGCCGCGCGCCTCGACCTCGCGTCGGTGTTCGTGTACGCCGGGTCGATCCTGCCCGGGGTGGCCCGCCTGTCCGACGGGTCGGAGCGCGAGGTCACGATCATCGACGCCTTCGAGGCGGTGGGGGCCTGCCTGCGCGGCTTGATGCCGCGGGAGGACGTCGACGCGATCGAGCGGGCGATCTGCCCGGGTGAGGGTGCCTGCGGCGGCATGTACACCGCCAACACCATGGCCTCGGCGGCCGAGGCGCTGGGGATGGCGCTGCCGGGCTCGGCGGCACCCCCGGCGACCGACCGGCGCCGGGACCGGCTCGCGCGGCGGTCCGGGGAGACGGTGGTGCAGATGCTCCGGACCGGGATCACCGCCCGGGACGTCATGACCCGGGAGGCGTTCGAGAACGCCATCGCCGTGGTCATGGCCCTCGGTGGCTCGACCAACGCGGTGCTCCACCTGCTCGCGATCGCGCACGAGGCCGACGTCGACCTGAGCCTGGACGACTTCGCCCGGATCGGTGCGAGGGTCCCGCACCTGGCCGACGTCAAGCCGTTCGGCGCGCACGTCATGACCGACATCGACCGCATCGGCGGCATCCCGGTCGTGATGAAGGCCCTGCTCGACGCCGGCCTGCTCCACGGTGACGCGCTCACCGTGACCGGCCGGACGGTGGCCGAGAACCTCGCCGAGCTGGACCCGCCCGAGCTCGACGGCACGGTGCTGCGCCGGCTGTCCGAGCCGATCCACGCCACCGGTGGGGTGACGATCCTGCACGGCACGCTGGCACCCGAGGGCGCGGTGGTGAAGTCCGCCGGCTTCGACTCCACGGTGTTCCGCGGCACCGCCCGCGTCTTCGACGGCGAACGGGCCGCGATGGACGGGCTGGCCGACGGCACGATCGGCGCCGGCGACGTGGTGGTCATCCGGTACGAGGGGCCCAAGGGCGGCCCGGGGATGCGGGAGATGCTCGCCATCACCGGCGCGATCAAGGGCGCCGGCCTCGGCAAGGACGTCCTGCTCATCACCGACGGCCGGTTCTCCGGCGGCACCACGGGGCTGTGCGTCGGGCACATCGCCCCGGAGGCCACCGAGGGCGGCCCGATCGCCCTGGTCCGGGACGGCGACCAGATCGAACTCGACGTCGCCTCCGGCCGGCTGGACGTGCTCGTCGACCCTGCCGAGCTGGACCGCCGGCGCCGGGCGTGGACCCCGCCGCCGCCGCCCGAGCGGGCCCGTCGCGGCGTCCTGGCCAAGTACGCCCGCCTGGTCGGCTCGGCCTCCCAGGGGGCCGTCACCCACTGAGGCTCCTGCGGACGCCGCGGGTCGCCGTGGTCCCCACCGGGCCGCGGCGACCCGTCGTCCCCCGGGCGGGCCCCGGCGACGGTGGGACGGGCGGGTGGTGCCGGACCGGGGTGGGGGGTGACAGGATCTGCGCATGCACGGCCCGTACCCCGTCCTCGACGCCCTGCTCGCCGACCCCGGTCGGGGAGTCTGGGCGGTGCTGCTGCGGGAGGGGCAGGGTGAGGCCGAGGTGCTCGTCGGCGACGTGCACGACATCGACATCCTCGCCGAGATCCCCGAGCCTGGGCAGGACCTCCCGGTCCTGACCCTGGTGCCGTTCCGGCAGGTCACCGAGCGCGGCTTCGAGGCCCACGACGACGGGACGCCGCTGCGCGTGCTCCGCGCCACGGCATACGAGCGGGTCCCGCTCGACCACCTGGTCGGCCGGTTGCCGCGGGAGCGGGTGGAGGTGACCGACGAGCGGTTCAGCGTCTCCGACGAGGACTACGCCGCCATCGTCGGCAGGGTCATCGAGGACGAGATCGGCAACGGCGAAGGAGCCAACTTCGTCATCCGCCGCGACATCCTCGCCCGGACCCGGACCGACCCCGCCGTGGCGGCACTGACCTGGCTGCGCACCCTGCTCACCGACGAGACCGGCGCCTACTGGACCTTCGCGGTGCACACCCCGGGGCACACCCTCGTCGGCGCCACGCCCGAGCGGCACGTCAGCGTCCAGGACGGGCGGGTCCGGATGAACCCCATCTCCGGCACCTTCCGGCACCCGGCCGACCCCGCCGGGCTGGAGCCGGCGTTCCGTCGCTTCGTCGACGACACCAAGGAGACCGAGGAGCTCTTCATGGTCGTCGACGAGGAGATGAAGATGATGTCGCGCATCTGCACCGACGGTGGCCGGATCATCGGTCCGCTGCTCAAGCAGATGGCGCACCTGACGCACACCGAGTACCTCCTCGACGGGCGCTCCGAGGCCGACCCGCGCGACGTGCTCCGGCTGACGATGTTCGCCCCGACGGTGACCGGCTCGCCGATGGAGAACGCCTGCTCGGTCATCACCCGCTACGAACCGGAGGGGCGGCGCTACTACGCCGGCGTCCTCGCGCTGCTCGACCGGGACGAGACCGGGGAGGAACGTCTCGACGCCCCGATCCTCATCCGCACCGCACACCTCGACGACCAGGGCACCATCCGGGTCAGCGCCGGCGCGACCCTCGTGCGGCACTCCGACCCCGCCTCGGAGGTGGAGGAGACGTCCGCCAAGGCCCGCGGGGTGCTCGCCGCCCTCGGGCTGCGGCCGCGGCGCACGCCGCTGGCCACCGGTCCGCTGGCCGAGCTGCCGGGGGTCGCGGAGGCGCTCGCGGCCCGCAACGAGTCGCTCTCGGCGTTCTGGCTGTCACCCCAGGAGCCCCGCCCCGACCCGCTGCTCACCGGGCGCTCCGTCCTCATCGTCGACGCCGAGGACGACTGGACCCGGATGCTCGCGCACATGGTCCGCCACGTCGGGATGCGGGCCCGGGTACGCCGCTGGGAGTCGGTCACCCCGGCGGACGTGCTCCACGACGACCTGCTGCTGCTCGGCCCCGGGCCGGGCGACCCCACCGACCTCACCGACCCCCGGATCGCCCGGCTGCGCGAGCTGCTCGACGCCCGGGTCGGCGCCCGCCTGCCGCTGCTCGCGGTGTGCCTCAGCCACCAGGTGCTCGCCGCCGCGGCGGGCCTGGAGATCGTCAAGCTGCCGCGGCCCCACCAGGGCGTGCAGCTCCGGGTCGACCTGTGGGGCCAGCCCGCCCGGATCGGCTTCTACAACACCTTCGTGGCCCGGCCCGGCCCGGCCGTGCTCCGCGTCGGCGACGAGGAGGTGCGGCTGGAGCTGGCGGCCCACACCGGTCACGACGGGGTGGTGGCGATGCGCGGCCCCGGGATCGCCTCGCTCCAGGGCCACGCCGAGTCGGTGCTGTCCAAGGACGGGCTGCGCACCCTGCACGGCCTGCTGCTCCACGCGCTCCGGGGCCGGCCGTGACCGTCACCGCCGAGCGGCCGCTGGCCGCCACCCGGGTGGTCACCCTCGCCGTCAACCTGCCCGGCCCGCTCGTCGCCCGGCGCCTCGCCGCCCTCGGCGCCCGGGTCACCAAGGTCGAGCCGCCGGACGGCGACCCCATGGCCCGCTACGTCCCGTCCCTGTACGACGCGTTGGTCGTCGGGCAGGAGGTCCGCACCGTCGACCTGCGGTCGGCGCCCGGACGGGAGGAGCTCGCCGGGCTCCTTGACGACGCGGACCTGCTCCTGACCTCGAGCCGGCCCGGCGCGCTGGCCCGGCTCGGCCTGTCCTGGCCGGAGCTGTCCGACCGGTGGCCCCGGCTGAGCCGGGTGGCGATCCTCGGGGAGACCGGGGAGGGGGCCGAGCGCCCGGGCCACGACCTCACCTACCAGGCGCACGCGGGGACCCTGCCGGAGAGCGGGCTGCCCACCGTGCTGCTCGCCGACCAGGCAGGCGCGGAACGGGCCTTCGGCGAGTGCCTGCTGGCGCTGCGCGTCGCGGAGGCGACGGGGCGGGGCGACCACCGCGAGGTGGGCCTGGCCGACGTCGCGGCGGACCTCGCGGAGCCCCTCCGCCACGGCCTCACCGCACCGGGCGGCCTGCTCGGGGGCGGGCTACCGGCATACGGGATCTATGCGGCGCGCGAGGGCCGGGTGGCCGTCGCCGCGCTGGAGCCGCACTTCTCCCAGCGGCTGCACCGGCTCCTCGGGACCGACGGGTCGGCCGCCGACCTGGCCCGACGGTTCCGGGAGCGGACCGCGGCGGAGTGGGAGGCGTGGGCGGCGGAGCACGACCTCCCGATCGCCGCGCTGCATGGTTTTGAGGACCCACGCAAGAAAATGAGAGATCTCTCATCTAATTCTCACGCTCAATTCACAGACGGTCAGTAGCGTCAACGTCGAGCCCCAGAAAGGGGCGGCGTTCCGGTCGCGCTCTCCCCCCTCGCGGCGGTCGGGACGGACATCACGGTGAGCGGTGTGGAGGAGAAAGTCACAGAGCATCCCCACAGGCAGGGCCCAGGGACCCGGATCCCCTCCGTTGCCGACAGGCAGCGTCCGGGTGGCCCGCAACCGACCACCGAAACGAGCCCCAGGACCTCGTCCTGGGGCTCGTTCGTTGTCGCGATGGGGTGATCAGGGGCTTCGTGCCGTAGAGTGGGTGCAGCAGTCCGGTCCGTCTTGCCCCGGCTGCAGGCGATGTGATCACCGATGTCATGAGTCGCGCGGCCCCCGCAGGGGAGTGACAGGCGCGCAGGGCGGGACACCTACCGTCCGCACCATCGGAGCTTCTCACTTGTCCCACGACACCTTCGCGCGCCTCGGCGTGCCCACCGCCCTGTGCACCGTGCTCGCCGAGCGCGGCATCACCACCCCGACGCCGATCCAGGCCGCCACCCTGCCCGACAGCCTCGCCGGCCGTGACGTGCTCGGCCGCGGCCGCACCGGGTCCGGCAAGACCTACGCCTTCCTCCTGCCACTGGTGACCCGGCTGGTCGCCTCCGGCACCCGGCGGCGCCCCGGCAGGCCGCGCGCCCTCGTGCTCGCGCCGACCCGCGAGCTCGTCGGTCAGATCGAGTCGTCGCTGGCGCCCCTGGCGCAGGCGACCGGCCTGCGCACCATGACCGTCTTCGGCGGCGTCGGCCAGAACCCGCAGGTCCGCGCCCTGGCGGCCGGCGTCGACGTCGTCGTCGCCTGCCCGGGCCGGCTGGAGGACCTCATCGGCCAGGGGCACGTGTCCCTGGATGCCGTCGAGATCACCGTGCTCGACGAGGCCGACCACATGGCCGACCTCGGATTCCTGCCGGTGGTCAAGCGTCTCCTGGACCGCACGCCGCGGGACGGGCAGCGGATGCTGTTCTCCGCGACGCTGGACGCCGCGGTCGGCGTGCTCGTCACGCGCTACCTGCAGCAGCCGGTCACCCACGAGGCCGACTCGGCGCAGTCGCCGGTCTCGACGATGGCGCACCACGTGCTCCACGTCCGCGCCGACACCCACCTCCCGGTCCTTGTCGACCTCACCTCGGCTCCCGGCCGGACGGTCGTCTTCACCCGGACGAAGCACCGCGCCAAGCGCCTGGCCAGGCAGCTCAACGCGGCCGGGGTCCCCGCGGTCGAGCTGCACGGCAACCTCAGCCAGAACGCCCGCACCCGCACCATGGACGCCTTCCACAGCGGGGCCGCCCGGACCCTGGTCGCCACCGACATCGCCGCCCGCGGCATCCACGTCGACGACATCGCGCTGGTCATCCACGCCGACCCGCCGGTCGAGCACAAGGCGTACCTGCACCGCAGCGGCCGCACCGCCCGCGCCGGCGCCTCCGGCACGGTCGTCACACTGATGACCGACGAGCAGGTCCGCGACGTCCGCGACCTCACCCGCAAGGCCGGGATCAGCCCCACGACCACCAAGGTCGACCCGCGGCACCCGCTGCTGCAGGAGCTCGCTCCCGGCGACCGTGCGCTCACCGGCCCGTATGTCGTCACGCCCCCGGTCGGCTCGTCCGCCGGTGGCGGTGGTGGCCGAGGTGGTAACGGCGGCCGCCGGAACGGCAGCGGGCGCACCGGTGGCGGGCGGAACGGCAGCGGTCGCAACGGTGCCGGCCGCAACGATGGTGGCGGCGACCGCAGCGGCGCCGGCTCCCGTGCAGGCGCGGCCCGGACCGGAGGCGGGTCCCAGGGCCGGGGCCGCGGTCCCGGTGGCCAGCGGAGCGGCCGACCCGCCGCCGCGGGCCGCTCGAACGGGGCGGGTCGGTCCGGCGGCGCTGCGGCGTTCTCGGCCGGCTCGAGCGTGGGCCGCCGCGGCCGCTGAGCCGCTCGCACCACCCTCGTTCAGCACCGTTCTCGGCAGCACCGTCTTCGTTCAGCACCGTTCTCGGCAGCACCGTCTTCGTTCAGCACCGTTCTCGGCGCGCCACCCTTTCCGGGTGGCGCGCCGAAGCTCTTCCCGAGCCCGGCCGCCGGGGCTTTGTTGCGGTGTGACCGCCAGAGCGGTCAGAACGTCGCAGTGACATGTCGCTGTGAGGGGTTTGGGCGGTCCCTGTCGCTGTGAGGGGTTCGGGCGGTCCCTGTCGCTGTGAGGGGTTCGGCGGCGGGTGCGCCACCGTCTGGCCTTGGCCGCTCACCACCGGGTGGGTGTCGAGCCTTGCTGCGTGTCGACGGCTGGAGCCGCCGGAGCGCAGCAACGACACGTCGCATTGCTGCACCCGGACGGCTGGGAGGGGTGGGGTCTGGTCAGGGCCCCGGACGGTGGGGCCTCGGGGGGTGCAGCTCAGGTGAAGAGGCAGAACGGGTGCCCCGCGGGGTCGAGCATGACCCGCACCGTGTCCTGCGGCTGGGCGTCCGCCAGCCGGGCCCCGCACTGCTCGGCCCACGCGACCGCCTCGTCGAGGTCACCCTGCACCCAGATGTCCAGGTGCTGCGTGGCGTTCTGCCGGCCGGGCTCGGCGGGCCAGACGGGTCTGTCGAAGGAGCGCTCGTACTCGAAGTTCAGCGTGGGCCCGTCCGGCGCTTTGAGCTGCGCCCACCCGGCCTCGGGAGGCTCGCCCTCGCGTGAGGGCTCGGACACCCGCACCTCGGTCCCGAGCAGCCGCGCGTAGAAGTCCGCCAGCGCACGGGGGTCGGGCGCCCCGATCGTCACCGAGGTCACTGTCAGCGTCGTCTCCATGTCGCCTCCTCCACCTGACGCCCACGCTACGCGCGGCTGGACCGCGGTGCGGACGGGCCGCGCGCCGGGTGCGCTCCGCCCGCCGGTGTGCGCACCGCCCCGAGACCGCGCACCGCCCGGAGCGGGCGTCCTTGACCACGCGGCGGACCCGGCGGGAGGCTGGCCGGCGGAGGTGTCAATGCTTCGAGGCCAGCACGTCATCCTGCGCCCGGTCCGCGAGAGCGACCTGGACCGCCTCTGGGAGGCGCACGTCGACATCGCCAACCGCGGCCGGTTCTTCCCGCTGGGGGTGATGTCCGAGACCCGCTTCCGGCGCGAGTTCGCCGAGCACGGCTTCTGGCAGAAGGACGAGGGCATGCTCCTCGTGACCACACCGGACGGCACGGTCGCCGGGCACATCGAGTTCTTCCGTCCGGTGTCCTACTGGGATGCCTGGGAGCTGTCCTACCAGCTCTACGACCAGGCGTTCGGCGGGCGCGGCTACACCACCGAGGCGGTGCAGCTGCTCGTCGACTACCTCTTCGGCGCCAAGAAGGAGCACCGCATCCAGTTGGTCATCGTCCCGGACAACGCCGCCTCCCGGCGGGTCGCCGAGAAGTGCGGCTTCGTCCTCGAGGGCACCGCGCGGGGCGCCTTCTACAACGACGGCCGGAACCACGACGTGCTGCTCTACTCGCTGCTGCGGACCGACCCGCGACCCTGGCACGGCGCCGGGTGAGCCGAGCGGGCGTCATACAGAAGGAGCCGCGGACCGGCGGTCCGCGGCTCTCCGCTGTGGCCAGGGGCGGGGTCGAACCGCCGACCTTCCGATTTTCAGTCGGACGCTCGTACCAACTGAGCTACCTGGCCCGGTCGCGCTGTCAGTAGCGACTGACCTGCGCAAACAAGCGCCGGGGCGATCCGGCGCGGGTTCACTATACCCGACCTGCGAGCTCCGCCCCCACCCGCGCAGGCGGCGCATAGGGTGGGCGCCGTGGGTGAGGTGTTCGCGGGCCGGTACGAGCTGGTCGACCCCCTCGGTGAGGGTGGCGCCGGCGTCGTCTGGCGCGCGTGGGACCACCGGGAGCGCCGCTACGTCGCCGCCAAGGTGCTCCGCCAGGTCGACTCCGCCTCGCTGCTGCGCTTCGTCCGCGAGCAGGCGGTCCGCATCGAGCACCCGCACGTCCTCACCCCGCTGGGCTGGGCGGGCGAGGACGACAAGGTCCTCTTCACGATGCCGATCGTCTCCGGCGGGTCGGTCGCGACGCTCATCGGCGACTTCGGGCCGCTGCCACCGCGGCTCGTCGCCGTCCTGCTCGACCAGACCCTCGCCGCGCTGGAGGGGATCCACGGCCGGGGCATCGTGCACCGCGACGTGAAACCGGCCAACCTGCTCCTCGAGCCGACCGGCCGCGCCCTGCCGCACCTGTGGCTCAGCGACTTCGGTGTCGCGGCCCCCCTCGACGCGCCGCGGCTCACCCACGGCCCCGTGGCGCTCGGCACCGAGGGGTACCTCGCCCCGGAGAGCCGGTTCGCCGGGTGGGAGCCCGACCCCCGGGCCGACCTGTATGCCGTGGGGATGTGTGCCGTCGAGATGCTCACCGGCGACCGGCCCGGCACCGGAACGGTCACCGCCCCGGCGCTCCCGGACGGGCTGCCCGCGGGGCTCGGGGACGTGGTGCGGAGGCTGACGGAGTTCGACCCGGCACGGCGCCCTGCCACCGCGGCCGGGGCGCGGGCCGCCCTCACCGCCACGGGTCTCCTCGACGAGACGACGGCCGAGCGGGTACTCGGCGAGGTGGAGGTGTTCGACCAGCTGCCGCCGCTCCCTGCCGGGTGGGGACCGGAGGGACCGCGGGAGCCGGTCGCGGCCGAGATGGGAGCGGTCCCCTCCGCCGGGTCGGTGGCGCCCACCTCGGTGACCGCAGGCGAGACCCCGTCCGGCGAGCCGGTGGCCGAGACGCCGCAGCCCCCGGCGGGGACCCGCCGAGGGCTGGGACTGGCGACCGCGCTGCTGGTGGCCGGTGCGCTGGTGCTCGCGCTGACCGCCTACCTCGTCTGGGGCTGACCGTCAGCTGCGCAGCGACCGGGTGAGGACCACGACCCCGGCCCCCAGGAGGGCGAGACCGACGGCCGCCAGGGCGGCCAGCAAGCCGGTCGAGATGTCCTGGTCGGTGTCGGCGGCGGGGGCCGCAGCAGGCTCCTCGGACGTGGCGGCGCTGTCGTCGGCCGGCTGGCTCGGCGGTGCGGTCGTCGCCGTCGCGGTGTCGTCGGCGGGGCCGTCCTCCGGCTGGTCCGTCGCCGCCAGGTACTCCGGGACACCGGAGACCTCGCCGACCAGCGCGGTGGTGACGGTGAACGGGATCGAGGGACGCACCTCGCTGTTCGAGGTCAGGCTCACCGCCACCCAGTAGTCGCCGGCCAGCGAGGCCTCCTGCTCGTTGCCCGAGGTGCGGTTGCTCCAACGCACCTCCGGCGTCGTGGCCCCGGCACGGGTCTCCCGCCCGGCCTGGACCACCGCGCGGCGGTTGAGGTCACCCGTGTCCGCGAGCACCTGGTGCGCCTCGCCCCTGGTGGGGCCGATGATGAGCACCTCCACGCTGTCGCTGGCGGGACCGGTCGTCTCCGCGAAGACGCCGCTGGGCTGGGGGAACTCGACGAGGGCCTGCAGCCGCTGGCCGTAGTCGACCGGCACCCGGAAGAACACGATCTCGCCGCGGGTCAGCTCCGAGGCGTAGGTCCGGCCGGGCTCGATCTCGGGGGCATCGTTCAGCGAGGTGCCGGCGACGACCTCGCCGACCGCTTCAGCGGAGGTCATGTCCTCCCAGACCGCCCGGGGCGCCTTCTCCGGCAGGTCCGTCAGGTTGCCGACCGGGGGCTCCTCGGAGACGACCATCTCGAACGGGCTGTCCAGGAGGTCCTCACCGCCGCCGGCGATCTCCACCCGGAGTACCAGCTCCTCGTCCTCCTCGCACGGTCCGCCGTCGCCGTAACGACCCGAGCTGACCGCTGCCGTGCCGAACGCGTTGCCCTGGCCGATCGTCCACGGCTGCCCGGCGATGGTGCCGCAGGTCCGCCCATCGAGCGTGTCGAGCCAGATCCGGAAGCTGCCGTTGCTCTGCCCCTCGGCGCGCATCGTCACCCCGACGTGGACGGTGGAGCCGGGGAGCGTCCTGGGGATGCGGTAGTGCTTGCCGGCGTTGATGTCGGAGGGCAGCCGGTCGGTGTACTGGCCTGCGGCCAGCACCGGCGCGTCCGAGGCCGAGAGGGTGCCCTCGACCGGTTCGCCGCTGATCGTGAACGGCCGGAAGGCCCGGGTGGAGACCCGCGTCAGCGCGCCGGTCAGTGACTCGGTGTCGTCCGCGTCGAGGTAGAGGCCGTTGCCGGCCTCGGCGATGCACTGCAGCTGTCGGCGCGCCTCGCTGTCGACGTCCAGCCCGACGACGTGGACCGCGACGTCGATGCCGCCGTCGGTGAGGTCCTCGGCCACCTCGCAGGGGTCCGGGTCGCAGGTGGACAGTCCGTCGGAGACCAGCAGGATCGAGCGCGGTCCCTCGGACCCCAGGTCCCGCCCGGCCTCCCGGAGGGCGTGGCCGATGGGCGTCTCGCCGCCGAACGGCCGGTAGTCCTCGACCGCCGCCGAGAGGGCCCCGGTGTTGCCCGTGCCGATCGGGACGACCAGCTCGGAGTCCGAGCAGGCCGCCGCGGTGCCCGACCCACTGACCGTGGAGGCGAACAGCCGCAGGCCCACGGCCTGGTCGGCCGACAGTCCGGAGACCACCGCGTCGAGGGCGTCCCGGGCCGACTCGATCTTGGGCCGGCCGGCCCCGTCCGGGTCCCCCATCGACCCGGAGGCGTCGAGGACGAGGAGCAGCTTGCCGTCGGCGTCGCCCGTCTGCGCGGGGACGGGCGTGGTCGCCGGCCCGGCCAGCGACGGGCCGGCCAGCAGGGCGGTGGTGGCGGTGGCGGCCAGCAGGGCGGTGACGCCGCGCCGGGTGGTGGTCCTGAGCATGTCGGTCCCCTGTGTCTCGGTGCGTTTGCGATAGCGAAGGTATGCCGTTGCAATCGCAAATGTCAACCGGACGGCGACACCCCACCAACCGCGCCTACTGTAACGTCGGCGAGCACACGCCAGCGACGCGAGCCGTTCTCAGACGTCCGCTGCCGCAAACGCGAGTACGGGAGGTACACGGGTGACGGACCCGGTCGAGCGCAACCGGCAGGCCCAGCGCGAGGCCTACGGTGAGCCGCTGGCCGACGTCTTCCGGCGCCTCATGCAGACCTTCGAGCTGTCCCAGGCCGCCCTCGCCCGGGTGCTGGGGATCTCGCCCCCGATGCTGTCCCAGCTCATCAGCGCCCAGCGGGTCAAGATCGGCAACCCTGCCGTGCTGCACCGGGTGCGCGCCCTGGAGGAGCTGGCCGTCCAGGTGCGCGAGGGCCGGGTGCCCGAGGACGAGGTCGCCGCGGCCCTCGACGGGATCCGGGCCTCGACGGGGCAGTGGACCCGCACCGACGCCCACCCCGCCGCTGCGGACGACCGTGCCGTGGTCGAGGCGGTCCACGGGCTGCTCCGGGCGGTGGCCTCGGGGCAGGAGCTCCACGCCGCTGCCGAGCTGCTCCAGGAGGAGCACCCGGAGTTGGCCGAGCTCCTGCGGGTGTACGGGCTGGGGCCGACGTCGGCCGCGCTGGACCACTTCGCGCGGCACCGCCGGCTCTTCTGACGCGGCTCCTCCGGACTTGACCCCGGGCAAGGCGAAGGGGCCGCCGTCCCGGTGGACGACGACCCCTTCCGCTGGCGACCCCGACGGGACTCGAACCCGCGACCTCCGCCGTGACAGGGCGGCGCGCTAACCAACTGCGCCACGGGGCCATGGTGGCCGTGCGTGTATCCCCAACGGGATTCGAACCCGTGTTACCGCCGTGAAAGGGCGGGGTCCTAGGCCGCTAGACGATGGGGACCCGTCCGGGACGGCCCCCCGCGCCCCAAGCGCAGCTCGGATCCGTCGAGGACAGTGCGAAAGCATACGTGAGGGGGTCACCAAACTCCAAAGCGAGCTCACCGTCCCGGGTTGGCCCAGGTCAGGAGCTTCTCCAGGGGCCAGGTGTTGACGATCCGCTCCGGCGGAACGCCCACCCGCACCGCCCGCTCGCAGCCGTAGTCGAGGAAGTCCAGCTGCCCCGGCGCGTGCGCGTCGGTGTCGAGCGCGAACAGGCACCCGGTCTCCACCGCGAGCGCCAGGAGGTCGTCGGGCGGGTCGCTGCGCTCGGGCCGGGAGTTGATCTCCACCGCCGTGCCGCTCTCCACGCACGCCTCGAAGACCGCGCGGGCGTCGAAGGTGCTCTGCGGGCGGGTGCCGCGGCCCCCGGTGACGAGCCGGCCGGTGCAGTGCCCGAGGACGTTCGTATGACGGTGGCGCACCGCGGCGATCATCCGCCGGGTCATCGCGGCCGACTCCATCCGCAGCTTGGAGTGCACCGAGGCCACCCGGACGTCGAGCTTGTCGAGCAGCTCCGGGGCCTGGTCGAGGGTGCCGTCGTCGAGGATGTCGACCTCGATGCCCTTGAGCAGCCGGAACCGGTCGCCCAGCTGGGTGTTGAGGGCGTCGACGACCCCGATCTGCTTGCGCAGCCGATCGGGGGACAGGCCGTTGGCGACGGTGAGCCGGGGAGAGTGGTCGGTGAGCGCGAGGTACTCGTGCCCGAGCTCCATCGCGCTGGCGACCATCTCCTGGATCGGCGAGCCGCCGTCGGACCAGTCGGAGTGGCTGTGCAGGTCGCCGCGGAGCAGCGCGCGCAGCTCCTCACCCCCCTCGGCCAGCGGGCCGGCGGCGGAGGCCTCCAGCTCGGCGAGCTTGTCCGGCACCCGGCCGGCCACGGCCTGCTCGATCACCGCCGCGGTCGAGGGGCCGATGCCGGGCAGCTCCCTGAGGGTCCCGGCGCGCACCCGCTCGTGCACCTCCGCCTCCGGGATGCGGAGCAGGGTGGCCGCCGCCTCCCGGTAGGCCCGCACCCGGTAGGTCGACTCCCGGGTGCGCTCGAGCAGGAAGGCGATGCGCCGCAGCGCGTCGACCGGCTCGATGCTCACGGCCACGAACCTACGGCACCGGCGCACGTCATACGGTATGGGCATGAGCCAGCCCTCGCTGCGGGTGGCCCGGTTCGCCGAGCTCACCCCCGCCCAGCTCTACGGCCTGCTGAGGCTGCGGGTGGACGTGTTCGTCGTGGAGCAGGAGTGCCCCTACCCCGAGCTCGACGGGCGGGACACCGAGCCGACCACCGAGCACCTGTGGATCGAGGTCGACGGGGAGCCGGTGGCCACCGTGCGGGTGCTCGAGGGCGACGGGCACGCGGTCATCGGCCGGGTCGCCACGGCCCGGGAGCACCGGGGCCACGGGTACGCCGCGCAGCTGCTGGAGGAGGCGATCCGGCGGATCGGCGACCGCGAGATCCGGATCGGCGCGCAGGCCTACCTGGAGCGGTGGTACGAGCGGTTCGGCTTCGTCCGGTCCGGCCCGGACTACCTGGAGGACGGCATTCCGCACCTGCCGATGGTCCGGCCCGCACCCGCGACGGCCTGAGGTCGTCAAGCCTCTTGTCCAACTGGCCGGAAGGGCCCAAGGGCAAGACGTTCACGCTGCTGGGGATGATCATGGCCGCCCCAGCCGGGCGGCGGGGACCAGTGGCTCCGGAAGAACCTCCCCGCGCCGGTCCGGCTGCTGTGGCGCCTGGTCGGCCGGCGGCAGTACGAGGCGAGCCGTGCCGCCATCGAGGGGCGGGCCACGTCCTGATCGGACCCTGTACCGCCCGGTGCGGCGCGAGTAGCCTGGTCGGGGCGGCCTGCCAGGACCGCACAGGAGGCGACGGCCATGAACGGTCGATCTCCCGTGATCGCCCTCCTCGGAGCAGCGGCACTCGTCGTGACCGCCTGCGCCTCGCCGGACGGCGACGTGGCCGGGACCGGTGACGACGCGACGACCTCGTCGGCCCCGACGGCCGTCCCCTCGACCGGCCCTCCGGACGGTGCCGCCGGCCCCACGTCCACGCCCGACGGACCCGAGGTGCCGCTGCCGGTCGCGAAGGGCTCCGACGTCGACGGCCTCGTCGACGTGGGCGGTCACCGGCTCGACGTGTTCTGCACCGGGTCCGGCGAACCCACCGTGGTCATCCTGCACGGGTGGATCGACCAACCCGGCCTGAAGTCGAGCCACTTCTACGGCCCGCTGGTCGACGAGCTGGGCGGGGAGCTGCGGACCTGCTACTACGACCGGGTCAACGTGGGCGACAGCGACGACCTCCCCGGCACACAGACCCCCGAGATGGTGGTCGAGGACCTCGACAACCCGATGACCGCGCTGGGTGAGCCAGGCCCGTTCCTGCTGATCGGCCAGTCGGCTGGCGGCATGGTCGCCTCGGCGTATGCCGTGGCGCACCCCGACAAGGTGGCCGGCATCGTCATGGTGGACGCCGCCTTCGACGAGGAGAGCATCATCGAGGACGTGGGGATGGTCCCCGAGGGCGCCTCCCCCTGCGACCCGGAGAACCGCAGGGCGGACGGTGAGGAGTCGCTCCAGAAGATCGACAACTGCGCGATGTACAGGTGGGCCTACGCACGCCGCGAGCAGCGTCCCGCCGTCCCCCTCGTCTACCTCGCCGCAGAGCGCGAGAAGTGGAGCACCTTCAGCGAGTTCGGTCCCGCCTGGACCGGGGCGATCATCCCGCTGCAGCAGGCCTACGCCGAGAGCTGGTCCCCGGGGAAGTTCGAGTGGGTGGACTCTGGGCACGACATCCACGTCGAGAAGCCGGAGGCGGTCGCCGACGCCGTGCGCTGGGTCGTGGAGCACCGCTCCGGCTGAGGCAGAGGGTCTGCCGCCCCACGCTCAGGGCTCGGTGGCCACCGGCGTCGCGGGCGGCGCTGCGCGCTCCTGGGCCCGGCGCAGGACGCGGGCCCCGGCCAGGGAGGTCGCCGCGGCCAGCACGGTGGCCAGGATCGTCACCCCGTAGGCCGGGGCGTGGCCACCCCAGTCGGCCAGCCGCCCGGCGACGCTCGAGCCGAGCGCGTAGCCCAGTCCGGTGACCGCGGCCAGCACGGTCATCGCCGCGCCCAGGTGGCGGACGGGGGTGACCCGCTCGGCGACGGTGAACGTCGTGATCATCGACGGGGCGATCGCGACCCCGAGGACCAGAAGCACCACGGCCAGCAGGCCCAGCCCGTCGACCGCCAGCAGCGGCAGGGCGAGGACCACCATGACCGCGGTGAAGACGCGCAGCCGGTTCTCGTAGGCGAAGGTGTCCGGCACCGCGACGACGGCCAGCCCGGCGGCGACGCTGCCCACGCCGAGGAGGCCGTGCATCAGCCCGGTGAGACCGGGCTCGCCGGCGGCGGTCGCCAGCACCGAGGTGCCGGTCTGGACCGAGCCGAAGACCATCCCGATGCTCAGCTGCACGGCGGCCAGCACGAGCAGCGCCGCCGAGACCAGGCGGCCCTCGCCCGACCGGTGCGCCCGGCGCGCGGCACCGACCAGCCGCGCGGTCGGGTGGGCGGCGAACCAGGTGCCGAATGCCGCGAGCAGGAGCGCTGCGGTGACGATCGCGGCGGCCGGGTTCAGGATCGCGCCGACCGCGCCGACCAGGGCGGGGCCGAGGACGAACGAGGCCTCGTCGGCCGCACCCTCGTAGGAGAACGCGGCGTCGACGACGACGCGGTCCTCGGCGCCGGCGCGGCGGCTGATCGGCCGCCAGCGGACCCGGGCCATGGTGCCGACCTGCGGGACGAACAGCCCGGCGCCCGCGGCGACCGCCGCCAGCGGCCACCAGGGCGCACCCGCGACGTGGCCCTGCGCGAGCAGGACGAGCGCGAGCAGGCCGGCGGAGCCGACCGCGGACTGGACGAGGAGGACGGGACGCTGGCCGATGCGGTCGGTCAGCGTGCCGGCCAGGGGTGCTCCCAGCGCGTTGGCCACGGCGAACGCGCCCGCGCTGGCGCCGCCCGCGGCATACGAGCCGGTGGCGCCGGTGACGAGGAGGAGGGTGCCGAGCTGGGACATCGCCAGCGGCAGCCGCCCGAGGAAGGCGACGAGGACGTACAGGGGGCCGGTCAGCGCGAAGAGGCGCCGGTAGGTCGAGACGGGTGACACGGGATCTGCTCCAGGGGTCGTGCGGTGCGCACCGTCCCCACCGCACGGTGCGCGAATCCCTTGAGCCGCACCAAGGATACCGCAGGCCGGGAGGGCGGCGGCAGCCAGAGCGGGGCCCCCTCCGCCTCCGGCGGGTACGGTGGTCGACCGTGCGACTGCCGGACCAGGGACTGCCCCCCGAGGAGGTGCGCGCCCGCCTGGGCGCCTACGCCGCCGACGACGTCGACTGGCGCGGCGGGCGCAGCTGGTCCCTCGTCTACGACTCGCCGGCCTGGCACACCGCCCTGGTCGAGGAGGCCGCCGCCCGGTTCGCCCACGAGAACGCCCTGTCCCACTCCGCCTTCCCCAGCACCGCGCGCTTCGAGTCCGAGGTCATCGCCATGGTGGCCTCGGTGGTGGCCCCCGGTGCCCCGTCATACGGGGTGTTCACCAGTGGTGGCACCGAGTCGCTCATGGTCGCGGTCAAGGCCTACCGGGACGCGACCGGGCGATCCGAGCTGGTGCTGCCGGTGACCGCGCACCCGGGCTACTGGAAGGCCGCCGCCTACCTCGGTCTCACCACGCGGCTGGTGCCGGTGGGGCCGGACGGGCTGCCCGGCGTCGCCGAGCTGCTCGCTTCGACCGGGCCAGACACCGCCCTGGTCGGGCTGTCCGCCCCCTGCTTCCCGTTCGGTGTCGTCGACCCGGTCGAGGAGGTCGCCGCGGCGTGTGCCGAGCGGGGCATCGGGGTGCACGTGGACGCCGCCATGGGCGGGCTGTTCCTGCCGTTCCTGCCCGCCGCCGGGGGGCCTGCGATCCGGTTCGGCACCGACGTGCCCGGCGTCACCTCGGTGTCGGTCGACTTGCACAAGTACGGCTACGGCGCCAAGGGCGCGTCCGTGGTCCTGTTCGCCGGCCGGGAGCTGCGGCACCACGCCTACTACGTCGCCACCGGCTGGCCCGGGGGCGCGTATGCCGCGTCCGGGGTGGTCGGGACCCGTCCCGTCGGAGCCGCGGCGGCCGCCTGGGCCGCGGTGGCCTCGCTGGGCGCCGCGGGCTACCGGGAGCTGGTGCGGGGCGTCATGGAGACCGCCCGGCGCCTCCAGGACGGGATGACGGCGGCCGGGCTCACGGTCGTCGGCAAGCCCCCCATGGGCGTGTTCGCGGTGACCGCCGAGCACCTCGACGTCATGGCGGTCGCGGGCGGCCTGCAGCGGCGCGGCTGGTGGATCGACACCCAGGACGACCCGCCCGCGCTCCACTTCGTGGTGTTCCCGCGGCACGCCGCGGTGGCGGACCGTTTCCTGGCCGACCTGCGTCAGGCTGTCCGGGAGGCCGGCGACGGCACCACCGCCCCGGCCCAGGCGTCGTACGGGGTCATGGTGCGCGGCGGGAGCCCCACCGAGGAGCTGTTGCGCGAGCACCTGGACCGACGCTTCGACCTGGGGGAGGACCGATGACGACGCTCGAGGCGCGGGTCGCCGACGCCGCCGGCCGGGTGGGGCGGGCCCTGCTCGAGGAGCACGGCGGGGGCACCCCCACCGACCGGGCCGGGCTGTGGGACCCCGCGCTGTGGACCGTCGGATCGCCCCGGCTGGCCGCCGTGCTGGCCGCCCACGGCGACCGGGCGCTCACCGAGGCGGTCGACCGGGCCGACCCGGAGGAGCGGGACCGGGCGGCCCTCGCCGCGTCGCTCGCCGGGCCGGTCGAGGTGCTGCTCGCGCTGGGCAGCGACGACCGGGTGATCCCGACCGCGGGGCGCAACTCCTACCTGATGCCGCTGGCCGACCGCGGCCCGGTGCTCCGTGCCTCGTCGTGCACCGCGACCCCGCCGGACGGGCCCGCCCTCGCCGTCGCGGGGGAGTGGCGCGACCGGGTGCTCGGGCAGGTCCTGGGCGGGAGCGTGCCCGGTCCGCGCTCGTGGCACGCGGAGGTCGCCGGTCCGCTGGTCGAGCGGCTCGGTCTGGAGCCCGGCTGGGCCGGCCGGGTGGTGCTGTCCCCGTCCGGCACGGACGTCGAGTCGCTGCTCACCGCCGTCGTCCACGGCGCGCACCGCCGCCCCGTCCTCGTCGTCACCGTGGGCGCGCGGGAGGCCGGCTCCGGCACCGTCCTGGCCGCCGGGATGCGCGCGTTCCGCGGGACCGCCCCGTATGCCGTCGGCCTGGACAGCGGGGACCCGCTGCCCGGCGTCGACCCCGACCAGGTGGGCGTCGTGGACGTCGACCTCCGCGACGCGGCGGGTCGGGTCCGTCGGGCCAGCGACGTCGAGGCCGAGGTCGAGGCGCACGTCGAGGACGCCGTCCTCGACGGCAAGGCCGTCCTGGTCCACGTCATGGCCGGATCCAAGACCGGGCTGGGCTGCCCGGACGTCGGCTGGGTCCGCGCCTGGCGGGCCCGCTCCCCGCACCTGAGGTTCGTCGTCGACGCCGCGCAGCTGCGGCTGCCCCGTCGCGACCTCGTCGCCTACCTGCGGGCCGGCGCCGCCGTGCTGCTCACCGGGTCCAAGGCCCTGGGCGCGCCGCCGTTCTGCGGGGCGGTGCTGCTCGACGACGCGCTCGCCGCGGACGCGCAGGTGGCGGCCGACTCCGGCGCCGGGCTGCCCGAGGGGCTGACCCGGTCGGTGTCCAGGGCCGACCTGCCACCGGCCCTCGAGGGTCTCGGCACGGGGCTGGAGCCGGTCAACGTCGGGCTCCTGGCCCGCTGGCGGGTGGCGCTCGCGGAGTGGGAGGCGTTCGCCGCCGTCCCGCGGGAGCTGCGCCGCCGGGTGACCCTGGCGCTGCTCACCGGGTGGCGTGACGGCCTGTCCGCGCTGCCCGGCGTCGAGGCGCTCAGCCCCCACCCCGGCGCGGTGCCGACCATCCTGTCGGTGCGCGTAGCCGGCGCGGACGGCGAGTGGCTCGGCAAGGGCGGCCTCGCGGAGGTCTACCAGCGGGTCGTGGAGGCCCCCGGGGTCTACATCGGCCAGCCGGTGGAGACGGTCCTCGGTCGGCAGGGCGTGCTCCGGCTCGCCGTGGGTGCGCCCACGGTCACCCGGCTGGTCGCCGGCGCCGAGGACGACGACAGCCTGGACCGTGCCGTGGTCGAGGTGGTGGGCGTGGCCGTCGACCGGTTCGCCGGCGCCGTGCCCACCCGGGTGCGGTGAGGATCCGCCGGGCCGAGGACGCCGACCTCCCCGCGATCAACGACCTGACAAGGCGGTCCTCGGCCTACGAGGGGGAGTACCACGCCATGGTCGAGGGCATCGAGGTCACCCCCGAGCAGCTGCGTCGCGACCACTGCCACGTCGCCGTCTCGGGCGACCGGCTCCTCGGCTACTACAGCCTCGTCGCCGAGCCTCCGGACCTGGACCTGATGTTCGTCGACGACGCCGCACGGGGACGAGGGGTCGGGCGGCTGCTGTTCGAGCACATGCTGGCGACGGCGCGGGGACTGGGGATCACCGCGGTGCGCATCGTGTCCCACCCGCCGGCGGCGGCGTTCTACGAGCGGATGGGCGCGGTCCGGGTGGGCACCAAGCCCGCCGCGGGCCGGGTCACCTGGGACCGGCCGGTCCTGCGGGTCGACACCGGCCTCCGTGGTCGGCCGGGGGACCAGCCGCCCGCCGGCCGGGACCGGTAGCCCCGGAATCCGTGCGAGGCGTCGGTCGTTGTACCGAGCACCATGACCACGCTCGACCGCGCCGTCACCGACGGGCTCCGCACCGCCGCCCTCGCCTGGCTGGAGGAGGAGCGGGCGGACCTCCGTGCGCGCCTGGAGCAGCTGACCGAGGACATGGCCGGGTTCTTCGAGTCCTCGCGGGACTCCAACGCCGACGACGAGCACGACCCGGAGGGGCAGACCATCGCGTTCGAGCGATCCCAGCTGGCGGCCGTGACCGCGCAGACCCGGGAGCACCTCGCCGAGGTGGAGGCCGCCATCGAGCGGGTCCACGCCGGCACCTACGGCATCTGCGAGGTGTGCGACCAGCCGATCAACCCGCTGCGGCTCGAGGCCCGTCCGACCGCGCGGACCTGCGTCGAGCACGCCTCCGCCCGCCGCTGACCCGGCACCCGCCGGGCGTCAGCCGCCGGCGCCGAGCTGCACGAGCAGCACCCCCGCCGCGATCGTGACGATCCCGACGACCATGCGCGGGCCCAACGGGTCACCGAACAGGAACCGCGCGGCCACCGCGGTGAGCGCGACCCCGCAGGCCGTCCACACCCCGTAGGCGAGACCCAGCGGCATCCCCTCGCGCAGCGCCAGCGAGAGCAGGCCGAACGCCACGAGGTACCCGACGCCGACGGGCAGGTACCAGGCGCGCCGACCGGTCGCGGCCACCCGCAGCGACAGGGTGGCCGCGACCTCGACGACGATCGCGACGGCCAGGAACAGCCACCCGCTCACCGGCCACCCCGCGGACCGACCCGGGCGCGTGACCCGCCCTCCACGAGCACGACGCCGACCATGATCAGCGCCAGGCCGACGGCCATGAGCCCGGTGAGCGGCTCGTCATACAGGGCCGCGGAGAGCACTGCGGTGGCGGCCACGCCCACCGCCCCCCAGATGCCGTAGGCCACCCCGACCGGCATGCCGCGCCGGAGCACGGCCGCGAGCAGGGCGAACGAGGCGACGTACCCGGCGACGACCACGACGTAGAGCCCCGGCCTGGTCAGTGCGCCCTTGAGCGAGAGCGACCCGGTCACCTCGCAGGCGATGGCAGCCAGCAGGAGCAGCCACGTGGTCACGCGGCCGCGCGACGCCGCCCCACGGGCGGTCCCGGGCCCGGTCCTCAGCGGCGCACCCTCGGCTCCGGCAGGGGCGGGCACACCGCCGCGGGGCGCTCCTCCAGCAGCCGGAGGGCCTCCTCGATCGCCCGGTCCAGCTGTGGGTCGTCCTCGGAGAAGAAGTCGGCCGGGGAGTGGACCACCTCGATGTCGGGGTCGACACCGTGGTTCTCCACGCCCCAACCCTTGCCCTCGAGCCAGGTGGCGTAGCGCGGCTGGGTGATCGCGGTGCCGTCCACCAGGTCGAACCGGCCGTCGATGCCGATCACGCCGCCCCAGGTGCGCACGCCCACGACCGGGCCGACCCCGAGCGCCTGGGCGGCGGCGTTGACGATGTCGCCGTCGGAGCCGGAGTTCTCGTTGGCCACCAGCACGACGGGGCCGCGGGGTGCCTGGTCCGGGTAGGTGCTGGGCTCGGCGTAGTGCCGCCCCACCCCCCAGCCGACGACCTTCGCGGCCAACCGCGCGACCACGAGCTGGCTGGTGTGACCGCCGCGGTTGTAGCGCACGTCGGCGATGAGGCCCTCGGCGCGGACCGCGTGCCGCAGGTCGCGGTGCAGCTGCGCCCAGCCGTAGCTCATCATGTCGGGCACGTGCAGGTAGCCGAGCCGGCCGCCGGTCCGCTCCCGCACGTACTCCCGCCGGGACCGCACCCAGTCCTGGTAGCGGATGACCTCCTCGTCCGCGAGCGGCACGACGACCACCCGTCGGTCGCTCCCGTCGCGGCGCAGCGTCAGCTCGACCGGCTTCTCCGCCGCACCGACGAGTGCCGGACCGGGTCCGTGGGTCGGGTGCACCGGCTTGCCGTCGACCGCCACGACGAGGTCGCCGGGCCGGGCGTCGATGCCGGCCGCGCGCAGCGGCGACCGGGCGTCCGGCTCGCTGGACTCCCCGGGGAGGATCCGCTCGATCCGCCACCCCTCGTCGGTGGGGACGAGGTCGGCGCCGAGGAGGCCGAGACGGCGGGACGGGTCCCCGAGCGGCTCGGCAGGCATGACGTAGGCGTGCGAGGTGTTGAGCTCGCCCACCGTCTCCCAGAGCAGGTCGACGAGGTCGTCGTGGCTGCAGAGCCGGTCGACGAGGGGGCGCCAGCGGGCGGTGACCGCCTCCCAGTCGACGCCGTCCATGTCCTCGCGCCAGAAGTGGTCGCGCATGATGCGGGCGTTCTCGTCGAACATCTGCCGCCACTCGGTGCGCGGGTCGACCTCGTGGCGCAGCCGGGTCAGGTCGACGGTGACCTTCTCGGGGTCGTCGTCCTCCTCGACGCGCCGGCCTGCGGGAAGCACGGTGACGGTGTCCTTGGCGCGGACCACGACACGCTCCCCGTCGCCGGAGACGGCGTAGCCGTCGGCCTTGTCGCAGATGGTGACGACCCGTCGTTGCGGGAAGGACCAGAACTCCAGGCTGTCCGGCGTCGGGTCCCCCTCGACCCCGGCTCGGCGGCTGCCGAGCACGCCGGTGTCACCGGCCTCGTGGATCCACAGCACGCCGTCCTTGGCGGCCCGCAGGTCCCGGTAGTCCCCGGACGGGACCGGGAAGGGCACGACGCGGTCCTCGGCGCCCGCAGCGTCCAGGTCGGGGCAGCGGACCACCTTCGTCGCCTCGTCCTCGTCCTTGTGCTCCTCCGGCTTGCTGATCCGCCAGCCCTCGGCGCTGGGACCGAACGGCGCCGGCTCGGTGGCCGACAGCGGGATCAGCCAGGGGCGGGTGGAGCCGGTGAAGGACAGGGCGAACTCGTGGGTGTCGTAGACGGGGTCGAAGGTGCGGTCGGACAGGAAGACGACGTACCGGCCGTCCCGGGTGAACGCCGGGCTGCGGTCGTGGAACCGCCCGTCGGTGAGCCCGACCGCGGTGCCGTCGCCGTGCAGGTCGCTGATGACGAGGCGGTGCGGCGCGCCCTCGGGACCGGTCGGCTCCGCCCACATGAGGTAGCGACCGTCCGGGGAGAAGACCGGGTCGACCGCCTCGCCGTGGACCGAGCGGTGGAGGTCCCGCAGGGACCCGTCGGCCACGTCCACGACGCGCACCCACCCGTCGTGGGAGATCGTGGCCAGGCGCTCCCCGGCCGGGTCGGCGGCCAGGTGCAGGACGCGGCCGAGCGCACCGGGTGCCAGGACCCGGGTCTCGCCCTGGCCGGAGATCGGCCGCACCTCGACCTGGTCCTCGCCGGCGGCGTCGCTCACCACGGCGGCGTGGCCGGTCCGGCCCAGGACCACCGGCTCGCGGAACCGGACCCCCGGGTCGGCCGCGACCGCGCGGGCCGGCCCCTGGCGGTGGCTGAGCCAGTAGGCGGTGCCCCGCCACCCGACGAGGCTCGCGTCACCGCCGTGGTCGGGGACGAGGACGTCGAGGTTCTGGGTCGGCTTGAGCTGGAACGGCAGCGGGGTGCTGCCCGGGAGGGTGAACTCGAGCCGCCGCGGGGTGCCCTCCAGGTCGTCGAGCAGCCAGATGTCCCCCCGACTGTGCCAGACCACCCGGTGCCCGTCGGTGCTGGCGTCCCGGACGTAGCCCTCGTCGGGCCCCTGCCGGGTCAGCTGGCGCGGCTCCCCCTCGCCCGGCCGGTCCCAGACCCACAGGTTGGCCTGCTCGTCGGCCCGGTCCGGGAAGGCGGCGGCGCGGTCGGAGACGAACAGCAGCCGGTCGTCGACCCACATCGGGTCGACCAGCGAGGCGGGCTCGTCGGCGAGCAGCCGCTCCCAGCTGCCGTCCCCGGTGGCGTCCATCCACAGGCGCGGGGCGGTGCCGCCGCGGTAGCGCTTCCAGTGCGCCGGGGGGCGGCTGCCCGGCGTGCACAGGACGGTGGCGCCGTCGTCGCGGACGGCGAGCCCCCAGGCGGGGCCGTAGCGCAGGCGCTCGACGCGCCCGTCGAGGTCGACGGCCTTGACCACCAGGTGGCGGAGGTTGGCCTCGCCGGCGTGGGTGGCGGCGAGGATCCGGCCCTGCCGATCCCACCCCAGGACCAGCGTGTTCTTGGCCCCCCACCAGGTGAGACGTCGCGCGGAGCCCCCGTCCACGCCGATGACCATGACCTCGGGGTGACCGTCCCGGAAGGACACGAACGCCACGTGCTTCCCGTCGGGCGAGAAGCGTGGGGTGCGGACCGGCGCACCGTCGTGCGTCAGCCGCCACCCCCGTCCCCCCTCGACCGGAGCCAGCCAGACGTCGTCGGAGGCGACGAAGGTCACCAGGTCGCCGTGCAGGTGCGGATAACGCAGGTAGCTCTGGTTCACGAGCCCAACGTAACCGGCGGCCCTGCCCCACGGCCCCCGGATATCCCCCAGACATCCCCGAAATGTCAAACACCCCCACGGCGGGCACGGGCCGGTCCGGGCCCCGGGAGCCGGTGGGTCCGATCCGGCCCGGGACGGGCGTGACGGTCGTGGAACGCGTACGAGGGGGGCTGTCGCGGGGCTCTCCGTCCGACACCGTGGTGGGCCGGCGACCGGATGTCGGCCCCCGAGGAAGAGGAGGAGAGCACATGACCACCCGCACCGGACGCCCGCGCCGTCTCGCCGGGGTCGTCGCCGCCGCCGGACTCGCCACCGGGGCTGTGGCCACGGCCGGCGCCCCGGCGACCGCCTACGACCCGGACCCCGAGGTCACGAAGACCTTCAGGTACACCGACGAGTGCCCGTGCTACCTCGCCGACCCGGTCGACGGCACGTCCTTCAAGCGCGACGTCGGCGGCATGGCCCGCAAGATCGAGCTGCGGAGGGGCTCGACCTACCTGGGCAAGGTGGAGTTCCACCCCCTCGGGGAGAAGGTCTGGGTCTACGACACCCGGAACGACGGGGACACCTTCTACGTGTGGGTCTACGGGTACGACACGGACGGTGTCCTCAGGACCTGGGACGTCTTCATCCCCCCGTCGACGTCCAACCCGGTTGACGTCACGGTCGGCGACATGGACATCCCGGAGGGCGGCAGGGTCGAGATCTCGGTCTACGACGACATCGACCAGAAGGACCTCATCGTGGCGACCAACGCGAAGGCCTAGACCTGCACCTCCTGCTCGCCGGGGCGGTCAGAGACCGAGGACCGCCTTGGCGATGAGGAAGTACACGACCAGCCCGGCCGTGTCGACGAACGTCGTGACGAACGGGTTGGAGAACACTGCCGGGTCGGCTCCGAGCCGCTTCCCCACGAGCGGCATCACCCCGCCGACCGCGGCCGCGAGGGTGCAGATGCACACCAGGGTGAGGCCGATGACGGTGCCGAGGCGCACGTCATACACCAGCGAGGTGAGGAGGAAGCCCAGGCCACCGAGAATGAGCCCCAGGCTCAGGCCCACCTGCACCTCCCGGCCCAGGACCCTGGCGACGTCGCGGGACCGCACGTCCGACAGCGCCAGCGCCCGGGTGACCGTGGTCGCGGCCTGGTTGCCCGTGTTGCCGCCCGTGCCGATGAGCAGCGGGATGAACAGGGTCAGCACGACCAGCTGCTCCAGCGTCCGCTCGAACGCCTCGAGCACCTGCACGGTGAACGTGGCGCCCAGGGCGAGCACCAGCAGCCACACCACCCGGGACCGGACGACGGATCGGACCGGGGTGGACAGGTAGGGCCGCCGCAGCGGCTCGGAGCCGCTGAGCCGCGCCTGGTCCTCCGACTCGGCCCACTTGAGGATGCCGAGCGCGTCGTCGACGGTGAGGATGCCGACGAGACGCTCCTCGGCGTCGACGACGGGCAGGGTGAGCAGCCGGCGGTCCGCGCAGCGCCGGGCGGCCTCCTCGGCGGGCGTGCTGGCGGGCACCGAGTCGGCCGGCCGCATCAGCTCGGCGATCCGGGTGCCCGGGTCGGCGCCGAGCAGGTCGCGCAGGCTGACCACCCCGAGCAGCTTCCGGCTGTCGTCGGTCACCGGGAGCGTGTACACGGTCTCGGCGTCGTGCAGCCGCGACCGCACCCGCTCCAGGCCCTCGGCGGCGGTCATCTCCGGGCGGGTGCCGACGAACTCCGGGCTCATGTGCCGCCCGATCGACCCCTGCGGGTAGCCCAGCACCTCGGCGGTGAGGTCGCGCTCGGCGACCGGCAGGCCCTGGAGCAGCCGCGTCGCGACGCCGGCCGGCAGCTCGTCGAGCAGGCCGACCCGGTCGTCCGGGTCCAGGGCCGCGAAGACCGACGCGACCTCCTCGTCCTTGAGCCCCTTGACGAGGTCGGCCTCCAGCGACGGCGGCAGCCCCTCGAAGACCACCAGCGCGCGGCCCTTGGGCAGCAGCCGGTAGACGAGGGCGCGGTCCTTCTCGCCCATCCGCTCGAGCAGGATGATGACCTCCGGGTCGGACAGGTCCTCGAGGGCCGCCGTGATCGTCGGCAGGTCCCGGTCGGCGACCGCCTGCTCGATGACCTGGATGGCCTGTTCCTGGGTCGTGTCGGTCATCGGTGCACCTTACGGTCGGTCAGGTCCCTGGCTCGTGCTTCTGGGTGCGCAGCCCCCGGCACAGCCCGAGCAGGCCCAGGTTGACGAGCACCGGGAGGTAGCCGAGGAACTGCGCGTCGAGCAGCTGGAAGAACTGCACCACGAGCAGCTGGATGAGCAGGGCGACCTCGAAGATCCACAGCGCGCGCTGTCGGGCCCCGGTGCGCCAGACGAACAGGGCGACGAACACGACGACCACCGAGGCCACGGCGAACCCCAGGTAGACGAGGTTGCGCGCCGACCGGTCGTCGGCGAACTGGAGGGCCGGGGCGACCAGGGACAGGATGGGCAGGATCGCGAAGAGGAACACCGCGATCCGCTGCATCAGCTCCCACCGCGGCAGGTCCACGACGAAGCTGCGGGCGCGGGTGTACAGCCGGACCAGCCAGGAGCGGCTCGGCGGCAGCGGCGGGACGCTCTCGATCGCGCGGATCAGCCGGTCGACGACCGGGTCCGGGTCGGCCCGGCGGAGCAGGTCGAGCGCGCGCTCCCGCTCCACCTCGTCCATGTCGTGCGCCGCCGACTCCTTGAGCAGCTCGACCGCGTTGACGACCAGCTCCCGGGAGGTCAGCGGCCGGCGCCGCACGACCACGGCCACCAGCAGGTAGATCGCCACGAACGTGCCGTAGATGATCGCCGCCACCGGCTCGTAGAAGTAGTTGTTGTCGCCGGTGACGAACTTGCCGACCTCGTCGATGAACAGCCCGAAGCCGATGCCGCCGACGAACGCCGCCCCGGTGCGGACCGCCCGGGTGAGGAACAGCAGGCACATGAGGATCGCCACGAGCATCCCCAGCCCGCCCCACAGCAGGTGCGCCAGGTGCAGGGTGCCGCCGCCCAGCTGTGGGTACCCGGTGAGCTCGAGGTAGATCCGGGTGACCGCGATCGACGCGACCGCGCTGACGAGGAAGACCTCGAACCGGTCGGCGCCCTCCGCGTCGCGCACCGCCAGCCGCGAGAAGCGGTCCTGGTCGGTGTGCGTCATACGCGGATCGTATGCCGCGCGCCCGCCGCTGGTCAGGGGCCCGGCAGCACCCCCGCCGCGCGGGCCGGGGCGGCGTAGGCCGCGGCGAGGGAGGCGGTGGTCTCGTGGGCGTTGAGCCCGCTGGGGTTGGGCACGACCCACAGATCGGCGGGTCCCAGCGGTTCCGGCTGCCGCCCCGGCCGGGCCCTCGGGCGGCCGAAGGCCGACCGGTATGCCGTGATGCCGGCGACCGCGACCACCCGCGGCCGGGTGCGCTCCACCAGGTCGGCGAGCCGCTCCGCACCCTCACGCAGCTCGGTCGGGGTCAGCTCGTCGGCGCGGGCGGTCGCCCGGCGGGCGAGGTTCGTGATGCCGATGCCCCGCGCGACGAGGTGGGCGCGGTCCTCGTCGGTCATCCCGGCGCTGGGGGAGATGGCCCGCTCGATGATCCCGGCCGCCAGCAGTGCCGGATAGAACCGGTTGCCCGGGTGGGCGAAGTGGGTCTGGGTGGCCGCCGTCCAGAGGCCGGGGTTGATCCCGACGAACAGCAGCCGCAGACCCGGCCCGAGGAGGTCGGGGACCTCGGCGTCGCGGAACGCCTCGAGCTGGGCCCGGGTGAACCGGACCCTCCTCACGCGCGCTCGACCTCGCTGCGGAGCCTGAGGACCACCGTGCGGATCGTCATACCGGCAGCATCCCAGCGCGGCAGGGAGCCCGCACGGCGGAGGGCGGGCCACCCCGGTGGGGTGACCCGCCCTCGTGGCGTGGTGCGTCGGGTCAGCGCTGCCGGTTGCGCAGCGCCCCGGCCGCCTCCTGGGCCAGCTCGGCCGCGGCCTTGCCGGCGGAGCCGTTGCCGCCGTTGCCCCGGGCCTGCGCCTGGGCCGGGCGGGACTGCAGCTGGGGCAGCAGCTGGGCCATGAGCAGCGTCGAGAGCGCGGAGGTGTCGCCGCTGCCGGGGTCGGTGTGCACGATGACCGGCCGGGGCGCGGCCTCGGCCAGCTGGGCGCCCACGTCGAGGCGGCGCCGCGCCAGCTCGTAGCCGAGCACCGCGCGGTTGTCCCGGTAGGCGGTGGCCAGCTGCTCCTGGGCCTTCGCCTCACCCTGCGCGGCGACCAGGTTGGTGCGCGCCCGGGTCTCGATCTCGTACCTGACCTTCTGGGCCTCGGTCTCACGCTCCTCGAGCATCTGGGCGACGTCCTTGCGGGCCTTGTTGAGCGCCGCGTTGACCTCGACGATCTTGGCCGCCCGGACCTTCTTGGACCGCTCGATCTCCATGAGGAGGGTGTCGATCCGCCGCTTGCGGGTCAGCTCCCACTCCTTCTCGTAGGCGACGAGCTCCTTGGCCACGCGCTCCCGGGTGGCCAGGTGCTCGCGGTACTGGTCGGGCAGCTGCACGTCGGGGATGTTGCAGCCCATGATCTGCACGCCGTAGCGCTGCAGCTGCCGGTTCAGCAGGTCCTGCATGTCCTTGACGTCGCTGCCGCGCAGGTCGTAGGCCCGCTCGGTGCGGACCTGGCGGCTGCGCTGGCGGATCGCGTCCTGGACCGAGTTGGACAGCACCAGGTCGAAGTTGCCCGCGCCGATGGTCTGCACGAAGCGGATCGCGTCGACGATCCGGAACCGCAGGAAGAACTCGATGGACTTCAGCGGCACGTTCTCGTGCGTCGGGCTGGACAGGACCGGCGCGGCATACGGGATCTCGGTGGTGACGTCGACGACGTAGGCGACGCGGGCCCACGGGTGCCACAGGTAGTGGCGACCCGGGCTCAGGCCGGGCCCGCTGATCGCGCCGAACTTCGTCAGCACCCCGACGGTGCCCTCCTCGATCTCCACGATGGAGGAGCGCCACCACCAGAGCCCGGCGAGGACCAGGGACAGGACCGCCACGACGACGGCCAGGGTGCCCAGCGCGTCATACCCCTCGCTGCGGAGCATGAACCCGCTGAGCGCGGCCCACACCGCGAACCAGACCAGGGTCAGCCAGCGCAGGCCGCGGCTGTCCTTGGGGATGACGACCGGCACGATCGAGCCGGACTCGCCGCCGCGCAGCAGGCGGGCGACATCGCCCCAGCCGGCGAGGACCTCCTTGATCGAGGACATCCCCGCGCCGCGGGCCATCTGGGCGGCCTGTGCCGCTCCCGGCTGCTCAGCCACGGTGCTCACCCTCCTCCCGGCCGGTCACGTCCGGGCCCTGGCCGGCGTGGCGGGCCCGCTCGATGAAGTCCTGCACGCTGCCCCCGGGTGGCGGGGTCTGCCCCGGCGGGGGCACCGCCCCCGGGGGCACCGGGCCGGGCTGTGGTGCCGGGCCGGGCTGGGGCTCCGGCTCCGACGGCGGTGGGGGAGGCGTCGGCCCACCGGGCGGTGGCACCGGCTCACCCGGCGGCGGGACCGGACGCGGCTCCTCCGGACCGGGCGGCGGCACCGGCTCGCCCGGCACCGGCTCGTCCGGCGTCGGGGTCGGGCTCGGCCCACCGGGGACCGGCGGCTCCGGGGACGGCGGCTGGGTGGCCTCGGCCGCGACCGAGGCGCGGATCTCCGCGACACGGTCCTCCCCGGCGTCGAGGGCCTGGTCGGACTCGCTGATGATCTCCACCTTGGTCTCCTCCGGCGGCTCCAGCAGGTGCGCGATCTGGGACTGCCGGGTCTCGATCCGGCGGGCGATCTCCTCCTTGCGGGCGCGGATCGCCTCCATGTCCTCCGGGCTGAACAGCTGCTGGCCGTCCGCGCCGCCGACGAGCTCGCGGGCGATCTGCAGGAAGTCCACGCCGCCGTCCTCGCCGCCGACCCGGACGATCTGGGGCAGTGCGCCGGCGAGGGACTCCATCTTGTCCAGCATGTCCTGCTGGTAGCGGTAGTCGAGGATCTCCGGCGCCAGGGCCGCGCTCATCGCGCGGATGTCCAGGGCCTGGGCCTCGAGCAGCGCGGCGTTGGCCATGGCGGTCGACTCGGCCTCGACGAACCGCTGGCGCGCCAGCGCGTTGGCTCGGTTGGTCTCCCGCTCCAGGGCGGTGTCCATCTGCGCCTGGTAACGGGCGATGTCGGCCTGGATCGCCGAGAGCTGCTCGTTGAGCGAGGCGAGGTCGCGGTTGAGGTCACCCTCGTTCTGCTCCTTGCGCAGCTGCAGCTCGTACTCGTAGGTGTAGGCCTCCTTGGCGACCCGGATCATCTCCGGGGCGGCCAGGTCCATGCGGTACTCCTGCGCCGACGGCTCCGCGTGGGTGATGTTCGCGGTGGTCAGCTCCACCGCCGGGGCGAACTGGGCGTTGAGCTGCTCCAGCAGGCGCTGGGTGCTCTCGCCGACCAGGTCGTAGATGCCGGCGGCCTCCTGCTCGTAGATGAGCGAGCGGGTGGTCTCGGAGATGGCGTTGTTGAGCTTGTCCTGGAAGCCCTGGACGGCGCCGAGGACGAAGACGAACTCCCGGGCGCTGGCGATCCGGAACTGCAGGAACAGGTCGACCGAGGCCTGCACGCCGGACTTGGTCGGGGCCTGCCGGATCGGGGCGTTGAACGGGTACTCCCGGGTGGTGTTGACGATGTAGGACACCCGCTTCCACGGGTTCCACAGGTTGACCCGGCCGGGACCGACCTCGGCCTCGACCTTGCCGAACCGCGAGATCAGCGCGGTGCAGCCCTCGGGGACCATCACCATGCCCTGGCGCCACCACATGAACGCGGCGATGAGGACGAGCAGCACCCAGTAGTGCACCCCGAACAGCGCCGCGCCCAGGCCGTCGAACGGGATGAGCACGATCCGGCCCACCAGCCCCACGACGAGCAGGAAGATGACCGGCATCATCGACCGGAGCTTGCGCCCCTTGGGCATCACCATCGGGGTGATGACGTGGACCGGCCCCTCCGGGCCCATCTCGTAGTGGCTGCGGCTCAGCCGCTCGGCGGCCTCGTCCAGCGACACCGTGGCCGCGACGATCTTGGTCCCCGCGGAGCCGGCGCCACCCCGCGCGGCCGGGAAGTCGGCGGGGTTGAGCCCGTAGCCGTCGTCGCCCGCGCCCCCGGGGCCGCCGCGCAGCCGCTCGCTCACCACCTGCCTGACGTCGGCCCCGCCGGCGACCTGCCGGGCGGCCTCGATGAACTCCTGTGCCCTGCTGCTCACGTGCGCACTCCCCTTGTCCTTCCGTCCACCGGAGGTCCGGCCGGGCCGAGTCTGTCACAGCAACCGACGGCGCCGTCCGGCCTTCGGTTCCGTCCGATCCGCAATCCGTCCACCCTGCCACCGTCCCGTCCCACCCCCAACCCCCTGCCCCTGTCCCGGTCGGGGCACGCCTGTCGCGCCGGTGCACGCCTTGCCCGCCGACGCACGGATGTCCCGCCTGTGTCGACGTTCGTAGGCGTGTCCAGCCCACCTATCCGTGCCCCTGGCGGCGGAGAGACCTGTGGACGACGGGCCCGTCCCCGGCGGTGTTTCGGCACTGTGGTCCGGTATGAGCTCCGACGCCCTGCACAGTGACCGACCACGCTTCCCGGCCGCCCTGCAGGCCCGCCTCGACGCGAACGGTGGCGTCGCCTCGAGCACCGAGCTCGGCGACATCGGTGTCGAGCGGCTCACCGTCGCGGCGCTCGTCCGGGCGGGTGCCCTGGTCCGGGTGCGCCGGGACGCGCTCGTCGACGGGTCGCGCTGGGAGAGGGCGAGGCCCACCGAGCGGCACGCGCTCCGCGCCCGGGCCGTGCTACGCAGCCTGGACCCGGCCGGATCCGGCCCCTACGCGCTGAGTCACCACAGCGCCCTCGCCGTGCAGGGGATCCCGGTCTTCGGTGTCGACGAGCGGGTCCACCTCGTCCGCACCGACGGACGGCGGGCCCGCGTCTCACCGACCACACAGGGACACCCGCCCGTGCCCGAGGACCTGGTCGACGTGGTCGGCGGGGCCCGGGTGGTTCGCCCGGCCAGGGCCGTGCTGCAGGTGGCCGGGGTCGCGGGGGTCGAGGCGGGCCTGGTCAGCGCCGACGCCGCCCTCCACCGGGGCGTGACGACGCGCAAGGAGCTCGAGGAGGCACTCCGCGGTGGCGGCTTCGGGCACGGCCTGCCGCGGGCGCGGATGGTGACCGCGCTCGCCGACGCCCGCATCGAGTCCCCGGGCGAGTCCCGACTCCGCTGGCTGATGCGGGCGCTGGGATACCTGGACCCTGTTCCGCAGGCGCTCATCGTCGACGAGGGCGAGGTCGTGGCCCGGGTCGACTTCCTCTTCGAGGCGCAGCGCGTCGTGGTCGAGTTCGACGGGCGCCTGAAGTACGAGCGGTCCCAGGACCTCTGGGACGAGAAGCAGCGCGAGGACCGCATCCGCCGCCTGGGCTACGTGGTCGTCCGGGTGACCTGGGCGGACCTGGCCAAGCCCGAGCGGGTCCACGCCCTGCTCCTCCAGGCGTTCGGGCGCGCTGCGGCCCAGGCCTCCGCCTCCGGGTGACGCGTCCCGGCGGTGCCGCTGCCGGTGCACCGGAAGTGCGAGCGGGACACGCCTACGAACAGCAGCACCGGCGACACTTCCGTGCACAGGCCCGTTCGGCGTGCACCGGGTGGGGGCTCGGGGAGGGCGGGGCTCGGGTGCCTCGAGGTGGTGGGGCCTGTCGCTGCGACAGACGGGCCGTCCGTTGTTAACGTCGCAGGTCGCCGGCCCACCCCGCACGATGCACAGCGAGGAGGCGCGATGTCCGCCGAGAACGTCACCTTCGTCCGCACCCTGACCAACCTCGACACGATCGCGATCGGCTTCGGGGCGATGATCGGCTTCGGCTGGGTCGTCCTGACCGGCGGCTGGCTGGAGTCGGCCGGCACCCTGGGGGCCGCGCTGGCCTTCGTCGTGGGCGGCGCGATCATGGCCCTCGTCGGACTGACCTACTCCGAGCTGGTCTCGGCCATGCCGGTCGCCGGCGGGGAGCACAACTACGTCATGCGCGGTATGGGTGCGCGGTGGGCGTTCGTCTGCTCGTGGGCGATCACCGGCGGCTACATCACGATCGTCGCCTTCGAGGCGGTGGCGCTTCCCCGCACCGCGCTCTACCTGTTCCCCGGGCTCAACCAGGTCCCGCTGTGGACGATCGCCGGCTCCCAGGTGCACCTGACCTGGGCCCTCGTCGGCATGGTCGCCGCGGTGATCCTCACCTGGCTCAACATCCGCGGCATCAAGCCGGCCAGCGCGGTGCAGCTGTTCACCGTCCTCTTCCTGCTCGCGGTCGGGGCGCTGCTGCTCATCGGGTCGTTCGTCGGCGGCTCGACGGGCAACCTGCAGCCGCTGTTCGAGGGCGGTGCGAGCGGGTTCATCGCGGTGCTGGTCGTGGTTCCGTTCCTCTTCGTCGGCTTCGACGTGGTCCCCCAGTCCGCCGAGGAGGTGGACATCCCGTTCCGCCGCATCGGCCAGCTCGTCGTGGTGTCGGTCGCGATGGCCGCGCTCTGGTACATCCTCGTCGTGGTCACCGCCGGCAGCGCCATGGACCGCGCCGGGCTCGCCGCCGCCGACCTGGCGACCGCGGACGCGATGACCGCGCTCTGGGGCAGCGACGTCTTCGGGACGATCCTCGTGGCCGGCGGGCTCGCCGGGATCCTCACCTCCTGGAACGCCTTCCTCATCGGCGCCTCCCGGCTCATGTACGCCATGGGGCAGTCCGGCATGCTGCCGCGCTTCTTCGGCCGGCTGCACCCCCGCTACCGCACCCCGGTGAACGCGCTGCTCTTCATCGGCGCCCTGTCGGTGTTCGCGCCCTGGTTCGGTGAGGCGATGCTGGGCTGGCTCGTGGACTCCGGCGCCCCGAGCATCGTCATCGCCTACTTCCTCGTCGCGGTCACCTTCCTGATCCTGCGCCGCCGGGAACCGGACATGGAGCGGCCGTTCCGCGTCGGTGGCACCTCCGGGCTGGGCACCGCCGTCGGGATCTGCGCGGCCCTGACGACCCTGGGCCTGTTGTCCCTCTACATGCCGGGCATGCCCGCCGCCCTGTCGGCCGAGCCGTGGATCCTCTTCGGCCTGTGGTGGGTGCTCGGCCTGGTCTTCTGGCTGCGGGTCCCGCGCGGCATCGCCCCGGGGGAGGACGCCGAGGAGCGGCTCCGGGCGGCGCTGGCCGGCCGGTGAGCGGTCGCGGCGCCGGGACGCCCGACCTGGGTCAGACTGGCCGGATGGAGCACCCCCTGGTCCTCGGCCCGCTGCTGCGCCACGTGGACGCCACGTCGGCAGCGGTCTGGGTCGAGACGAGCGACGCGGCGACCGTGGAGGTCCGCGCCCCGGGCGGGGGCGGCGACGAGGAGCGCGTATGGCGCGCGCCCACCTTCGGCGTGCACGGTCACCACTACGCGCTGGTCGAGGTGACCGGGCTGCGGCCGGGGGAGCGGACGGCCTACACGGTGCACCTGGACGGGCAGCAGGTTTGGCCGGCGCCGGACAGCCCGTTCCCGCCGAGCGTGATCCGGACCCTGCGGGAGGACGAGCCGCTGCACCTGGCGTTC
>Ga0310822_100181_pt1 | contig 51699 bp, 78 predicted proteins | sample P4_ome_2_FD_201313 | JGI IMG/M metagenome (GOLD analysis project Ga0310822, IMG submission 201313) | Sorghum-adapted microbial communities from Joint BioEnergy Institute, Emeryville, California, United States - P4_Day56_Rep2 | ecosystem: Engineered > Bioreactor > SSF (Solid state fermentation) >... | reverse complement strand
ATTTCTGTTAACTAATCGTGAACGAGAGGTCTTCGAGCTTCTCGTGCAGGATAAAACGACGCGCGACATTGCCGGGCAACTGTTTATTAGTGAGAAAACCGTCCGTAATCACATTTCTAACGTCATGTATTTTGAAACACACAAACGAAATTCGCTTTAATTTCAAGGAAAAAATTGAGAAAAAAATGCGAAATCATTGTGAGTCACAGCGTTTTTAACGTGATAATCTTGTACCATGGAGAATCGAGAGAGGACACCACAGGGGCGTGAACGCCCTGGTTATTCGCCGGGCATCAGCCGGCAACCCGGCACACAATTTGAATGGTGAAAGCTCCAATCAGGATCTCCATCAAGGCTCACCCCGCATATGTACCGAATCGCAGTATATTGTGTGCAAACAAAACCTGCATTTGGCGGTGTAGGGTGTCCCATTTCTTCAGGTAGCGCCTTGGCGGTGGCGCAGTATAAATAACCGCCTCATCATGCGGGTATGGTCTGAGGGTTGGGCCGCAGCTTTCCAAGATGCTAATGTGGGTTTTAGTCCTACTGCTTGCTTTAGATTTTGATGGTGTCATGATGTCATTTTTATCAAATACGAATTTCTGTATGGATAAGGTTACCTAGATTTGGTATTATGAAGTTGCTACAGATTTCTCGAAGTGTTGGATGCACCTCAAATTAAAGGCAGGTTTCGTGAGGGGATTGTACTGCGGCGATCTGTGAAGAATTTGACAAACCGGATAAACAGCGAGCCATATACTATATGTCCGTTAGTTTTTTCGGCTTGAAGAATCTTTTTTGAATTATATGTCGCGACAGGCATTGAAATGGAATGCAAACCATGAACCTCCGAAAAGGGAAAGGACCTGATTGAAACAGCCGCAATCTGTTTCTCTCGGTCCTTTTTCTTGTTACGACAATTATGCAAATCTCAAGTCGTGCCATGGTCTAACTCCAGCGCTGAAATAGTATGTATCAGCCCAATAATCTAACCTAATTGATACAAGGCAGGTATATCAAGAAGGCTTGAAGCAAACCAGTCCAAAGGAGACATCTAAAGACATGCACTCTTCCGCGTAATGCACCCTGAAACTATGTTGTGTTATTCTTTGAAGAATTTAATGATGTCGAGAGCCAAGGCAGCTAGGCCAAGGATCACTGCTACGATCTCGTAAGTAGTCAAATGTACCTCCTTCCGGCTGTACTATTGACGCCTTCTGGCACCTAGGGAAATTATACCAACTAAAATTGATTATGAATAGTTAAACATCACGAAATAATGGGAAATGCAGGAATTTGGCTCTTGGTGTCGAAATATGATGCTGGGAGGTGATGAAAAATGTCAAAGTCGCATGAGGAAATTGCCGCTGAGATTGTTCAGTCTGTTGTTGAAGCTAGAGGACGCGCACTTTCTGGAATGGGTGGTCAAAATGCAGCTGTCGGTGCAAACCATCTGAATACTTTAAGCACTGCGTCAGTTGCTTCCTTGTATAAAGAAGTGCTCAGTGCAATAAAATCATCCAACTGAAAATGATCTTGCCAAAGCACCCTAGCCGGTGCTTTTTCTTATGCAGTTTGATCAAGCGGAGGGGAGTGAGGTGGCCACACATCGAGTCAACAAATCAGGCAAGCAGGCGCCGCCGTTCACCAGGATCCTGAACGATCCACTCCAGGACGAACGTCTCTCATTCAAAGCCCGCGGGCTGCTCGCATACATGCTCACCAAGCCGGACCATTTCCGGTTTTACATTGAGGAACTCATGAAACACACAACCGAGGGCAAGGACAGCATCCGGGCTGGCCTGAAAGAACTGGAGCGGTTGGGATATGTCCACCGCTACGCGATCAAAGACGCCCGGGGCAAAATCATATCGTGGGAGCTTGATATTTACGAAAGCCCGTCGTTACGTCCAGAATCGGATTTTCCAGTTGTGGAAAATCCAACGCTAATAACGAATGATAATATAATAACGAATGATAAAAGATTAAATAAATACATCACTTTGACAAGTGATGACGATCCCTATATTAAAACCTATTTGAAACACTTCTCTCTGAAAAAGAATAAACAGCATATGAGAGTTACAGAAGAGCAGAGGGAATGGATCATAAACCAGCTCGAACATCTGAGATCGTACGAAGTCACGGCAGCTCAATGGGAAGAACAGGTAAGGGATCATTTCGAACATCTACCGAAGAACAACAACGGGAATATCATCGCATTCTTGCATGCATCACATAGGCGCTTTGATGTGGGGATGTATGATCAGTTATAACCGAATACGGCAACTCAAGGTCATCCAAAGCAGGATGGCCTTTTTATATTGCATAGAAAGGAATGGGTTTCATGAGGATTATCAAATGGTTGGTGCGAGTTACATATAGACGGAATGATTCACCAAGGAACAGGGAGGAAAGGCGGCATGGGAACAAAGGAGAGTTAGCATGAAGCTCGTCAACCTGGACAAAGAACGAAGTAAGCGCAAGGATATCCGTACTCCCTTCATGGTGGCTGAGAGCCTGTATGATGAGGCCATCAATAACAGAGAGCTTGATGCAGCGCTGTACATCACCATGGGCAAAGACGGGGAGATGACGATTTGCTACAGCGGGGATGATCGATTGAAGATCATTGGGCTGCTGGAGATAGCAAAGCAAGAGCTGTGTCTGGATGGGATGGATTAGGACACGTCACCAGACGCACAGAATGGCACCGTAGAGCGTTTGTATGACTCGGGAATATAAATCTTCATGCGAGGTATAAAAAGGGCAATATGGGGCGATTTTGGCGGTCACGGGTCCTTCTGGAGGTCGAAGATGACTGCGGGTGCTCGCGAGCCCGAATTTCCGCTAGATTTAAATTTCAAAATTTCCTTCCGCTTCCACTTCGGAATAGACGAATTGGAGGCATTTTTATTTTTCGCTTCGAATTAAGCGGCTAAATTTGCGTATTTCAGAAATGGATCAAAAAACGGAAGTTGAGGTGAGGATAATGGCCAAAAAGAAAACGGAAGAGACAAAACTGCATGAGATGGTCGTCGGTACCGGGGAATTGGCGGCCGTTATCGGAAAATCAGACCGTTGGATCCGTCAATTAACAAGCGATGGTATCTTGACTCAGGTTAGCAGGGGCAAATATGTGCTTTCTGACGCAATTCAGGATTACATTAAGCACATTGAAGGTGAATCGTCGGACGGAAAAATCAGTTATCGCGATGAAAAAGCTGAGCACGAACGAATCAAAAAAGAAAAATCTGCCTTGGAATTAGCCGAAATGCAAGGGAAAATGCACCGTTCGGAGCATGTCGAAGCGGTGATGAACGATATGCTCGGGGCATTTCGGCAGCGGATCAGGGCGATACCTATGAGATTGGCGCCGGAATTGGTTGCTTCGAGCGATCTAAGCGTGATCAAAGGTAGACTTTCGGCAGCCTTAGATGAAGCTCTGGCGGAGCTGGCCGATTATGATCCGGAGTTATTCCGACGTGAGCAGGTAAGGAATGATTCAGATGGCGACGCTTGAGTATTTAAAGACAGAGGCACTATTTCGGAAGATCGCCCGAGTCGTAGCTCCACCGCCCAGCTTGACTGTTTCCGATTGGGCTGATTTATACCGTCGCCTTTCTTCAGAGGCTTCCGCCGAGCCCGGTCAGTGGCGTACGGATCGCGCTCCATATCAGCGTGAGATCATGAATGCCATCAATGATGATGAAACCGAGACGATCGTCGTCATGTCCTCGGCCCAAGTCGGTAAGACAGAAATCATCCTCAATATCATTGGGTATTTCATCCATCAAGATCCGTCTCCGATCATGTTGGTTCAGCCAACTCTTGATATGGCCCAGGCGTTCTCGAAAGACCGCCTTTCTCCGATGGTGAGGGACAGCCCAGAATTGAGGAAGCGCATGGCAAGCGCAAAGAGCCGGGACAGCGGAAATACTATGTTACATAAGACTTTTCCGGGTGGTCATATCACTATGGCCGGCGCCAATTCTCCTGCATCTCTTGCATCTCGGCCGATTCGGGTTGTTCTCCTTGACGAAGTGGACCGTTACCCGGTATCTGCTGGTACTGAAGGCGACCCAGTTACGTTGGTTTCCAAGCGTGCGACGACTTTCCACAATCGCAAACGGGTTTTGGTTAGTACGCCGACGATTAAAGGCGCAAGTCGAATCGAAACAGCGTATGAGGAAAGCAGTATGGAACAGTGGTGTTTGCCTTGCCCCAGCTGCGGTGAACATCAGCCCCTTGCCTGGGCTCAAATTCGGTTTGATGATGCAACGATGGCCTGTAAGCATTGCGGGGCGATACATTCCGAAATGGAATGGAAGTCTGGGAATGGGAAATGGGTCGCCCGCAAGGAGAACCGGAAAGTGCGCGGCTTCCACCTTAACGAATTAGCGAGCCCTTGGAAACGCTGGGGAACGATCATCGAGGAGTTCCTGGAGGCCAAACGCGGTGGCGCGGAGACGCTGAAAGCATGGGTAAACACCTCGCTTGGTGAAACGTGGGAAGAGAAAGGAGAGCAACTGGACGAGGACATCCTACTAAATCGGCGTGAAATTTACCACGCTGACGTGCCGGATGGGGTGAAAGTCCTGACAGCCGCTGTGGATACCCAAGATGACCGATTTGAGGTAGAGGTCCAAGGTTGGGGAACTGGTCATGAGAACTGGCACATTCAATATCACGTAATATATGGCGATCTTAAGCAGCCGCAAGTATGGGCCGATCTGGATGAATTTCTTAAGCGAACATGGGAGGATGCCGAGGGCAGAAAGTTTCCGATCGCTTTTACGTGCATGGACTCAGGTGGTCACTTTACCAATGAGGTCTATCGGTTTTGCAAATTACGTGCGGACCGCCGTATTTTTGCAATCAAGGGCGAGGGCACCGGGGATGGTACGCGGTTACCACTGATCATTGGGACATCAACAAATAACCGCTACAAAGCTACAGTTATCCGGCTTGGCGTTGATGAAGGTAAATCCAAGGTCATGAGTGCTCTGAAAATCCCGATGGTCGACGAGAAAGGCAATAAAATGCGTGGCTACGTCCATTTTCCAGTAACTACGCCGGAAAGGAACCGCGGATACGAACGGCCATATTTCGAGGGGCTTACGGCAGAGGCACTTCATACACGGCAAAGAATGGGTGTCCCCTATCAAGTATGGGTCAAAGTGCGGCCCCGGAACGAACCGCTTGACCTTGCTGTCTATAACAGGGCAGCCATTGAGATTCTTCAACCGGATTTGGACAATATGCGGCCCTATTGCTCTGAGGTGTTGGCTGGATCGATTACTCCAGCGACATCTACCAAGAGGAAAGGTGTGGCGAGCAAAGGGATTCAACTATAAGGAGTGGTCGACATGGCCGGCAGATTAGAAGAATTGCGGCTTCGATTATCACAATACATTGCATGTGAATCGGCAATATTAAGCGGAGCTCAGACATATTCAATCGCAGGCAGGAGCCTGACTCGAGCGAATCTATCTGAAATCGCAGAAATGATCAAGTATTTGGAAAAAGAAATAGCAGCAGAGGAAGCAAGATCCCGAGGGAGAGGTCGGAACAAGGTATTCGGCGTCATCCCCCGGGATTTTTAGTTTCGATGTCTGAGAGGAGGTGATCCATATCAATATCACAGATCGATTTGTATCATTTTTCAGTCCGGAGGCTGGTATGCGTCGAGCAGCTGCACGTCAGGTCACACGAGTTATTAACGGTTACGAACAAGGCGGTGCGAGCCACCAGAAAAAAAGCATGCGAGGGTGGCTGACTTCGGCGAAGAATCCGAAGGATGATATCGATCAGAACCTCGATACGCTACGCAGCCGATCTAGGGACCTGTACATGAACGGGCCTATTGGAGCAGCCGCGCTGAAAACCACCAGGACAAATGTAATCGGTCCGGGACTGAGATTAAAGGCGAGAATCAATGCCGAGCTGCTTGGGCTTACAACGGAACAAGCAGATGCTTGGTGTGGTCAGGTCGAGGAGGAATTTAACCTTTGGGCCGAATCGAAACACTCAGACGCGATTAGAATGAACGATTTTTATGACCAGCAGGGGATCGCTTTTCTAGGAATGCTCATGAATGGGGATTCGTTTGCCATTTTCAAACAAGCAGAACGAACACCATGGATGCCATACGGTTTGCGCATACATCTTATTGAAGCAGATCGGGTATGTACTCCGCAAGGTAATGGTGTGCTGGGCAACTCCGTTGAGGGGAGGGCGGAAAATGGTAACCGGATCTATTCCGGCGTCGAAATTGACGACGAAGGCGCCTTGATCGCCTACCATATCGCTAATACCTACGCCACTGATTACACCAGCGGTAAGATCCGGGAATGGGTTAGGGTAGAGGCTTATGGCCGTAATACGGGTAGGCCGAACATCCTGCACCTGATGGACACTGAACGAGCTGAGCAGCGCCGCGGTGTGCCGATGTTAGCCCCTGTGATTGAAACGCTGAAGCAAATCACGAGATATACCGAAGCTGAACTGATGGCAGCAGTGATCTCGGCAATGTTTACCGTATTTATCAAGTCGTCAGGTCCAACGAATGAGAACCCATTAGGCCCAATGATTCCTCTTGAGCAACAGGTGGCCTCTGGTGATCAATACGGTTACGAAATGGGACCAGGAGCGATCAATGTATTGGGACAAGATGAGGAAATTCAGATCGCTGATCCTAAGCGGCCCAACTCAAATTTTGACCCATTTGTTCGATCGCTTTGCCTTTACGTAGGGGCAGCGCTTGAAATCCCATATGAATTGCTACTGAAAAATTTCCAATCATCCTATTCTGCGTCGCGGGCAGCGCTTCTAGAAGCGTGGAAGATGTTCCGCATGCGCCGTCGTTGGGTGGCGAAAGAGTTTTGTCAGCCAATCTACGAGGAATGGTTGGCAGAAGCTATAGCACTTGGCCGCATTCGTGCGCCCGGTTTTTTTGGTGATCCCAAAATTAGGAGGGCTTGGTGTCAGGCCGAATGGAATGGTCCAGCACCTGGACAACTTGACCCGGTTAAGGAAGTAGAAGCAGCCGAGCGTAGGGTCTCCCTTGGATTGAGCACTCGCGAACGCGAGGCAATCGAGGCGAATGGTAGTGATTTCTGGACAAACATCCAGCAGCTGCAGGTCGAAAACGAGGCTATGCAGAAAGCGGGGCTTTCTACAACGACTAAGCTACCTGCAACATCAAATCCGGGGAAGGAGGTGAAAAGAGAAAATGCCGAAGAAGATCAAACTTAACGGTCCTGTCATTGGTGATGGCAGTACTTGGTTATACGACTGGCTTGGCATGCCGTACATCAGTGCTAAAAGGCTCGCCAAGGAGTTGGACGATGCTCGAGGGGATGAGGTCGAACTATATATTAACTCTCCCGGTGGCTCGGTATTTGCTGGATCTGAGGTATATACCATCTTGAAGGAGTATGCTGGAAAAATTGTTGCCAAGGTCACTGGGGTAGCTGCCAGCGCCGCTTCATTCTTTTTGATGGCTGCAGACGAAATTAAGATGTCACCAACATCTCAGTTGATGATCCACAATGCCGCAACATGGACAGATGGAGATAAGAACGCTCATGGAAGCAACACAGAGATGTTGCGTGGCACAGATATCGCAATCACCAATGCATACCGGCTGAAGACTGGAAAAAGTCAAGACGAGTTGCTTGAACTGATGAACAAGACAACATGGATGAACGCGCAGCAGGCTGTCGAATTTGGATTTGCTGATGGGATTCTTTTTGACGAGGATAATGCACTGATGTCTGTAACCAACAGTATCAGTGGGGAAATCCCTCCTCACGTAGAGGAGAAACTTCGAGACTTCTTAGTCAATGCCATGCTTAAGGAGGGCAGTGTTGACTTGTCTTCGATTATGCCAGGTGCCGACATAACACCGATCTTAAATAACATGGATAGCCCCGGCCAGCAACAAAATTATGACGATCAATTTAAGGAGGAAGAAAAGCCAATGGATTTAGATGAACTGAAAGCGAAACACCCGGATGTATACCAAGCTGCCTGTCAGGAAGGCATTGAACAGGAGCGCAACCGTATCAAAGAAATCGATGAGATTTCTGCCACAATCGACCCTGATCTGGTCAATAAAGCAAAATACACGGAACCGATCGATGCCGGGAAATTGGCCGTTTTAGCCCTGAAAAATGATGCTGGTCGAGGCGAGGCGTTTATTAATGCTCGCCAGCAAGAATTGCAGGAAAACAGCGGTGTTAAATCTCAGGACAATCTGTCGGAAGAGGATCAGAAGAAGGTCAATGAAACAGCACATATCGATGCCATCGCAAATGCGATCAATGCCCGTAGAGGCGGAACGGAGGCGAATAAGTAATGGTAAACCTGTGGAATGAAAATTTCGGATCGACAACGCCGGACAACCTGTTTGCAGACACTAAGCACCCGGTAGACGTGAAAGCTGTAACGCTTAAGGCAGGGCAGGGTGTTCTTGCGCGAGGAACGGTTGTCGGAATTATCGCAGCAAGTGGTCTCGCCGTTCCTGTTGACAGTACCAAGGAGGATGGCAGCGAATTGGCTGATTCGATCCTGTCGGATACGATCGATACTGGAGCCTCTGGGGCTACGAATAACGTTGTAACTACAGCGTACAGCTCGGGCTCATTTAATCGCGATGCCTTGGTTTTTGGAGGTACGGATACGGCCGATAAGCATGAAGATCGTTTGCGCACGCTGGGTATCTATCTCAAAGATGTCCAAGCCTATGAAGGTTAAGGGGGAACTTATACATGCCTATGAATCTGGATTTATACAAAACAACAACGATGCTGCAGGCAATCGAAAAGACGATGCCACTTCGGAAATTCTTCACCCGTACTTTCTTTCCTGGAGTTAATACATTTGTCACTGAAAACGTGATCTTCGACTACAAAAAGGGTAAGCGTCCGATGGCCCCGTTTGTTGCGCCGCGCGTCGGCGGTATCACTGTGGCGCGGGATGGTTACCAAACCAAGGAATACAAAGCTCCGAAGATCGCGCCGCAGCGGATCCTTACGGTTGACGACCTCATGACCCGTGGTATGGGCGAGAATGTATTCAGTCAACGTACACCAGCACAGCGTCAGGCTGAGATGCTTGCTAAGGATCTCTCTGAACTTGAGGATATGAATGCCCGTCGGATCGAATGGATGGCCAGAGAGTTGCTCTTGGGGCGTCCGATCGTTGTCAAAGGGTACATCGACAAACTGGATTCTCAGTATGTCGAGGACGAGATTAATTTCGGATTCGATAATAAACTAATTTTGGCCGGGGCAAATAAATGGAGCGACGAAGGATCTGCAAGCAAAAAGTACGGTAACTTGAGAGATTGGCGTCTCGACGTTATCCGCAAATCTGGCATTGCCCCAACAATGGCAATTTTCGGCCAGAGCGCATGGGATGCATTCCGCAAAGATCCGGAGATCGACAACATGCTGAAACAGCAAAATGCGACCCTTGCCTTGATGAACCCGAGCGTTATTGATGAGGCTTTGACTTTCTGCGGACGTCTCCCGGGTCTGGGGTTGGAACTTTATACGTATGATGACTGGTTCATTGATGATAACGGCACGGAACAGTCGTATATCCCTGCTGATCATGTCATCCTGTGCCGTCCAAATCTGGGAAGCTTCTCTTTCGGTGCCGTTACGCAGATGGAAGCGGATGGACAATTCCATACCTACGAAGGTACGCGCATCCCGAAATCTTGGGCAGATCAAAACAGTGATACACGTATGATTCGCTTGAGTACCCGTCCGATTCCGATCCCTGATGATGTTGACGGCTGGTTCGTCGCGCAAGTCTTGTAGGAGGTGTGACAGTGAGCCTGAAAGTAAAAAAGAACCAAAAAGTACTGGTTAATGATCGGACGTATAAAGCGGGGGAGATCATTCCACCGTTGAACGAAAATGAAGAACAACGTCTGTTAAATCTCGGTGTATGCGAACTGTCAGCAGATCTCCCATTACCTCATGCAGTAGAAGGAGATCACGGTCAAGATGATGGGGATAAAAGGGCCGGGGGTCCAAGTGGTGAAGATCAACTCCCCCTCGACGAGAAAACTAACCCAGTTCTCACAGTTGAACAATTCGCGGAATTGAAAGCCGATGAGCAAAAAGCACATCTGAAAGCCCTGGGAATCGATCCAGCTGGCAAAGAAGATGAACGCATCGTTCAATACGAGGACTGGTATGCAGAGCAGTTGCCGGAGGGTGAGCTGAATGTCCACCTTTAAAGAGCAGATCGAGGCCGACGTCGAGGACGTTTTTTTTAACCTTGATGAATTCGGCGAAGAGCACCGAATCGATGACAAAACAATGACGATCATCATTGATGATGATCTGTTGCAAAAACGAAAATCATCTGCATCAAACCCAACGGACGGCGTATATGGCGCGTCTTTTTTATTTCATGCGAAAAAATCGGACTTTGAGAAAAAGCCTGTTATCGACGCGCGAATGAAAGTAGACGATCAGATCTATTACGTGTCCGACGTGCAGACGAACGACGAAACATATGTCATCACCCTGCGGAGGAACAAATCGTGATTACAGTCGATGCCGAAAAGCTGAAGGAGGTTGAGCGGCGCCTGGGGCAATATCCCAAGAAGGCGCCGCTCGCCATTATGAGAGCCTTAAACCGCACAGCGGCTAACGTCAAAACGAACGCATCGAAGAAGGTGCGGGAGGAGTACGCGGTTAAGGCGAAAGATGTTAACTCAACCTTCTCAATCCGACGGGCGTCAAAGTCGTCGCTGTCGGCTATGGTCGAGTCAAAAGCGGGAGCTTTGGGGCTGGACAAGTTTAAGGTTAGCCCTATGACGCCACGACATGCCAAACCTCCGAAGGCTCTCAAGGTTCAGGTTAAGAAAACTGGCGGAGCTAAGCGGCTTGTCGGGGCGTTTGTGGCTTCAGTCAATGGCAACAAAGTCTTTAAGCGACAACCAGGGGCAAAAGGCCGCAAGGGGAAGAATGGAACCTGGACAGCCTTGCCGATCGAACGACTCTTTGGCCCACCTGTTCCGGAGATGCTTGAAAATCAAAGCGTCAGAGCGTATGTTGAACAGGAAGCTGCCAAAACCTTCGAAACGCGCTTAGACCATGAGATCAAGCGAATTATGGAGGGTAACTAAATGTCAACACCATACCTATTACAAGATGCCTTGATCGATGAGATCAAGGCTCTTTTTGTGGGATTTGAGACGGAGAATGCCCGCGGCGAGCCGGCGCCGTTGAACGTCTATCCGCAGCGGCTCCCCGACAAGCAGGAGGAGGACGATTCCGAGCACTTCCCATACATCATCGTGCGCGTAATGGATGGCGGAACCGCAGGGGAAGATGAGGCGGCTACGTGCAAAATTGGGTTGATCGTTGGGGTATATGATGAATCCTCCGATCAGCAGGGGCACCGAACGGTGCTCAACATTTTACGCAGGATCGAGACTCACTTTTTCACAAAGCGTTTTGTCGATCGCAAATACCAAATTGTTTATCCGTATGACTGGACCTTATATGAGGATGATACCGCACCATTTTACTTCGGCGGCGCAGAGACTAATTGGTTGCTGCCCGCTGTGAGACAGGAGGTTGATTTGTTTGGCGACTGAAAAAAAACGGGCATCAAGCCGCAGAGAAGAAGCTAAGCCAGTTGATCGGCTCATTTATGTCGGTCCACCGCTGCCCGGCGGAAAGTTAAATAGCTTCTCGATTTTTAAAGGAGGGGTTCCGAAGTATCTGGATGCTCTGATTAAAGAGCAACCGGATCTTTCCACTCTCATTGTGCCAGTGGGCGAATTTGCTCGCGCGCGAGAAGAGGTCAATACCCTTGGAACGGCCCTCCATGCGGCATATCAAAATGTACTGAAGGGAGATCAACAGAATGGCTGAAAGACACGGGATTTACGTTTCTGAGGTTCCTGGATCGGTCATCACCCCGGTACAGCAGAATTTTACGTTACCGGTGGCAATCGGCACAGCGCCGGTTAACCTTTCAAAATTCTCGGCTCCGCCGGTTAACGTACCGATCCTTTGCTACTCCTACCAGGAGGCAGTTGATGCCATTGGGTACTCGGACGATTGGGAGGATTACACGCTTTCTGAAGTGATTTATTCGCACTTTCAACTCTACAAACAATCCCCAATCGTGCTAATTAACGTTCTGGATCCTGCAGAGCACAAAACAACCGTTGCGCCAGAGGCGGTATCCCTGATGGATGGAACGGCTACACTTCCATCCGGCATTATCAAGGGGTCGGTCACCGTGAAAGATGAGGATGGATCTACAACCTATGTACTCGACACGGATTACACCTTGAATTTTGATGCTGACGGCAATCTGATCCTGAAGATTAAGAGTGGAGGGGCTATCGCGAATAACGCAACTCTCCAGGTTGGCTTTGACCAAATTGACGCTAGCAAAGTGGACGCTGCGGATATTATCGGCGGCGTAGACAGCACTACGCTGGCCGTCACGGGCTTAGAGCTTCTTAACCAAGTGTTTCCTCGTTTCCGGCTGGTTCCGGGGATCGTAATCGCTCCTGGTTGGTCTGATGATCCAACGGTAGCAGCGGTGATGGTCGCTAAAGCTTCCCTAATCAACAACCATTTCCGGGCTCAGGCAATTACTGACCTGCCCTCCGATTTGCAGTATACGGCGGCTCCAGCATGGAAAGAGGAACATGGCTATACGGACCCCCGACAGTTTAACACTTACCCGAAAGTGACAAAATCGGGCAAGGTGTACCGCTTGTCTACTCACTTGGCCGGCGTAATTTGCCGGACAGACGCCGGGAACGCAGGGATCCCTAGCTTGTCGCCGTCGAACAAGAGCATGGAGATTGACGGCACGCGGACCGATGATCGAGAGCTGGCCCTCGGGCCGGAGCACACCGAATACCTTAACGCCGCGGGTATCCATACCGCCTTGAATTTTATCGGTGGTTGGGCCACACGTGGTAACCGTACCGGTGCATACCCGGCACAGAGCGATCCGCAAAGCGCATTTATTCCAGTTCGGCGCATGATGGACTGGATTGCGAACTCAGTGACGTTGACTTATTGGCGTTACCTCGATGGTGCAATTAATAAGCGGCTGGTAGAGGCGATCACAGATAGCGTCAATATTTGGCTCAATGGATTGACGTCGAATGGGTATATCTTGGGCGGTCGGGTGGAGTTTCTTTCGGAAGAAAATCCACCGGAGAACATTATGGACGGTAAACTGAAATTTCACATCTATGTGACGCCACCGTCTCCGGCGCAGGTCATCGACTTTGTGCTCGAATATGACGTCAATTATCTTGCTGCAATCGCAGCATAAAGGAGGGAAAGGACTTGCCTAAGCAAATTCCATCAAGCTTAACCGACTTCAATGCTTATAGAAACGGCAGTGAATATTTGGGCGTTGCCGACGTGGAGTTGCCGAATCTGGAGGCCATGACTCAAACTTTAAGTGGTGCGGGCATCGCTGGCGAAATTGAAATTCCGATACTAGGGCTATTCGGATCGATGACGACAACGATTAACTGGCGGACGCTCGATAAAGCCACTTTCAAACTAGCCCGACTAGAAGCGCAGCAAATCGACTTCCGAGGCTCTATTCAGGGCTTTGACACCGGCTCCAGCACGATTACCCACACTCCATTGAAGGTTACAATGCGAGTTCTCCCTAAAAATACGAACTTAGGTAGCCTGACGACTGGTAACCCTATGGAAAGTGGGAACGAATTGGAAGTCATTTATATCAAAATCATCTACGACGGCGTTACCGTCACCGAGATCGATCGCTTTAACTATATTTGCATCATTGATGGAGTGGACTACTCCGCCAAGATCCGGGCGAATCTCGGCGAATAAAGGAGGAAATAAACATGACTACCCCAGAAAAAACGCAGGAAAAGGTCGCGAATCCCAACGAGTACACCCTGATCAAACCAATTCAATTCGACGGGGAGACGGTGACCACTCTGAATCTCGATTTTGATGATTTGACTGCGGAGGATTTGATCGCTTGTGCTAAACAAGCCCGCCGGATTGATCCGGATGAGATTACGCCGGCGAGAGCCACCGCTCTGTCCTATCAAATGGCTGTGGCAGCAAGGGCGGCCAAACAACCGATTGAACTGATTAAGGCTCTTAAGGCCAAAGATTTCACCCAAATTACGCAGTTGGCTGCCAATTTTTTAATGATTCCGGAATAAAGGATGTCCAATACCTGAGGGAGATCATCCTGATCCTCTCCTCCTCTATTCCGGGATCGCATATCGATTACTGGATGCGTCAGCCATTGAGCGATTTAATTAAGTGGTTTGAAGCACACCAGAATGTCGAGAAAAAACGTGCAGCACGGCAGCCAAAACCAACCCAATACAGAAGGGTGGGTAGGCGGTAATGGCAAACAAAAAAATATACTCAACCATTTTTGAGCTCGGCGGGAAGTTAAATTCATCTTTCAGCCGAGCTTTTAAACAGGCAAAAAAGGGTACTGACCAGGCTGAATCCGGCCTTCGCGGTGTGCAAAAAGAGGCGAAAGAAACAGCAGGGGCATTCGGTAAGCTTTCCAAGGTTACTGGTGATTTCGGCAAAGCGTTGTACAAGGTTTCTCAGTACACCGGAGCGTTCGCACTTGTATCCGGGGTCACTGACACCTTCACGGATATGGTTGGTTCGGTTGGTGACTATCAATCGGAGCTAAAGCAGGTTCAAGCTGCCACCGGTGCGACCAAAGAAGAAATGAGGGAAATGTCCGATATTATACGGAATTTGTACACGCAAAATCTCGGAGAAAGTTGGACGGATCTGTCGGAAGCCTTAACCATTGCCCGCCAGGTAACCCATCAACAGGGCAAAGAATTGGAGGATACGACGAAGAATGCGCTGATTTATCGTGATGTTTTCAAAGGTGATTTTGCCGAATCTTTGAAAACGGCAGACACGATGGTTAAAAACTTCGGTATCACCAGTTCGCAGGCGTTCAACTTACTTGCGCAGGGGGCTCAGAAGGGGCTCGATAAGTCAGGTGAGTTGCTTGATTCAGCAAACGAATACGCTCCATACTTTAAAACCCTTGGTTTTACTGCCGATCAGATGTTTAATACATTCAGCGCCGGGCTTGAGTCCGGCGCTTTTAATTTAGACAAGGTCGGGGATGCGGTTAAGGAGTTCGGAATACGTGTCAAGGACGATTCCAAGAGTACAAATGAGGCGTTTACGGCTCTAGGTCTGAATGCCTCGAAAATGGCTCAGACCTTCGCTCGCGGTGGTCCAGAAGCACAGGCAGCATTTAAGCAGGTAGTAAAGGCCATCTCAAGCGTGAAAGATCCGGTGAAGAAGAACGTCATCGGCGTCCAGCTATTCGGGACTATGTTTGAGGACTTGGAGAAAGATGTCATTGCAGCCATGGGGAATGCTCGGGATCAATTTGACATGACAAAGAACACTATGCAGGAAGTCGCTGAGATTAAGTATGACACCATCGGAGCGGCATTCCAGGGGATCGGCCGGCAGATTATGACGGAGCTGATCCTCCCAATCGGTGACAAAGCTCTCCCTGTACTGCAACGCTTTGGTAAATGGATTCAGGTGGCGATTCCTCAAGCTAAAAAGTACATGGGACAGCTTTGGGAAGAGGTCAGCAAACTTGGAGAGTTCTTTGCTCCACTGAAAGGTGAGGCAACCAAAGCGTTCAAGGTAATTACCCCATACTTAATATCATTCGCTGATTCAGCAAAGAGGATTTTTGCTCAGGTAGGTCCAGTGATTGTTAAGACGGCATCCGCTGTATGGCAGGCCGGGACGAGAATGGCAAAGGCAATTATGCCGTTTGGGGTATATCTGCAGCAGAAACTTGGTCCGGTTATCTCCAAAGTGTTCGGGTTTATTGCGAATGATGCTGTTCCTGCGGTATCCAGGGCGTTTACGGCCATGCTGCCGTCAATTATTTCAGTGGCTACTAAGTTTGGCTCCACCATATCGGCGCTTTTTAACTTCGTTAAGCCGATCATCAACGCTTTGGTCGGCGTGTTCAACTTCGCCTTCCCGATCATCAAATCTGTTGTTCTAGCCGCCATACATTCAGTTTCCGGCATTTTTAATGGTCTGATGACCACTCTCGGAGGCGTTCTGGACTTCATAACAGGCGTTTTCACCGGTAACTGGGGAAAAGCGTGGGAAGGTGTTAGAGACATCTTCAGCGGTGTTTTCTCGGCCCTTGGATCGATCTTAAAAGCTCCGATCAATGCTGTAATTGGCCTGATTAATCAAGCGTTTGAAAAAATCGGATCCATCAGCATTGACATCCCCGATTGGGTGCCTGGCCTCGGAGGCAAAACCTTCGGCATCGATCTTCCACAAATTCCTATGCTTGCTGAGGGTGGGATTGCAACGGGGCCAACTTTAGCCATGATCGGCGAGGGAGCGGAGCAGGAGGCGGTGCTGCCGCTGTCCAAACTGGAGAGTTTGTTGGACTCTCGCGGAGCTACAGTTTCCAGTGGTGGGGGCGGAGGTGGCGGAGACATTTACATTGATTTCTCGCCGCAATATAACGTATCCGGCGGAGCTGATGTGCAGAAAGAAGTCGCACAGGCATCCGAAATGTCCCTCCAAAAACTCGAACAAATGCTGAAAAAATTGCAAGCCAAGCAGCAGAGGGTGAGATTTCAATGAGGCGATACACAACAATTCAAGGAGATACTTGGGATGGTATCTCCTTGAAACTTTACGGAAACGAGAGATATGCAACGCTGTTAATGGAGCATAATCAAAGACATGTTCACACGATGATCTTCTCTGCCGGAGTGTTACTAGATGTTCCTGACGTTCCCGCGCAGCAAGCGGCGACTTTACCTCCTTGGAAGCGGGGTGAGTGACTTGGATAAAATGCAGGATGCACGACGGGCTGAACTCCATCTGAATTACAATGGGGTCGGACTCTCCCTCGACATCACGAATGATGCCTTCGATTTTACGTATACGGATGCTGCGCCCGGGAGTCTGGACGACATATCGTTGTCCCTGCAGGACCGAGATCGACTTTGGCAAAGTCCTGAATGGGCCCCCCTGCAAGGCGATAAGATCAAGGCCGAGATCCGAACGATAAACTGGACCAAACCTGGAGAGGTTACTAAGCTCCCTCTTGGCAGTTTCGAGGTCGATTCCTTCACGTTCACCGGTCCTCCGGATGCTGTAAGTATCAAGGCGGTAAGCTTGCCGGTTGCTGCGAATATCCGGCAGGAAAAGCGGACGAAGGCTTGGGAAAAGGTGACATTAAAGACGATTGCAGCGGATGTAGCAAAAAAGGCCGGACTAAAGCTGAGTTATTTGCTGAAGGATACCTACAGCTATGAAAGGCTGGACCAAACGGACCAATCTGACATCGAATTTTTAAACGAGCAGGCAAAGTCTGAGGGTGTGGCTATCAAGGTCACAGGCGGTCAGCTTGTACTATTTGATGAATTTGAATTTGAAAAAGCAGCCCCGGTGCTGACGTTAACCCGTGGCAAAGATAACATCCTGAGCTATGAATTTGGTTGGAGCGCAGCGGATGCGAGTTATATCGCATGCGAAATCAGCTATACCCAGGCCAAGTCAAAAAAGACGATCAAAGCCGTCTATAAGCCTCCAGGAGCACCGAAGATAGGACCAGTTCTAAAGATTAATGAGCAGGCTAGGAGCCAAGCGGAGGCGCTCCGGATTGCTAAAAAGGCTCTGAGGGAGAAAAACAAGGAGCTGAGCGGGGCACGCTTTACGATCATCGGGGACACCCGTATAGCCGCAGGTGTAACGGTCATGATTGAGGGGTTTGGTAGTTTTGACAACAAGTATCTGATCACTTCTGCTACTCACCAATTAGGCAGTGGCGGCTACACGACGGATATCGAAATGCGCCAAACATTGGGGTGGTGAAATGGGACTTGCACAGAATTTGTTACGCATCGGAATAGTGTCGAGCGCCGATTATACTGCCGGTATGGTTAGGGTTACGTTCCCCGATAGGGATGACTCGGTGAGTGATTTATTACCCGTTCTGACGCCCGGCGGGTGGGGTAAGGGTAACGCTATTCCGAGCGTAGGCGATAGCGTGCTGTGTTGCTTTTTAGGCAACGGGATCGGAACGGGGTTTTGCCTCGGAAGCTATTACACCGATTCAGATCTGCCTCCTGCTGGTGAGCAGCAGCGCGGCGTATGGTTTGAAGATGGCAGTTACGTCTATTATGACCGGCAGACCGGGAAGCTCGTTGTTAAGGCGGCCAGCGGCGTCAAAATCGAAGGTGATCTGGAGGTTACCGGATCAATTACGGCTCAAACGATCACGAGAGCGGGTGAGCAATTATGATAGGCTCTTTGGGCCCGGTGGTGTTCGTGGTGTCAGCCGACACAATACGGACTTTTACGGATTTTAAGCGAAGTAGCGCTGGCCGCTATGCACGCCATGAGGTGCTTGATTTAAAACCGAAAACACAGTTTATAGGTCCGGGTCTGGATACGGTCTCCTTTCGCATGCGGTTCGACGTGAGATATGGGATCAACCCGCGAAAGGAACTCGACCAGTTGACCGAGATAGATCGAAAAGGGAAGGCGATGCCGCTGGTGATTGGCGGTAAGGGGGTCGGTGTCGGACTGTGGGTTATAACGGGGCTTGAGCAGTCCTGGGAAGAGATCGACGCTAAGGGGAATATACTCTCAGCGACGGTAGATATTACATTGGAGGAATACGTCAAATGAGTTATACCGTGGACATGAGAATGCAGCCGACTATTACTTTCGGGCCGAAAACTTTGGTGGAAGAAGTCGGACAGAACATCCGGACGTTACTAGCTACCCCTGTTGGATCTGTGCCGTATGCACGAGCCATCGGCCTTGATAACAGTATCTTGGATGATCCGTTGCCTATCCTCCGAGCCCGTTTAACTGGGGTAATCCATGCCCTGGTGACAGAATATGAGCCCCGGGCCACCATCACAAAGGTTGATTTTTTCCAGGACGACAAAACCGGCACCTTGATACCGGTCATTTACTACAGCCTGGCTGAGGAGGTGAGCGACTTTGGCTAATCTGAAATTTATTGACGACGATCCCAATGCAATTATTGACAGCATCATAACCATGCACGAGGCGATTACGGGCCGCACCCTTTACCCAGCGGATCCGGAACGCCTTTTTTTATTGTCGTTGGCTCAAATCATCGTACAGCAACGGGTCCTGATTAATTCGACAGCTCGCCAGAACCTTCTTCGTTATGCGGCTGGGGAGGTTTTAGACAACATTGGCGAAATGTACGACACAAGCAGGCTGCCTGCCGAGGCTGCGAGGACGACTGTCCAGTTTACCCTATCCATACCGCTTGCATCGGCTCAAATCATTCCGGCTGGAACCAGGATCGGGCCCCAGGGCGGGGGAGGCGAACTGTTCTTTATGACCGCAGACGTCCTTCAAATCCCCGCTGGTGAGGTTACTGGCAGCATAACTGCTGTGTGTTCGGTTCCGGGCGAAATTGGCAACAGCTTCATCCCCGGCCAACTCAACACGCTGATAGATCCTCTGCCTTTTGTGCAAAGTGTCGTCAATACGACGACGAGCACCGGAGGGGTGGAACAGGAAACGGATGACGCATACCGGCAACGTATTAGATCGGCACCCGAGTCATTCAGCGTAGCGGGGCCAGCCGGCGCCTATGAGTTTTGGGCTAAATCAGCGAGCAGTTCCATCATCGATGTGGCGGTTGAATCTCCTGCAGCCGTGGAGGTTGTACTGGTCCCTCTCTTGATAGGAGGGGAGATACCGTCTCAGGAAATGTTGGATGCTGTATTGGCGGCGGTAACCCAAAAGGAAGTGCGGCCGCTTACTGATAAGGTGACGGCACAGGCACCTGAGGCTGTGCCTTATAACATCAACCTCACCTATTACATCGACCGTTCGCGGGCTGCTGAGACAACGACAATACAGCAAGCAGTCACGGCAGCTGTGTCCGAATATGCACTTTGGCAAAAGTCCAAACTTGGCCGAGACATCAATCCCTCGGAACTGATCAAGCGGGTTATGGCTGCAGGTGCTTTAAGGGTACAGGTCACAGAACCGACTTTTGTGGATCTATCACGGTTTCAAGTCGCTCAAGACGCTACTATTAGCGTGATATTTGGAGGGCTTGAAGATGATTGACATCCAGAATGTGCACCTGTTGGATTTGTTACCCCCGAACCTGAGGAGTGACCCTGCGCTTTCTGCTGCTGCTCAATCCATACAGGAAGAATTAAGGCAGACAACGGAGGCTATCTCAAAGCTGTCCATTTTCGACCGGTTGAATACGCTGAACGATGTTGAAGCGGATGAAATGGCCTGGCAGCTGCATGTGGATTTTTACGATGCATCGCTGCCGATCGATCAAAAACGAGAATTGGTCAAAAACGCCATTCGGTTTCACCGTCGGAAAGGCACACCCGCAGCTGTTGAGGAACTGATAGCGATCCTATTCGGGACCGGGACTGTCGAAGAGTGGTTTGAGTATGGCGGCGAACCGGGTTATTTTCGGGTACGCACTAGCGATCCGTCGGCTACGAACGAGAGGGCTCAAGAGTTTGTACAGGCTATCGACTCCGTAAAGCGACTCTCAGCGTGGCTTGAGGCAGTCATTCTGGAGGAGACCATCGAGGCGCGTGATATGTACTTTGGCGGTATGTTGCACATCGGTGAGTTTATCACAATAGGGTAGGTGATTTTTGTGAGCTCTTGGAGCTATGCATTAACCAATAAGGGGCGTCAGCTACAGGCAAAAGCGCAGACTGGCGCCCAACTTGTTTATACGAGAATGGCGGTGGGGAGCGGCACGTTGAGTGGGCAATCTCTGGAGAGTATGACAGCGCTGATCGCTCCGGTCAAGGACCTGACCATCACAAGGCTAAAACGTCCGGCCGGGTCCACGCGGGCGCTCATCGGGGCGACATTGACCAACCAGGACGTTACGACCGGTTTTTACTTACGGGAGGTTGGTATTTTTGCCGAAGATCCGGACGACGGCGAGATCCTCTATATGTACGCCAACTCTGGAGCCACAGCCGACTATATTACCCCGCAAGGAGATGGGGTGATTGAGAAGGCGCTGAATATGAACGTCTTTGTTGGATCCGCGGCAAACATCACAGCCAACATCGATGAATCCCTAGCATACGCCACCCAGCAGGATTTGGCGGATGCTATTGCCGGAATACAGATCAACGAGGCCACCACGACACAAAAAGGTATCGTCCAGCTCTCCAATGCCACCAACAGCACCGCCGAGGATCGTGCGGCGACGCCTAAGGCCGTCAAATCGGCTTATGATGCAGCTGTAGCGGCGCAAACGACGGCAAATGCAGCGAATGAGGCAGCGTCACAGGCTTTTCAGCTTGGCAATGAGCGTAAGCAAGAGGTGGTGGACATACTCATTGCCAAAGGCATATCAGCGTCCACTAGTGAGAGTTGGGAATCACTTCTGTCTAAAATGACGGGGATCATCAAGGCCACCGGTAACGCAACTGCTGCTGATGTGCTGGCTGGCAAGACGTTTAGTAATGCAACGGGTAATGGCTTGCAGGGGACAATGCCAAACCGAGGCGCCGGAGGTACAGTTACACCGGGCACGACCAATCAAACCAAGGCAGCAGGGTATTACAGTAGCTCTATTACGGTGCTGGGGGATGCTGATTTGGTGCCGGGGAATATCAGGCGTGGGGTTGACGTATTTGGGGTAAAGGGGGAAATTTATCCAGGGGAATTGATGAGCATAAAAATTAATCATACTAGGGCAGGGGTTCCAGGGGAAAGAATTTTTATAGACCTAATAACGCTACCCGGAAATCTAAGATTTTTTAATACAGCCAAAGGTGATAGTGATTACCCTATGTTTTGGAATTCATCTAATAGATCAACAGCATATATGCAACCGGAATTTTTGGATTCTAGTGGGCTGAGATGGAGACCGTTTTATTCGGCATTAAACAACGAAAATCTTACAAACATCACTTATTTTCAAGTGGATATAGAAAGTCGCACATTCTTTTGGAGAGATAAATCGGGTATGGGAAGAACGATGGTTGCAGAGAGTTTGCCCGAGTCTTTTGATTTTACAAAACCCTTCAAACTAAGATGGTATTTTTATACGGACGGCGCTACTAATTATACTTATGGTTTTGACGGGAAAATACTGTGCGTTTAGATTGATAACCATTAACCGAGAGGTGTTGACAATGATTAGAATGTTCAAATCCAAAGATTTTGTTGAAGCCATTGAGCTTAAAGATTTCTCCACTATTCAAGGCATTATCCAACTGACGGGCATGGAGGCAACCATTAAGTTAACGGATGTGGGCACTCTGCAATCAGTCACTCTCAAGAGGAATGACAAAGTTGTCGTAGCAGTGCCCGGCCAGTACGTTTATAAAAACAACACTGGGACGGTGGCGGTTTGTACCTACGAATATCTAGCCGAAAACTATGAAGAAGTCACCGAACAACCGGAAGAAGAAACCAATCAAACCGAGCAAACCACAGAAGCGCCGTAGGGCGTATTTTTTATACCTTTGGAGGCGATCCAAGGGAGACATTAAGAAGAGGGTGGACTTATGGATCTTACGGTGATTACAGCAATCATATCAGCCGCAGCCGCGCTTAGTGGCATTGTACTGGGGTGGGCGGGCCGGGCCAGATCGGTGCGGCAAGATGTTGTGCAGGAGTCGACGGCTGATGCACTCCAGCGGGCAGATGTGGAATACATTAAGCGCGGAGTGGACGACATGAAGGTCGAACAAAAACTGCAAGGACAACGTTTTGAAGCGATCTCCGAGCGGCTAACCCGCGTCGAGGAATCGGCAAAACAGGCTCATAAGCGGATCGACCGCTTAGAAGAAGATGGGAGGGGCTAACCTTGGACAAAACTAAATATCCAATCGAGCGCCGGTACATTACCAAGCGCTCAAACACGCGGCCAGGCACCCGACTCAAGACGGGAAGTCCGGCCTTTTTTGTTGCACATGACACGGGCAATCCCGGGGCGACAGCGGACAACCATTACAACTACTTTAACAACCTGACCGATCGCTCGGCATCGGCCCACGTATTCATTGACGATACCAAGATCTTGGAGATTATCCCGACGGGCACCGGGGCGGAACCGGCGGAGAAAGCCTGGCACGTCCTCTACAACGTGACGACGGACAACGATCGGTTTGGCTATGATGCAAACGACGCGGCGCTTGGTGTGGAGCTGTGTTACGGCGGCCGGATTACATTTTCGGAGGCGTACAAGCGGTTTGTCTGGTATCTTGCCTACTGCTGCGAGAAGTGGGGCAAGAATCCATCGACGCACATCGCCAGTCATAAGCAGCTGGACCCGGCCCGCAAACAGGATTGTGAGCAGGCTTTAGCGGTCGGCGGAAAGACCCTCAAAGATCTGATCAATGACGTCGCCGCAGAGCTGGCTGCGCCGGTCACTCCGCCGGACTTTGTCCCGCTGCCGGCCGGGATCGCCCAGGCATTGATCGACAATTACGTCTCCCCAGCATGGTTTGCCTCGCAAAAGGCCGGGGACGAGATTGGTAAGACTCACTTCCACAACTTGGCCAACAACCTCAGGCTGGCAGCTGGAATCCCGCTGACACCCGGGACGGCCGCCGCGCCGCTTGTAAAGCTGCCAAAAAGTAATGCCCAGGAGATCATCATCCGCTGGCTCTCCCCGGCATGGTTTAAGGCGCGGGACGAGGGGAACAAGGAACGGGCGCAGCACTTTAATAATCTGGCGAATTACCTGCGGCGAGCCGCGGGGATTCCGGTCGAATAAGAGAGGAGAATGAATCATGGAAGTATTGAATAATGTTATGGCCTTTGCCTCGGTGCTGGCCGTGTTTGTGTTGGCATTGGTGCAACTGGTGAAAACGACCGTCAACCTGCCGAAAAACATCGTCCCGCTGATCGGGGTGGTGATCGGCATCTTGGTAGGTGCCGCCGCATCCCCGTTCACGGACTTGGATCTGGTGCTGCGGTTATGGGCCGGCGGGCTGGCTGGGTTGTCGGCTACCGGGTTGTTTGAGCTAGGATTGAATAAGAGGGAAGGCAATACCAAGGAGTGAACGACAAAGAGGCCCAGCTGGCGGAATGCCTGGCTGGGTCTTTTTTATTTTCTATTTTCGTCTGCAAAATATGGTAAAATTTCGGTATAAACTAGCGAAGGGAGTCGTCGAAATGGCACTGCTGAATCGCTCAAACCGCTTCATGCGCCCGCTAACCTCGGACATCCAGCTTTATACCGCGCAGATGAACCGGACGCCCATTGCCGTCTTCATCGCGGATGTACTCGTTGGCAGCGGAAGGATCACGGAGATTACGGAGAACTGCGTTAAGATCGGCGATGAGCGGTATCTTCGCGCGGTATGTACTTTTAAATATGTAGGCTAATAAGGAGGAAAAATGGGGTACTCAGCAAAATGGTTGAACATTCTGAATATTGTTTATGAATTTTCTTCATCGAGAGGAATAGTATTTTTTCGTGGTCACTCAGTTGATTCTTATGAATTACGATCTGGCTTATTTAGGGAACCATTTAAAACGCTCAATGATTTTCTAATTTCAGAAAGCGCAAAGTATACACATTTTCGCACACTCGGAAATTTAGAACATTCATCCAGCGGATGGGACTTATTATACATTATGCAACATCACGGAGTCCGCACCAGACTTTTAGATTGGACGGAGTCATTTTCTACAGCGTTATTTTTTGCGTTTAAGGATTGGAATCCATCGAAAAATTCCGCGTGTATATGGATGCTTGATCCTGGTGCATTAAATAAGAAATCTACTAATATATCGTCCTTTATTTTTCCTGAAGAAGTATTTGGTGACTATGCAGCATATATTAACGGAACAAAAGTGTTTCCTGGATCTTCTACTGCCTTGTATCCAGGGAAAAATAGTAAACGTATGGTGGCTCAACAAGGAGCTTTTACTCTACAGGGAAATACTGCATTACCTTTGGAAAAAGAATTTGGCGGTTCTCTTGTTACTGAAGGTTCTCTAATCAAAATAACGCTCGATAGCAGTTTGGTAGTAGATATACAAACATATTTGAGAATGTCGGGTGTTAATTATTACTCTCTTTTTCCGGATCTTGATGGGCTTGCTAGACATGTTAATGATCCGTTGATGCATTTACCACTAACGCAATTATCTGGTTACTATAATTAAACGATATACCTCCTAAAAACTGGACTCCGCAGAATCTCCGCGCGAGTCCAGTTTCGCATTTTCACCCGCGCTCTTATCCGCGGCTCCACGAAAACAAAGTCGCGATCCTCCCCGGTAACCAGTTGCTGAGCAACTCCATAAAACGCCTTCCGCTCTGTTGGACCGGCTCCAAGTTCGATTATACCAGCCGGCAGAACTCTCCCGCGCTCGTCAGCTATGCCAGCGAGCCAACCAAACTCCTTTTTGCGGTACCCTGTGATATACACGTCAGCATGCGTCCAGTTGATAATTTTGCGCCAGCTATCCGACCGGCGGCCGGTTTCATAAATGCTGTCCATCCGCTTACCGACAACACCCTCCATGCCACGAGCCTTGATTTGATCAAAAAGCGCCTCTCCTGCCCCGACGATGTGCGGCACGATGCCAAAGTTAGGGCTCGGCAGTGCCAAGCTCGCGAGGATCTCTTTACGCTCCGTGAGTGGCAGCCGGCGGAGGTCCTGGCCCCGGTACATTAAGATATCAAAGATTGCATAATAGGCCGGAAGCTCCGCTGTAAGCCGCTTGACCTTATCAGCTCGCTTTGCTTGAAACCGTGTCATTACCGCCTCAAAATCAGATACCCCAGTCGCAGGATCGACGCAAGCGACTTCACCGTCTAAGATCACGTCATTTTCAAACGGTAGCTGCAGCTCCGGATATTGCCGGGTGCAGTCGTTATTGTGGCGTGTGTACAGGCGGATCACGCCGTCTTGCTGCGAGAATATCAAGCGGTGTCCGTCTATTTTAGGTTCAAATATATAGCGCGGATCAGAGAAAGGACCTGGCGCTGTCGCGAGCAGCATAGGATCACTAAACATAAAAACACCTCTCTATCGATTATAGCTTTAAGCTTATCGTTAGAGAGGCGGTAAGTTGTGGAACCTATCTCATTTCCTGAACCCATACCATGCCTTCAAAGCTATCGAAACCTCCAGCATCAAGAATACACTGTAATGCTGTGCGGCGTCCTACCGGCATATATGGTTTTCCATGATCACAGGCGAAACCGACATATCCTAGTGTCGGATGTTTTAGCGTGTAGTAACCATCCGGCTGTATATATCCTCCTGGGACTAGGAAGCGTTGCCCATTCAACCGTATAATCTCCAGCGCAGCGTTGATTTCTTGGATGGTCATGTTATCAAATCCTTTCGTTTTGGTTTATTTGGTCGTGGTCTTGGCCTCTGTCTCGCTCGCCGGTTTCCCGGGTCATGGCACCGTGGCTCGCACATTTATTGGAGAAAGGGGCCGCAGCCCCTTAAATTACAGTTTGAGGATGAGTTGACGGAGTTTATCGTGTTTGATGTTCTTTGCGATGCTCTCTTTGTAGGCTTGAATGTGCTGTTCATTCGCCCCGCGAGCTACGCGTTTTGCAATCACTCTTTTAATCGCCTCAATTTGATGGTTCATTTTATTACCTCCGTTATTAAAAATATCTACTTCCTGATAATAATTTATCACATGTTGATATAAAAAGTCAACAAAAATTATTAACTAGTTGATACTTTTTTGTTCTTAGTGTATAGTTGTTGTCAGGAGGTGTATGGAATGATCGTTAATCACCTTAGTGAGATCATGGGGCGCAAGCGCCTGAAAATAGCTGATGTAGTAGCTGGAACCGGATTGGCAATCAATACAGTCTCCGGATTGTATCATGATAAGGTCAAACGAGTGGACTTAGAGACGCTTGATAAACTGTGTGACTTTTTGGAGGTCGGGATCGGTGATATCCTGGAGCATGTAAAGGAGGGGGCCTGATGCGTGAAATCGAGTATAAGGCCCACGGCAATTTACTGATCCCATTTGTATATGTCGATTTGGATAGCTTGATGGATAATTATGACTGGTTTATGATTGGGTTTAAGCAAGTGCGACGAAAGCAAAAGAAAAGAGGAGCCTAATTGCTCGGCTCCTCTTCCGCGCTTACTTGCTGTTGCGCTTGCCTTTCATCCGGAGGTACAGGTCGTATGCCCGTTCCTCGCCAAGCGTGAGGCGATACCGCTCAAGTATTCCCTCTTCACGCTTTTTGAACTCCTCTTTCGTGATACGTCCCAGCCCCCACTGGTGACGCGCTACACGAAGGAGGTGTTCGCGTTTTTGGAGCTTTTCAAAAGCTTCCATAAGTTTCTTTTCCATGTTGTTTCTCACCTCCTTAGGAAGTCTTTTCTATCAACTTCCTGATATAAATATAGCACATGTTAATATAAGAAGTCAACAAAAAATATCAATTAGTTGATATTTTTGTATATCATGTTTGCATAAAGTCCATCAGGATACATCTCCGGGTGGGCTTTTACTTTTTCGTTTTCTCAGCGTATAATACAAACAAACGTTCGTAAAAATGGGGTGATCAAATGTTGAACGATTTGGAGCGTAAACTGCTCCGGGTCTTGTTTAATTTCTCAAAGCAAACGCACCGGATGCCGACGCTTAAAGAACTTGAGATAAAAACGGGTAGGAGCAAGCAAGACATTTACGCGGGGCTGCGTGTCCTAGTAGAGCAGAGATACATCTTTTGGCCGGATAATCCGCGTTTGGACACGATCGTTATCCTTGAGGCATGGGATAGGGACCAACCACAACAGCATCCTAAAATCACGACCACAACAACCGGCAGCAATATCGATTACTGGACTAAGTATTAAACAGGTAATGGATTAAGAGTGGCATAACTTAACCCGGGTAACTCCGGGATTTTTTTATTGATTTAGATTATACTTTTCAAACTCTAAAACCTATGATACAATTTGAATAAGATAATCTAAATCAAAGGTGATGCGTATGGAACGTAAAAAATTGATGGGCGTGATTGGGGAAAATCAACGTCGAGTAGAGCGCCTGCTCTCGGCTGTACGGATGGATGCCCGGGAAGGCGTGAGGGCATTTGAAAGTCGGGCTAATGATCTGGCAGAAGCGCTTTTTATGCTGCAAGAGAGACGCGATTTGAAACTCGTCAGTCTGCGGGCTCAGGCAAATAAACTAATTAAACAGGCATCTCAGCTGATCGCCGATTACATGGAGTTTGATAAAGACCCGGACAAATACTTGCAGGAGCAGATCGAGCGCGCCGAAAAGGTCGAAAAGCGCGGCGGTAAACGAGCAGGATCAGGGCGCCCGTCACTCGGCGTTAAAAAACCGGTCATGATTACCCTGCCACAAGAGGACTGGAATATGATCGATGCCCGGATCGCGGCGGGGGAATATAAAGGATACGCTGATTATTTCAGATCTTTACATAGCAAAGCCCACTAACTAATACAGTCGGTGGGCTTAACTCTTTACTCTAAATTATCAATCGCGTACTGTGCTTCTTCCTTCGTAAATTTCTCACCATGCTCTGATATCAACTGGTCGTAAATATCGGCATCGGACATGCTCATGAGTTCCGCATATTCTTGCGCCTTTTTCAGCGCATTTTCTTTCCAATCGACTTCGAGATTATCGATGGCATATTGAGCAGCATCTGCCGGGAATTGTTCGCCATACTCAGATGTCAGCTGATCGTAAATGCCTGCCTTTGACATGTGCATAGTATCAGCATATAACTGCGCTTTTGTTAACGCAGCTCTATACTCCCTTGGCACAGTTTCCTCTTTTTTCTCCGGCTCCTCTTTTGCCGGTTCTTGCTCTGTCGATTGTTCTTTTACAGGTTCCTCTGCTTCTTGCTTTGCAGCCTCTGCGTTCGCATTGTTAGCCTGATCATCCTTAGCTGTATCATTTGTGGCCGTATTTGTGGTAGTTTCAGTAGCGGCCTGATCGGCTACATTGTCTGCTTGTTCTGCTGGCGCACTAGGATTAGGGTCGGCAGCAAAGGCGATAATTAACACTACGAACAATGCTCCCCCAATGATAAATTTCTTCTTTGCGGTTCCATTCTTTTTGACAGCTGAGATGATGCCCAGAACCATAAAAACAATGAAGCCAATGAAAGATAATACACCAATAAAAGCCCACACGGTAATACAACCCCTCCTGGTAATTTTATGGTTTTAGTCTACCAGACCTAGGAAATTATTTCTAGACTTTCTCCTAATACTTTACAAACGTCAAGGGCATCTGGTATTATTTACCCATATCTTGTTTCTTTTTTTCTCGTACCACTTGCAGGCGCAAAGTGGATTTCTAAGTTCCAATAGTACTTACTGATGTTATGTATTGGTAGGTCGGACAAATTCAACTGAGCTGGGCCGTTAAATGGCCGTTGCAGTTCAACGATTTGATCACTTTTTAAAAAAACCTTTTTGAACATGTATCTGAAACATGTGACATGAAAAAGGTTTTTGGCGATCAATCTTTGAACTTGCAACGGCTTTTTTTGCGTCCCATGAAATTTTGAAAGGTGGTGGTGGCCGATTTCTGTCCGGTTTCAGTCCAGTTGCTATTGGGCTAAATGAATTAAATTAAAAGTTGTTAGTTCGACATTTTGCGACAGCGGGGTGTCGAGGGAAGGCTTAAAATAGGATCACGAGATGATAAGTATTACTTAACAACATGCTCGGGGGAGAGTAGAAAATCTACTCATTCCTGTCGCTGGACCATCTCAGTACATATAAATCAGTCACACGGCAATTGAGAAAGTGGGCGGCGTTGATTGCGAATTCAAGCGACATTTTCGCCTTTCCCGAAATTAACTGACTTACATAGGAGCGGGAACAGTTCATATGTCGTGCGAATTCTGCCTGCGTTATCCCTTTCTCTTCTAAGCGGTCTAGCAACAGGCATTCCCCGAGCCGGAATGCCATTGGAAACTCCTTTCCAAACTATGTTAAAATTACGAACGTTTGTTCTAGTATCTGTTCGTATTTTGTGGTATGCTCGTCTTAACATCTCACTCGGAAAAATATTACATCTAGGGGGTATGACCTATCAAACCAATTTATACTATCCGCACTGAAGAACTCTTAGAGCGATTAAAACAAAGAGGTCTTGATGTCTCCGAAGCCGAAAAGTTTTTGAATGAACTTTCTAGTCAAGAAGATCAGCAGCCGACTGAATTAACTGAGCAAGTTTCTTCTTCTGTTCCTCAGTGAGCGGTTTGCCTTTTCTTGTTAAGTTGTGATTGGCTAATTCCTCAATAGGTATTTCGTCAAGCTCTTTTCCAGTCAAATATGGAGGGGAGCTTTCTCTTATTTGATCATCCTGATAATCAATGTTATGACGCAGGCAAAAATCTACAAGTTCATCCCAGAAATCATCAAGCGTTTTGTTTATGATTATGAATCTGTCCAAAGACTCAATACCTTGCTTAATAGTTCGATAATTATAGTATTTGTTAAACTCCTCAATAGCCCATTCCTCATCTACAGACTTGTCTTCTTCATCCCGTTTTAAGTAATCAGAATACCACTTGTCAAAAGAATTTATATCCCCAAATGATGAGCGTTCGTATACCTCTTTATCTGAAGCATATCCACCAAAAATTTTGAAAATGTCCTCGTGGTATCGAGATGGGAAGAGGTTTTCGTCATTAGCAATTTTCTTTAATAAAGCAGTTATTTTTTTCTCCATCTTACGTTCTTCAGAATAAATCTCAGATAACATCTCGTTTTCCGGGTCGTCTTTATCCCAGTATCCGGCCAGAACCATAAGTTCAGCATAGGATGTGTCAAGGGCTTTAGACAATTTTTTAAGGATTTCAGGGGAAACCTTAAGCGGTTTGTTCGTACCTCTCCGGTAACCATTCTCAATATCTGAGATGTATGTATGTGAAAGTCCAGTCAGATCAGCAATATCTCTTAAAGATCGTTTTCCTCTGAGTTGTCTCAAAAAATTCCCGAGTTCATTACTCATGTGAGTGAAAACCCCCTTTTTCAAAATGTAAACAAAGCACAACAAATAATGTAAAACAAAACTTACAAAAAGTCAATTGTACCATAAAAAAAAGTTGTTGCACAGACTATACATTGACGCCAAACGGATGTAAACTGTGTACAACAGAAAGTGAGGTGAACAAACGATATGAAAAATATAGTTAGATATTTGCGAAGAAGTCAGGAATTTGATTGGACACAAGATGAGCTAGCCGAAAAGGTTGGCGTATCACGCGCAACGATTTCTGCAATCGAGAATGGGGCCAGCACCTCAGTAGAGGTATCTATTAGGATTGCCAAAGTTTTCAATCGTGATGTACGGGAAATTTTTTTTGACACCGATGTTGTACAGAATTTACAAGATAATCGCAAAGAATGTTCTGATTCGGTAAGCAAGAACGCGCAAACAAATGTATATGCACCTTAGAGGCAAAGCGAGAAAGGGGATGGGAGCAAATGAACAAACCGCAAATTTTCAATTTCAACGGCGCACAGATTCGAACAATTGAGAAAAACGGCGAACCATGGTTCGTACTGAAAGATGTATGCCAGGTTCTTGAATTGAGCAATCCGCGCATGGTAAAGGATCGACTGCCAGAGGATGTAAGTTCAACTTACCCCCTTCAAACAGCAGGAGGCGTACAACAAACCACCATCATCAACGAAGACGGCCTGTACGACGTGATTCTTGAAAGTCGCAAACCGGAAGCACGTGCGTTTCGAAAATGGGTCACGTCGGAAGTACTCCCAGCGATCAGACAGCATGGCGCCTACATGACGCCTGCAAAAATCGAGGAGGTACTCCTTAATCCAGACACAATCATCGATTTGGCTCAACGCCTCAAGCAAGCAAATGAGGAGCGGGATAAGTTGGTCCAAAAAGTCGAATCTGACCGACCGCTAGTACTCTTTGCAAAATCGGTGACAGCAAGTAAGAACAGTATTCTTGTTGGGGAGCTCGCCAAACTTATCAAACAAAACGGTGTTGATATGGGGCAGAACAGATTATTCGCTTGGATGAGAGAAAACGGCTATTTGATCAGCCGACGCGGTACAGATTACAACATGCCCACACAGCGGTCGATGGAGTTGGGGTTGTTCGAGATCAAAGAAACCTGTATCAGCCATTCTGACGGCCATGTGACAGTGAACAAGACGCCGAAGGTAACTGGCAAAGGGCAACTGTATTTCATCAATAAATTTCTTTCACAGCCTGTACAGCAAGTGTAAGGGGGAGGAGTGATTATGAGCGAAAAGTCGCAAGTTATCCCGCTGCTGGAAGCATTACAAGCACTGAAACCTGGTTCTCTGGCAACGCAAGCAGACGTAGACAGATTCAAAAAGATCGTTACCGACTTTGTTGAGCATCAGAACAGAATCGTGACTAATTTGTCTCGGCGGCTCGAAGTGGTTGAGGGCGATATGGAGGACATATACGCCGACGACATCGCCAAAATGGCAGGTCTCATGTTTATCGAGCACAAAGGTCTGGAAGAGGAATTCTTGGACTTTCTAGAGGCGAAAACGATTGAAATATCCAGAGACGGACTCGTTCAGTGATTCTCTTTGCTCTTTGAAAAACCGAAAACGAATCAAAACCAAACGAAAGGGCGTGACCACATGCCAATTATGATCCACCCGGTACACCGCCGGATGGCTGAACTGTTTAGAAAAATGAAGGATGGAACGTTGAACGTTTTTGAGGCAAGCGAGATGATGCATTGCTTACAAGTAAACGCTGATCTGGTCCACAAGATCGACGGATACAAAGAAGCGGCATACGCCGGGCAAGTCATCGGCAACATGGATCTGGTCCAGCACTTTTCCGCAAAACTTGATGAGATGGAGGCGAAATGTACATGAATCTAGCGCAAGATTACCGCGAAGAAATGGCGTTTTGGCTAAGCGTTAAGATGGATGCTGATATGCGTGGCGATAAAGTGACTTCGGACTTCGCGCTTTCACAATACCGCAGGAATCGCGAGAAACTCCGGGAGTTGTGGGGTGATCCTCATGTCGGACGAATTGCTTGATCGCCTCGGAACATACTTCCTCCACTTCAACATCGGCGCCCGTTACGGCATTACCTTTGACGACTTTGTCGGGCGGGTACAGCGCGGGGTTTGGGTCGCATGGCTGGCGGCGTAGAACTCGACCGCTTCTCACGGCCGCTGTGGGGCGAGCAGGAGCGCCGAACGCCGAAGGAGGATAAACTGGCCGCCTACAATCGAGAGCGCGATGAGCGGCTTGAGGAGGGCCTGAAAGGAGGTGAGGAAGACGATGGCGACAGTGACTGAGGTCAAAGAGAAAGCAGAGAAGGTGGTTGAGACCCTGAGCAAATTGCGGGATGGCATCTCAGATGTCTATAACAGCACTCATTCAATACTCGAAACATTATCACAATTTGCTTATACGGGGCTGGACGATCTGATCGGAGATGTTGAGGAGATCCGTGATGATCTGGAGGACCTTGAAGAGGCTGAAAATCAGTAGCCTATTATTTTTTTGCCAAAATCGGGACTTTGAGCCTAAAAGGAGCGATGTTTGATGAACAAATTGACCGTTGAACTGGAATTAGACTGGTTCGATTCCGATACCGGGACAGTTTCAGACGAACTCAAAAATGAAGTGATTAGAGGCCTCCAGGATCGACTCATAAGCAAGGTCGAGAAGCAAGTTCAGTCGACTATTGAGGCGAAAATCACCGAAGCAGCTGACAAAGTCACCGGCGATTTCCTCATCGCCATCTTTGAGGAGAAACTTCAGAACATCAAAATCCCTTGGGAAACGGGAATGTGGCGGGAAGAAGTTAAGTTGCTATCTCTCAGTGAGTATGTAGGCAAACAGTACGAAAAGTTCCTTGAACGGAAAGTGTTTGATGAACGCGGAAATCGTACAGAACGCGATGCCAAGTATACGATTCACGAATATTTCGCTCGGAACATGCTTGGGAAAGAGCTTGAAAACAAACTTGCAGCACTTATTGCGAATGCGAGACAGCGGGCGGAGGATACCGTTTTGAACACCCTTGAAAAGAATCTACGTGAGCAGCTATCCGCTGATATTATCAGCCGGTTGAACATTCCTTCGATGCTCAAGAGTTTGCAGGAAAAGGCGGCCGAAATCGAATTGAACGGGCAATAAAAATCAAGCGAAAGTGAGGAAAAACCATGGACGAAAAAACGCTGCAATACATGGGTGAGCGGGTTGATAAAGCCCGGGAATTGAAGGGGAAAATCAAGGAATTGAAGCACTTCCTTGAATATAGCGAAGGCAAGTCGTCTTACATCCAAATTTGCAATCACCATCACAACGGCCCTCAGATTAGTAGTCAGGTCCATCTACGACTATTTGAAAAGGCAAAGGCAGCAATCCTGAAAGAAATCGAAGAAGAGATCAAGCTCCTGGAGCAAGAGCTTGCGGAACTGTAGGAGGATGCCGATGCCCGAAACACCACAAATACCAACCGCTATCATAAAGAGCATTTACGAGCGGCAGCCGACTGTTGTCCGGATTGACCTTAACAATTACCTGTACGCCCTGGATTGGTTGCAAACAGAGGAAGACCCGCAAACAAGGGCTCAGTTGATTGGTGAGCTGGAACGGTTAGAGCAAAAGTACGGCGTGAAGGTAGACAGAAAAAAAGCCGCCCTGTAGGAGCGGTCAATAAGTAAATACCCAAGACCAATATATCACGGAAAGTGAGGATAGCAAATGGCAAAGCAAATTAGATTCATCCGGCTTGAACTTCAAAACTTCGCCGGGATCCGGGAACTGAAAGAACAATATGGCGATATCACTCGGCTGTCAGGTAAAAACGGCGAGGGGAAAACAACCTTCGGGGAAGCTCCGGCGTGGATCTTCTTCGGTACTGATATCTGGGGGAATCGTTTTAACCCAACTCCAACGACATATGAGTTTGGCCGAGTATATGCGGAGTTGACGCTTACAGTGGACGGTGCCGAAATGACATTCGCTCGGGAGATCAACGAGAAGGGCACCAATCATTTTTACATCAACGATGTACCGACTAAGGCGAAAGAGTTCGAGGCTGCAGTAGTCGATTTACTTGACAAAGAAACGTTCTTATCTCTTTATAACCCGGGTTATTTCTTCACCCAGCATTGGACTAAACAGCGGGATCAGATTCTCAAGTATTCCACTCCGCCGGCAAAGTCCGAAGTTTTAGCCGAAATGAGTCGGACGAATCCGGAACAGAAGCTGAAGGACATCCCGCTCAACCCAGCTGCGGCGAAATTGGACGATTTGACAAAGAAACACTCGCTTGACGATCTCCAAAAAATCCATGGTGGCACCGGCGGCTTGAAATCAAAGCTTGAAAAGCAACATATCGCCGATCAGAGCCGTACCAAAACCCTCCGTGAACAACTGGACCGCCTGCCGGCTGCACCGGATGACATTGAGGCAGCAAAAACCGAATCGGCGGCGCTGCTGGAACAAATCCAGAAGATCAACGCTCAGATTGAAGCAGCGAAGGAAGCCAACGACAATCGGGCCGCGGTTCAGGCGCAACTCATGGCGGCGCAGAAGCAAGTAGAGTCCGCCAAAGACCGGTACATGAAGGTTTACAACGAGCCGATCGAAGATACCTGTCCGACATGCCAGCGTCCACTGGACGAGGAAGCCGTCAAAGCGGTCACCGACAGCAAAGAGAAACGCAAAGAAGAACTGCGGGCTGAGCATGCGGTGCTGGTCGCTAAGCGCAAGGAACTTGAGGGGCAATTGGCCGCCATCGAACCGGTTGACGTCTCCGAACTATGGGAGAGTATGCGTGAGCTTGAACGGAAGCGGGATGCTCTGGAGGACATGATCCACGCAGACAAGGCCCGGCAAGGTCTCAAGGCGGAAGTCGAAGCAGCGAAGAAGGCCGAGGACGAAACGCTCGCAGCCCTCAAGGAATCCATCTTTATCTTGGACGCGATCAAAGCGTACCGGGCCAAGGAGGCCGAACTCCAGGCTGAAAAAGTCCAGTCTCTATTCGAACGGTTAAAAATTCGGCTATTCAAATATGTCAAGACCACGGGCGAGTACGAGCCGGACTTTTCGATCCAAATGGACGGCAAGGATTACGCAACTCTCTCCACTGGCGAAAAAATTGCCGCAGGGCTCGAGCTCACGGAAGTGCTGTACAAGCAATCCGGCCTGATCGTCCCGACCTTTATCGACGGGATCGGGGAGTACACGGGTAGGGTGGCAGTTTATGGTCAGTTGATCACGGCCCGAGCGGTCGAAGATCGTGAACTTACGATCGAAACGGAGGATATCTCATGAAGCAGGGCAAGAACCCCACCCGGCGCCAGAAAATTATCATCAAAGAAGCCGGCTTAAACCCTGAAAACTGGCTCGTATGCAAGTCGTTGCCGGAGCGGTTGGTCCTAACGCATCGCTATACCGGTACCGAAAAAATCATTTTCATTTAGGAGGTACTCATTCAAATGGCAAGTGCAAATCAATTGGTTACGGTTGGAAATTGGAGCGTAGAAGATATTCAAACGATGAAGGAAACACTCGCCGCAGGAACGACAGATGCTCAATTTCAATTGTTTTTACGGACGGCACACGCCTCTGGCCTTAATCCTTTCTTAAACCACATTTATGCGATTGTCTATCAAGGCAAGATGTCGCTCCAAATCGGGATCGAGGGGGTTGCTTACCTCGCTAAACAGCACGAAGGATACAGCGGTTATGACGCCCAGGTAGTATGTGAGAACGACGCGTTCAAAGCCAAAAAGTCCACGGTGTACAACGAAAAAACAGGCGAGCGTGAAGATGAATGGACCATCGTGGAACATGAGATAGGATTCCCGCGCGGGAAAATTATCGGGGCATATGCGATCGCTTACCGTAAGGGGTTCCCTCCATTCACTGTATTGATGGATTGGAGCGAAGTCGAACATTTCTTAAATAGCCCAATTCCTAACCAAAAAACGATGTGGACCAAGTACACGGCCGACATGTTCAAGAAGCACGTAGCGAAACGGGCTTTGAAGGGGCAATTTGGAATTGATATCAACGAGGATGAAGTTCCCGGAAATGGTTCAACATTGACTGAATCGGAACCACAGCGCCGCGATATCACCGCTGAAGCGAACGCTGCTACAGCAGCCACTAAAACGCCGCCTCCCGCTGAACCAGAGAATGCGGCGAATCCAGACGATGAAGCTGAACTGAAAAAATGCAAGGTCCAGATGAAAAAGAACTTTGTCGCATTGGGGATCACGACGCCTGAAGCTATGCAAGAATACACCGACCAGTACGGCAAATTCAAAAGCGAAACACCGACGCTTGAAGAAGTGAAGGCTCTCCTGAAGGTGATGGACCTTCATATCGCCGAGAAGCGGCAGGCTGAGCAAGATGAGCTCCCATTGTGATGTCGTACAACTCGACCTGTTCGGCGGCGCTGATTTAAATCCGCCGCCGGATCCGGCCGGGGAAGTGCTGAACGGCGTGTATTACGAGGCCGAAACTGATCTGTTTGTCTCCTTTGTGCTTGGCCGTAGGTATTACGAATGGCCGGCAAAGGGATGCGAATTTGATAGAAGCTGGCAGGAACGAATCAAAAGGGAGAGATCGATATGAAAGTCGAGATCCTAGCAACCGGTTCGGACGGTAACTGCATCCACCTCAAAAGCGGCGGCACCGGGATCCTGATCGACGCCGGTAAGTGGAGGCGGGACCTGGAAAAGCGTTTGCTGGCCAGAGGGATCAACGCCGCGACGGATATCCAAGCCGTATTTATCACCCACGCTCACGGCGATCATATCCGCGGACTGACACTGGCCAAGAAGTACCGTATCCCGGTATGGGCCACGGACGGCGAATGGAAAGGTATCTCCGGTGTGGATGATGAGTTGCGCCGGGTGCTGGAAACGCGCTGGGGCAAATACGAGCCCGTTCGGATTGGTGATCTGACGGTCCGCCCCTTTCGGACCTATCACAACACCTACGAGCCAGTCGGCTACGCGGTCGAGGACGACATTGGGAACCGCGCGTGCGTGGTATTCGATACCGGACAGGTTGATGACGAGATGCTCGGGATGATGGAGGGGAACATCTACATCATTGAGGCAAACCACGACCCGGACATGTTGCGGGATGGCCCTTATGATGATTACCTCAAGGACCGGATCGCCGACCCGTATCGCGGCCACTTGAGTAATGAACAGACGGCGGCTGCGCTTAAGAGGCTGATAAAAGGCCGTGGAGAACGGATTTACCTGACCCATTTGAGCAGCACGAACAATACGCCGGAGCTCGCGTCGCAGGCAGTACGGATGGCGTTATTCGAAAAGGGATTGATCAATAAACGAGATTATTTTCTGGAGGTGGTTTAGCGTGATAAAAATCAAGATCGTAAAATCTGATTCCTCTTGTTTTCCTCCTGTTGGCAGTATTCATGAGGCTAGGAAACTTAATCGGGATGGTACTCTCATTGATTTGTTTCCGAACTACCAAATCATTGAAGGCAAATTCTCCGGGACTATCATTCCATTCGAAAATGCAATGGAGCTTCCCAAAATACGCACTTATACCGAATCCGAGTACAACGAGGTCTTGCGGCAGCGGGACAAAGCGATTGATGATCTGGCCAAGTACGCCCAGAATATCGTGGATTTGCAAAATGAATTGAACCAGATGCGGAAGAAGATTGAAGTGCCGCGGCGTGTAGCTAACGCCATTGAAACCCTGAGCAAGATGGGATGGACAGCAGCAGATATGTACGAAAGCACAATGGACCCGGATAGAGGGGAGTTTCCTAATCAGTTAGTGGAATTCGCATCCGTGCGAGGCAGGCAGGTGCTTTTGGAGGTTTTGGTCAATGGCTACACCATTGAGAAAACGGCGGAGGATCGTCTGAAGGAAAAGGTCGCGGCTTTAATTGATGAGTGGTACAACTCATCCGAAACTGATGCCGGTTACGAAGCGGAAATCCGACAGCTCGCCGACCAGATCGTGGAGCATGCAAAGCAATTAACCTGAACGTTGGTGAGGAGGTATGGCAAACCCGCAACTTGAGGATGGTTACACACAGCTTGCGAATGAATTGTTAGAACAAGCTGCACTACACAAATTCAACGGAACTCAATATGCAATCATCCTGGTTATATGGCGGTACACCTACGGATTCAAACGGAAAGAACATCAACTGGCAACTGGATTTATCGCAAAAGCTGTCGGTGCTGATCTATCCGGAGTGAAGGAAGAATTGAACAAGCTGATTGAGAGGAGAGTCGTTCTTGTTACCAAAGAAGGGAAGGGGCCAAGACCACGGTCCCTCTCCTTCAACAAGAATTATGAGGAGTGGCTACCGGTAGACAATTCTCCACCATTAAGTAAAAAAGCTAGTGGTGGACGATCCTCCACCATAATGGTAGACAATTCTCCCCCAATAGTGGTAGACAATTCTCCCCCCAAGAAAGAAAAAAGAAAATATATAAAGAAAGGAGATATATATATGTCTGAATCTCCAAAAAAACTTAAATTTCACGACACCGTATTTCTTACTCTCGAGCAATACGAAAAGCTGTGTGCAGAATTTGGAAAGCAGCGAGTGGATGATACCATCGAAGCACTCGATGAATGGCAATCAAACAAAAAGCCATCTCAGCATAAGAAGGACCATAACAAAACTCTACGCGTTTGGATCAAGAAGGACCTGGAGAGAGCCAAGGCGCGCTTTAAACCAATGGCTCAGCGCAATAAGGAAGAGCTCGACATCCTAAATCAGTTCTATGAGGAGGGGGCGGCTCGTGAAGCAAACGGAAGCAGCAAAGTTTCTTATGATGATCAAGACCGCTTATCCCTTCTTTGAGGTTACGGAGGCCGGCACCCGGCTGTGGCACACGATGTTACAGGACATCGATTACGATACTGCCCAGCAGCGCCTGGCTCATCACATCCGGACGAGTAAATACGCTCCCACGATCTCAGAGATTGTTCAGGCTCCGGAAGAGGAACGTTCATATTACGACCTAGTGCGGCTCGAAGAACAACAAGAACAGTTGGCCCTTCAAGCCTACAACGAACACGCTGTACCCATGCCTGATCATATCCGCGAACGGCTCGAGCGCCTCGTGAAGAAACGGAGGGTGAACGGCAATGAGTCTTGATGCAGAACAGGCGGTGTTGGGGGCGCTCCTCAAGAAGTCCGAGCTGATGGACGATTGTTACTTGTCACCGGATGATTTCGATCCGGAAGGACCAAACGGGACCGTAATGAATGCTCTCCGATGGGCGTACGAGAATCTCGCTGAAAGGCCGGGCGTGAAAGACCCGTTCGATCCGTTGGTTCTGGCGGAGCATTGGGGAAAGAACCTCGAAAAAATCGGGGGCCTCTCGTACTTAATGCGTCTGAGAAGCTCCGTCCCGAGTACTGCGAATTTTGATCAGTACCAGCGAATTGTGCGGGAGGCAAGCATCCAACGGCAAGCGACGGCAGCCTTACAAGCGGCCCTATCAGGTGGAGACGTTGATCTGGGTCAGATCAAGGAACAAATGGAACGTCTGCAGGAGCTCAAAAATCAGGGAATAGTGGACGGAATGAAGTGGATTCCAGATGTTTTGGAAGGCCATCCCCAAGAGATTATGGCCCGCGGATCCAGAAGTGGAATGAACGGGGCTCGGACGACGAGTGTCGAGCTGAATGAGATGGGGGGCGGTCATCAGAAACAGGACCTTACCATCATAGGAGCACGGCCAAGTATCGGTAAAACAGCATTCGTGGTCAATGATTCGAAATCGGCAGCAATGTCCGGTTGGACAACAGTGTTGTTCTCCGGCGAGATGCCGGCAAAGGATGTGGCTGAGCGATACATTTGCGATATCAGCGGCATCGACGCGAAGAAGGTTCAGAAGGGGCGCTTAACTGAGAACGATTGGGACAGTTACAGCAAAGCGCTTGAAATACTAGATCAACTTCCCATCTACATCGACGATACGCCCGGAATGACCGTCGAATACATCTGGCGCCAAACGAAAGCGATGAAGAAGAAGCATGCCAACTTGATCGTCTATATCGATTACCTGCAGCTAATCGAAACAGAGAAGAAGTTCAGCCAGACCGCCGATCGGGTGAATTACGTATCGAAGCAGCTGAAGAAGATGGCTCGCACCTTTGACATCCCGGTAGTCGCAATCAGCTCGGTTGGCCGCAAATGCGAAGAACGAAACGACAAGCGCCCGATGATGTCCGACCTCCGGGAATCCGGGAACATCGAATTTGATGCTGATGTGATCATCTTCCTGTATCGAGATGACTACTATTACCCGGATACCCCTTGGAAAGGCATAATCGAGCTGATAGTAGCGAAGGGCCGGAAGATTGGGACAGGAATGATTCAGATGTTTTTTAACCGCAAAAACGGGCGGTTTACGAATCTTAGCGAGGATGATAAAGCAAGGCTGCGGGAGAAGGTGCAGGAGTATGAGCAGACGAGAAATCGAAAACGATGAGGTATTTCGCAAGGCAGAATACGAAAAATTCAAGCTTGCGGCCGAATTGGATGACCCACTTAGTGGAATGACACCGGAGGAACGCAAGCGGAAAATGGCGATTTATGACCGCACTTGTGAATTGATTGAGCGGTATCGGCGCGGCAGGTTGGTGCAGAAATACCCGGGGCTACGAGAGCAGTTTCGCATCCTTGGGTGGGAGTTTCAGGAGTTTGAGGGCGAATATGATTCGGCTCATGACTTTCTCGAGACCGATCCGCCTCCAACATCACCGCCTGAAACCGCACCCGCGGCGGAAACGGCGGCGAAACCTTCTGCAGCAGCCCCGTCAAGCAAGCCGGAACCGCGAAAAAAAGGCATTGCCGACTGGCTGGATGATGACGATTGAAAGGAGCGGAGGTCATGAAGATCCGTCAATGGTTGTGGCGGTTTATGGGATGGATTATTCGCAAGAAGAAGTATTTGAGACAGGAGATTGAACGGCTAGAAAGGGAGGAATGGACGTGAAGATAACTATTTCCAAGCAAGAGCTGCATGAGGCCCTGCAGCATGTGTCCAAGGCGATCAGTGGAAGGGCCACAGTACCGATCCTAACTGGCGTAAAACTGGACGTATTTCGGACAGAGGGCGTCAAGCTCACGGCCAGCGACATTGACACCACAATCCGCGCGGAGATTCCGGTGGAGGATGGGGTTGTGACAGTACACGAAAGCGGTAGCGTCGTCCTCCCGGCCAAGTTCTTCGTCGAGATCATCAAGAAGTTGCCAAAAGAGACGGTGGACATCGAGGTTCAACCAGGCTTCACCACCCTGATCACCTCGGGTAAAACGAAGCTGAATTTGGTCGGAATGGACCCGGAGGAGTTCCCGGCGACCCCGATTGGGGACGAGGACCCGACGTTATCGCTGCAAGGAGACGAGCTCAAGGAGTTGATCAGGTCAACGGCGTTCGCGGTTTCCACCAGCGAAACCTCCCCGATTCTGACCGGGGTCCTTTGGGAGTTATCCGCCGGCCGGCTGCAGCTGACCGCGACAGATCGACACCGGCTGGCCCGCGTTGCAGTTGATGGAGCTGCCGATCAGGAGATCAGTTTCCACAACGTGGTCATTACGGCCCGGACGCTGAACGATCTGGCCAAGATCATTAGCGACGATGAAGAGGTTCAAATCTCAGTTGGCACCAGTCAGGTATTGTTCCGCGCTGGACGGGTTAATTTCTTCTCTCGCGTGCTAGACGGCAACTACCCGGATACGTCGAAGATCATTCCGACAACGTTTCAATCGGAGTTGGAAGTTAGCACAAAAGCATTCGCGGACTCGATCGATCGGGCCCACTTACTGGCCCGGGAAGTAAAGACTAACATCGTACGGTTGGAGGTTGATGCGGAGGGCGCAGTGCGGATCGAATCAACATCAGATGGGGTCGGCAAGGTGGTTGAGCAGATTGATGCAGACAAATTCACCGGCGACCCGATCAAAATCTCGTTCAATTCCAAATACATGCTGGATGCGCTGAAGGCCACGGACAGCGATCATCTACACATCGGATTTACGGGACCTATGAGTCCGATCATCATCCGGCCGCAGGGGGGCGGCAGCAGCGACAAACTCAATCTGATCCTGCCGTATCGGACTGGTGTATGACGCGTTTTGTGGGAATCGACCCGGCGACGAATACCGGCTTTGTCGCCTTAGATGAAAAGGGGAACGTTCTTCGGGCGAAGGAATTAACCGGGGTAAAATCGGACACTCCGCACATGATCCGTACCTTGCATGATGAGATATGGCGGCACCTATATGAGGATGATCTAGTGGCTATTGAGGGCTTCGCGCTCGATGCCCAGGACACGAACAAGGTTTCCAGCGGATGCAACTGGGCGGCCCGGATGGCGACTGACAGGAAAGTTGGAGCATTCATCTCCCCACGGCCGAGCCAACTTAAGAAATTCGTGGATGTTTCCGAGTGGGAGCCTGATCCGGATAGGCCAGGTAAGAAGCGGCGACTTACCGGGAAAGCGGTCAAAAAGTTGGTCATGGAACAGGTGGAAATGCGATGGGGATATAGGCCGCCAACCGACAACATAGCCGATGCCTATGTTTTGGCCAGGATCGCCAAAGCTGTGCATGAGGTTAAATGTTATGCCTCACATCTCGAAGATTACCCGCCATACCAGCAGGAAGTCATAATGGCAATCATCGACCCGAGCACGGTCAAAAAGCAGAAGAAATCCAAACCGAAAACGAACAAACGGCGCGGGAAGCCCGCGGCGGCGGACGGTCACACCCATTTAGCAGAACAACAGTTCTTATTTGATGTCTGAGAGGAGGGAACAACTTGCAGTTAGCAGAGAATATCCAATACAAAACGTCAGCATTTCTGTTCGCGGGAATCGGCGGAGCCACCGCCGGAGCACTCCGCTCAATGATTGAATTTGGTGGGAAGGTATACAAATTCAAGGTACTATGTGCAATCGACAGCGACCCTGTGGCTTGCCATAATCATGATCTTATAACCGGAGAGAAGACATCGGTATGCATGGACCTCTTCAAGCGTTGGCAGTATGAAGCCTGGCACGGCCATGAACCGCCGGCGGATTGGCGGGAGATGACGCCATGGGATATCTGGCAAGCATTCAAACAACAGGTTCCGTTTTTCCTCTTTCTATCACCACCCTGCAAGGGATTGAGCGGGTTATTACCGCAAGGAAAGGCTGAAACGGAGAAATACCAGGCTCTCAATTACCTTACCGTTCACGGTTTGGAGCTGACGCTGAGAGCATGCGATGAATACGGTGGAAGCGTGCCGGCGGTCATTCAACTGGAGAATGTGCCGCGGATAACCACGCGGGGGAAGTCGCTTCTTCAGCAGATCAAAAAGCTGCTCAAAAAATATGGGTACGCGGTGAGCATACGGGCGGATCACAACCTAGGAGAGATCGGTGGACTCGGGCAAAATCGGGTTCGTTTCCTGATCATGGCTCGTCATGAGGCACAAATCCCTAACGTGATTTACTACCCTGAGCGAAAACCACTCCGCTCGATCGGTGATGTAATCGGACCGCTGCCAGCTCCAGGAGATACGGAAGCAGGTGGCCCGTTGCATAGACTTCAGCGGCTCCAGTGGAAAACGTGGATGCGTTTGGCGCTTATTCCTGCAGGCGGTGATTGGCGTGATCTTAACAAGGTGGACTATCAAAACCTCCGGGTGGTCCATGAGCCGCGGCGCGGCGCTTACGAGGTAACCGATTGGGGCGAAACGGCCAGAGCTGTTACCAGCACGGCCGGTCCTGGAAGGAGTAACGGCGTCGCAGCGGTATCTGATCCGCGGCTCAATCTTGGAGAAAGTGGCAAAACGAACATCTTGCGTATACAACCGAGTGAGCAGCCTGGCGGGTGTGTGACGGGCGTTCCTGGCCCGTTCCAAGGAGCAGCTTGCATATCTGATCCGACGCTACCGGAACGATCAAATAGGCACCCTGCACAGTACAGGATTGTCCGGACTGAGGAGCCAGCTCCTTGTGTCACCGGAACTCGGCTGGGGAGCGGTGCGATTGCAGTTGCTGATCCTGCCCTTAATACGAAACTCATGCCAGATAGTTACGGTGTACAAGAATGGGATTCTACGTCAAAAACGATTCGCTCCAATAATCGGGTGATGCAGTCGGCAGCCAGTATCAGCGACCCTCGTATATCGGAAAGCCCCGGCCGACACACATACAAATTTCGGGTCCAAGATTCCGAGGAGCCAGCTGCGACAATTACAGGATGCGCTGATGTACAAAGCGGCGCTCAGTTGATAGCTGATCCATCCATAAAGAGCGCGCCTCGCGCCGATACGCTCGGGGTTCAAGAATGGGATCGGTCGGCCAAGACGGTAATTGGAAGCGCAGACGTACACGCAGGTGCTGCGGCGGTAGCTGATCCTCGTCCAATACCGGCGGATAATGACCGGGGCGTTTGGATCATCCGGGCGTTGGACGGTACCTGGCACCGCCCGCTTACAACCTACGAATTGGCCATGTTGCAAAGCTTCCCTCGATATCTTCCGGATGGTCGTCCATTTCAGTTGGAAGGCTGTAACGACGCCAAGGCCCGGGAATACATCGGAAATGCCGTTCCGCCTGACGCGCAGGAAGAAATGGGCAACGTGATTTTGCTGGCAGCTGCGGAGGCAGAGGCCGGGATCACGTTCCGGTTATCCTTCGATCCAGTTTGGGTTTCTCCTGCGGACGAAGAGCGAGCACCGGCGGTGGTTCACTAATGGACCGAAAGAGGAGGAGCACTGTGAGTCATCTCACCCACGACGAATGCATGACGCTGCTGGCTGGTATCCAGGCAGCTCAGCCCGGTGACTGGACGCACGATTTGACCACCATACTTGACGGACCGGCCCGCTTTGTCGCCCGAGTCGTGATCCCGGATGGGCTGGAGGTAGTGTACTTCCGACATCCAGACGTGGCCGGGGCATGGCCGGCGGCGAATTGGGATCGCTTCGCGGTGGCGCGGGTGCCGCAGCAGGTGGAGCAGATGACGTTGTTTTGATGTTTTATCAAAATTAGGGAGGGAAGGGAGCAATGAAAGGTAAACCGGAGTTTGCAGTATATAAGGGCGACGATTTACTGGTCTTGGGCACGGCAGAAGAATGCGCGGCAAAGCTCGGGGTTACTCCAAGATACATTTACTGGCTCACGACGCCAGTTAACATACGAAGAATTGAAAAAAGTAAGAATCCGGAAAAATGTACGGTTGCAATCCGGTTGGATGATGATGGGGAGGAGGAATAAAACCGTGGAAAAGACCAATAAAGCGTCAGCTCTAATCGTACGTCCTGGTGAAAGCTATACGTTCCAGTTTCTCAATAATCTGCCGATCACATGGATCGTCGATGTGATCAACGAGCAGGAGGACCGGATCTACATCCATAAAAGCGACGGAACGAGCAAGATGGTAAGCTTCAGACATTTCGTCGATCTGTATCGGCGTTACGGCGTAAGTGCCGTGTAGACACAAATAGCGAAGGAGTGAATGTATGGCTAAATGCGAGAGCTGTTACTACAACCGTGAGATGATGGCAAATGGAGTAAAGATCACAGCTTGTTACTATAGGCTCGAAACAGGGAGGCCTTTGTACGGGCGAGCGGACGATCCTACGTATTGCAGCGGATACGAACCATCGGAAAAACAACTCGAATTAGCATTTGATTAATGCACAATCCGAAAAACAACACACTAACACCCCCGGCCTACATTTAGGGGGCCAGGGTATAGGAGGTATACAAGGATGGAAGTAACAGAACAAAATTCCTGCACATGTCATAACTGCTTTAGATTCTCACATTATGCGGTTGAAATCAAGTATGGAACTAATAACAGCTTTTATCTCTGTGCTAGATGTGCTGATGCACTTAAAGACGAACTCAAGGAGGTAAGAGAGTAATGGGAAAGTTAATCGATGCTGTTGAGATGACCAATAACCCTTTAGAAGCAATAAAAGCCATCGAATCAATTTTGAAAAGCAGGTATAGTTCGTAGTTCGAAAAAAATAGCGAAATAGAAGGGATTGATATAAATGGCACTTACCCTTGAACAAATGTACGAAATGCAAAAGCAGCTCGACGCCAGGATCATCCGGGAGAAAGGGCTGGAAGGTCAGGACTTGTTGCCAAATACGGTACTGGCCTTGCAGGTCGAGATCTGCGAGCTGGCAAACGAATGGCGCGGGTTTAAGCATTGGAGCAATGATCGGGAGCCCAGATATGAAAAACGGTCCATTGCTTTTCGGGATAAGGAAGACGGAACGGGTGAAGCGTTTGAGCATGTGACCTATCCGCTTCTGGAGGAATACGTAGACTGCTTGCACTTTTTCTTGAGTATCGCGCGGCAGTTGGATTTACCGGCGGATGATCTTTACATCCCGGACGATACGATCGAAGGGGAAACAACAGTTTTGTTTACTGAGCTTTTGCACAATGTCGGGATGATCATGGGACACGAATTTTTATATGAGTGGCCTGAGGACTTCAAAAAGCAGCAAAGAAATTTTTTCCGCGGAGCCATGGCAGTCTTCTATTCGCTCGGTGAACAACGTCTTGGTTTTACATTCGAACAGATCGCCGACGCCTACGCCGCTAAGAACGCTGTTAACCATGAGCGTCAGTCAAGCGGGTATTGAGGTGATCCTGATGTATGACAAGGGGCTTAAGCGTGAGTTTTGGACGCCAGAGCAAATCGCGGAGCATTGTAAAAAGATCGGAGCGGACGGGCCGCCACCTAAGAAGATCATCGAAAGTCATCTGAACACAACGGCGCCGCAGCTATCCTCTAAGAGTCGCAAGTACCGGAAACGGGGAGGCGAGTATTAAGGTGATCATCTTTTTATCCATTATCGCCGGCGTGTCGTTTCTTGGAACCATAGCTGAGGGAGACCGAAATAAATCATTCGCTCAGAATCTGGCCATGATATGCTGCGCGGCGATCGTAGCAATCGCAATTATCGTGATGAATCGATAGAAAGGAGAATTGAGCTATGAGTTGGTTGAGAATAAACATCCAAACAGAGGCAGGTAGTGGGGAGTTGGAAATTGATTCTGCTACTCCGGAAAATAAACAGCATATCATCGAGGGATTTATGCAGGTGTTTGGTGTTAAGCCGAACACTTCCAAGCCGCCCATTCCACAGAGTACTGAGTCACCGCCCGTTAAAAAGGCACCTGCCTCCAAGGCTCCGGAGTTGCCGCTTGCTGAGAAGAAGAAAATCGACGTTCCGGTGGCTGAAAATCCAGAGCCGAAAGCCAATCTTCAAATAGTTAAGCCGCCGTTGATTGGCTCGAGCAGGACGTTAGAAACGCCTATTGGTGAATTGGTTAGCAAGTCATTAAAGGCGGAACATCAGCCCACTGATTCGGTGCCAGACCACTACAAGACGGGGATTAAGTACAAGGAAGGTGTCCCCCATTACCGCTGCCGGTACTGGTGTAAGAATCCAGACTGCAAACACAAAGGAAACCATTACATTACCGAGGATGAAACGAAAGTTTCTTGTCACGAATGCGGTGAGGAGCTAAAGGTCCGTCCTGCAGCCGAAGGTAAATTGCAAAGAGATGACTGGGGAAACTTCTTCATTGCTGACGAGCCGGTCCAATCCAACTGAAATTATTCAATAAACCATTTCCGAGAGGTGAAATTAAAATGTCTATCACAATCAAAGCATGCTTTAACAAACAAACGAAGGATTCAAAAAAGGAGCAAGTGCAATTTTACGTTAAGGGTGACGATGAACATAAGCCAGAGCTTACCGAGATGACACGATCTGTGGTCATTCTGAGCATCGAGGGGGTTGAGCAGCAGCTTACTGCTGAGTTCAAGAAATCCTCAAAAGATGCCAAAAAGACAGTTCTCGACTTCGAGGTAAAGGGAGATTCGTCTGCTGAGAAATCATTCGAATTTTACAAAAAGGCTGGTCATGATGTCGTGCTGACGATCACCGAATCGGATGAAACGCTGGAAGAGTTTGAAGAACATCAGAAGAAGTATCGCGAGGGTTTGAGAGGGAAAATCAACCCGGACGGAACGGTTGAGGTGGATGATCCTAACCAGGCAAAACTTGATTTCGGCGAAGAAGATGACCCTATGGCTGGAGTTGATTCCGAATCGGATGTTTTGCCGTATTGATTGCCCGCCCCGGCTTCGGCCGGGGTATCCCCTACGATGGAGGTGAGCGCGTTTGGAGCAATTAAGCTTTCTCCCGGAAATCGATCGAAGCAAGACGCAGGAGGCCGTGGAGCGCGCGCTGGAACAATACAGATATTATAAATTTCTCACGGAAGATGAGGAGGAGCGGGAGGCGAGCACGACGGCAAGCTACAGCTTATCTCCCCGGGGTTACACAGGTACTACCAGCGACCAGACAGGGGATATCGCTGTCCACAACGTAGATAAGCAGATTCAACGGAGAAAGTATTGCGAGCGGATAGAGAGGGTCGTCCGCCGGATGCCCCGGATGGAACGGTTTCTGATCGAGGAACGATATTTGACCAAGGAACACGACTACATCACCGATCAGCACGTGTACAATTTTGTGTTCCAGCCGCCGATCAGCTCCGGAAAGTATGACAAGATTCGCTGGAAAGCCTTCTTCAAGTTAGCCTCCAATCTGGATTTGATAGTGGAGAAAACGGGGAACGAGAAATGAGAAGGGGCAAGTTAACCAAGCCCCTTCTCATACCCTAATAGTGGGTGATGCAAACATGGGGAAAAGCAAAAAATCCTTCACGATTAGGTATCACAAGGTGTGTGATCAGGAAAAATCAGATGAAATCATTCGAGCCTTTGCCAAAAGAGCGATCATGAAAGCACTAGAAAATAACGGGGCTGTAGCGTACAATGTGGATGATGTTTTGCATAAATACATTTCGGGGGAAATGCGTAATGGTCATGAAAGATGATAGAGCATATGTCCGTGTATCCACGTTAAAAGATTCGCAGAAGGATAGCCCAGAGCACCAAGAAGCTTTCATTCGTGAGCGTGCAAGCCGGGAGAATATAACAATTTCAAAAGTGTACGAAGATCGAGACACAGCGACAAGCATTGTGGCTCGGGAAGATGTACAGAAAATGATAGCTGATGCGAAAAGAGGCGAAATCAGATCAATCTGGTTCGCCTCTCTCTCGCGTTTTAGCCGGGATGCTCTGGATGCCATCTCGCTTAAACGGATTCTTGTCAATGCTTTGAAAATCAGAGTTGTGTCCATTGAGGACGGCTACGATTCGGCCGTGAAGGACGACGAGCTGCTGTTTGGGATCAAGTCAGTTGTCAACCAAAATACAAGTGGCGATATTAGCCAATCGTCGCGAAGAGGAATCCGGCAATCAGCGGCCAAGGGGAATTACATAGGATCTATTCCTCCTTACGGGTATCGAAAAGTGGTTGTGGATGGGAGGAAGACGCTGGAGGTCATTCCGGAGCAGGCTGAGATCGTAAAGAAGATATTTGAGCTTTATCTCAATGGGAATGGCGAGAAGAACATCGTAAATTACCTAAACGGAGACAACGAGAAGAACACTCCAATCCCGTCATATCGTGGCGGTGTCTGGGGATTAACTTCAGTACAACGTATTCTCCAAAACGAGAATTACACCGGATACACTGTCTATGGTCGTCATACAACGGAGGTTTCATACAATGACTTGTCGGACCTTATGGACAGAGGTAAAAAACTCGTGATGAAACCAAAATCCGAATGGCAAAAGACCCCTTTCCAAACTCACGAGGCAATCATCTCAAAAGAGGTATTTGATCGCGCCCAGGAGATTCGCCTGCTTAGAGGAGGAGGGACGCGCGGTGGGAGAAGATCCTTTGTTAATGTTTTTTCAAAATTCATCTTCTGCGCAGAGTGCGGTACGGCCATGGTTTCGATGGGATCCAAAACCAAAAATAAGAACGGTAAAGACTACCGGTACCTAATGTGCTCGCGGAGACGTAGAACAGGCGAGATTGGATGCTCCAACGGTAAGTGGCTCCCGTATTACGAATTTCGGGACGAGCTGATTAAGGACATTTTGGAAAGGGTCCGGGAATCAATCCGAATGTTGGAGGAAGAGGGGGCCTCTGAAATCAATTCGCAGTTGCCTGAAAGCAACACGGAGAAGGACAAGCGAAAACTCGAAAAACGGATTGAGGAAAACCGGAAGCTCTTGTTTGAGGTACGGCGCCAACATATGTTGGGCGAAATTGACGATGCTCAATATGAGTTCGAAAAGAGCCAATATGAAAAAGATATCTCGGATTCGGAGCATCGTTTGGCTATCATTGAGGCGAACGAACGCAGGAGCCTCGATCGTGAGAAAGTCATTCGAGAAGCAAAGCAGAATCTTAAAGAGCTGACTGAAATGAAAACATACGATGACGTTGAGAAAACACGCATGTTGCTTATGCAAATGGTCAAGAGAATCGAAGTTAATAAGGATGGAGAGGTAGACGTCCAGACATACGTTTAATTATGTGTGCTTGAAAACACATCACGAACGTCATGCAAAAGTTGAATGTCAAAGGTCGCGCGCAGGCGGTTGTCGAGCTGATCAAGCTTGGGGAGCTGAAAATCTGACGGTGAACTACGTGTTCGTAGAAAGCCGCAAGCCTTCTTTTTCACC
>Ga0310822_100180_pt1 | contig 52974 bp, 50 predicted proteins | sample P4_ome_2_FD_201313 | JGI IMG/M metagenome (GOLD analysis project Ga0310822, IMG submission 201313) | Sorghum-adapted microbial communities from Joint BioEnergy Institute, Emeryville, California, United States - P4_Day56_Rep2 | ecosystem: Engineered > Bioreactor > SSF (Solid state fermentation) >... | reverse complement strand
GCCAGTTCCCCAACGATGCCGCCGTGGTGAAACTGCTGTGGCTGGCCATCTGCAACATCGAGGATAAACGCGCCGCCGAACGGGCCAAGGAACGCAGCCAGAAACGTTGCCGAACAGCTCCCGGACGACTCGTGGAAGGACAAGTGGTCACCAACTGGAAGAAGGCACTCGAACAACTCTCGCTGGTCTACCCAGACCGCATCGAGCCGTATCTGTAACAACCGACGATCGACAGGAAAAACAACAAGCGACTTACACAGAAAACTTGACACGCTCTCCAGTTGGGTTTCCAGTTCACGGAACTGCGCACTGTGATCGAACTGCTCACCGGTCTGCGGGGCGCCCTCGCCGAAGGTTTCGCGGGCGTCCCGCCAGTTCAGGAAGAATGCGTCGAGCACGCTCATCGCCGTACCCCGTCAGCAGACCGCATGTGATCATTATCACCCGACGTCAGCTACCTCTATGGCAGTTATTTCGGGGCGAGGAAACCGACGGGTCCGGGAGATATGCACACCGACAGCGCCGCGGTGTTGGCCGCCACGTCGATCGCCTCCCCGGCCCCGGGCAGCCGCACGTACACCCGGTTCAGCCCGGGCCGCACCGGCACCTTGGCCTCGGTGCCCTCACTCAACGACATGGTCAACGACCCGTCGCTGTTGGCCAGATAGTTGATCTCAGCGGTCCAGTCGGCCGGCAGCAGCGGACCGTCCAAGGGGATGCGAACCGGGAAGTCCGGTTGCACCAGGTATCCGCAATTCGGTTCCGGTCCCGGCACGATGGCGCGCACCCAGGTCACCTGCGCGTCGAGCAGTCGACCGGTGCGGTCGAACATCCGCACCCGGGTGGTGGCGTCGGCGAAATCCGGCCGCGGCCGCGCCAGCGCGAACATGTGGCTGGCCAGATTCGCCGGATACGCCACCCGCTGCATGATCAGCGGGTCCACCTCCTGATCCAGAAGCGGCGCATCGGATTCGGCCGCGGCCTGGGCCAACCCGGTCAGCACATGGTCCAGATACGCCGGCACCGGGCTGTCCCGCCAACTGGACAGGAACGTCACCGTCGAATACAGGCTGCTGACCAGGAACGCGGCGGTCACGCCGGCCACCGCGACGGCTCGGCCGCGGGAGGCGTCGAGCAGCGGCGACGGCCGGTTCGGGGCGCGCAACCCGACTGCGGCGAGCAGTGCCAACACCACCACCAGATCCGGGAAGTACCGCAGTGTCTGCGCCAACTCCAGTGCGGTGAACTGCGACGATCGGAGCAGATAGATCGGCACCTGGCAGGCCACCGCATAGCCCACCGCCACCAGCCACACCGCCCAGATGCGCTGTTTGCGGTACACCGACAGCACCAGCACCAGCGTCAGGGTCAGCCAGCCCAGCACCATCACGACCGGCGGCGGGGTCGCCCACGGCGAGGCCGGCGCCCACCGCTGCCAGTCCCACGGCCCACCCGCAAGCCCGGGCACGATGCCGTGAGTGACCGAGCGGCGCACCAGATCCCACGTCATCGCCCAGTCGAAACTCCACCGCCGCGAGTCGACCACCAGCAGATAGACGACGATCCACGCCCCGACCAGCGCCAGCGTCGGTGCCCACAACCGCAGCCCGCGGCGCCATACCCCGGCCGGCGCGGACCGCTCCCCGGTCACGTAGGCCAGCAGCGCGGTCACCGCGAACGCGACGAACGGGATCACCGCCGCCTTCTCGAAGAACAGCAACCCGCCGAAGAACACCAGGGTGCCGGTCACCGCGTAGCGTGCACGGCCGGTGCGCACCAGCAGAATCGCGTCACCGCACACCCACGCCAGCGCAGCCAGCATCGGCAGCGAGTTCAATCCGGCCGCCCACCAGGCGAATCCGGGCACCGCCAACGGGGTGAACAGTGCGAATATCAACGGCAGCAGCAACACCGGCCGCCATCCCAGAATCACGTGCAGGGTGCGCAGCAGCGCCAACGACACCAGTAGCTGCAGCACCACCAGGCTCAGCGCCGGCCCGGCCCAGTTGAACGGCGCCAGATGGGTGATGACGCCGGCCACCAGAAACGCGGCCGGCATGACGTGACCGTCGTGATCGTCGAACAGGTACTGCCAGGACAGCAGGTCGTGTGTTCCGGCCCGGCCCACCAGGATCAGATCGTCCCAGTAGTAGTAGCCGCCGAACGCCAGGACCGTCCGCACGACGAGCTGCGCCGCGATCAGCCCGACCGCGGCGCGCGCCACCCAGGACGACCCCGGCAGGGCGTTACCGCGGATAGGCGTCTCCGGCTCGCTGCCGCGCCTCCCACGCGGACTTGACCATGTCCTCCAGTGTGTGGCGCATCCGCCAGCCCAGATCCCGGGCCGCCAGCTCCCCCGACGCGACGATGCGGGCCGGGTCACCGGGCCTGCGCGGCGCGATCTCCGGCACGAAATCCACGCCGGTCACCTTGCGGATCGCGGTCATGATCTCGCGCACCGACGTGCCCGACCCGCTGCCCAGGTTGTACACCGGCTCCACCGGTTCCCCGGCCTGCAGCCGCCGCGCCGCCGCCACATGCGCCAGCGCCAGATCCGCGACGTGGATGTAGTCGCGCACACAGGTGCCGTCCGGGGTGGGGTAGTCGTCGCCGTTGATGCGCGGCGTCTCACCGCGATACAGCATGTCGAACACCAGCGGGAACAGGTTGTGCGGGCTGACGTCGAACAACTCCGGCGACCCCGACCCCACCACGTTGAAATAGCGCAGGCTGGTGTGCCGCAGCCCAGTCGCCCGGCCCACGTCGGCCAACAGCCATTCCCCGATGAGTTTGCTCTCCCCGTAAGGGGACTCGGGCCGGGTGGGGGTGGTCTCGGTGACCAGGTCGACGTCCGGGGTGCCGAAGGTGGCGGCACTGGACGAGAACACCATCATGTCCACCCCGCTGTCCTGCATCGCCTTGAGCAGCGTCACCATCGCCGACACGTTCTGCTCATAGGTGTGCAGCGGCTGCTGCACCGACACCCCGGCGTACTTGAACCCGGCGATGTGGATGACCCCGGACACCCGGTGCTCCCGCAACGCCCGGGCCACCAGGTCCGCGTCGAGCAGGGTGCCGCGCACCAGCGGCACCTCCGACGGGACGAACTGCTCCAGCCCGGTCGACAGGTCGTCGATCACCACGACCGGCAGGTCGGCCTCGAGCAACGCACGCACCACATGCGATCCGATGTAGCCCGCGCCACCGGTCACCAGCCAAGTCATGTGGGCAGGGTATTAGCCGCCGTCCCGGCCCGTCGATCAGGCCCGTGCCCGAGCAGTGCGAGCAGGTGCACCCCGATCCCCACCAACGGACCGCACAGCAACGCCACCACGGCGCGGGTCTCCAGAGCCGACGGCACCAACAGCAACAACGTCGAGGCGACGGTGGCGCTGACCCAGCCGACCGCGTACGCCCGGTGCAGGGCAGCCGCGACGGTGGCCGCGCCGGTCACCGTCAACACCGCGATCGAGGTGGCCGCCGCGGTCAACCAGGCCAGCACCGAGCCGTCGGCCACATAGTCGGGGCCGAACGCCACCCGCAGCAGCCACGGCCCGACCAGGCCGGCCCCCACCACCCCGACCGCCCCGACCGTGACCACCACCCCGACCGGGGCCACCAGAGCGCGCAGCCGTCGCGCACGCTCGTCGACGAAATGGGCGATCAGATTGCCCTGCATCGCGGTCAACGGAATCAGCAACGGCGCCCGGGTCAGCATCACCGCCAGGATCACCACACCGCCCGCCGCGCCCAGATCCCCGTAGGTCGCCTTCAGCAGCACCGGGAACCCGGTCACCAGCACCGCGCTGGCCCCGGCGGCGGCGATGGAATGCGATGCGCCGCGCAGGAACGCCACCGTGCCCCCTGCCGTGCGCACCCGGGCGGCCTGCCGGGCCGACGGGGAGACCAGCAGCATCAGCAGCCAGGCCACCGCCCCGGCGACCGTCGCCCACAGAAACCCGACCAGGCCCCAGCCGACCGCGAACGTCGCGGCCGCGACCACCACCCGGATGGCCGCGTCGGTGACCATGAGCGAGCCGTACTGCGTCCACCGGTTCACCCCGGCCAACATGCCCAGCAAGGTGGCGTGCAGGCAGAACCCCGCCACCCCGGCCGCCAGCAGCAGCACGCTGAGCGGGCGGGCCTCGGCGAACACGTGACCGGCCCACACCGGCGCGGTGCCGACGATCGCGGCCGCGGCCAGCCCCGCCACCAGCGTGGCGATCAGCATCGGTCGGGTGCGCCGGACCGCGGGGCCGGGGGTGTGCCGCACCGACCGCACCTCCCGGGTGGCCTCCTGCAACAGGCCGTTGGCCGCGCCCGTGACCAACCCGAACGCACCCCAGAACACGCTGAACACCGAGAAGCCCTCCGGCGCCAGATCGCGGGCCGCCAGGTACATCACCGCGTATCCGCACAGCGCGGACAGGGCGGTGGCCACACCGACCCGCATCACGCTGGCCCGCGTGATCGCACCGGTCGCCGGGGTCGCGTCGGTCACAGTTGCGACACCGCCGCCGGCGCGAACGGCGCCGCGCCCAAGACTCGGTGGCGGGCGGTCACGCCGCCGGTTCCCTGACCGGTTTCGCGGCCGAGGCGTCGCGACGCCGCACGGACGGCCACGGCGCGATCGGATTGCCCAGCCAGCGGGTGTGTGCGGGCACCTCGTCGCCGCGCAGCACCAATGACCCCGGGCCGACCGTCGCGCCGGCGCCCACCCGCGCCGCCGGCAGTGCCACCGTGTTCGGTCCGAGTGTCGAACCCTCCTCCAGCACAACGGAATCCAGCTGGACGGTGGAGCCGTGCGCGGTCTGCGTCGACAATACGCAGCCACGGTTGACGGCGGCGGCGCGCTCCAGCGTCACCAGATCGGGGTGAGTCACCCGATACGGTTCAGACCACACCCCGCGGCCGATGCGGGCGCCCAGTGCCCGCCACCACAGGGTGAGCGCCGGGGTGCCGGTCGCGGCCCGGGCGAACCACGGTGCGGCCACCGTCTCCACGAACGTGGTGAACACACCGGTGCGCCACACCACCGACGACCACGGATACTCGCCGGCCCGGATCCGGCCCAGCACAACCCATTTGGCGAGCACCGTCAACACCGCGGCCAGCGCACCCGCGGCCAGCACCGCGCCGCCGGCCCCCAGCACCGCCCACCCGTAACCGAAGCGCAGCACCACCGCCTGCGCCACCGCCGACACCGCGGCACCGAGGCCGACGGTCAGCAGCACCGGGATCAGCCGGCAGCTCTCCCACAGCCCGCGCGACACTGTGCGCCGCGCCGGCGCCGCGGAATCGTGCACCGCATGCCCGGCGGGCCGGCGACGCCACCGTGCCGGCGGACTGCCCAACCAGGACGACCCCGCCCCGGCGTGCGGCGGGGTGACCGACAGCGCCGCGATCACCGCGTCGTCGGGCACCCGGTGGCCGGGTTCGGCGACACCGGAGATTCCGAGCACCCCACGCCGGCCGACGGTGGTCCGGGCGGCGTGCATCCAGCCGCCGCCGAGCCGGAAGCAGCCGACCGTCGCGTCCTCGGCCAGCACCGCACCGTCGCCCACCTCGGTGAACTTCGGGATGAGCCGCACCGCCGAGATCTCCGCGCCGCGGCCGATCTTCGCGCCCAGCACCCGCAGCCAGGCGGCGGTGAGCAGACCGTCGTAGACGACGACCAGGTAGCGGCGGGCGGCATCCATCAGCCGATCGGTGGCCCACAGCTGCCAGCCCACCCGGCTGCGCACCGGGTGGTGGCCCTCCCGCAAACCCACCGCCAGCAGCCGCACCCCGAGCACCGTCACCAGCGCATAGGCGCCCAGCGCCGCCGCCGCGGCGGCCGGAAGCCAGATCAGCGCCGGGACCAGCGCCGCCTCCAGGGAGGCGGTGTCGCGCACCGCCCAACCCAGCACCGCAAGCGCCGCCACGGCCCCGGTCAGCGGCAACGCGGCGGCCAGCAGGCCGGACAGCGCCAACACCACGGCCCACAGTGGGCTGCGCGCCGGCCGCTGCTCCGGCCAGGACCGGCCGACGGCGCCGGCCTTGCGGGCCGGCGACCCCCGCCAGAACTGGTTGTCGCCGACGCTGCCGAGCACCGCGGAGCCGGCGGCGATCCGGACGTTGTCGCCGATGACGGCGCCGGGCAGCACCGTGGAGCGGGCGCCGACCACGGTGTCGTCGCCGATCCGGATCGGGCCGACATGGAAGGCGTCACCGTCGACCCAGTACCCGCACAGGTCGACCCCCGGTTCCACCGCGCAGCGGTGTCCGAGCGTCAACATCCCGGTCACCGGGGGAGCCGAGTGCAGATCAACCCCCTTGCCGATCCTGTTGCCCAGCGCGCGGGCGTAGAACACCAGCCACGGCGTGCCGACCAGATGCTGGGCGCCGCTCGTCGCGGACAGCCGCTCGGCCAGCCACACCCGCAGCTGCACCGCACCGCCGCGGCGGTAGCTGCCCGGTTCCAGACCGGACAGCAGCGTCCGCGCGGCCAGGGCGGCGACGCCCATCCGGCCCGGCGGGGACACCACGAACACCAGGCCCGCGACGATCCACCACCAGTTCAGCGGCACCGTCCAGTCCACCAGCTGCCAGGCGGCGGCGACGTTGTTGGCCAACGCCAGCCACACCAGCCACGGCAGCCCGGTCCACACCGCCAGCGGCAGCGCCGCCAGCAGTTGCGCGGTCTGCGTCAACCGCGGGGTGGGTCGCACCGTCCGCTCCGGGGGTCGGCCCGGCGTCTGCAGGCCGTCGAGGTACGCGGCCAGCGCCCCGAGCCGTGGATGGTCGTACACGTCAGCGACGGTGACCTGCGGATAGCGCCGCCGCAGCGAAGCCACGAGCCGCGCGGCCGACAGCGACCCGCCGCCGAGTGCGAAGAAATCGGCATCCGGGCCGTGCACGGGCGCGCCGAGCACCTCCCGCCACACCCCGGCCAGCCAGCCCGCGGTGCCGTCCAGTTCGGGCGTGTCGCCGGCCGGGCCGTCCACCGGCCACGGCAACGCCGCCCGATCGACGACGCCGCGCCTGCCGGTGGGCAGATGGTCGAGCAACACCAGCCGCGACGGCAGCAGCGCCGCCGGCAGTTTCTGCGCCAGTTCGGCGTGCGCCTTCGTCAGGTCGAAGTCCGGGTGCGGGCCGGCGAGGTAGCCGACCAGCACCGGGGCGCCGGCGGCGCCCGGGCGGACCGCGGCGGCGCCACCGCTGACTCCGGACAGCCGCGACAACGCGGCGTCGACCGCGCCGAGGTCGACCCGCCGCCCGTTCACCTCGACCCGATCACCGGTGCGGTCGACCAGATACAGGCCATCGGGCTCCAACCGCACCAGGTCGCCGCTGCGATACGCCCGCGTCCAACCCAGTGTCGGCATCGGCGCGAATCTCTCGGCGTCGAGGAACGGGTCGGTGTAGCGGGCCAACCCCACCCCGCCGATGACCAGCTCGCCGACCTCGCCGGTGTCGACCGGAACCCCTTCGCCGTCGACGACGGCCACATCCCAGCCGGCCAACGGCAGCCCGATGCGCACCGGGCCGTGCGGGGAGAGCCGGGCCGCGCAGGCGACCACCGTGGTCTCGGGCAGGCCGTAGGTGTTCCACACCTCCGGACCCGCCGTCGTCAGCCGCTCGGCCAGCTCGGGCGGGCACTCCTCGCCGCCGAGCAGCAGCAACCGCACCGACTCGAACGCCTCCGGCGGCCACTGCGCGGCCGTCGACGGCGCCGTGGACACCACGGTGATGTCGCGGGACACCAGCCATGCGCCCAGGTCCGCGGGGCTGCGCATGAGCGTCGGCGGCGCCGGCACCAGACAGGCCCCGTGCCGCCAGGCCAGCCACATCTCCGCACAGGAGGCGTCCAGCACCACCGGCCATCCGGCCAGTACCCGGTCGCCGGGCCCGAGCGGCCCGGTGGCCGGGAACAGTTGCGCTTCGGCGTCGACGAACGCGGCGGCGCTGCGGTGCGTCACCGCCACCCCCTGCAGCGTCCCGGAGCCGGTCGGGGTGTAGCTGACCCACGCGTCGTCGCGGGCCAGCGGCCGGGTGGCGCGCCAGCCACGTGACGTGCCGGGGCCGCGCACCATGCCGGCCTCGGTGAGCACCGCGACCACCGCGGCCTCCCGGAACACGAGATCGACGTATTCGGGTGGATCGTCGGCGTCCACCGGCACGTACGCCGCGCCGGCGGCCATGGTGGCCAGGATCGCGACGTAGAGCGCGTAGCTGCCGGCCGGCATGCAGATGCCGATCCGGTCGCCGCGGCCGATACCGCGGGCCGCCAGCCACTCGACGCTGTCCTCGATGTCGGCGATCAGCTCGCGGTAGGTCAGCGCCACCGTGCCGTCATCGATGGCCGCGGCGTCCGGGAAACGGGCGGCGGTGTCGTAGAGGATGTCGATGAGGGTGCGGGGCGGCGGGGCGCTGGTCGACAGCAGGTACTGATCGGGAATTCCAGGGCGCGCCACGGCTACCAAGCTACTAAGCGGCCGGCCGAAACGGCCTGATGAGGCGGCCGGTGTCGCGCCGGGGGCCGCTGGCGGCGTTCAGCGGTGAACCGCTAGTGCTGTGTGGCCGCGAACCGCTCGAACGACCGCTGCACCTCGGCCTCGGCCTCGGCGCGGCCGGCCCAGTCGGCGGCCTTGACGTACTTGCCCGGCTCCAGGTCCTTGTAGTGCACGAAGAAGTGCTTGATCGCCTCCAGTTCGGCGGACGGCACATCGGCCAGGTCGGCGATGTGATCCCAGCGCGGATCGCCGGCCGGCACACACAGCACCTTGTCGTCGCCGCCGGCCTCATCGGTCATCCGGAACATCGCGACCGGCCGGGCCTCCACGACCACCCCGGGAAACACCGGCTCGGGCAGCAGAACCAGCGCGTCCAGCGGGTCGCCGTCCTCGCCGAGGGAGTCCTCGATGAATCCGTAGTCGGCCGGATAGGCCATCGGGGTGAACAGGTACCGGTCGAGCTTGATCTTCCCGGTTTCGTGATCCACCTCGTACTTGTTTCGTGAACCCTTCGGGATCTCGATGACCACATCGAACTGCACCGGTTCGGCTCCTTACGAATGTGCTGAAGTCAAGGGTCGTCGGGTGACGACGGGGCTCAACACTAAACGAGCGATACGCTGCTCTACAGAGGTGGCTTGGCGCATCGACGTGAGGGAGGGGTATGCGGCCCACTCGGTGGCGGCGATCCACCCATGTGCTGATCGGTGTCGCGGTCCTGTTCGTGGTGGCCGCGGTGGTGGCTGCCGCGGCGCTGCTGTCCGGCGGCGCCTCGACCAGCGACGCCGCGATCAAACCGCTGCCGGCTCCGGTGACGGCGGATCCGGGCGTGCGTCCGCTCGGCGACTCGGCGCCCGAACCGACCCCGGACGGCCTGGCCGCGGCGCTGGCCCCCGCGCTGGCCGACCCGAACCTGGGCATCCTGACCGGCCGGATCACCGATGCCGTGACCGGTGCCGAACTGTGGTCGCAGGACGCCGGACTGCCGATGCAGCCGGCCTCCACCAACAAGGTGCTGACCGCCGCGGCCGCCCTGTTGACGCTGGACCGCGACGCCACCGTGAAAACCACCGTGCTGGCCGCCGATCAACGCAGGTCACCGGGGTTGGTGATCCTGCGCGGCGGCGGCGACCCCACACTGTCGGCGGCCCCGCCCGGCCGCGACACCTGGTACCGCGATGCCGCCCGGATCAGTGATCTGGCCCAGCAGGTGCGCCGCAGCGGCATCAAGGTGACCGCGGTGCAGGTCGACGTCGGCGCCTACAGCGGCCCCACCCTCGCGCCCGGCTGGGACCCGCTGGACATCGACGGCGGAGACGTCGCCCCGATCGAACCGGTGATGCTCGACGGCGGCCGCACCCAACCGGTCAGCGAGGAGTCCCGCCGGTCCCACACCCCGGCCCTGGACGCCGGCCGGGCGCTGGCGGCCGCCCTGGACGTCGACCCCGCCACGGTCACGGTGCTGCCGTCGGCCTACCGGGGCGGCACCGAGATCGCCGCCGTCGAGTCCGCGCCGCTGATCGAACGGCTGCGGGTGATGATGTACGCCAGCGACAACGTGATGGCCGAGACGATCGGCCGGGAGGTCGCCGCCGCGACCGGCCGGCCGCAGAGTTTCGCCGGCGCGGTGGAGGCGGTGCTCGACACCCTGGGCGACGCCGGCATCGACATCGACAAGGCCGAACTGTTCGACAACAGCGGACTGTCGGTCGACGACCGGCTCACCGCCGACACCATCGACTCGGTGCTGGCCGCCGCGGTCGGCGACGACCACGCGGAACTGCGGCCGCTGGTCGACATGCTGCCGGTCGCCGGGGGCAGCGGCACCCTGTCCTACCGTTACCACGACACCGCGGCCGGGCGGGCCGCCACCGGATGGCTGCGCGCCAAGACCGGGTCGCTGACCGGCACCAACGCCCTGGCCGGCATCGTCACCGGGGTCAGCGGGCGGGTGCTGACCTTCACCCTGATCTCCAACGACGCCGGACCGATGGGCCGCACCGCGCTCGACGCGGTCGCCGCGGTGCTGCGGTCCTGCGGGTGCCGGACATGACCAGCGAGCGCCGGCTCACCGTGGGCCGCGCCGTGGACTGGGAGTTCGCCGCCGACGTCGGCGCGCGGCTGGCGCGTCCCGGCCCGACCACCACCGACTACACCCGCCGCCAGGCGATCGAACAGCTGGCCGAGTTGTCCCGCACCGCCGAGGTGCCGGTCCGCGAGGTGACCGGGCTGATCGAGGACGACGAGATCCCCGAGGCCCGCATCGTGGACCGCCCGCAGTGGATCCGGGCTGCCAGCGCATCGATGCGGGTGATGACCGGTGGCGCGACCAGTGCCGACACGAACGGTGAGAAGAGCGGGGCCGCAGCGGGATTCATCGCCGGGAAACTGACCGGCGCGCAGACCGGGGCGGTGCTGGCGTTCATCTCCTCGGGCATCCTCGGGCAGTACGACCCGTTCGCCCCCCGCGGGCGGGAGCGCGGGGCCGACGGCGGAAGGGCGGGGGACGATCCGGGCGGCCCCCGGAGTGGCGGCGAGCTGCTGCTGGTGTACCCCAACGTGATCGCCGTGGAGCGGCAGTTGCGGGTGGTGCCGGCCGACTTCCGGCTGTGGGTGTGTCTGCACGAGGTGACCCACCGGGTGCAGTTCCGGGCCAACCCGTGGCTGGCCGAGCACATGTCCCGGGCGCTGGCGGTGCTCACCCAGGACGTCACCGAGGAGGCCACCGCGGTGATCGCCCGGCTGGCCGAGTTCCTGCGCAACCGGCGCACCTACGTTGAGACGGAACCGAATTCCACCGGGGTGCTGGGGCTGGTCCGGGCCGTGCAGGCCGAACCGCAGCGCCGGGCGCTCGACCAGCTGCTGGTGCTGGGCACCCTGCTGGAGGGGCACGCCGAACACGTGATGGACGCGGTCGGCCCCGCCGTCGTGCCGACCGTCTCGGTGATCCGGCGCCGGTTCGACGAACGCCGGCAGCGCAGACAGCCGCCGCTGCAACGGCTGGTGCGCGCCCTGCTCGGGGTGGACGCCAAGATCAGCCAGTACACCCGGGGCAAGGCGTTCGTCGACCACGTGGTGGCGAAGGTGGGCATGGACCGGTTCAACCGGGTCTGGGAGAGCCCGGAGACCCTGCCGCTGCCGGCGGAGATCGAAGAGCCGCACCGATGGATCGACCGGGTGCTGTAGCCGCCCTGCGGTCGGCGCTGGCCGCGTTCGAACGCGCCTGGGCCGGCGCCGACGACCGCTGGTGTGTGGCGCTGTCCGGCGGTGCGGACTCGCTGGCCCTGACCGCGGTGGCGGCCGAGCTCAAGCCCACCACCGCGCTGATCGTCGACCACCAGTTGCAACCCGGTTCGGCCGAGGTCGCGCAGACCGCCCGGAGACAAGCGCTGCAGCTGGGCTGCGTCGCCGCCCGGATTCTGCGGGTCCAGGTCGGCACCGCCGGCGGTCCGGAGGCGGCCGCCCGCACGGCCCGCTACGAGGCGCTGTCCACCGCCCGCGGAGAAGCCCCGGTGCTGCTCGGACACACCCTCGACGATCAGGCCGAGACGGTGCTGCTCGGACTCGGCCGCGGCTCCGGACCCCGGTCGATCGCCGGGATGCGCCCACACGACCCGCCGTGGTACCGCCCGCTGCTGGGGGTGCGCCGAAGCGTCACCGTCGCCGCCTGCGCCGAACTCGGCCTCACCCCGTGGCAGGACCCGCACAACGCCGACCCCCGGTTCACCCGCAGCAGGTTGCGCACCGAGGTGATGCCGCTGCTCGAGGAGGTGCTCGGCGGCGGGGTCGCCGAGGCACTGGCCCGCACCGCTGCCGCGCTGCGGGAGGACACCGACGCCCTCGACGAGCTGGCCGCCCGCGAACTGCGCCGGGTGGTCGTCGGCGGCGAGGAGGGCGGGGAGACGGGGGCGGCCACCGGTCTGGACGCGCGGGCGCTCGAGCGGTTGCCGACCGCGATCCGGCGCCGGGTGATCCGGGTGTGGCTGCTCGACGGTGGCGCCGCCAACCTCAGCGATCACCAGATCCGGGCGGTGGACACCCTGGTCACCGGCTGGCGGGGGCAGGGCGGGGTGGCGGTCGGATCTCCGCTGCGCCGGCAACGGCTGATCGCCGCCCGCCGCGACGGGGTGCTGCGGCTGCACCGCGAACCCGTCTAGCCGTCCCGTATATCACCCACGGCCGGCCGGTGCGGCCAAACCCGGTGTGGAATCGGCCGTGGCGACCATGGCACGCTGTGAGCGTGGCTGGCGAGCTGTACTCGGGTGACATCAAATCCGTTCTGCTGTCCGAGGAGCAGATTCAGACCCGCACCGCCGAGTTGGCGGCCAAGATCGGTGAAGACTACTGCGGCCGGCTCCCGGCCGGTGAGGACCTGCTGCTCGTCACGGTGCTCAAGGGCGCCGTCATGTTCGTCACCGACCTGGCCCGGGCCATCCCGCTGCCGACCCAGCTGGAGTTCATGGCGGTGAGCTCGTACGGATCGTCGACGTCCTCGTCGGGTGTGGTGCGCATCCTCAAAGACCTCGACCGCGACATCAACGACCGCGACGTGCTGATCGTCGAGGACATCGTCGACTCCGGGCTCACGCTGTCCTGGCTGTCACGCAACCTGGCCACCCGCAATCCGCGGTCGCTACAGGTGTGCACGCTGCTGCGCAAACCCGATGCGGTGCGCGCCGACGTGGACATCAGCTATGTCGGGTTCGACATCCCCAACGAGTTCGTGGTCGGCTACGGCCTGGACTACGCCGAGCGGTACCGCGACCTGCCCTACATCGGCACGCTGGACCCCAAGGTCTACGAACAGCACTAGCCGGCCGGCTCGGGGGCTCAGTGCAGCTCCCAGACCACCTCGACGGAGAAACTGACGGTCTGCTGACCCGGCTCCAGCGGCACCGCGGCGGCTTCGGCGCGCATCGGTCCCGGCAGCGGGGTCGGTGGCCGGCTGCCCGGCGACTCGGTGATCGACACCACCTCACCGAGCTCCAGACCGGACAGCCGCGCGTACTGCTGGGCGCGGTCGCGGGCATCCTCGAACGCGCGGGCCCGGGCGTCGCGCACCAGCTGCGAGTTGTCGTCGATCGAATAGTTCACCGAGTTGATCCGGGTGGCGTCACCGCCGGTCTCCACGATCAGCGCCAACGCATCGGAGGCCCGGTCGAGTCTGCGGATCTTGACGTCGATGGTGTTGGTGGACCGGTAACCGACGATCTCGGTGTTGTCGAACTGCGGTTGCAGGCTGACCTGGGTGGTGGTCACGTCGGAGCGGTCGACGCCCACCTCGAGCAGGGCGTCGATGACCGCCCGCTGCCGTTCGTTGGTCTGGTTCATCGCCCCGGTCACATCCGGTGCGATGAACTCCATCGCCACGTTGACGGTCAGCGTGTCCGGGGTGCCCTCCACCTCCCCGGAACCGACGACGGTCACCTGGCGGGCGCCGCCGTCACCGGAGCCGGTGGGACCCGCGGTGGCGTCACACCCCGCCGCCGCCACCGCGGCCATCGCGGCTGCGGCCGCGGTGGCGGCCGCGCGTCGGACAATCGCGTGCACTCTCCCGACGTCAGGCATGCCTGGACCCTACGTCACGGGGTGACGAGGATCTTGCAGTGCCGGTCGGGGTCGGCCAGTTCGTCGAACGCCGCGGCGATGCCGTCCAGGCCGACCTCGCCGGTGATCAGCGGCGCCACATCGATGTCGCCGTCGGCGATCGCGCGCAGCGATTCGGCGAACTCGGCCGGGTCGTAGGCGTAGACGAAGGAGATGCTGATCTCCTTGGCGGCGCCGAAGAACGGCAGCACGGTGTCGGGTTCCATGCACACCCCGGCGACGATCACCCGGGTCCCCTGTGGGGACCTGCGCAGCACATCGTTGAGGATGCCGGGCACGCCGACCGCCTCGAACACCACCGCCGGGCCGGCGGTGAACGGTGACGCCTCGGCCGGATCCACCGTCTCGTGGGCGCCCATCAACTCGGCGAGCTGCCGACGTTTCACCGAGAAGTCGCTGGCCACAATGTGTTCCACGCCACGCAGTCGCAGCGCCGCGATGATCGCGATACCGATCGGGCCGCAGCCGATCACCAGGGCGGTCTCGCCGCGGCCGATCGCCGACCGGTTCACCGCGTGCAACCCCACCGCCATCGGTTCGGTCAGCGCCGCGTGACGGGGATCGAGCCCGTTGGGCACCGGCAGCAGCAGCGGCGCCGACAACAGCATCCGTTCGGCGAATCCGCCGATGACGTGGTTGGAGTACACGATCGGGGTGACCGAACCGCCGGAGAGCAGCACCGGCAGCGAGGTGACGACCGTGCCCGGCGGTGGCGCGTCGGTGCCGGGGCCGGCCTCGAGCACCTCGGCGCTGAACTCGTGGCCCATGAACACATCCCCGGCGAGGTCGATGTCCGCGTCGATCGGCGGCATCCCCTCCATGTCCCGGCCGAGCCGCAGCATGGTGTCGCCGTGTGCGGCGAAATGCAGGTCCGAGCCGCAGATCCCGCAGGCCTGCACCCCGACCAGCACCTGCCCCGGACCCGGCCGGGGTTCCTCGACGTCGTCGCGCACCACCATCCGGCCGGCGCGCAGCACCGTCGCCCGCATCAACGCTGCTCCTGTTCGCTGGTGTGTTCCCCGATCGCCTTGACGATCGCTTCGCCGGCCCGGCCCAGCAACTGCCCGCGCATCTGTTTGGCCCAGTCGTGTGAGGCGCGCGGAGCGGTCAGCTGACCCTTGAAATGCGGTATCACCTCGCGGGCGAACAACTCGTAGGAGTGGTAGGTGGCCTGCGGCGACGCCCAGTCGTGGCCGAGCATCAGGAAGGTGCCGAAGCCGCCGGACCGCTCCAGCAGGTCGGAGAGGTAGACGATCGCGTCGCCCGGCGTGCCGATGCAGCAGTTGCCCTTCTCGGCGTACGCCTCGACGAATTCGCGCGGGGACTGGCCGCCCGCCACCTCGTTGGCGAGCGGAACGAACCCGGCCGCCCCGAAGTAGTTGGCGAAATCCTGCAGACCGTAGGTGCAGTCCTGCAGGGCCTGCTCGCGGGTGTCGGCCAGATGCACGATGCCCAGCACCCGCCAGTTCGCCCGGTCCGGTTCGGGCCGCCCGGCCTTCGCCGCCTGCTGCACCACCACGTCCCAGGTGTTCTCCACCGCCGCGTACCCGCCCGGCACCGACATCGACAGCGACAGCAGCGAAGTGCCCAGCGATCCGGCCAGCCGCGGCCCGGACGGCGAGATCATCGCCGCGGTCGAGATCTCCGGATACGGCCAGGTGTAGGGGCGGATGTGCAGTTGCGCGTCGCGCAGGGTGAACCAGTCGGTCTCGCGGCTGATCCGCTCGTCGGGGGCGGCCCGCAACAGCGCCAGGATCGCCTCCAGCGCCTCCTGCATCATCGGCCGCTGGTTCACCGGGTCGATGCCCATCATGTAGGCGTCGGACGGCAACGCCCCCGGCCCGGCGCCGAACATCACCCGGCCGCGGGTGATGTGGTCGAGCAGCACCCAGCGGTCGGCCACCATCAGCGGATGGTGGTACGGCAGCGACACCACCCCGGTGCCCAGCCGCACGTGTCTGGTGCGTTCGGCCGCCGCGGCGATGAACACCTCCGGGGAGGCGATCAGCTCGTAGCCGCCGGAGTGGTGCTCACCGAACCACACCTCGTCGTAGCCGAGCCGGTCCAGCGCGACGGTGCGTTCCAGGTCGTATTCCAGTGCCAGGGTGGGGGACTGCCCGACCGGGTGGAACGGGGTGATGAACACCCCGAAGTTCAGCGGGCGCGCCACCCCGGCGGGAGCCGCGGACGATGTCGGATGCGGGGGCGTCACTGCAGCTCCAGCCCACGCAGGAAATCGATCAGGGCGGCGTTGACCTCCTGCGGCCGCTCCTGCTGCACCCAGTGGCCGGCCCCGTCGAGCAGCACCTGCCGGTACGGGCCGACGGCCACCTCGGTGGCCCGTTCCGGACGCATGAAGCCCAGCACCGGATCGGCGGCCCCGGCCAGGAAGAGCGCCGGAGCGGTGATCGTGGCGCCGGCCAGATGCTCGGTCAGCTCCCAGTTGCGGTCCATGTTGCGGTACCAGTTCAGCCCGCCGGTGAATCCGGTCCGGGTGAACTCGGCGATGTAGTGGTCCAGCTCCTCGGCGGTGAGCCAGTCCGGAAGCGCCTCGGGTTCGGGCAGCCGGTCGATGAATCCGGCGGGGCCGGGCTGCAGCATCCTGTGGGCCGCGTCCGGGTCGCTGGTCAGCCCGCCGAACATGCGGCGCATGGTGCGGGCCGGGTCGCCGTCGAGTTCGGCGTCGGCCACCCCGGGCTCCTGGAAGTACAGGATGTAGAAGAAATTGTCCTCGCCGACCAGCGCGCGGAACGCCTCGGTGGGCCGGGTCAACGAACGCGGCACCGGCGGCACGCTCAACCCGGCGACGGCCGCCACCCGGTCCGGATACAGCAGCGCCGCGTTCCACACCACCAGCGCGCCCCAGTCGTGGCCGATGAACGCGGCCTTCTCGGCGCCGATGTCGTCGAGCAGGCCCATCAGGTCCGCGGTCAACCGGGTGATGTCGTAGGCCTCGATCGCTTCGGGCGCCGACGATCCGCCGTAGCCGCGCTGATCCGGGGCCATGACGTGGTAGCCGGCGTCGACCAGCGCCGGGATCTGATGCCGCCACGAGTACGCCAGCTCCGGGAACCCGTGCGCCAGCACCACCAGCGGATCGCCGCGTTCCCCGGCCTCGACGAGGCGTAACCGGACACCGTTTGTCTCCACTGACCGTTCGCTGGGTGTGATCACGATCTCACCAAATCACAGTGATGACACCGACGACAGGGGGTTCGGGGAACGACCGGGAAACCGCCGGGAACCGCAGTTCGTTGGTCTAGCGGTAGCCTGAACTAACTCCAGCTACGCGTAGAGGAAGGACACCGGCCGCGGGCGAGCGCCGCGCCTCGCCCCGGGTGGCCGAAAAGATGAAGTCGAGGACGTCCGATACCCCATGAACCGGAAAACTGTGATCCGCACACTGACCATCGTCGCGGTGGTGCTCCTACTGGGCTGGTCCTTCTTCTACTTCGGTGACGACACCCGCGAATACAAACCGGTCGACACGTCCGTCGCGCTGGCCCAGATCCAGGCCGACAACGTCGACAGCGCCCAGATCGACGACCGCGAGCAGCAGGTGCGGCTGGACCTGAAGAACGCCAACAGCGACACCGGCGACAGCGACAAGATCATCGCCAAGTACCCGACCGGATACGCGGTTCCGCTGTTCGACGCGCTGCAGGACAAGAACGCCAATGTCAACACCGTGGTGAACCAGGGCAGCGTGCTCGGCACCCTGCTGATCTACATGCTGCCGCTGCTGCTGCTGGTGGCGCTGTTCGTGTTCTTCATGCGCATGCAGTCCGGCGGCCGGATGGGCTTCGGGTTCGGCAAGTCCAAGGCCAAGCAGCTGTCCAAGGACATGCCCAAGACCACCTTCGCCGACGTCGCCGGCGTCGACGAGGCGGTCGAGGAGCTCTACGAGATCAAGGACTTCCTGCAGAACCCGAGCCGGTATCAGGCGCTGGGCGCCAAGATCCCCAAGGGGGTGCTGCTCTACGGCCCGCCCGGCACCGGTAAGACGCTGCTGGCCCGCGCCGTCGCCGGGGAGGCCGGGGTGCCGTTCTTCACCATCTCCGGGTCGGACTTCGTCGAGATGTTCGTCGGCGTCGGTGCCTCCCGGGTGCGCGACCTGTTCGAGCAGGCCAAGCAGAACAGCCCGTGCATCATCTTCGTCGACGAGATCGACGCCGTCGGCCGGCAGCGCGGCGCCGGTCTGGGCGGCGGACACGACGAACGTGAGCAGACGCTGAACCAGCTGCTGGTCGAGATGGACGGTTTCGGCGACCGCCAGGGCGTCATCCTCATCGCGGCCACCAACCGGCCCGACATCCTCGACCCGGCGCTGCTGCGCCCCGGCCGCTTCGACCGTCAGATCCCGGTGACCAATCCGGACCTGGCCGGCCGCAAGGCGGTGCTGCGGGTGCACGCGCAGGGCAAGCCGCTGGCCCCCGACGTCGACCTCGACGGGCTGGCCAAGCGCACCGTCGGCATGTCCGGCGCCGACCTGGCCAACGTCATCAACGAGGCCGCGCTGCTGACCGCGCGGGAGAACGGCACGATGATCACCGGGCCCGCGCTCGAGGAGGCCGTCGACCGGGTGGTCGGCGGGCCGCGCCGCAAGAGCCGCCTGATCAGCGAGCTGGAGAAGAAGATCACCGCCTACCACGAGGGCGGCCACACCCTGGCGGCCTGGGCGATGCCCGACATCGAGCCGATCTACAAGGTCACCATCCTGGCCCGCGGCCGCACCGGCGGCCACGCCGTCGCCGTGCCCGAGGACGACAAGGGGCTGATGACCCGCTCGGAGATGATCGCCCGGCTGGTGTTCGCAATGGGTGGGCGGGCCGCCGAGGAGCTGGTGTTCCGCGAACCCACCACCGGTGCGGTGTCCGACATCGAGCAGGCCACCAAGATCGCCCGCGCGATGGTCACCGAATACGGCATGAGCTCCAAGCTCGGCGCGGTGCGCTACGGCACCGAGCACGGCGACCCGTTCCTGGGCCGCACCATGGGCACCCACGCGGACTACAGCCACGAGGTGGCCCGCGACATCGACGACGAGATCCGCAAGCTGATCGAGGCCGCACACACCGAGGCGTGGGAGATCCTCACCGAATACCGCGATGTGCTCGACGTGCTCGCCGGAGAGCTCCTGGAGAAGGAGACGCTGCACCGGCGCGAACTCGAGGTGATCCTCGCCGACGTGAAGAAGCGGCCGCGGCTGACCATGTTCGACGACTTCGGCGGCCGGACACCGTCGGACAAGCCGCCGATCAAGACCCCGGGCGAACTCGCGATGGAGCGCGGCGAGCCGTGGCCGAAGCCGGAGCCGGAACCGGCGTTCAAGGTGGCCATCGCCGAGGCCACCCGGGCGGCCGAGGCGGCGTCCGGGCAGAACGGTCAGAACGGCCACAACGGCACGCCGGGTCCGACCGGTCCGAACGGGACTCCGTCCGCGCCGGCGCAGCAGCCCGCCCCGGTGGTGCCCGACTACGGCGCCCCGGCCGGATGGCATGCGCCGGGCTGGCCGCCGCAGCCGACACCGCAGCAGCAGCCACCGCCCTACCAGCAGCCGCACGGGCAGTGGTATCCGCCGCAGCAGCAGCCGGGATGGCAGCAACAGCAGCAGCCGTACCCGTCGCAGTACTCGCCCTACCAGCCGTACCCGCAGCCCAGCCCACCCGCACCGCCGGGCGGGGCGGCCCCGAACGACCAGGAATCGGGCCAGGACCCCAACCGGACCAACCCCCCGGGCCAGGGCTGAGCGGAAACGGAGGCACTTGATGACGCGGGCGCACCACAACTCGGCGACGCTCACCACGAAAACCCCGGTCTTCGACCAACCACGCGCGGAGGCGGCCATCCGGGAACTGCTCCTCGCCGTGGGCGAGGACCCGGACCGCGACGGTCTGCGCGACACCCCGGCCCGGGTGGCTCGTGCCTACAAGGAGGTGTTCGCCGGGCTCTACACCGACCCGGACGCGGTGCTGGACACCACCTTCGACGAGCAGCACGACGAACTGGTCCTGGTCCGGCAGATCCCGCTGTACTCCACCTGTGAGCACCACCTGGTGTCGTTCCACGGCTTCGCCCATGTCGGATACATCCCCGGCGACGACGGCCGGGTCACCGGCCTGTCGAAGATCGCCCGGCTGGTCGACCTGTACGCCAAACGACCCCAGGTGCAGGAGCGGCTGACCGCCCAGATCGCCGACGCGTTGATGCGCAAACTCAACCCGCGCGGCGCCATCGTGGTGGTGGAGGCCGAGCATCTGTGCATGGCGATGCGTGGGGTGCGCAAACCCGGCGCGTTGACCACCACCTCGGCGGTGCGCGGTCAGTTCAAGACCGACAACGCTTCCCGGGCCGAGGCACTGGAACTCATCCTGCGCAAGTGACGCCGCCGCCCGTCCTCCCGCAGACGTCGACGACCGGGTCGACCGTCGTGATGGGAGTCGTGAACGTCACCGACGACTCGTTCTCCGACGGCGGCCTGTTCCTCGACCGCGACCGCGCCGTCGCCCACGGTCTGGCACTGACGGAACAGGGCGCGGCGGTGATCGACGTGGGCGGTGAGTCCACCCGCCCCGGCGCCACCCGCATCGACCCCGCGGTGGAGGCCGCCCGGGTGGTCCCGGTGATCACCGATCTGGTCGCCCAGGGAGTCACCGTCAGCATCGACACCATGCACGCCGACGTCGCGTCCGCGGCACTGGAACACGGCGCGCACATCGTCAACGACGTGTCCGGCGGGCGGGCCGACCCGAACATGGCCAAACTGGTCGCCGAGGCGAGGGTGCCGTGGGTGTTGATGCACTGGCGTTCGGTGGGCGCCACGCACCCGCACCGCCCCCCGCGGTACCGCGATGTGGTCGCCGAGGTGCGCGCCGAGCTGCTGGAGAGTGTGGACGCCGCGACCTCGGCCGGGGTGGACCCGGCCAATCTGATCATCGATCCGGGTCTGGGATTCGCCAAGACCGCCGAACACAACTGGGCGCTGCTGCACGCGCTGCCGGAGTTCGTCGGCACCGGCATCCCGGTGCTCGTCGGCGCCTCCCGGAAACGATTCCTGGGCGCGCTGCTGGCCGGGGCGGACGGCGAACCGCGCCCACCGGACGGCCGGGAGACCGCCACCGCGGTCATCTCGGCGCTGGCCGGCCTGGCCGGGGTGTGGGGGGTGCGGGTGCACGATGTGCGCGCATCCGTCGATGCGCTGCGGGTGATGCGGGCCTGGCAGGCGGGGTCGGCCGATGGCTGACCGGATCGAACTGCGCGGCCTGCGGGTGCGCGGTCATCACGGGGTCTTCGACCACGAACGCCGCGACGGGCAGGACTTCGTCGTCGACATCACCGCATGGCTGGACCTGACCGCGGCGGCCGGCAGCGACGATCTCGCCGACACCCTCGACTACGGGGCCCTGGCCACCCGGGCCGCCGATATCGTCGCCGGGCCGCCGCGCAACCTGATCGAGTCGGTGGCCGGCGCGATCGCCGACGATGTGATGACCGATGACCGTGTCGACGCCGTGGAGGTGACGGTGCACAAACCGGCCGCGCCGATCCCGCTGGATTTCGCCGACGTCGCCGTGGTGGTGCGACGTACCCGACACGGTGGGCGCCGATGAGCCGAGTGGTGCTGTCGATCGGTTCGAACCTCGGGGACCGGCTGGCGCATCTGCAGTCGGTCGTCGACGCGCTCGGCGCCGCGGTGTCGGCGGTCTCACCGGTGTACGAGACCGAGGCCTGGGGTGGTGTCGAGCAGGGCCGCTTCCTCAATGCGACGCTGATCGCCGAGACGCCCGCACTGGACTGCCACGGCTGGCTGGACACCGCCCAGCAGCTGGAGCGCGCCGCCGACCGCGTCCGCGAACGGCGTTGGGGGCCACGCACCCTCGACGTCGACCTGATCACCTGCCACGACGGTGACCGGGAAGTGCGGATGGACGACGAGCGGTTGACCCTGCCGCACCCCTACGCGCATCAGCGGGCGTTCGTACTGGTGCCGTGGCTGGCGATCGACCCGGGCGCCGTGCTGACGGTGGCCGGCACCCCGCGGCCGGTCGCCGGTCTGCTGGCCGGACTGGACCCCGCCGAGCGGGCCGGGGTGCACCGCACGGACCTGACGCTGCGGACCGATCCGCGGCGCGGGGCGTGAGGCGCCGCTGATGGGGCCGACCAGACTGCGTTATCTGGCCGCCGCGGCGGTGGCGGCTGCCGTCGTCGGCTACATCACGGTGCTGTTGTTGTACCGGTGGTTCCCACCGATCACCGTGCTGAGCGGCATCTCTTTGCTGATTCTCGCCCTCCCGGAGGCCGGCTGGGCGTTCTACGTGCGCGCCAAGATCAACAACGGGGAGATCGGAATCGGCGGTGGCCGGCTGGACCCGTTGTGGGTGGCCCGTTCGGTATACATCGCCAAGGCGTCAGCGTGGGTCGGGGCGTTGATGTTCGGCTGGTGGGCGGGCACGCTCTGTTATCTGCTGCCGCTGCGGGACACGCTGCGGGTGGCGGCCGCCGACACCCCGGGAGCGGTGGTGGCCGCACTGAGCGGGTTGGCGCTCGGGGCGGCGGCACTGTGGTTACAGCATTGCTGCAAGTCCCCGCCCGAACCGCCGGACGGCGCCGATCCGGCACCGGAGTGACCGCGTCGGCCCGCCGACCGCCGAATCGCCGTTCGTGGTCGACACGCGCGGTGAGCAGTGCCAGGTACAGTCGGCCCATGACGGTTCTGACCCGCGGTTCCCGGCCCCGCCGCGGTGGCCGCAGGCCGGGCTGGGTGTTGCTGACGGCGTTGCTGGTGCTCGCCATCGCGGCCAGCTCGGCTCTGGTGTTCACGAACCGGGTCGAGTTGTTGAAACTGGCCGTCATCCTGTCGTTGTGGGCCGCGGTGGCCGCGGCGTTCGTCTCGGTCATCTACCGCCGGCAGAGCGATATCGACCAGGCCAAGGCGCGGGATCTGAAACTCGTCTACGACCTGCAGCTGGACCGGGAGATCTCGGCCCGCCGGGAGTATGAACTCACGCTGGAGACCCAGCTGCGCCGGGAGCTGGCGGCCGAACTGCAGGCACAGCAGTCCGACGAAGTGGCGGCGCTGCGTGCCGAGCTGGCCGCGCTGCGCGCCAACCTGGAGATCCTGTTCGACACCGATCTGGCCCACCGGCCGGCGTTGGAGACCGAACGCACCACGGTCCGCGCCTACAGCGACTGGGCGCGCGAGGAACCCGCCGGCCGGCTGGTCGCCAGCCGGTACGACGCGACCGGCCCCGAGGACGGCGACGACGACAGCGCGATCATCGATGTGGCGGCCGAACCGCATTCACCGGAGGGGGACTGGGCGCCGGTGCACGACACCGCCGGCGGCGCCACGAACCGAGCCGGGCGGCCCGAACCCGTGCCCGGCGCCCACAGTGCCGCACACAGTGCCACCTCGGATGCCACCCCGGATGCCACCCCGGATGCGACCCCGGATGCCGGGCAGAGCGCGCCGCCGCGGCGCCGCCGGCGGCGCTACGCCGACGACGAGCCCGCGGCCGACGACGCCGCCGCGGCCGGCGGGACATCGCAGGAGCCCGCCGGGCGCAGCGCGACGGCGAACTGGGTGACCGATCCGCAGCCGGGATGGCGGCCGTCCCCGGCCCCGTCCGATCGCTGGGCGGCACAGCCCGAATCCGCCCAACAGCCCACCCCGCCGGCGGAGCCGGCCCGGACGCCCCCGCCGGCCCCGGAGGGCGGGCGGCGGCGCAGGGCCGACCAGGACGTCGAGTTCCCGTGGCTGCCACCGCAACAGCCGCACACCGAATCGGAGCCGGTGCGGCCCACCCGGTCCGCCCGCTACGCCGAGCCCGCGCAGACCGCTGAGCCCGGTGACACCGCCGGTGCGGGGCAGTGGCGTCCGGCGCCGTCCGAGGGTCGGTGGGCCCCACCGGGTACACCGGGGAGCAACTGGGTCGCCCCGGTCGACGAGGGCGCACCCGCCCGGGCCGGAGACACGGCCCCCGACCACGCTGAAGACAGGGGCCCCGACCACGCTCAAGACCGGGCCGAGCCGACATTCGGGGAGCGTGAGGAGCCGATCGCGCCCGTCCCTGAGCCGGCCCCACAACCGACCCCGCAACCGGGCCCGGCGCCCAGCCCGGACCCGGCACGGGCCGCACAGCCGGCATCGGAACGGACGCCCGAACCGCCCCGGGAGTACGTCGGCCGCCGCCGCAAGCCGGAACCGGACACCCCGCCGGCGCCGGAGCCGGCGGCACCGTCCTCCCCGCCGGAGCCACCCCGGGGGCGGCACTACGCACCCGGCGCCGCCACCGGCCCGGACGTATCCGGCGTGCCGACGTTCGGCCCGGTCCCACCACCCCCGCGCCCGGACAGCCCGGCGGATTCGCGGCCCGCAGGATCCCAGCCGGCGGGATCCCGGCCTGCCGGGACACCGGTGCCGCGGTCCCGGCGACGCGCCGCCGAGCGCGACGAATCGGGGCAGCACACCGGCGGCCAGTCCGTCGCCGAGCTGCTGGCCCGGCTGCAGGCCAACGGCACCGCCACCGGCCGGCGCAGCCGCCGCAACCGTGACGATGATGACATTGCGGCCCGCCATGAGGGGTGAGTTAGGCTGGGGCGACCGTCCGGTACCCGCATCGCAGGACCGGAACGAGAACTATCGATCAGCGAGGTCGCTGCTGCATGGGTGCCCCCAACGGACTTCGTCCGGCGCGGCTTGCCGTCGGCATCATCTCCGCCGGCCGGGTCGGCACGGCGCTGGGTGTCGCGCTGGAACGCGTCGACCACGTGGTGGTGGCGTGTAGCGCCGTCTCGCACGCATCGCGGCGGCGCGCCGAGGAACGGCTGCCCGACACCGCCGTCCTACCGGTGCCCGATGTCGCCGCCCGCGCCGAACTGCTGCTGCTGGCGGTGCCCGACACCGAGCTGCCCGGCCTGGTGAGCGGACTGGCCGCCACCGAGGCGGTGCGGCCCGGAACCATCGTGGCGCACACCTCGGGCGCCAACGGGATCGCGGTGCTGGCGCCGCTGACCGAACAGGGCTGCACCCCGCTGGCCATCCATCCGGCGATGACGTTCACCGGCTCCGACGAGGACATCGAACGGCTGGCCGGCAGCTGCTTCGGCGTCACCGCCGCCGACGACGTCGGATACGCGGTCGCCCAGTCGCTGGTGCTGGAGATCGGCGGCGAGCCGTTCCGGGTCGCCGAGGACGTCCGCCCGCTGTACCACGCGGCGCTCGCACACGCCGGCAACCACGTGATCACCGTGGTCCTCGACGCCGTGGAGGCGCTGCGGTCCGCGCTGGCCGGACACGAACTGCTCGGCCAGCAACTGATCGACGACGCCCCCGGTGGGCTGGCCGAACGGGTGGTCGGACCGCTGGCCCGGGCCTCCCTGGAGAACGCCCTGCAGCGTGGTCAGGCGGCGCTCACCGGGCCGGTGGCCCGCGGCGACGGAGCGGCGGTCGCCCGGCACCTGCGCGCCCTGGCCGATGTGGATCCGCAACTGGCGCAGGCATACCGGTGCAATTCGCTGCGCACCGCGCAGCGTGCCCGCGCGCCCGAGGAGGTTTTCGCGGTGTTCGCCGAGGAGGGGCAGCCATGACGGTGCGCACGTCGCCCACGTTCACCGCCGGCCAACTGAACGTCTACACCCAGCCCCGGGCGGTCGGCGAGGTCTGCCGGGCGCTGCGCGCCACCGGACGGCGGGTGATGCTGGTGCCGACGATGGGGGCGCTGCACGACGGGCATCTGGCCCTGGTCCGCGCCGCCAAACGGGTGCAGGGCGCCGTGGTGGTGGTGTCGATCTTCGTCAACCCGCTGCAGTTCGGCGCCAACGAGGACCTCGACACATACCCGCGCACCCTCGACGACGACCTCGCCGCGCTGCGCGAGGAAGGGGTCGAGATCGCGTTCACCCCGACCGTCGACGACATGTACCCGGACGGCCCCCGCACCTCGGTGCAACCCGGGCCGCTCGCCGATGAGCTCGAAGGCGCTTCGCGGCCCGGACATTTCGCCGGTGTGTTGACCGTGGTGCTCAAGCTGCTGCAGATCGTGCGGCCGGACAGCGCGTTCTTCGGGGAGAAGGACTACCAGCAGCTGGTGCTGATCCGGCAGCTGGTCAAAGATCTCAACGTCGACGTGCAGATCGTCGGGGTGCCGACCGTGCGCGAAGCCGACGGACTGGCGATGTCCTCGCGCAACCGCTACCTCACCGACGAGCAGCGGGAGCAGGCCGGGGCGTTGTCCGCGGCGCTGCTGGCCGGCAGCTACGCCGCGCCGGGCGGGGCGGCGGCCGCGCTGGACGCCGCCCGTGCGGTGCTCGACGAGGTTCCCGAGATCGAGGTCGACTACCTGGAACTTCGTGACCCCATGCTGGGGCCGGCGCCGCCGTACGGTCCGGGCCGTATGTTGGTCGCCGCGCGGCTGGGAGACACCCGGCTGTTGGACAACATCGCCATCGACATCGGTGCCAGTGCGGGCATCGACGGTCACCCGCTCGTCGCGGCCGACCGCGGCAGCGAACTGCCCTGGAGAAACTGAGAGAGATTCGATGTTCCGAACCATGCTCAAGTCCAAGATCCACCGCGCCACGGTGACGCAGGCGGATCTGCATTACGTCGGCTCGGTCACCATCGACGCCGACCTGATGGACGCCGCGGACCTGCTCGAGGGTGAGCAGGTCACGATCGTCGACATCACCAACGGCGCCCGGTTGGTGACCTACGCGATCACCGGCGAACGCGGCAGCGGGGTGATCGGCATCAACGGCGCCGCCGCGCATCTGGTGCATCCCGGGGACCTGGTGATCCTGATCGCCTACGGCACCATGTCCGACGCCGAGGCCCGCACCTATCAGCCCCGCATCGTGTTCGTCGACGCCGACAACAAGCCGATCGACCTGGGCGTGCACGCCTCCGATCCGGCCTACGTGCCCGCCGACGCAGCCGAACTGATGTCGCCGAGGTAGTGCGGTGCTGCTGGCGATCGACGTCCGGAACACCCATACCGTCGTCGGACTGATATCGGGGTCGGGCAGTCACGCCAAAGTGGTGCAGCACTTCCGCATCCGCACCGAACCGGAGGTCACCGCCGACGAACTCGCGTTGACCATCGACGGCCTGATCGGCGACGACGGGGAGCGGCTGACCGGGGTGTCGGCGCTGTCCACGGTGCCGTCGGTGCTGCACGAGGTGCGCATCATGCTCGAGCAGTACTGGCCGTCGGTGCCGCACGTGCTGATCGAGCCGGGGGTGCGGACCGGTATCCCGCTGCTCGTCGACAATCCCAAGGAGGTCGGGGCCGACCGCATCGTCAACTGCCTCGCCGCCTACCACAAGTTCGGCACCGCGGCCATCGTGGTCGACTTCGGATCGTCGATCTGTGTGGACGTGGTGTCGGCCAAGGGCGAGTTCCTCGGCGGTGCGATCGCCCCGGGCGTGCAGGTGTCCTCCGACGCCGCCGCCGCGAGATCCGCGGCGCTGCGCCGCGTCGAGCTGACCCGGCCGCGATCGGTGATCGGCAAGAACACCGTCGAATGCATGCAGGCCGGTGCGGTGTTCGGCTTCGCCGGCCTGGTCGACGGGCTGGTCAACCGCGTCCGCCGGGACGTCGACGGATTCACCGGAGACGTCGCGGTGGTCGCCACCGGCCACATCGCGCCGATCCTGCTGCCCGATCTGGAAACCGTCGAACACTACGACCGGTATCTGACCCTGGACGGCCTGCGGTTGGTGTTCGAACGCAACCGCGACAGCAGCCGGGGCCGGCTGCGCCAGGCCCGATGACCGGTCGGCGAACCCCCGGCCACAGACCCGGCCACCGACAAGTGAGCGCTGGGCACAGCCGCTGGAGACGCGTTCACTAAGCTCCCACACTGTGACTCCACCCGAATCGGTTGATCCTGACCTGCCCGAACAATTCCGCATTCGCCAGGCCAAGCGTGCGGACCTGCTCGCTCAGGGCCGGCAGCCGTATCCGGTCGACGTGCCGCGGACGCACACCCTGCTCGAGATCCGGCAGGCCTACCCCGACCTGCCCGTCGACGCGCGCACCGGCGAGATCGTAGGCGTCACCGGCCGGGTGGTGTTCGCCCGGAATTCCGGCAAGCTGTGCTTCGCGACCCTGCAGGAAGGCGACGGCACCCAGCTACAGGCGATGATCAGTCTCGCCGAGGTGGGGCAGGAAGCGCTGGACAACTGGAAGACCTACGTCGACATCGGCGACATCGTCTTCGTGCACGGCGAGGTGATCACCTCGAAACGCGGCGAGCTGTCTGTGCTCGCCGACTCCTGGCAAATGGCCGCCAAGGCGCTGCGGCCATTGCCGGTCGCGCACAAGGAGATGTCGGAGGAATCCCGGGTCCGGCAGCGTTACGTGGACCTCATCGTGCGCGATCAGGCCCGGAAGGTGGCGCGGCAACGAATCGCGGTGATGCGCGCGATCCGTTCGGCGCTGGAGCGGCGCGGATTCCTCGAAGTCGAGACGCCGATGTTGCAGACATTGGCCGGTGGTGCGGCGGCCCGCCCGTTCGTCACCCACTCAAATGCCCTCGACACCGAGCTTTATCTGCGGATTGCGCCGGAGTTGTTCCTCAAGCGCTGCCTGGTCGGCGGTTTCGAGCGGGTCTTCGAACTGAATCGGGTGTTCCGAAACGAAGGCGCGGATTCCACACATTCCCCGGAATTCGTGATGTTGGAGACTTATCAGGCGTACGGCACCTACGACGATTCCGCGGTGGTGACCCGGGAATTAATTCAGGAAGTCGCCGACGAGGCCATCGGCACCCGACAAGTGCCGTTGCCCGATGGCACGGTCTACGACCTCGACGGGGAATGGGAGTCGATTCAAATGTATCCCTCCCTGTCGGAGGCGCTGGGCGAGGAGATCACCCCCGACACGCCGGCCGAGACGTTGTGGGCGATCGCGGACCGGTTGGGGTTGGATATTCCCAGGGATCGTGGTTACGGGCACGGCAAGCTCGTCGAGGAGCTGTGGGAGCACACCGTCGGTGCGAAACTGTGGGCGCCCACCTTCGTCAAGGATTTCCCGGTGGAGACCACGCCGTTGACGAGATCGCACCGCAGTATCCCCGGGGTGACCGAGAAATGGGATCTCTACGTTCGCCGTATCGAGTTGGCGACCGGTTATTCCGAACTCACCGACCCGATAATTCAGCGGGAGCGCTTCGAGGCCCAGGCACGCGCCGCGGCCGCCGGTGACGACGAGGCAATGGCGCTGGACGAGGATTTCCTCGCCGCCCTCGAGTACGGGATGCCGCCGTCGACCGGAACCGGAATGGGGATCGATCGATTGATGATGACGTTGACCGGACTGTCAATCCGGGAGACCGTTTTGTTCCCGATAGTCAAACCTCGTTAGACACGAAACGATTGGCGACTCCCCAAAGAGAAACGCCCGATAGTCGAACGCCCGATAGTCGAACTCCGATCGTCGGACCACTGCGACCGATCTTGAGTGGTACGCTATTCCGTGAATTGGTCTCGAAGTCATGACACCTCATGACACATTGAGACGGGATTCGGAAATCGATGCGTGCAATCTCTAGTTAGGCGGAGGGGCAGCGGCTGATGGCTAAGAAAGTTACCGTCACGTTGGTCGATGATTTTGATGGTGAAACCGAAGCCGATGAGACCGTTGAATTCGGCCTCGACGGGGTCACCTACGAAATCGACCTGTCCGCCAAGAATGCGGAGAAGCTGCGTAACGACATGAAGAAGTGGGTGGAAGCCGGCCGGCGGGTGGGCGGTCGCCGCCGTGGCCGTTCCGCGAGTGCGGCCAAGGCGCGGGGCACCATCGACCGGGAACAGAGCGCGGCCATCCGGGAATGGGCACGCCGCAACGGCCACAACGTGTCGACGCGGGGCCGCATCCCGGCGGAGATCATCGAGGCGTTCCACGCCGCGGCGAGCTGATCGGCAACCGGTGCCGCTGTTGCCGGATGTGGCGCGGATCCGACGAGATGAGCGCTTTCGCTAGCGGCGAACTCGGGCGGCCCGGGGGTGGAAACAAACCCCCGGGCGCATACGTTGGTCATCTGCAGCACCGGGTACAGGGCAAATAGCGCGACGAACAATTCGCCGCGGCTGCCCGACGGGTGAGCCGAACCGAAAGGCAACCCGACGCCTGGGGCCGCCGCCCATTAGAGTGGACGGCAGGTGCTGTCGCGGCGTTGTCGCGATGAGTACCGCGCTATGTAACGGAGAGCAGGTAACCACCGATGTTTGAGAGATTCACCGACCGCGCCCGCAGGGTGGTCGTCCTGGCTCAAGAAGAAGCCCGGATGCTCAACCACAACTACATCGGGACCGAGCACATCCTCCTGGGACTGATCCACGAGGGTGAGGGTGTAGCGGCCAAGTCGCTGGAATCGCTCGGTATTTCGCTGGAAGGGGTGCGCAGCCAGGTCGAGGAGATCATCGGCCAAGGCCAGCAGGCTCCGTCCGGACACATCCCGTTCACCCCGCGCGCCAAGAAGGTGCTGGAGCTGAGCCTGCGCGAGGCGCTGCAGCTCGGGCACAACTACATCGGCACCGAACACATTCTGCTCGGCCTGATTCGAGAGGGTGAGGGCGTCGCCGCCCAGGTGCTGGTGAAGCTGGGCGCCGAACTCACCCGGGTCCGCCAGCAGGTCATCCAGCTGCTGAGCGGCTACCAGGGCAAGGAGGCCGCCGAGGCCGGCACCGGCGGGCGGGGCGGCGAATCGGGCAATCCGTCCACGTCGCTGGTGCTCGACCAGTTCGGCCGCAACCTGACCCAGGCGGCTGCCGAAGGAAAGCTCGATCCCGTCATCGGCCGGGAAAAAGAGGTCGAGCGGATCATGCAGGTGCTGAGCCGCCGCACCAAGAACAACCCGGTGCTGATCGGCGAGCCCGGCGTCGGCAAGACCGCCGTGGTCGAGGGGCTGGCGCAGGCCATCGTCGCCGGCGAGGTGCCGGAGACGCTCAAGGACAAGCAGCTGTACACGCTGGACCTGGGCTCACTGGTGGCCGGCAGCCGGTACCGCGGTGACTTCGAGGAACGCCTGAAGAAGGTGCTCAAGGAGATCAACACCCGCGGCGACATCATCCTGTTCATCGACGAGCTGCACACGCTGGTCGGTGCGGGCGCCGCCGAGGGTGCGATCGACGCCGCGAGCATCCTCAAGCCGAAGCTGGCCCGCGGTGAGCTGCAGACCATCGGCGCGACCACGCTCGACGAGTACCGCAAGTACATCGAGAAGGACGCCGCCCTGGAGCGCCGGTTCCAGCCGGTTCAGGTCGGTGAGCCGACGGTGGAGCACACCATCGAGATCCTCAAGGGTCTGCGCGACCGGTACGAGGCGCACCACCGCGTCTCGATCACCGACAGCGCGATGGTCGCCGCCGCCACCCTGGCCGACCGGTACATCAACGACCGGTACCTGCCGGACAAGGCGATCGACCTGATCGACGAGGCCGGCGCCCGGATGCGGATCCGCCGCATGACCGCGCCGCCCGATCTGCGCGAGTTCGACGAGAAGATCGCCGAGACGCGCCGCGAGAAGGAGTCCGCGATCGACGCGCAGGACTTCGAGAAGGCGGCCGCCCTGCGCGATCAGGAGAAGCAGCTGGTCGCTCAGCGCGCCGAGCGGGAGAAGCAGTGGCGCGCCGGTGACCTCGATGTGGTCGCCGAGGTCGACGACGAGCAGATCGCCGAGGTGCTGGGCAACTGGACCGGCATCCCGGTGTTCAAGCTGACCGAGGCGGAGACCACTCGGCTGCTGCGCATGGAGGAGGAGCTGCACAAGCGGATCATCGGGCAGGAGGATGCGGTCCGCGCAGTGTCCAAGGCGATCCGCCGCACCCGCGCCGGCCTGAAGGATCCGAAGCGGCCCTCGGGCTCGTTCATCTTCGCCGGCCCGTCCGGGGTCGGGAAGACCGAGCTGTCCAAGGCGCTGGCGGAGTTCCTGTTCGGCGACGAGGATGCGCTGATCCAGATCGACATGGGCGAGTACCACGACCGGTTCACCGCCTCGCGGCTGTTCGGTGCCCCTCCGGGCTACGTCGGCTACGAGGAGGGCGGCCAGCTCACCGAGAAGGTGCGGCGCAAGCCGTTCAGCGTGGTGCTCTTCGACGAGATCGAGAAGGCCCACCAGGAGATCTACAACACTCTGTTGCAGGTCCTGGAGGACGGCCGGCTGACCGACGGTCAGGGCCGGACGGTGGACTTCAAGAACACCGTGTTGATCTTCACCTCCAACCTGGGCACCTCGGACATCTCGAAGGCCGTGGGGCTGGGCTTCAGCCAGGGTGGTAGCGAGAACAACTACGAGCGGATGAAGCAGAAAGTTCACGACGAACTGAAGAAGCACTTCCGCCCGGAGTTCCTCAACCGCATCGACGACATCATCGTCTTCCACCAGCTGACGCAGGAGCAGATCATCCAGATGGTCGACCTGATGATCGACCGGGTGCGCAACCAGCTGAAGGCCAAGGACATGGATCTGCAGCTGACCGACAAGGCCAAGCAGTTGCTGGCCAAGCGCGGGTTCGATCCGGTGCTGGGGGCGCGGCCGCTGCGCCGCACCATCCAGCGGGAGATCGAGGACCAGCTGTCGGAGAAGATCCTGTTCGAGGAGCTGCGTCCGGGACAGCTGATCACGGTCGACGTGGAGAACTGGGACGGCGAGGGTGCCGGCGAGGATGCCCGGTTCACCTTCACCGGTGGGCCCAAGCCGGCCGCACCGGCCGAACCGGATCTCGCCAAGGCCGGGGCAGCCGGTGCCGCCGCCGGGGCGGCGGGCGCTCCCACCGAGTGAGCACCCCCGGCGACTGAACACGACCGGATTCGGGCGGTCACCGGTATCGGTGACCGCCCGAATTCCGTCTACGGCAGCTCACACCTCGCCGGGGTGGAGCACGAGGCGGTTGAGGCGCCGCGACACCGCGGCGCCCCACGGCAGCATGAGCCTCGCCCTGGTCAGCAGTGCCTCGTCGCACAACAGGGTGTGGGTCGGGCCCCGGCGCACGGTCCCGTCGTGCAGCACGAGGGTTTCCTGCGACCAGCGCCACGCGACGTCGACATCGTGGGTGGCCAGCACGACGGCGGTACCCGCGTCGGAGAGTTCGGTGAGCGTGCGCAACAGGTCCTCGACCGCCCGCGGATCGAGACCGGCCGTCGCCTCGTCGAGGAGCAGCACGCTGGGCCGCATGGCCACCGCGCCGGCGATGGCGACCCGTTTGCGTTGTCCGAACGACAGGTGGTGCGGAGTCCGGTCGCCGAGTTCGGTGATTCCCAGCGCGGCCATGGCCGCGTCGACCCGGTCGTGCACTTCCGTGTGGTCGAGGCCGAGATTGAGCGGCCCGAACGAGACGTCCGCCCGAACCGTGGCGCCGATGATCTGATCGTCGGGTTCCTGCAGCACCATCTGCACCCGGGTGCGTAGCCGTCTGCGGTCCGCCCGGGACCCGGTGACCACGTTGCCGTCGAGCAGCAGGGTTCCCGATGTCGGCTTGGCCAGGCCCACGAGGAGCCGCAACAACGTGGTCTTGCCGGAACCGTTGGCCCCCACCAAAGCCAGCCGCTGACCTGGGCCGATGGACAGTTGCACGCCGTCGAGGACCCGCGGTCCGCGGGGATAGCGGAATCCGGCGTCGCGCAGGGCGAGCAGGGCGGGATCGTCGTCAGACACCGTGCCACCCCTTCCAGCCCAGCCAGGTCAGCGTGGCCACCGCGGCGATCGCGGCGAGCAGCGCCGCCGTGCCCACCAGACGGGATGCGCGGACCGGGCGGGCCGAGGTGAGAACGGCGGTCGCCCCCGGATCCGCCCGCAGCGACATCGCCTCCGACATGGCCCTGGCGCGGTCGGTGCCGCGGATGAAGATGAGTGCGAACTGGGTGCCGATCACGGTGATGGCGTCACGCGGCCGACGCAGCCCCAACCGCAGGCCGACGGCTTCCCTGGCCCGCAGCGCGGACCGCAACAGGATGCCGACCAGACGGTAGGTCAGATCGGCCACGTGGCACAGAGCGGGGGGAGTCCCGGCCCGCCGGGCCAGGTCGAGCAGGTCGGCCATCAGCGTGGTCATGGCCAGACTGATCGTCGCGGCCGATGCGGCGAGTGCCCGCAGAGCGGTGTCGAGCGCAAGATCGACCCCGCCCGGCTCCCAGTGCGGCCCGCCGCGCAGGCTCACCGCGATCGGCAACGCGCCGAGCATGATGAACACCAGCGGGCCCAGCATCGCGAGCAGGAAGAGCCGGACCTGCACCCGGGCGAACACCAGGGTGGAGACCGCGACCACCAGCAGTACCAACGGCGCTCCGGTGCGCGGCGGAAGCAGCATCGCGCAGAGCAACAGCCCGCCGTAGAAGCAGAGCTTCTCGGCCGCGGGGACGCCCGACCACCGGTTGTGTGCCGCGCTGAGATCGAGGGGATTCACGGTTGCGACTCAGTGGCCGCCACGGTCCCCTTCGGATTCCCCGACCGGTCCGGGACCGGCCGGCGCGGTTTCGCGGCGCCCGCGTGCACGCCCGGCGTACCAGCCGACCGCGGCGCCCAGTGCGATACCACCGATGCCCGCCTGCAGTGCGAAAAGCCCGGACTCGACTTCACCCGGAAGCTCGCCGACCAGCGGCGAGAACCACGGTTCGTAGCCCTCTTCGATCGCGCCGATCACCTCTTCGGCCTGCCCGTCGGCACCGGAGAACTCCGCGTCGGCGTCCTGTGCGTAGCCGTACCACATCGAGCCGACGGCGATCACGGCGGCCAGGATCAGCAGTGGCGCCGCAAGGAGTGCGACGGATCTGCGGGTGGCAGGTCGACCGGATCGGGTGCTCATCGCTGGACCTCCTCGCGTTCGGAGCCGGGCTCGACGTCGGCCCCGGCGGGGACTTCGTGGCTCTTGAGGAAGCGCAGCCTCAGCAACTCGGAGGAGGCCACGTGCATGAGGATGCGCACGAGCACCACGGTGATGAGTCCTTCGACGACCGCGAGCGGCACCTGCGTCAGCGCGAACACCCCCAGGAACTCGACCAGGCTCTCCGTGAAGCCGCCCTCGGCGGCCGGGAACGCCAGCGCGAGCTGGATGCTCGTGACGATGTAGGTGACGAGGTCGGCGACGAAGGCCAGCGCGAACACCGCCGGCAACACACCCACGCCGGCCCGGCGCAGCGCGACGTAGACCGCGAAGCCCGCCCACGGGCCGGCGATCGCCATCGAGAACGCATTCGCCCCGAGCGTGGTGATCCCGCCGTGGGCGAGCAGCAGCGCCTGGAACAGCAGGACGATCGACCCGAGGAAGGCCATGACCGGTGGCCGGAAGATCGCCGTGCCGAGTCCGGTTCCGGTCGGATGCGAGCTCGAGCCCGTCACCGACGGCAGTTTGATCGCGGACATCACGAACGAGAACGCGCCGACCGCCGCCAGCAGCGGCCCGGACGACGGCTGGCGCCGGACCGTGATGACGACCTGCCGGGCCCCGTAGATCACGAACGGCGCCGCCGCCACGGTCCAGGCGACCGCATGTACCGGCGGCAGGAAACCTTCGGCGATGTGCATGGTGAAGGCGTACCTTTCTGCCCAGCACCTCGTGGGCATAGTGTCCGTGCCCGCGGCCGGTCTCCTGGCTGACGGGTGCACCGGCGCGTCGAGATGCGCCGGAACGCCGGTATTCGCCTTCCCACCTGCGCGTGCGCGCCGGCAGTGGCATCGAGAACACCGACTTCCCGCTCACAGTGGCGAGGGCCGCCCCGGATTCCCACCGGGTTCCCGTCACCGCGGCAGTGAGAGCGTACACCGGGCGGACGCTGCGGCCGCCCGGATGGCGCGGTCATCCGACCGGGATGAGTTCGAACGCCTGATGCACGATCGACAGCAGCCAGCCGGCGGCGGTCTTGCTGCGGTACTGCGGCCAGTTCAGCTGGAAACTCACCACCCACGGCTGGCCGGTGTGATCGACCGCGTACCAACTGAACGTCAGATCACCGGGCAGGTTGCCGCCCTTGGCGGCGATGTAGGTCCACGTGGACCGGTCCACCGACACCCCGGGAATGGCCGACAGGATGTCGCGGACCGGCGCCGCCGGTCCCACGGCGGCCTCCTGCAGGGCGATGTGTACCCGGCAGATGTCCTTGGCGGTGCCGAACCATTCGGCGCCGTAGTTCGACGCCGGGGTGTGGGTGCGTTGGGGATCCGGCCGGTAGGGCCGGGAGCTGACCTGCCGTAACAACTCGGCCCGGTCCTGTGGGGAGGCGTGTTGCCACTGCTCCCGCAGGTCGGGTTCACCCCAGCCGACCGAGAACAGCTCGTGCATGGTGGGGAACGGCGTCATGCTGGCCGGATCGTGATGGCCCGCGGCGACCAGCGCGCGTTCCACCGCGTCGGTGCCCAGCCGGCCGATCAGCAGATCTGTGGTCATGTTGTCGCTGGCCGAGATCATCTGCTGGGCGGCCTCGCGCACCGAGATCTGCGCGCCGGGCGGAAGATGGTCCAGTGCGGCCGAGCCGACCGCCTTGGCCCGCTCGGTGACGGTCAGCCGGTCGTCCCAGTCCAGGGTGCCGGCCCGCACCGCCTCAGCGACGGCCAACAGCACGTACAACTTGAAGATGGAGGCGAGCGGCAGCGACAGGTCGGTGTTGGCGCCGGCGATCGGTTCGCACCGCCGGCCACCCGGGGCCGGGAGCACCCTGGACACCTGATAGGAGTACCGGGCCCCGGATTCGGTCAGCTCGGTGTCGATGTCCGCCCAGTTCTCGATCGTGGGCGGGCGCAGGGTCACCTCGAACTGGTCGACGAGGCTCTCGTCGTCGACGCGCAGTTCGATGTCCTGTTCGGCGCCGTAGGAGTTGCGCACCCGCAGGGTGGCGGTGCCGGCTCCGATGTCGACCGCGGTGAGCGTGATCGGCCGGTCCCACCAGAGCGTCTCCATGCTCTCGGTGACCTCGGCGACGTGCTCGGGCGCCGCCAGGGTGCTGACCGAGGGCTCGCCGATCGGCCAGTCGGAGTTCAGCATGTCCATGGTCTGCTTGGCCCGCAGACCCTGCGGGGTGCCGGTGGGGATGTGGGTGCCGTAGGCGGCATCGGCCGGCGGCGTGCCGCGGTCGGCACAGGCCCCGGCTGAGGCAGCGGTCAGGACAGCGGCGGCCAGCAGGCCGATGAGCCGTCGTGACCGCCGGGCGTTACTCGTCGGCGCCGCTTCCGGCAACGTCGAGCACGACCTCGAATTCCAGCAGCGACGCCCCGGTCGCCACCGGGTTGCGGTGTTCACCGGCGTGGGCTTCGATGGCCGGTCCGGTGGCCCAGGCCTGGAACGCCTCCTCGGACTCCCACTTGGTGACGACGAAGTACCGGTTCTCGCCCTTGACCGGCCGCAACAACTGGAACCCGAGGAACCCGGGCTGCTTGTCCACGGCATGCGCCCGGTTCGCGAACCGCTTCTCCAGTTCGGGCCCGGCGTTGGGCGGGACTTCGATTGCGTTGATCTTCACCACGGCCATGCGGATCAGGTTACCGGTTCCGGGCAGGGCGGTTCGGTCCGCGGGGCGGGGTCCTCGGCATGATGTCTGCCGTGACCGGTTCCCTGTTGACCGCGTGTGGCGGCGCGTCCGGCGGCCCGCCGCTGGTGCTGGTGCACGGGCTGATGGGGCGGGGCAGCACCTGGTCGCGCCAGGTGCCGTGGCTGGCCCGATTCGGCCCGGTCCACACCTATGACGCGCCGTGGCACCGGGGCCGGGATGTCCTCGATCCGCACCCGATCAGCACCGAACGGTTCGTCGACGATCTCGCCGCGGCGGTCGGGGAACTCGGCGGGCCGGCGATTTTGATCGGCCATTCGATGGGCGGCCTGCACAGCTGGTGTCTGGCCGCTGCCCGGCCGGACCTGGTCAGCGCCGTGGTGGTGGAGGACATGGCGCCGGACTTCCGCGGCCGCACCACCGGGCCGTGGGAGCCGTGGCTGCACGCCCTTCCCGTCGAATTCCATTCCGAGCAGCAGGTTTACGACGAGTTCGGGCCGATCGCCGGGCGGTACTTCCTGGAGGCTTTCGACCGCACCGACACCGGTTGGCGGTTGCACGGCCAGCCGAGGTTCTGGATCGAGATCGCCGCCGAATGGGGGGTGCGCGAGTACTGGGAGCAGTGGCGGTCGGTGCGGGTGCCGGCGTTGCTCATCGAAGCCGGTGACTCGGTCACCCCGCCCGGGCAGATGCGCCGGATGGCCGAGTGCGGTCACCGCGCCCGACACGTCGCGGTCCCGGGTGCGGGGCATCTGATCCACGACGACGCCCCGGAGGCCTACCGGGCAGCGGTGGAGGCGTTTCTGGCCGAGTTCGCGGAGTGCGCCGGCCGCTGACACACCGCGTGCGGTGGCAGGTTTCTGCCTCATCGATAAGATGCTGCCATGGCCTTGCGGAGGGTGGCGGCACTGGTGCTCGACGGTCTGGCGATCTTCGAGTTCGGGGTGATCTGCGAAGTGTTCGGGGTGGATCGCACCGACGACGGTGTCCCGCCTGTCGATTTCACGGTGTGCGGGCCGCGGGCCGGTCAACCGGTGCGCACCTCGTTCGGGGCCACCCTCACCCCCGACTCCGGGCTGGACGGACTCGCCGGGGCCGACCTGGTGGCGATCCCGGCGATCCGTCAGGACGACTACCTGCCCGAGGCGTTGGACGCGGTGCGCGCCGCCGCCGACGCCGGGGCGATCATCCTCACGGTGTGCTCGGGGGCGTTCCTGGCCGGCGCGGCCGGCCTGCTCGACGGCCGGCCGTGCACCACCCACTGGGGTCTCACCGAGGAGTTGGCGCGCCGCTATCCGACCGCGCGGGTGGACCGCAACGTGCTCTACGTCGACGACGGCGACCTCATCACCAGCGCCGGCACCGCCGCCGGGATCGACGCGTGCCTGCACCTGGTGCGCCGCGAACTGGGCAGCGAGGTCACCAACACGATCGCCCGGCACATGGTGGTGCCGCCACAACGAGACGGCGGGCAGCGACAGTTCATCGATCAGCCGATACCGGTTCGGCACTCGGAAGGCTTTGCGCCCCACCTCGATTGGATCCTGAGCAACCTCGACAAGACGCATACGGTGGCGTCGCTGGCGCGGCGGGCCAACATGTCGCCGCGCACCTTCGCGCGACGGTTCGTCGAGGAGACCGGCCGCACCCCGATGCAATGGGTCACCGATCAGCGGGTGCTCTACGCCCGCCGACTGCTGGAGGAGACCGATCTGGACATCCACCGGATCGCCGCCCGGTGCGGATTCGGCAGCACCACCTTGTTACGCCACCACTTCCGCCGGGTCATCGGGGTGACACCGTCGGACTATCGGCGTCGGTTCGCCTGCGGCTCAACCACATCCGGGTCAACGGAATCCGGGGCCGAGGTGACGGCCTGATCCGGCTCCCCTTCCCCGGCCAGCGCGAACCGGCCGTCCGGAGTCTGCTCCACCAGGCCGTCGGCCAACAGCGAGTGCAACGCCCGATCGCGCTGGGCGGTGTCGGTCAGCCAGACCATGTCCAGCGCGGCGCGCTCGACCGGTGCGGAGCTGTTGCGCAGCACGTCCAGCAACAGTCCGCGAACCTGCCGGTCGGTGCCGGCGTAGCGCTGCACCCGACGTGGCGCGGTTGCCGGCGGGTATTTCCTTTCCCGCCAACGACATCGGCTCAACGGACAGTCGCCGCACCGCGGGCTGCGCGCGGTGCACACCGTCGCACCCAGCTCCATCAGCGCCGCCGAGAACCGCGGCGCCGTGTCGTCATCGGGCAGCAGCGCGGCGACCTCGTCGAGGTCGCGGCTGCTCGGCGGGGCGTGGGCCACACCGTGGACGACCCGGGTCACCACCCGCCGGACGTTGGTGTCGACCACCGGAACCCGTTGCCGGTAGGCGAAACACGCCACCGCGCGGGCGGTGTAGCTGCCCACCCCGGGCAGGGTGAGCAGGGTGTCGACATCGGAGGGCACCACGTCGTCGAAACGGGTCGCGATGATCACCGCGCATTCGTGCAGGCGTTTGGCGCGCCGCGGATATCCCAGCCTGCCCCAGGCGCGCAACACATCGGCCACTCCGGCGGCGGCCGTCGCCGACGGGGTGGGCCAGCGGGTCACCCACTCGGTCCAGACCGGCGCCACCCGCGCCACCGGGGTCTGCTGCAGCATCACCTCGCTGACCAGGATCTGCCAGGGAGTCACCCCGGGGCGGCGCCAGGGCAGATCCCGCCGGGCGTGCTCATACCAGCCCAGGAGCTCGGTCGCGCGCATATTCACCGTCGGGTGCGGCACAATGGCCACCATGCCCAACACCAGCCCGGTAACCGCGTGGAAAGCACTCAAGGAGGGTAACGAGCGCTTCGTCGCAGGTAAGCCGCTGCATCCCAGCCAGAGCATCGAGCACCGCGCCACGCTGACCGACGAACAGGGTCCGACCGCCGTGGTGTTCGGGTGCGCGGACAGCCGGGTCGCCGCCGAGATCATCTTCGACCAGGGTCTGGGCGACATGTTCGTGGTGCGCACCGCCGGGCATGTCATCGACGCCGCGGTGCTGGGTTCGGTCGAGTACGCGGTCACCGTGCTCGAGGTCCCGCTGATCGTGGTGCTGGGCCACGACAGCTGCGGTGCGGTCAAGGCGACGCTGGAGGCGCTCGACGAGGGTGTGGTGCCCGGCGGATACGTGCGCGACGTGGTCGAGCGGGTGACCCCGTCGATCCTGCTCGGGCGTCGGGACGGGCTGACCCGGGTGGACGAGTTCGAGGAGCGGCACGTCAACGAAACCACCTATCAGCTGCGTAATCGTTCCACCGTGATCGCCGAGCGGGTGGCCGCGGGCGATGTGGCGATCGCCGGCGTCACCTACCATCTGGCCGACGGCCGGGCCCAGTTGCGCGAATACCTGGGCGATATCGGCGAAGCCTGAGGCGCGACACGCCGAGGCGGGTCACATGACTGCGCGTGACCTGCCCTTACTGTGAGGACGTGCTCGATCTAGAACCGCAAGGCCCGCTCCCCGCGCAGATTTACTGGCGGCGTAGAGCGCTGGCCCTGGGTATCGCGGTTGTGGTGATCGGCATCATCGTCGCGGTGGTCGCCATGATGGTCAGCGGCGGGCCGGACGCCGAGACCGAGGCCGCCAACGCCGAGCAGCCCGCGGCCACCGAGGAGGCCGAGGCCGGTCCCACCCCGCTGCCAGGCTCGGATCCCGAGGTCAAGACCCCGATCCAACCGCCGCCGCAAGAGGCGCCGCCGCCCACACCCACCCCGACCGCGGCGGTGACGCCGCCGCCGGTGCTACGGGAGGGCGACGACTGCCCGGACTCCACGCTGGCGGTCAAGGGCATCACCAGTCAGCCCGAGTACGTCGTCGGCGATCAGCCCAAGTTCACCATGGTCGTCACCAACATCGGCCTGGTGGCCTGCAAGCGGGACGTCGGGGCGGCCGTGCTGGCGGCCTACGTGTACTCGCTGGACAACACCCGGCTGTGGTCCAACCTGGACTGCGCGCCGTCGAACGAGACACTGGTCAAGACCTTCAATCCCGGTGAGCAGGTGACCACCGAGGTGACCTGGACCGGTATGGGTTCCGCGCCGAACTGCCCCTTGCCGCGCGAGCCGATCGGTCCGGGCACCTACAACCTGGTGGTGCAGCTGGGCAATCTGCGGTCCTCACCGGTGCCGTTCATCCTGTCCGAAGCCGCGCCGGTGGGTCATGGCCCCGCCCCCGGCCCGGCGCCGCAACAGCAGGAGCAGCCGGCGGCAGCCGGGACGAACTGAGCCGCCGGCCGAGCCGACACCGGTCAGGCCAGCCGGTCGGCGATCGTCGACTCGGCCAGCTGTGACAACCCTTCGCGGATGTGTCGCGCCCACATCGAGCCGATGCCCTCCACCGACTGCAGGTCGGCGGCGCTGGCGGCCAACAGATCCTGCAGCGACCCGAATGACCGCACCAGCAGCTCGACGTGGGCGAACTGGAGTCGCGGAATGCCCGCCATGGCGCGGTACCCCCGGGAACTGACCGCCGAATCCTGGGCCTCCGGGGTGGACGGATAGCCGAAGACGGCCGCCAGCACCGTGAAGTCCAACAACTCGTTGTCGCTGAGCGAGTCGAGGTCGTCGAGGGTGGCGGCGATCTGCGCGGCGTCGGGCGGATCCGGGTTGGCGTGGTAGTCGCGCACGATCAATTCGCGGGCGGTGTCGTTGTCCCCGACGAGCTCCTCGAGCTGCAGCTTCACCTGTCGGCCGTCGGTGCCGAGTTCGACCACATCGGCGTCGATCTCGAGGCTGATCCGGCGGACCATCTCCAACCGCTGCACCACCGTCATCACATCGCGCAGGGTCACGAAGTCCTCGATCTCGGCCGCCGAGAGTTGCCGCAGCACCTCGTCGAGGCGGGTCTTGTACCGCTCCAGCGTGGCGATCGTCTGGTTGGCCCGCGACAGGATGGTCGCCGAATCGGGCATCACGTGCCGCTCTCCGGCGACGTAGACCGTCACGATGCTCATCGAGTGGCTCACCGAGATCACCGGATAGCCGGTCTGGATCGCTGTCCGCTCGGCCGACCGGTGCCGGGTGCCGGACTCGTCGGTGGGGATCGACGGGTCGGGCACCAACTGCACATTGGCGCGCAGGATCCGGGATCCGTCGCTGGACAGCACGATCGCGCCGTCCATCTTCGACAGCTCGCGCAGCCGGGTCGGGGCGTAGCGGACGTCGAGGGGGAAGCCGCCGTCGCAGATGGCCTCGACGCTGTCGTCGTAGCCGAGCACGATCAGCGCGCCGGTGCGGCCGCGCAGGATGCGTTCCAGCCCGTCGCGCAGCGGTGTGCCGGGTGCGAGTCGCCCCAGCGTCTCCCGCATGGTCGGCCTCGCCAGGGACACCACGGTGCGGCCGGCGCGTTTGCCCGATGTGACGGCCATCCGCCCTCCTGAGTCGGTGCTTCCGGCGCGGCTATTGTCGGCCGCCATTGTCCGCGATGTCGCGCAACACCCGCAATGCCGCGGTGATGTTGTCGGCGGTGATCGCCCGCAGACCCCGGGGCACCGACGTCACCCCGGGCGGTATCACCGCGGTGCCGAAACCCAACCGGGCCGCCTCGGCGAGCCGCCGGTCCATCCCGGTGACGCGGCGCAGGTCCCCGGCCAGACCGACTTCACCGATCGCGACCGCGGTGGTGGGCAGCGGCAGATCGGTGTAGGCCGAGGCGATCGCCAACGCGACCGCCAGATCCGAGGACGAGTCGGTCAGCCGCATGCCGCCGACGGTGGACAGGTAGATGTCGTTGCTGCCGACCGGCAACCGGGCCCGTTTCTCCAGCACCGCGGTGATCATGGCGGCCCGCGCGGAATCGATACCGCTGACCGCGCGCCGCGGGGTGCCGGTGGCCGGGGCGCCGATCAGTGCCTGCACTTCGCCGATCAGCGGCCGCTTGCCGTCCAGGGTCACGGTGACGGCGGTACCGGACACCGGCGCCGGACGCTGATCGAGGAACAGGCCGGACGGGTCGACGACGCATTCGATGCCGCTGTCGTGCAACAGGAAGCAGCCCACCTCGTCGGCCGCGCCGAACCGGTTCTTGACGCCGCGGACCATCCGCAGCGCGGTGGTCCGGTCCCCCTCGAAGTGCAACACCACGTCGACGAGATGTTCCAGCGAACGGGGACCGGCGATCGCCCCGTCCTTGGTGACATGGCCGACCAGCAGCATCGCCACCCCCGGTGCAGCGGAGGCCTTGGCGTATGAGGTCAGCGCCGTGGTGACGGCACGCACCTGGGTGACCCCGCCGGTGACCCCGTCTGCCTCGGTGGTCGACATCGTCTGCACCGAGTCGACGACCACCAGGCTGGGTTGCACGGCGTCGATGTGCCCCAAGGCGGTCTGCAGATCCGACTCGGCGGCCAGGAACACCTCATCATGGGTGCAGCCGGTGCGTTCGGCCCGCAGCCGGATCTGACCGGCGGACTCCTCACCGGACAGATACAGTGCGCGCCGGCCCGCCCGCGCCCACCGGTGCGCGACCTCCAGCAGCAGCGTGGACTTCCCGACGCCCGGATCGCCGGCCAGCAGCGTCACCGAACCCGGCACCAGGCCGCCGCCCAGCACCCGGTCGAGTTCGGTCACCCCGGTGGGGAAGTGGCGGGTGGTGCCGGGATCGATGGAACTGATGGGCACGGCCGGGGAGGCCGGCGCGACCGCCCGGTGCCTGCCGTTGGCACCCCCGACGGGCCCGGCGATCTCGTCGACGGTGCCCCAGGTGCCGCATTCGGGGCAGCGTCCGACCCATTTGGCGGTGACGTGGTGGCACTCCGAGCAGCGGTACTGCGGGCGCGTCTTCGATCCTGGCCTGGCCACGCCGTGACGCTATCCGGCGGGACCGACAGAATCGGCGGAGGTCACCCGGCGGGCGTCAGTTGCGGCGGGGTGCGTCGCCGGCCGACACCGGCACCGAGACGGTGGTCTCGCCGGCCTTCTCGAACGTGAAGGTGAAGTCGTAGAGCAGACCGTTGGCGATCGGCTCGGACAGCGTCACCTCGGCCTCGGCGACCTCGGCCGCCTCGATGTCCTCCAGCGCCTCGGCCTGGCCGGCGGGGGTGCCGACCACCAGCATCCCGCCGCGCGGCAGGGTGGTGTCGCCGGTCAGCGTGACGGTGCCCACCTCGGAGGTGATCGAGACCAGCTTGTCCTCGGTGAGGGGGTTCTCGGTGGCGGCCACGAAGATCAGCTGCACGTCGGTGCCCGGCTCGATGAAGTCACCGCTCTGCTCGGCCTGCAGATGGATGTTGCGCAGCGCGATGTCACCGACTTCTGCCAGGGTGCCGTTGACCGCGGGCTCCTGGGTGGCCATCTGGGATATCTGCCCGGAGCTGCATCCGGTCAGCGCCACGGTGGCGGCCAGCCCGCAGGCGGCCAGTGACATGACGGACCAAGTGCGCCTTCTGCTGCGGTTCACGGAAGCCTCCTGCTCGGCCGACGCTTACGGCGACGATAGGACGGTCACGGTTGGGTCGCCGTGATTCGACTATGCACAGTAGTAGGTGGCGGATGGCGACGGTAGCGGAGGTCCCCGGCAACCCGCGCGCGGCGCCGGGCCACCGGGCGCGTGGTGGCCCGCATGCCGACTGTGCCAAGGGTTTAACGGTGCTCTCCGGTGTCACAGCCCGCCCGCGACGTGACCTGCAGAACACCGCGGCGGTGTTCCGGCATTGCACGGATTGCCCGTTCTGTCAACCCCCGATCTTCGCCGGTATAGCCCCTGACCTGCACAGTTGATCCGCACGCCGGTTGGCCCCGTGTTAGAATCAAGGGGTGAAAGGGGCTCGAAACTGATGATTTTTAAGGTCGGAGACACCGTTGTCTATCCACATCACGGTGCTGCGTTGATCGAGGCGATCGAAACCCGAACCATCAAAGGCGAGCAGAAAGAGTATCTCGTCTTGAAGGTCGCCCAGGGGGATCTCACCGTTCGAGTGCCCGCCGAGAATGCTGAGTACGTCGGCGTGCGCGATGTGGTCGGGCAGGAAGGCCTCGACAAAGTCTTCCAGGTGCTGCGGGCGCCGCACACCGAGGAGCCGACGAACTGGTCGCGGCGTTACAAGGCCAACCTCGAGAAGTTGGCTTCCGGCGACGTGAACAAGGTCGCCGAGGTGGTCCGCGATCTGTGGCGTCGGGACCAGGAGCGCGGCCTGTCGGCCGGCGAGAAGCGGATGCTGGCCAAGGCCCGGCAGATCCTGGTGGGTGAGCTGGCGTTGGCGGAGAACACCGACGACGCGAAGGCGGAGACGATCCTCGACGAGGTTCTTGCCGCCGCATCCTGATCAGGTGATGTCGATCCCGCGGGTCGGGCTCGGCACCGATGTCCACCCGATCGAGCCCGGTAGGCCGTGCTGGCTGCTGGGGCTCCTGTTCGACGGGGTCGACGGCTGCGCGGGTCATTCCGATGGGGATGTCGCCGCGCATGCCCTGTGTGACGCACTGTTGAGTGCGGCGGGGCTCGGCGATCTCGGTGAGGTGTTCGGCACCGGTCGCCCCGAATGGCAGGGGGTGACCGGTGCCGACATGCTCCGGCACGTGCGGGGCCTGGTGGAGGCCGAAGGTTTCCGGATCGGCAACGCCGCGGTCCAGGTCATCGGTAACCGGCCCAAGGTCGGGCCGCGGCGTGCCGAGGCGCAGCGGCTGCTCACCGAACTGCTCGGGGCTCCCGTTTCGGTGTCCGCCACCACCACCGACGGACTCGGTCTGACCGGACGCGGGGAGGGGCTCGCGGCGATCGCGACGGCCCTGCTGGTCGGTGGGGCGGTCGGGGGTGAGAACCGCCCGGCCGTGGGCCGGTAAGCTGGCACGTCGTGACCAACAGCCCTGCCGGCCTGCGACTGCATGACACCATGGCCGGTGCCGTGCGTGAATTCGTGCCCGTCCGGGCCGGTCATGTCTCGATCTACCTGTGCGGCGCGACCGTCCAGGGATTGCCCCACATCGGCCATGTGCGCAGCGGGGTCGCCTTCGACGTGCTGCGGCGCTGGCTGATGGCCAAGGGCTACGACGTCGCGTTCATCCGCAACGTCACCGACATCGACGACAAGATCCTGGCCAAGGCCGCCGAGGCCGGCCGGCCGTGGTGGGAGTGGGCCGCCACCTACGAACGGGCGTTCACCGCCGCCTACGACGCGCTCGGGGTCCTGCCCCCGTCGGCCGAGCCGCGGGCCACCGGCCACATCACCCAGATGATCGAGTTGATCGAACGGCTGCTGGAGAAGGGCCACGCCTACCGCGCCAACCCGGACGGCGACGGCGACGTCTACTTCGACGTGCTGAGCTTCCCGGAGTACGGCCGGCTGTCCGGGCACCGCATCGAGGACGTCCATCAGGGCGAGGGGGTGGCGACCGGCAAACGAGATCAGCGTGACTTCACCCTGTGGAAGTCGGCCAAACCCGGTGAGCCGTCCTGGCCGACGCCGTGGGGCCGGGGCCGTCCCGGCTGGCATCTGGAGTGCTCGGCGATGGCGCACACCTATCTGGGCTCGGAGTTCGACATCCACTGCGGGGGAATGGATCTGGTTTTCCCGCACCACGAGAACGAGATCGCGCAGAGCCGCGCCGCTGGCGACGGGTTCGCGCAGTACTGGCTGCACAACGGCTGGGTCACCATGGGCGGCGAGAAGATGAGCAAGTCGCTGGGCAATGTGCTGGCGATCCCGGCCGTGCTGGAGCGGGTGCGCGCCGCCGAACTGCGCTACTACCTGGGCAGCGCCCACTACCGCTCGATGCTGGAGTTCTCCGAGACCGCCCTGCAGGACGCCGCCAAGGCCTACCGCGGTATCGAGGATTTCCTGCACCGGGTGCGGATCCGGGTCGGCGGGGTGGAACCCGGCGAGTGGACCCCGAAGTTCGCCGCCGCGCTCGACGACGACCTGTCGGTGCCGATCGCGCTGGCCGAGGTGCACCACGCCCGCGCGGAGGGCAACCGGGCGCTCAACGCGGGCGATCACGAGTCGGCGCTGGAACACGCCCGATCCATCCGGGCGATGATGGGCATCCTCGGCTGCGATCCGCTCGACGAGCGGTGGGAGACGGACCGGGAGTCCTCCGCGGCGCTGGCCGCGCTGGATGTGCTGGTGCGCTGGGCGCTCGAGGAGCGCGAGGAGGCCCGGGCCAGACGGGACTGGGCGCAGGCCGACACCATCCGCGACCGGCTCAAGGAGGCCGGTATCGAGGTCACAGACACCCCCGACGGCCCGCAATGGTCGCTGCTGGATGTCACGGCGACGGAGGCCACGACCCGCAGCGGGGACGGCGATGGCCGGTAACTCCCGCCGCCGCGGCGCGGTCCGCAAACCCGGCACCAAGAAGGGGCCGACGGTCGGGTCCGGCGGGGTGCGCCGGCGCGGCCTGGAGGGGCGTGGCGCCACCCCACCCGCCCACATGCGGCCCAACCATCCGGCGGCCAAGCGGGCCGCGCAGGCGGCGAAGGCGAAGCAGCGCCGCGCCGCCGCGCAGAAGGACGAGACCGAGATCGTGCTGGGACGCAACCCGGTCGTCGAGTGTCTGCGTGCCGAGGTCCCGGCCACCGCGCTGTACGTCGCCCTGGGCACCGAGGCCGATGAGCGGTTGACCGAGGCGGTCCGGCTGGCCGCCGACGCCGGGATCTCCATCCTGGAGGTGCCCCGCCACGATCTGGACCGGATCAGCGCCAACGGGCTGCATCAGGGCATCGCGTTGCAGGTGCCGCCGTACCAGTACGCGCATCCCGACGACCTGCTGGAGCGGGCGACGACCGACACCGAGCCGGCGTTGCTGGTGGCGTTGGACAACATCTCCGACCCGCGCAACCTGGGTGCGATCGTGCGCTCGGTGGCGGCGTTCGCCGGGCACGGCGTGGTGATCCCGCAGCGGCGGTCGGCCTCGGTGACGGCGGTGGCGTGGCGGACCAGTGCCGGCGCCGCGGCGCGGGTCCCGGTGGCCCGCGCGACGAATCTGAACCGCACGTTGAAGAACTGGGCGGACGCCGGGCTGATGATCGTCGGCTTGGATGCCGGCGGGGACACCACGCTCGACGAGCTCGACGGCACCACACCGCTGGTCGTCGTGGTCGGTTCGGAGGGCAAGGGGCTCTCGCGGCTGGTGCGGGAGAACTGTGACCTGGTGGTGTCGATTCCGATGGCGGGCCCGGCCGAATCGCTGAACGCCTCGGTGGCCGCCGGTGTGGTGCTGGCCGACATCGCCCGCCAGCGCCGACGCTGACTGCGCGGGATCCCGTGCGGGCGTTCAGGTGCCGAACAGCTGCAGGCTGACCCACAACGCCAGTACCGACGCCACCAGCGTCAGCGGTGCGGTCATCAGCCCGATCCGGGAGAACTCGCCGAATCCGGCCGGGATGTCGGGCTGCACCGCGTTGCGCCACAACAGATTCGACAGCGATCCCAGGTAGCTGAGGTTGGGGCCGATGTTCACCCCGATCAGCACCGCGAGCACCGCCGCGGGGCCGGCCGCCGACACCAGCGGCAGTAACGCCAGAACCGCCGGCAGATTGTTGACGGCGTTGGCCAGCACCGCGGCGGCGGCCGCGATGCCGAGCAGTCCCCACAGCGACCCGGGATCGGGCAGGACCGCCGCCAGCGCACCGTCCAGGCCGGCGGTCCGCACGGCCTCCACCACGATGCCGAGGCACACCACGAACGCCAGGAACGGCAGATTGGCCGCGGACAGCACACCCTCGGCGGTGGTGCGGCCCCTCGCCAGGCCGTGCACACCGAGCACGAGCGCTCCGGCCAGTGCGGCCCAGGCCGGAGCGATTTCCAGCCACGAGGTGACCGCGAAGCCGGTCAGCGTGAGGCCGAGGACGGTGAGCACGAAGACCGGCACACCCACCGGTTCCGCCGGCCGGTCCCCGGTGGACGGCGCCGGGGACAGGTCGGCGCGGAACAACCGGCGCAGCAGCACGAACTCGCAGGCGATGGCGGCCAGCCAGGGCAGCGTCATGAGCGCGGTGAACCGGGTGAACGACAGCCCGCAGACGCCGAACGCCAGCAGGTTGGTCAGGTTCGACACCGGCAACAGCAGCGACGCGCTGTTGGCCAGATGAGTGGTGGCGTAGGCGTGCGGCCGCGGTGCGACCCCCAGCCGCCGGGCGGTGGCCAGCACCACCGGCGTCAGCAGCACGGCGGTCGCGTCCAGGCTCAGGATCGCGGTGGTCGCCGCGGCGACGACGAACACCATCGCCAGCAGGCGGACGGGGTTGCCGGAGCTGACCCGCGCCATCGCCGCACCGGCCGCACGGAACAGCCCCTCGTCGTCGCACAGCCGCGCCAGCACCAGCACCGCCGCCAGGAAGCCGACCACCGGTAACAGCCGGTCGGCCACGGCGAGCGCGTCGGGCAGCGCTATCGCCCCGGTGAGCACCACCAGCGCGGCCGCCGGCACCGCGACGACGGCTTCCGGCCAGCCCCGCGGCCGCGTCAGCGCGGACACCAGGACCGCGATCAGCGCGGCCGAGGCGACCGTCACCGCCATGGGTCGGTGCGCTGCCACACGGTGGGCAGGTGCAGTGGGATTCCGTCCGTTTCCGCGAGCCCGCCCAGCACCCGCATCGAGAAGTCGAGGTCGTCGGCGGCGTACGGCAGGGCCCGCACGGGTCTGTGCAGCGGGCGGAAGAAGTCGTCCCAGTGGGTCAGCACGACGCGGCGGGCGCCGACCGTGCGCACCGTCTCGGTCCAGTAGTCGACCAGATAGCGCTCGGGCTGCAGCCCCAACTGTCCGACGCCGAGGTAGGCGACCTCGGCGTGCTGTCCGGCGAGCGCGCCGCGCCGGAAGCCGGCGCTGCCCACGATCAGCAGGCGCCGGCCGGACGGGCGGTGCCCGACCAGCAGCGACCACGCTTCGCCGCACCGGTATGCCGACACCCGGGCCGGCGGGGCGACGGGCGCGTCGATGGTGCCGGGAAACCGGTCCGGCGGACAGTGACCGGTGTCGATCAGCGTGATGTCGAAACTGCCCGCCGAGACCGACGCACCGTCGGCGGCGACGACGATGCGGTCGTCGGGCAGACCGGCGCCGCGGCCGACCTGGGCGGCCGAGGCCCCACCGATCAGCACCGCCCCGGTGCGGTCGGCGACCGCCGGCGAATCGAGCACATGGTCGTAGTGGGTGTGCACGGGTATCACCGCGGCCAGCCGGTGCAGGCGCAACCGGGCCAGAGAACCCTCGATGCGGGCGGTGTCCGGCTCGAGCCGCCGCAGTGCGACGGTGGCGAGGGCGGGCCGGGAGAAGAACCCGTCGGTCAGCAGGGCCGACTTCCCGTCGTCGATCAGCAGGGTGGTGACCCCCGCCCAGGTCACCGTCAGCCTCGACGTCGCCGCGGCGGCGGGCACGTCGAAGCGGTGGGCGTACGGCGTCAGCGACGGTCGGCCGGGACGGATCCGCATCAGGTGAACGCCGCCAGTTCGACGCCTTCACGGCGCAGCCGGTCCCGGACGGCGTAGGCGATCGCCACCGCACCGGCGGTGTCCCCGTGCACGCAGATCGACTCCACGGTGATCGGGATCGTCGAACCGTCCACGGCGACGACGCGTCCGGTGGTCACCATCATCGCCACCCGTTCGGCGATCTCGGCTTCGTCGTGCAGCAGGGCGCCGCGCAGCTTGCGGTCCAGCAGTTTGCCGTCGGGTCGGTAGGCGCGGTCGGCGAACGCCTCCGGCACGGTGCGCAGCCCCAGGCGGTGTGCTTCGGCGAAGAACACCGACCCGTACAGGCTCAATACCGGCAGCTCGGGATCGACGGTGTGGACCGCCTCGGCCACCGCACGCGCCTGCGCATGGTTGCTCAGCAGCGAGTGATAGAGCGCGCCATGTGGTTTCACATAGGACACCCGGGTTCCCGCGGCCTTGGCGATGGCCTGCAGCGCACCGATCTGATAGATGACGTCGGCGGTGAGGTCGCGCGGGTCGGCGTCGACGAAGCGGCGGCCGAAGCCGGCCAGGTCGCGGTAGCTGACCTGCGCGCCGATGCGCACACCCCGTTCGGCGGCCGCCCGGCAGGTGGTGATCAGCCCGGCCGGGTCGCCGGCATGAAAACCGCATGCGACGTTGGCACTGGTGATCACGTCGAGCATGGCTTCATCGTCACCGAGTCGCCACACTCCGAAGCTCTCCCCGAGGTCGGCGTTGAGGTCAACGGTCGGCACGCAGCCAAGCCTATGTGGTGCTCACACCGGCGCCGGCAGGCGAACGCCGGGTGACCCCCGGGTGGCTTACCGCATACCGTCCGGTAATCGGGTGGTGATGCGGTCCGCTCACCGCCCGCCCGGGCCGCGAACGGAGCCAACTTGTACTGCGCGCAGGGCCTTGTCGGGATAGCATCGGCGGGCGCATTGAGGACTGGGCCCTGGCTCGTCAACCCCCGAAGGAGAACCGCCAGTCATGACTCGGATGTTGATCGCCGTCGTGCTCGCTGTCGCGGGGCTGTTCACGGCGGTGCCGGCGGCGCACGCCGGACTCGACGACGAGCTGTCGATGATCGACGAACAGAACCGGAAACTGACGATCCAGCAGTGGGACACCTTCCTCAACGGTGTGGCCCCACTGGACCGCAACCGGTTGACCCGGGAGTGGTTCCATTCGGGCAAGGCCCAGTACCTGGTCGAGGGCCCGGGGGCCGAGGAGTTCGAGGGCACCCTGGAACTGGGCTATCAGATCGGGTTCCCGTGGTCGCTGGGCGTGGGGGTCAACTTCAGCTACACCACCCCCAACATCCTGCTCGATGAAGCCGACATCACCGGTCCGCCGTTCGGGCTGGACTCGGTGATCACCCCGAACCTGTTTCCGGGCGTGTCGATCTCGGCGGATCTCGGCAACGGTCCGGGCATCCAGGAGGTCGCCACGTTCTCCGTCGACGTGGCCGGTCCGTCCGGCAAGGTGGCGGTGTCCAATGCCCACGGCACCGTCACCGGTGCGGCCGGTGGGGTGCTGTTGCGGCCGTTCGCCCGGTTGATCGCCTCCACCGGCGACAGCGTCACCACCTACGGCGAACCCTGGAACATGAACTGACGCGGTGAGTCACGGCGGTGACGATCGTTATTGAAAACGATTGTCACTTCTGTTATTCATGGAGAGGCCGTTTCGTCCGCGGTCGTAGCCATGCGGAAGCCGAACGTGCCGGGATAGCATCATCGGGCCGAATGCCCACCAGACGGGTCCGGTGCACGTCGAAGGGGAGTGCGCACGCTCATGGGTCGAATCTTGATGGCCGTTGTCCTGGCGGTCAGCGGGCTGTTTCTGGCAGCGCCCGTCGCCCATGCGGGCCTGGACAATGAGCTGTCGCTGGTCGACGGGCAGGACCGGACGCTGACGGTGCAGCAGTGGGACACCTTCCTCAACGGGGTGTTTCCGCTGGACCGCAACCGGCTGACCCGGGAGTGGTTCCACTCCGG
>Ga0310822_100179_pt1 | contig 53331 bp, 49 predicted proteins | sample P4_ome_2_FD_201313 | JGI IMG/M metagenome (GOLD analysis project Ga0310822, IMG submission 201313) | Sorghum-adapted microbial communities from Joint BioEnergy Institute, Emeryville, California, United States - P4_Day56_Rep2 | ecosystem: Engineered > Bioreactor > SSF (Solid state fermentation) >... | reverse complement strand
GCCGAGGGCGGCGGTGTCATGCTGGCCCTCTACGAGCGACCGCACCTGGCCGTCACCTCGGCCCCCGCCGAGTCCCTTCAACGAACACCCATCAGGCATCCGCAATAAGGATGGTGCCCTAGTGACCAGTACCGTCGACAATCCGTTCTTCGCGCGGATGTGGACATGGCTGTCCAGCCATGAACCCGAGGCCATGCGGCAACGCCGCGAGCAACTGCTGGCCGGGCTGTCCGGTCGGGTGCTGGAGGTCGGTGCGGGCACCGGGACGAACTTCGCGTTCTACCCGCCCGGCGTCACCGAGGTGGTCGCCGTCGAACCGGAACAGCGGTTGGTCGCGGTGGCCCGGCAGGCCGCCGCCGAGGCCCCGGTGCCGGTGACCGTCCGCGCCGAAACCGTCGAGAACTTCGACAGCTCCGAGCCATTTGACGCGGTGGTGTGCACGCTGGTGCTGTGCTCGGTGGACGATCCGGCAGGCGTGGTGCGTCAATTGTTCTCGTTGCTGCGGCCAGGCGGGGAACTGCGCTATCTCGAGCACATCGCCAGCGCCGGGGCGCGTGGCCGGCTGCAACGGTTCGCCGATGCCACGGTGTGGCCGCGGGTGTCGGGCAACTGCCACACCCACCGGCACACCGAGCGGACCATCGCCGATGCGGGATTCCAGATCGTGCACGGCCGCCGGGAGTGGGCGGTGCCGCGGTGGGTGCCGGTGCCGGTGGCCGAACTCGCCGTCGGCCGCGCGGTGCGGCCCAGCTAGTCGAGCCGCGCGGTGCGGCCCAGCTAGTCGAGCCGCGCGGTGCGGCCCAGCTAGTCGAGCCGCGCGGTGCGGCCCAGCTAGTCGAGCAGCTCCGGCAGCCGCTGCAGCAGATCCGGCAGTGCGCGGGCGGCGGTCTCCCGCAGCGACACGGTCGCGTTCTCGGTGAGCGGGGTCCGCTCCGGGTTCACCTCGATGACCGGTTTGCCCTGCGTGAGCGCGAGCTCGGGCAGACCGGCCGCCGGGTAGACGATCGCCGAGGTCCCGACCACGATCACCACGTCGGCGTTCATCACCGAACCGACCGAACGCTGCCAGACATCCTCGGGCAGGTTCTCGCCGAACCACACCACATTGGGGCGAATCAGCCCGCCGCAGAAGCAATCCGGGGGATCCACCGCCTCCACCGGTTCGGGCATCTCGGGCAGGTTGCCTTCGAACGGGGCGCGGCAGGCGTCGCAGTGGAATTCGAACAGGCTGCCGTGCACGTGGTACACGCGGCTGCTGCCGGCCCGCTCGTGCAGGTTGTCGACGTTCTGGGTGACGACGTCGACGTGGGCGTAGTCCTCCCAGGCGGCTACCGCGCGGTGGCCGTCATTGGGCTTCACCTCCGACATCATGTAGTGCCGCCACAGGTACCACGCCCACACCTTCTCCGGTTGCTTCCGCCACCCCTCCGCACTGGAGATCTCGTAGGGGTCGACTTTCGCCCACAGCCCCGTCTCGACATCGCGGAAGGTCGGCACGCCGCTCTCCGCCGACATGCCGGCCCCGGTGACCACAGTTACTCGCACACCACCAACGTAGCCGTTCTGGGGAATACCGGTCGTCGTGGGTGATACTGGGCACGTGGCCGAACTGGGCGAGGAGGTGCGAATCGATCCGCGTTCCGACCGTCCGCCGTATGACCAGCTCAGGACGCAGATCATCGCGAGGATCCGGGATGGGCGGCTGCCGTCCGGCACCCGGTTGCCGACGGTGCGCGACCTGGCCCGGCAGTTGAGGATGGCCGTCAACACGGTGGCCCGCGCTTACCGGGAACTGGAGATGGCGGGTCTGGTGGAGACCCGGGGGCGGTTCGGGACCTATGTCGCGCGCACCGACCCGGCGGACGCCGAGATGGCCCGGGCCGCGCAGATGTATGTGGCCACCGCGCGGAAGCTGGGCGTCGACCCGGCCGAGGCGATCGCCTATGTGGAGGCGGAGTTCGGCGGGCCGAACTCCAGCAGCGTGTAAGTCCCGCGGACGTTGTCGAACAGCGGGGTCCGCTGTGCCGCCCAGATCAGGGTGTTGACCAGCACGCCACGGCCCCGCGGAATGGGCACATCGTGCACGGCCTGCACACCGGGCACGGTGTTGACCAGATCGGCCGCCTGCTCGGGGGACAGCGTGAACGGCATCGGCGGCACCTTGTACCGCAGCGAGGTGCGGAAGCCGCGCCGGGTCAGCCAGGCGAAGAACGACGGCGGCAGGTCGAACATCATCTGCCCGCCCGGGAACCGTCTCGCGCACTCGCGGATCAGCCCCATCGCCTCGTCGGGCTGCAGATACATCAGCAGACCCTCGGCGGTGATGAACACGCCCTCGCTGGTGTCGATGCGGTCCATCCAGCTGTAGTCGAGCGCGGACTGCGCCAGCATCGTCACCCGGTCGTCGGCCGGCAGCAGTTGCCGGCGCAGCTCGATGACCGGTGCAAGATCGACCGTCACCCAACGGAACTCGTCACCGACGTCGGCGGCATTCAGCCGGAAGAAGCTGGTCTGCAGCCCCTCGGCCAGCGCGACGACCGTGGCTTTCGGGTGGGCCCGCAGATAGCGGCGGGTTGCGGTGTCGAAGGCCTTGGCGCGCAGCGCCATATCCTGGCGGCGCGACGGGCCGAACTTGGCGAAGTCGAAGTCGATGGAGTCCACCAGCCGGACTGCCATCGGATCGTCGATGATGCCGTCGGGGCGGCGCGCCTCGGTGGCGCGCACCAGCAACGTCAGCAGCGCCGTCTCGGAGACGCCGGTCAGTTCGGGTTTGGCGAGGGGTCCGGAGCTCACGGTCGCAAATGTACCGAAAGCCGCCGCCGCGCCGGTCAGCCCACGATCCGCTCCAGTGTGCGCAGATTGCGGGTTGTCGTCGAGGACTTGTACCGCTTCTTGCCCATCGTCTTGCCCATCGCGCTGGTCAACGTCTGCGTACGCCGCACCTGCCAGTAGACGACCCGGTCGCCGGGCGCGATCTGTTCTCCGGGGCCCGGGTCCAGCGCCGCGAGTTCGTCGAGCACCTGCGGATCGGAGACGAACGTGACATAGGAATGATGGTCCGGTATCACCCGCTCGAACGGGAACGCCGCGCTGATCGCGGCGACGTCATCGAACGGGTAGACCAGCACCCACGCGTCGTAGCCGAAGCGGTCCCGCAGCGCCCGCTCCGCCGTCGCCCGCACGGTGTCCGGCCGCGCCGCACTGTCGAGGATCACGTTGCCGGTGGCCAGCACGGTGCGGACCGCGGAGAACCCGGCGGCGGTGAACACCGCGGCCACCGAGTCATCTCCGGAGGCCATCTTCAGGTTCACACCGCCGACGTTGACGCCCCGCAGAAAGGCGACGTAGCGGGCCACGAAAACCATGTTAGCGACGTACGCTCAACGGCATGACCCGCCGCGTGTTCGACGACAAGTTGTTGGCCGTGATCGCCGGGAACTCGCTGGGAGTGTTGGCCACCATCAAACGCGACGGCCGACCGCAGCTGTCGAACGTGACCTACTACTTCGATCCACGGCGTCTCACCATCCAGGTGTCGGTCACCGAGCCGCGCGCGAAGACCCGTAATCTGCGGCGCGATCCGCGCGCGTCGATCCATGTCAGCTCCGACGACGGGTGGTCGTACGCTGTCGCCGAGGGCACGGTGACGTTGACCCCGGAGGCCGCCGACCCGTACGACGACACGGTCGAGGGGCTGATCGAGCTGTACCGCAACATCGCCGGCGAGCATCCGGACTGGGATGACTACCGCCGCGCCATGGTCGAGGACCGTCGGGTGTTGTTGACCATGCCGATCTCGCATGTGTACGGCATGCCGCCGGGGATGCGTTGAGCCGGAACCGACGCGCCGAGTTCTGCCCCAGGGTCGTTCGCTGCACGAAACAACGACCATGGTGCAGAACTCGGGACGCCCTCACCGGGGTTGACGGGCCGGTGCGGCAAGGGTCCGGGCGGCCACCAGCGCCGCCAGCAGCACCGCCACACAGACCAGCCCGGTGTCCTTGAGGCCCCAGCCGACCGACGCCAGGGTGGCCGCCCCGGCGATGCACAACAGCGTGCCGACCGCGGCGCTGCGCAGGCCCGGTGCGGTGACCGCCCCGCCGTCCCAGCCGGGCAGCGGATTGCTTTCCAGCGGACGCAGCAGCACGAACAGCGCCGCCACCGCCGCGGCCATGATCCCCGCCTGCACCACCGAGATCACGACGAAATCCGGCGCCGACGGGTCGATCCGGTCCCACCCGAGGTAGTCGAACGCCAGGTGCATCAGCAGCAGCGGCGGCATGTGCCACAGGTACAGCGTCATCGCCCCGGAGTTGCCGAGCACGGTCAGCCACCACACCCGCGGCCGCCGCGCCCAGCGGGCGATCGCGGGTGCGGCGGCGATCGCGAACGCGCACATCATGATCGCGTGACCGGCCAGCAGCAGCGACGGCGGGAACATGTTCTTCAGCTGCTGGGTCTCGATGCCGACCAGACTGACCTCGTAGGGCCCGAACGCGACCAGTCCGAGGTTGACCGCCAACATGGCCAGGCCGACCCGCAGCGCGGCCCGCGTCGACAGCAGTCGCCGGCGGTAGACCACCCCGAGGATGCCCGGGATCAGCCAGGCCACGAGGTTCACGAACGCCAGCCCGGACGGTGCGTCGGTGGTCAGACGGATGACGTCGACGGCGGCGACGACACCGTAGACGCCGAGGACCGCCGCGGCGGCCTGACCGATGGTGCGGATCCGGGCCAGCATCGGCACCGCCGCCAGCACCAGCACGTAGGCGCCGAGGAACCACAGCAGCTGAATGCTGATCCCGGCGATCGGCCGGTAGACGTCGACCGGCACCAGGCACCGCAGCACCACCAGCGCGACGGTCCAGAAGCCGAGGTAGTAGAACACCGGCCGGTACAGCCGGGTGCATCGGCGCAGAAGCCAGTCGCCCCAACTGGATCCCGGCGCCCAGCCCGAGACGCTGGCCGCGACCCCGGCGAAGAAGAACAACGGCATGATCTGGAAGACCCAGGTCAGGGCCTGCAGGATCGGCGACGCGGTGAGCAGGTTCTGCCAGATGAACACGTCGTCGCGCAGCGTGCTGGTGGCCATCAGGGTGTGGCCGGCCACCACGCCGAGCAGCGACACGATGCGGATGACGTCGATGGCGCGGTCGCGGGTGGCCGGTGTCGCGACCGCCACCTCGGCGGGACTCGGAAAGTTCATGAGCTGACGGTATGGAACAGTTGCGACGCCGATCTTGAGTAGAAGCACTCACATGCGCCCGGTGGGACTACTCAGATCGCCTGCGGGTCGCGGGATTCCTGGATCAGGATCGCGATCAGACAACCGATCGCCAGCACCGCGACCCCCACGGCGAAGCTGATGCCCGCGGTGCGCAGCCCCCAGTGATGGGCGGCCCACCCCTCACCGATCACCGGGACGAGCAGCGCGACATAGGCCACCACGAAGTAGGTCGAACTGACCTCACCGCGCTGATCCGACGGTGTTCTCGCCGACACCGCGGCGAGGCCCCTGCTGAAGCTCAGGCCCTGCCCGGCGCCGGCCACCACCGCGGTGGCGATCAGTGCGGGCAGCGAGGACCAGACCAGGGCCGCGGCCAGGAACACCATGCCGACGATCAGCAGCGCACATCCCACCGCGACCGCCCGCCGCGGCGACACCGACGCGCCCAGTACCTGGGTGACCGCCGACGCGGCGAAGATCGAGGCGGCGACCGCCCCGGCGACGGCGTGGTTGCGGACCCCGATGACCTCGGCGAGGAACGACGGGGCCACCGCTGTGAACAGGCCCGTCACCGCGAACCCGGCGAACGCGGCGAGGGAGGCGATCGCGAACACCTTGCGCACCTGCGGCGGCAGTGACAGTCGCTGCACCCCGAGCCGGCCGGTGCGCGGCGAGGTTTCGGGGGCGACGGCGATCGCCGCGGCGGCCAGCACCATCAGCACGATGTGCACCCAGAACGTCAGGTGCAGCGGCCAGGGCGCGTACTGCACCAGGATTCCCGCCAGTAGGGGACCGGCGCCCAGGCCGCCGATGTTGGCCACCGTCGCGACCGCGGCGGCGCGGGATCGCCGGCGCTCGGGTGCGGCTTCGATCACCGCGGCGGTGGCGGTGCCGGTGAAGATGCCCGCCGACATGCCCGAGACGAATCGGGCCGCGATCAGCTGCGGCACCGACCCGGCGATGAGGAACACCAGCGCGCTGACGATCGCGCAGCCCACTCCCGCCAGCAGCATCGGTCGCCGGCCCAGCGCATCGGACCAGCGGCCGAACACCACCAGCGCGAACAGCACCCCGGCGGTGTAGCCCGCGAACACCACCGTCGTGGTGAGCACCCCGAAGCCGAGTCGTTCGGCGTACACGGCGTACATCGGGGTGGGGACCGTGGTGCCGACCATGACCGCCGCGAAGGCGTAGGCCAGGAGCGGAAACGCGAAGCGACGCACCCGCCGAGTGTGTCGGGTGGGCGTGGTGCGCGTCGAATCGGGCCGGCTACTGGACCGGGCAGGCGTACTTTCGGGCCACTTCCATTGCCCGCTGCTGTGCGCCGGGGCCGACGACGCCCTGCGCGGCCAGTTCCCAGCCGATGTATCCGGGAAGCCCGCCGATGCACGCTTGATGGGCGAGCCGCCATGCGGTGTCCGGGTTGAGGTGGTAGCCGTTGCGTTCCAGGCCCTGCATGTACTCATCGAAGGCCGGTGTGCCCTGATCCGGCACCGCGTGCGCCGGGACAGCCACGGCGACAGCAACACACAGCGCGGCGCCCAACCCGATCAGCCCCCGTCTCATATCCCCTCCCCAACTCTCTAACGCCTGTCCGGTCGTTGCTCCCACAATGACATACCCCGGTGACAGCGAAGCCGGAACGGCTGAACCGTTCGGGGCCGGCAGCTGCGTCGGCCTAGACTGACGCCGTGGCGAAACTGCAGCTAGTCCAAGACCCGGCCGCCGATGCGCTGCTGGAATCCGATCCGTTCGCACTGCTGCTCGGGATGCTTCTCGATCAGCAGATACCGATGGAAGTGGCATTCGCCGGGCCGAAGAAGCTCGCCGACCGGCTCGGCACGCTCGACCCGGCCGTCATCGCCGACTACGACCCGGAGCAGTTCGCCGAGGTCTGCGCCGAACGCCCTGCGGTGCACCGGTTCCCGGGTTCGATGGCCAAGCGCATCCAGGATCTCGCCCAGATGGTCGTGGACCGCTACGGCGGTGACGCGGCCGCGATCTGGACCTCCGGCGACCCGGACGGGCCGGAGGTGCTGCGCCGGCTGAAGGAGCTCCCGGGCTTCGGCGAGCAGAAGGCCAAGATCTTCCTTGCGCTGCTGGGCAAGCAGTACGGCGTCACTCCGAAGGGGTGGCGGGAGGCCGCCGGTGACTACGGTCAGCCCGGACACCGGTCGATCGCCGACGTCACCGACCCCGCTTCGCTGGAGAAGGTGCGGTCCTACAAGAAGCAGATGAAGGCCGGGCAGAAGGCCGGCGAGAAGAAGGTCAAAAGCTGACTACAGCACCGGCCGGACATATGCGATGGTGTGTATGTGAAGACACATCTGAACTGCCCCTGTGGTGAAGCGATTGTCGGCAAGGACGAGGACGACCTGGTGGAGAAGACCCAGGCGCACCTGAAGGACAAGCATCCCGGCATGGAGTACGGCCGGGACGAGATCCTGTTCATGGCCTACTGAGTGGCCTACCGGGTTCCCCGTTCGTCGTCCCGCCTGTCGACCACGAGGTCCTGACACGGAGGTCCTGAACGCACCGAGCGCACGCTCGGCCGCCGACAGCGTCGCAGCGTGCGCTCGGTGAAGTCCGCTCGGGTCAGGGCACGACGGTCGAGCCGATCGTCGGCATGAACTGACACTGCTTGTCGACGGTCGTCACCTGCCCGAAGATCGTCGACATGATGCTGCCCGAGCCGGTGTCGACGATCGCGGTCAATGTCGTCGGCCCGTCCGGGTTGATGTCCGGCCGCGGTTTGAGCGTGGCGGTGCCGGACTTCCCGGTGGTCAGGTTGACCCAGGTGACGTTCAGCGGCAGCTTCTGTTCCGGTGCAGGTCCGGGCGTGCCGACCGCGGTGAACACATACGCCGTCTGACCCGGACCCGGCCCCGGCGTGGGGATGTCCGCCGGACCGGCCACCGAAATCGCTGTCGCCAAGACGTTTCCGCCGTCGGCGAGGCAGCCGTTGCTGATCGAGGGATACATGAACTCCTGCGTCGGCGGGCTGTCCGGTGCGAACCCGGGTGGTGCGGTGTTCGGGCCGGATGCCTCGGGCGACGGAGCGGGGGCCGGCGGCTCGACAGCCGAGAGCGCCTCCGGAACGGGCGCCGCCGCCTCGGTGACGGGAGCGGCCTCCGGGGCGGGAGCAGCCGCGTCAGGAGCAGCCGCTCCGGGAACGGCCGCTTCGGGGGCGGGACCGGGCGCGGGGCCCGGCGCCTGCGGAACCTCGGGCGCATGGGCCGGCAGCGGACCGACCGCGTGCGCCGGATTCACTCCCGGCGGCAGGTGCGCGTGCGCCCCCGGCACGGCACCCGCCGCCGGCTTGTGGGCAACCGGAGTCGCCGGCTTGCTGACGAAATCATTGACCGCCGCAGCCACATTCCGGGATTCCGGGGATGCCTCGGCGTTGCCGGTGAACATCGCCGCGGCCGCCATCAACATCGACGTCGCGTTGGTCGGATCGCTGGCCGCGTCCTGGATCACCGGCGCCAGCCCCTGCACGGCGGGCAGGCCCGGAGCCTGCACCCCGTCGACCGGCGGCGGTGACACCGGTTGCGCGATCGCGAACGCCGGGCTCATCAGCAGCAGAGCCGCCGAGGAGCCGAGCGCGACGAGCGTCTTGGTCGATGACATGGTCCCCCAAAAATCGTTGTCGGAAGCGGGCTGCTGACGGGGCGGCTCAGGGCAGCGCCGACGTCGGGAAGAGCCCCGACGGCAGCATCGGCGGTGTCGCCGGTGCCGGGGCGCCGGGCTCGTTCGGCACCGCCGGCATCAGGTTCGCCAATTGGCTTCCCGCCGCGGGCAACAGCGCCGACACGTCGGCTGGCAACGAGACCTGCTGCGGAACCGGGGTCCCCGCAACGTTCGGCAGCGTCGCCTCGGCGGTCGGCAGCGGGACTCCCGGCGCGGTGGGTGTCACCGTGCCCGGTTGTTTGATGATCGGCGCGGTCGCCGGGGCCACCGTTGCGGGCAGCGCGGGCTGCGGCACCGTGATCTGCGCGGTCGCCGCCGGCGGCGGGGCCACCACCGGAGCGGACGGCGTGGTGTTCGTCCCGCCCAGGGCGGCGGCTGCGCTCTGCAGGATCGCCGGTGCGTTGGCCGCCGCGGTGGCCAGTTGGTCCATGAACGGAACGCCGGGCGACGGCGCGGGGGCCGGGGCGGGTTGGGCCGCCGCGGTCGCGCTGCACGTCAACGCGACAGCGACGGCACCGCCTGCGGCGATCACGCTGCTGGTGATGAGTTTTCTGGTGGCTCGCATAGTTCTCCCAATCCCGTTGACGGCATGCAAGCCCCAAGCTACGGCGTTACTGCTGTTACTCAAGTGACATGTGTGGCATTTATTCAACCGTTACGGATGTGAGGGGCTACGGTGACCGATCGTTAGAGTCGGGACATCAACACCGAACCACCTGTGTCCACCACCGTGCGCCGGTCGAATCGCCTGCTGATCGCGGCGCCGGTGCTGTTGGTGGTCAGCATCGCCGCACGGCTGGCGTGGGCCTACCTGCTGCCCAACGGGGCCAACTTCGTCGACCTGCACGTCTACGTGGGGGGAGCCGAGCGGGTCGACGGCCCCGGGGCGCTCTACGACTACGTCTACGCCGATCAGACCCCGGATTTCCCGCTGCCGTTCACCTACCCGCCGTTCGCCGCGCTGATCTTCTACCCGATGCACCTGCTGCCGTTCGGCGTGCTGGGGTTCCTGTGGCAACTCGGCACCATCGCCGCGTTGTACGGGGTGGTGCGCCTCAGCCAGCGGCTGCTGGCCGGCCCGCAGGACCGGCGTGTCGCGATGCTGTGGACGGCGGTGGGCATCTGGACCGAACCGCTGCGCAGCACCTTCGACTACGGCCAGATCAACGTCGTGCTGGTGTTCGCCGCACTGTGGGCGGTGTACAGCACCCGGTGGTGGCTGTCGGGCCTGCTGGTCGGCCTGGCCGCCGGGGTCAAACTAACCCCGGCCATCACCGGGCTGTACTTCCTCGGGGCACGCCGATGGGGCGCGGCGATCTTCTCCGCGGTCGTCTTCTTCGCGACCGTCGGGCTGTCGATCCTGGTCGTCGACCAACAGGCCCGGTACTACTTCACCGACCTGCTCGGTGACGCCGACCGGGTCGGGCCGATCGGGACGTCGTTCAACCAGTCCTGGCGGGGCGGCCTGTCCCGGGTGCTGGGCTACGACGCCGGCTACGGTCCGCTGGTGCTCACGGCGCTGGCCCTCACCGCGGTGCTGGCGGTGCTGGCCTGGCGTGCCATCGGCGGGGCGCGCGGGGAGAACGGCGACCGACTCGGTGCGCTGGTCATCGTGCAACTGTTCGGGCTGCTGCTGTCGCCGATCTCCTGGACCCACCACTGGGTCTGGTTGATCCCGCTGATGATCTGGTTGATCCACGGTCCACTGCGGGACCGGGTGGGCGCCAAGGTGCTCGGGTGGGGCTGGCTCGCCCTCACCCTGATCGGGGTGCCGTGGCTGCTGAGCTTCGCCCAACCCAGCATCTGGGAGATCGGCCGGCCCTGGTATCTGGCCTGGGCCGGGCTCTGCTACGTCGTCGCGACCATCGCGACGCTGGCGTGGATCGCCGGTACCCGGCCCGCCGTCACCGGTCGATCAGTTCGTCGATCTCCTTTGCCAGTTCCAAGTCCTTCTCGGTGATCCCGCCCGCGGAATGTGTCACCAGCGCGAAAGTCACGGTGCGCCAGCGGATGTCGATGTCGGGGTGGTGGTCCTTCTGCTCGGCGCGCTCGGCGACCCGGCGGACCGCCTCGATGCCGTCCAGGAACGTCGGGAACGTCACCGACCGGCGCAGGGCGCCGTCTTTCCGCTCCCAGCCGTTGAGCCCCGACAGCGCGGCGTCCACTTGCTCATCGGTCAACACAGCCATGCCAGCGACGATACGCCGACGATACGCCGACAGTTGCGTAACGCCAGGGCGGAAAAGCGGCGCCCGAACCGCCACAGCGTCAAGCAAACCGCGAGCCACGGCTCGTATACGGTCGGTAGCCGATGACCCAGATCCCCCAACCTCAGATTGTGGTGGCCGGTGCGCTGATCGCCGACGCGGCGTTGCTGGTGGCGCAACGCAATCGGCCGCCGGAGCTGGCCGGCCGGTGGGAACTGCCCGGCGGCAAGGTGGCGCCGGGGGAGACCGAGGCTGAGGCCCTGGTCCGCGAACTCAAAGAGGAACTCGGCGTCGACGTCGAGGTGGGCGCCCGGCTGGGTGTCGAGGTGGCGCTGACCGAATCGATGGTCCTGCGGGCGTTCCGGGTCCATCACCGCGGCGGGTCACCGAGCCCCAACGACCACCGTGCGCTGCGCTGGGTGACCGCCGCCGAGCTGCACGACCTGGACTGGGTGCCCGCCGACCGGGCCTGGATCCCCGAGCTGACGGCGCTGTTGTCGGCCCGGTGACGCGCCGGCCGGACCGTGACGAACCCGGGCAACCGGGTAACGGTTACGCTAATCGGCCGGAAATCGCCGCCTAAGGGTGGTTACCTAGGGACGGTGAGGACGGTGACGGCGCCGCGCGCCGGCGCACGACAAGGGTGGAACCTCGCGCTGGCGACGTGGGTGTCCGCCATCAACTTCTGGGCCTGGAACATGATCGGCCCGCTGTCCACCACCTACGCCGTCGACATCTCGCTCAGCAGCGCCGAGGCGTCGATGCTGGTGGCCACCCCGATTCTGGTGGGCGCGGTGGGCCGCATCGTCGTCGGATCGCTGACCGACCGGTACGGCGGCCGGGCGATGTTCATCGCGATCACGCTCGCCTCGATCGTGCCGGTGCTGGCCGTCGGCGCCGCCGGTGCGGCCGGGTCCTACCCGCTGTTGCTGGTGTTCGGATTCTTCCTGGGCATCGCCGGCACGATCTTCGCGGTCGGCATCCCGTTCGCCAACAACTGGTACGCCCCGTCCCGGCGCGGATTCGCCACCGGCGTGTTCGGCATGGGCATGGTCGGCACCGCGTTGTCGGCGTTCTTCACCCCGCGCTTCGTCGAGTCGTTCGGGCTGTTCACCACCCACGTCATCATCGCCGTCGCGCTGGGCCTCACCGCCCTGCTGTGCCTGGTCGCGATGCATGACTCGCCGGACTTCACCCCGAACACCGAGCGGGTGCTGCCCAAGCTCAAGGCCGCCGCCAGACTCCCGGTCACCTGGGAGATGTCGATCCTCTACGCGATCGTGTTCGGCGGATTCGTGGCGTTCAGCAACTATCTGCCCACCTACATCCGACTGATCTACGACTTCGACCCCGTGGACGCCGGGGCCCGTACCGCCGGCTTCGCGCTGGCCGCCGTGCTGGCCCGGCCGGTCGGCGGCGCGCTGGCCGACCGGTTCGCGCCCAAGTACGTGGTGCTGGTGTCGTTCGGCGGCACCGCGGCGGCGGCGACCGTGGCGTCGCTCAAGCCGCCCCCGGATTTCTGGTCGGCGGTCACCTTCATCTCCCTGGCGCTGTTCCTGGGCATCGGCACCGGCGGGGTGTTCGCCTGGGTGGCCCGCCGCGCGCCGGCGAACGCGGTCGGATCGGTGACCGGAATCGTCTCCGCCGCAGGCGGTTTGGGTGGCTACTTCCCGCCGCTGGTGATGGGGGCGACCTACGACTCGGCCGAGAACGACTACACGATCGGGCTGGCGCTGCTGGTGATGACCGCGCTGGCGGCATTCGCCTACACCGCGTTGAAGTTGCACGCCCGCGAACCCCAACCGAAGGAGGCGCCGCAGTGACCAGCCCACCGCGTGTCGGCGGCCCGATCGAGGACCTGCTGCAGCGCAGCGGACGGTTCTTCACCCCGGGTGAGGTGTCCGACGACGGCCGCATCGTGCACCGGCGCGGCGGCCGCGAGGGCGATGTGTTCTACCGGGACCGGTGGAGCCACGACAAGGTGGTGCGCTCCACCCACGGCGTCAACTGCACCGGGTCGTGTTCGTGGAAGGTCTACGTCAAAGACGGGATCATCACCTGGGAGACCCAGGAGACCGACTATCCCAGCGTGGGGCCGGACCGCCCGGAGTACGAGCCGCGCGGCTGCCCCCGGGGTGCGGCGTTCTCCTGGTACACCTATTCGCCGACCCGGGTGCGCTACCCGTATGCCCGCGGAGTGCTGGTCGAGATGTACCGGGAAGCCAAGGCCCGGTTGACCGATCCGGTGCTGGCGTGGGCCGACATCCAGGCCGACCCGCAGCGGCGCCGCCGCTATCAGCAGGCCCGCGGCAAGGGCGGGCTGGTGCGGATCAGCTGGGCGGAGGCCACCGAGATGATCGCCGCCGCCCATGTGCACACCATCAAGACCCATGGGCCGGACCGGGTCGCCGGGTTCTCACCGATCCCGGCGATGTCGATGGTGTCTTTCGCGGCCGGGTCGCGGTTCATCGAACTGCTCGGCGGGGTGATGACGTCGTTCTACGACTGGTACGCCGACCTGCCGGTGGCCTCCCCGCAGGTGTTCGGCGATCAGACCGACGTGCCCGAGTCCGGTGACTGGTGGGACGCGGCCTATCTGATGATGTGGGGCTCCAACGTCCCGGTCACCCGCACCCCGGACGCGCACTGGATGGCCGAGGTGCGCTACCGCGGCACCAAGGTCGTCGCGGTCAGCCCGGACTACGCCGACAACACCAAGTTCGCCGACGAGTGGATGCCCTGCGCCGCCGGCACCGACGGCGCCATGGCGATGGCGATGGGTCATGTGATCCTCTCCGAATTCTTTGTCCGCAAGCAGGTTCCTTTCTTCACCGACTATGTGCGCCGCTACACCGACCTGCCGTTCCTGGTCAAACTCGAGGAGCGCGACGGCGCGCTGGTCCCCGGCAAGATGCTCACCGTGGCCGACCTCGGCGAGGTCTTCGGCCAGCACGAGAACGCCGCGTTCAAACCCATGCTGCTCGACGAGGCCACCGACACCGTCACGGTGCCCCACGGATCGCTGGGGTTCCGGTACGGCACCGACGGTGCGGGCAAGTGGAACCTCGACCTCGGGCCGGTGGTTCCGGCGTTGACGGTGCATACCGGCGACGGTCCGGTCACCGAGGTGCGGCTGCCGTGCTTCGACAGCGTCGACGGGCACGGAACGACGGTCACCCGCGGTGTGCCGGTGCGTCACGTCGGCGATCACCGGGTCTGCACGGTGTTCGACCTGATGCTGGCCCAGTACGGCGTGAGCCGGCCAGGGCTGCCGGGAGACTGGCCGACCGGGTACGACGACGCGACCCGGCCCTACACGCCGGCCTGGCAGGAACCGATCACCGGGGTGTCGGCCGCCCAGGTGATCCGGATCGCCACCGAATTCGCCCGCAACGCCGAGGAATCCGGCGGCCGGTCGATGATCATCATGGGGGCCGGGATCTGCCAGTGGTTCCACGGCGACGCCACCTACCGGGCGGTGCTGGCGCTGCTGCTGCTGACCGGCTCGATGGGCCGCAACGGCGGCGGCTGGGCGCACTACGTCGGCCAGGAGAAATGCCGGCCGGTCACCGGGTGGGCGACCATGGCGATGGCCACCGACTGGTCGCGGCCACCGCGGCAGATGCCGGGCACCTCGTACTGGTACGTCCACACCGACCAGTGGAACTACGACGGATACCGGGCGGACGCGCTGGCCAGCCCGATCGGGCGGGGCCGGTTCCGCGGCAAGCACACCATGGACGTGCTGGCGTCGGCCACCGCGATGGGCTGGTCCCCGTTCTACCCACAGTTCGACCGGTCCAGCCTGGACATCGCCGACGAGGCCCGGGCCGCGGGCAAGGAGATCGGAGCCTACGTCTGTGAGCAACTGGCCTCCGGCGGGCTGAAACTGGCGGTCACCGACCCGGACGACCCGCGCAACTGGCCCCGCGTGCTCAGCGTGTGGCGGTCCAACCTTCTCGGCTCGTCGAGCAAGGGCAACGAATACTTCCTGCGCCACCTGTTGGGCACCGACTCCAATCTGCGGGCCACCCGGACGCCGGAAGCGTTGCGGCCCAACGACGTACGCAGCCCCGACGAGATTCCGGAAGGCAAGCTCGACCTGCTGATGTCGATCGACTTCCGGATGACCTCCACCACGTTGCTGTCCGACATCGTGCTGCCGGCCGCCACCTGGTACGAGAAGCACGACCTGTCCAGCACCGACATGCACCCCTATGTGCACGCGTTCAGTCCGGCGATCGACCCGCCGTGGGAAACCCGTTCGGACTACGACGCGTTCGGGGCGATTGCCCGGGCGTTCAGCGCGCTCGCCCGAAAGCACCTGGGCACCCGCACCGACGTGGTGCTCGGAGCGCTGCAGCACGACACACCGGGAGCGATGGCGTATGCCGGTGGCACCGAACGGGACTGGCGGGTCACCGGGGAGGTGCCGGTGCCCGGCAAGACGATCGGGCCGCTTGCGGTGGTGGAACGCGACTACACCGCGATCGCCGACAAGTGGGCCGCGCTGGGGCCGCTGGTGGAGGAGCTCGGGGTCACCACCAAGGGCGTCACCACGTGGCCGGTGCAGGAGGTCGCCGAACTGGCCAAGGCGTTCGGGGTGATGGACTCCGGGCCCGCCGCCGGACGGCCCGCGATCACCACCGCCGCCCGGATGGCCGAGGTGATCCTGGCGCTGTCGGGCACCTCCAACGGCCGGCTGGCCGTCGAGGGCTTCCGCGAGCTGGAGAAACGCACCGGACAACGGCTGGCGCAGCTGGCCGAGGGCAGCGAGGAGCGCCGCATCACGTTCGCCGACACCCAGGCCCGGCCGGTGCCGGTGATCACCAGCCCGGAGTGGTCCGGCAGCGAGACCGGCGGCCGGCGGTACGCGCCGTTCACCGTGAACATCGAGCATCTCAAGCCGTTTCACACCCTGACCGGCCGGATGCACTTCTACCTCGACCACGACTGGCTCGAGGAACTCGGCGAACAGTTGCCGGTGTACCGCCCACCGCTGGACATGGCCCGGCTGTTCGGCGCGCAGCAGATCGGCCACTCCGACGGGGTGGGGCTCACGGTGCGGTATCTGACCCCGCACTCGAAGTGGTCGATCCACTCGGAGTACCAGGACAACCTACTGATGCTGTCGCTGTCGCGGGGTGGGCCGACGATGTGGATGAGCCCGGCCGACGCCGCGAAAATCGGTGTCGCCGACAACGACTGGGTGGAGGCGGTCAACCCGAACGGGGTGCTGGTGTGCCGGGCGATCGTCAGCCACCGGATGCCGGAAGGGGTGGTCTACGTCTACCACGTGCAGGAACGCACCATCGACGTTCCGATCGCCGAGACCACCGGCAAGCGCGGGGGCATCCACAACTCGCTGACGAGGCTGCTGATCAAACCGAGCCACCTGGCCGGCGGGTATGCGCAGAACGCGTTCGCCTTCAACTATCTGGGCCCCACCGGGAATCAACGTGACGAGGTGACGGTGGTGCGTCGCCGCAGCCAGAGGGTGGTGTTCTGAATGCCGCCGCACGGAGCTCGCGAAGTGAGGTCTACATGAGAGTCATGACGCAGCTGGCGATGGTGATGAACCTCGACAAGTGCATCGGCTGCCATACCTGCTCGGTCACCTGCAAACAGGCGTGGACCAACCGGCCGGGGACCGAGTACGTCTGGTTCAACAACGTCGAAACCCGTCCCGGACAGGGCTATCCACGCACCTACGAGGATCAGGAACGCTGGCGCGGCGGCTGGGTCCGCGACCGCAGGGGCCGGCTGCGGCTGCGCGACGGGGGCCGGTTCGCCAAACTCCTGCGCATCTTCGCCAACCCGAAGATGCCGAGCATCAACGACTACTACGAGCCGTGGACCTACGACTACGACAACCTGCTGTCCGCACCGCTGGGTGATCAGATGCCGGTGGCCCCGCCACGCAGCCTGATCAGCGGTGCGCCGATGACCATCGAATGGTCGGCGAACTGGGACGACGACCTGGGCGGCTCCCCGGAGATCGTGCCGGATGATCCGGTGCTCAAGAAGGTCAACGAACAGGTCAAGCTGGAACTCGAACAGACGTTCATGTTCTACCTGCCGCGGATCTGCGAGCACTGCCTCAATCCGTCCTGTGTGGCGTCCTGCCCGTCCGGCGCGCTGTACAAGCGTTCCGAGGACGGCATCGTGCTCGTCGATCAGGACCGCTGCCGTGGCTGGCGCATGTGTGTGTCCGGATGTCCCTACAAGAAGGTCTATTTCAACCACAAGACCGGCAAGGCCGAGAAGTGCACCTTCTGCTATCCGCGGGTCGAGGTCGGACTGCCCACGGTGTGCTCGGAGACCTGCGTGGGCCGACTGCGCTACATCGGGCTGGTGCTCTACGACGCCGACGCGGTGACCGCGGCCGCGTCGGTGGAGAAGGAGACCGACCTCTACGAGGCGCAGAAGGCGCTGATCCTGGACCCGAACGACCCGCAGGTGATCGCCGCCGCCCGGGCCGAGGGCATCCCCGACGACTGGATCGAGGCGGCGCAACGCTCACCGGTGTACGCGCTCATCCACGAATATCAGGTTGCGCTGCCGCTGCATCCGGAATACCGCACCATGCCGATGGTGTGGTACATCCCGCCGCTGTCCCCGGTGGTCGACGCGGTCGCCCGGGACGGCCACGACGGTGAGGATCTGGGCAACCTGTTCGGCGCGCTGTCGGCGCTGCGCATCCCGATGCAGTACCTGGCCGGGTTGTTCACGGCCGGCGACACCGCCGTCGTGGAAGCGGCGCTGCGCCGGCTGGCCGCGATGCGCTCCTACATGCGCGACATCAACCTCGGCCGGCCGACCCAGCCGCACATCCCGGAATCGGTCGGCCTCACCGAGGAGCAGGTCTACAACATGTACCGGCTGCTGGCCCTGGCGAAATACGATGAGCGGTACGTGATTCCGACCGCCTACCCGGCGACGGTGCCCGGTGCGGTGGAGGAGGCCGGCTGTTCGCTGGACTTCGAGGGCGGCCCCGGCATGTACGAGTCGGGACCGTTCGGCGAGGCCAGCGGCGATCCGGTGCCGGTGGCGGTGGAGACGTTCCACGCGCTGCGGCACCGCCAGACCTCCGGTGGGATGGCGGCCAACGCGTCCCGGCCGTCTCGGGTCAACCTGCTCAACTGGGATGGCCGTGGCGTGCCGGCCGGCATGTTCCCGGACGCGGAGTCGACATGAGGCTGCTGCGCCGGGGCCGGCCGGCCACCGACCACCGACTGGGCTGGCAGTGCGCCTCGCTGCTGCTGAGCTACCCGGACGCCGATTCCCTGCGGATGGCCGACGAGATGCTGGTGCACCTCGACGGGCCGGTGGCCGAGGGGCTTTCGGCCACCGCGGCGGCGCTGCGCGAGCTCGATCCGATGCGGGCCGCCCAGCTGTACGTGGACACCTTCGATCTCAAGCGGCGCTGCACGATGTATTTGACCTACTGGACCGACGGCGACACCCGCAACCGGGGCAATGCGCTGCTGGCGTTCGCGCAGGCCTACCGGGCCGCCGGGGTGGAACCGCCGGCCCGGGAGCTTCCCGATCACCTGCCGGTGGTGCTGGAGTTCGCCGCCACCGTCGATCCGGACGGCGGGCGGCGGCTGCTCACCGGGCACCGGGTGCCGATCGAGGTGCTGCACCGGGCGTTGGCCGAGACCGCATCCCCGTACGCGTCGACGGTGGCCGCGGTGCTGTCGACGCTGCCGCCGGTCACCGACGCCGAGAGGCAGCGCGCGCAGCGGCTCGCGACCGCCGGCCCGCCCGCCGAGGCCGTGGGGCTGGAGCCGTTCACCCTGACCGTGCCGCCCCGCCGGGAGGAGACCTGATGTCGCCGCTGTTCTGGAACGTGGTGCCGTATGTGACGTTGGCGGTCGTCGCCGTCGGCATCTGGTGGCGTTACCGCTACGACAAGTTCGGCTGGACCACCCGCTCGTCGCAGCTGTATGAGTCACGGTTGCTGCGCATCGGCAGCCCGATGTTCCATTTCGGCATCCTGGTGGTGATCGTCGGCCACATCATCGGCCTGGTCATCCCGAAGTCGTGGACGTCGGCGATCGGGTTGAGCCAGCACGCCTATCACATTCAGGCGCTGGTGCTCGGGGGTATCGCCGGGGTCTGCACGTTGACCGGCATCGTGCTGCTGGTGTACCGGCGCCGCACCACCGGACCGGTGTTCCTGGCCACCACCGTCAACGACAAGGTGATGTATCTGGTGCTGGTGATGGCGATCGTCGCGGGACTGGCGTGCACCCTGATCGGTGCGACGCCGGTCGGCGCCGAACACAACTACCGCGACACGGTGTCCCCGTGGTTCCGGTCGATCTGGATTCTGCAGCCCCGCGGCGATCTGATGGCACAGGCGCCGGCCTGGTTCCAGATCCACGTGACGATCGCCCTGGTGCTGTTCTGCCTGTGGCCGTTCACCCGGCTGGTGCACGTGTTCAGCGCGCCGATCGGATACCTGTTCCGGCCCTACATCGTCTACCGCAGCCGCGAGGCGACCAGGGAGCTCGTCGGCAGTCATGCCCCGCGCCGCGGCTGGTGACCGCCCAACTGCCGCGAGCGTCCGTGTCTGCACCCCGACACGTCGCCACGGGCGTACATTCGCGGACGCTCGTGGCAGGTGACGGGCGCTAATACCGCAGCGGGTCGTCGACGATCGGCTTCTGATGTGGGTGCCGCACCGAGTACAGCGGATGGGTCAGCATCGGATGCCGGCAGTGCACACAGGACGGCCGCGGATCACGCTCCGACGACAGCGTCAGGTGGTGGCAGCCGCTGCACCGGACGATGTAGACCCCGCCGAGCCAGCCCAGCAGGCCGATGAAGAACCCGAGAAATGTCGCCAGCACCAGGGCTGCGGCCAACGCCGCGGTGAACCATTCGAAGACCGTCATGAGGTACCTCCAACTGGCTTGCGACCATCTGACGGATACCCCCACCCTACGCCGCAAATGAGCCGGTCAGGAGGCGTTCAGCCGTCCCAGACCAGCCGGCCGCGGGGCTGGAGGCGGGCGCCTTCGGACGGCGGGTGTCCGACCAGCCGGCCGTCGTGCATGAGGTGGCGAACCGGCCGGGAATGCGCCAGCACCACGACGTCGGCGACCAGACGGCGATGGCACCGCCACCACACCGCCTCGCTGCACATCATCGCGGTGCGCTGCTGTTCGGCCTGGGCCAGCAGGTCCGCCAGCCCCCCGGCGAACTCCGGGGTGCGGGTGTGGGCCGCATAGGCGGCGAATTGCTCGACGCGCCACCAGGAATCGAGCACCGGGGAGTCGGCCGGGAGTCGGCGGCGCCCACCCAGCCGGGCGTCCCAGCGGTAGTGGATGCCGGCGGCGGGCAGCCACTGCGCCATCGCCTCGCCCGCGACATCCGGGTTGCGCCGGCTACCCGGATAGCGGCGGATGTCGACCACCGCGTCGATCCCGGCGTCGCGCAGCAGCGTCAACAACCCGGGGCGGTCCAGGGCGCCGTGCCCCACCGATATCAGCTCCATGTGGACTCCATTCAACCCGGCCGTCCCGCGCGGAACACCCGCCGACCGGGGAGTCGGCGGGTGTGGAGGGGTCTGACCGGACTATCCGCGGTGCACCGGCGGGTCGTACACCGACGCGAGGCGGCCCAGCGCCAACGCGCCGAGCAGCAGACCGAGGTCGCGCAGTGCCACGTCGTAAAAACCCGGATAGCTGAGCAGGTTGATGATGATGCCGGCCAGCCAGGCCGCGACGACGTACGCGGCGTAGCGCGGTGTGAGGGCGACGGCGACACCGGCGACGATCTCGATCACGCCGACGACGATCATCGTGCCGGTCGCGCCGAACGGACTGAGGCTGACGATCCACGGCGCCAGGTACCCGGTCCAGTCGGTCAGCACATTGGTGAACTTGTCCAGCCCCATCACGATCGGCAGCACCGTGAAGCCGATCCGCAACAGCAGAAACACGCCGTAGGCGGGATCCTCGGTGGCACGGCGAAGTACCGGTGCGTCGGATGCGGGCGTTGCTGAGGTGGCCATCATCCTCATCTCCTTCTATCGATAACGGATGATGTTTTTAGAATCCTCCCGGCCGATGTGATTGTCAATACTTTTTGGTGTTAGAATTGGGTATGGCGATCGGCGGCTCGCACGACAGCGTTGCGGTAGCGGCTCTGAGCAGCCTGGACGATCCGTTGCGCCGGCAGATGTACGAGTTCGTGGCCGACGCCGACGGTCCGGTGTCCCGCGAGGAGGCCGCGGCCGCGGCCGGGGTCGGCCGCACGCTGGCCGCCTACCACCTGGACAAACTGGCCGAGGCCGGCCTGCTGACGGTCAGCTATCAGCGTCCCCCGGGCCGCAGCGGTCCGGGCGCCGGACGGCCCGCGAAGGTGTACACGCCGTCGGCCCGGGAGGTCAGCGTCTCGGTTCCGCCGCGCGCATACGAGTTCCTGGCGCGGCTGATCGTCGAGGCCGCCGAGCGCGACGACCACGTGCGGACGACGGTGAACGAGACCGCCTACGACGCCGGACGGCGGGTCGGCGCCGACGCCGCGGGTGATCTGATCGCGGCGCTGCGCAGCTGTGGTTACCGTCCGGCCGTGAGCGACGACGACACCGTCATCCTGCGCAACTGTCCGTTCCATGCGGTGGCCGAGGACCACACCGAGGTGGTGTGCGGGCTGAACCTGCGGTTGATCGAGGGCATCGTCGAGGGGAGCCGGGATCGCACCGCCCGCCCGCGCCTGGAGCCGCATCCAACCCGGTGCTGTGTCGTCGTGCACCGACGCGCGGCAAGCCGGTCATGACCTTCGGGCGCGCTTGAACACCTTCTGTAAGTCCTTGCCGCGCATACCGTCGCGCTCGGCCTCGCGGACCTTCGACACCACCACCGGGCACCGTTTACAGCGGGGTTTACTCCGGCAGCACTTCTTTTTCGGCTTGAGGCCGGCGAGCTTCTTCGACTTCACCCGACCTTCCGCGGTTTTTCATTCGGGTACTCACGCTGACACAATTTCGGAGTGAACTTCCGGAACGTCGCCATCGTCGCACATGTGGACCACGGCAAAACGACGCTGGTCGACGCCATGCTGCGGCAGTCCGGCGCGCTCAAGGCCCGCGGGGACGACACCACCGAACGCATCATGGACTCCGGTGACCTGGAGCGGGAAAAAGGCATCACGATCCTGGCCAAGAACACCGCGGTACACCGTCATCACCCCGACGGCAGCGTCACTGTGATCAACGTCATCGACACCCCCGGCCACGCCGACTTCGGCGGTGAGGTGGAACGCGGCCTGTCCATGGTCGACGGGGTGCTGCTGCTGGTCGACGCCTCGGAGGGCCCGCTGCCGCAGACCCGGTTCGTCCTGCGCAAGGCGCTGGCCGCGCACCTGCCGGTGATCCTGGTGGTCAACAAGACCGACCGGCCCGACGCCCGGATCGCCGAGGTGGTCGAGGCCAGCCACGACCTGCTGCTCGACGTCGCCGCCGATCTCGACGAGCAGGCCCAACAGGCCGCCGAACACGCGCTGGGCCTGCCCACGCTGTACGCCTCGGGCCGTGCCGGCATCGCCAGCACCACCCCGCCGCCGGACGGCCGGGTTCCGGACGGCACCAACCTCGACCCGCTGTTCGACGTGCTGCTCGAGCACATCCCGCCGCCGTCCGGCGACCCCGATCAACCACTGCAGGCGCTGGTGACGAACCTCGACGCGTCGTCGTTCCTGGGCCGGCTGGCGCTGGTGCGGATCGCCAACGGCCGGTTGCGCAAAGGCCAGCAGGTGGCGTGGATCCGCGAGGGCGAGACCACCCAGGCCAAGATCACCGAACTGCTGGTCACCGTCGGGGTGGAGCGCAGCCCGACCACCGAGGCGCAGGCCGGGGACATCGTCGCGGTCGCCGGTCTGCCCGACATCATGATCGGGGACACTCTGGCCGATCCGGAGCATCCGGTGGCCCTGCCGCGCATCGCCGTCGACGAGCCGGCCATCTCGGTCACCATCGGCACCAACACGTCGCCACTGGCCGGCAAGGTGTCCGGCCACAAGCTGACCGCGCGGATGGTCAAGTCGCGACTGGACAGCGAACTGGTCGGCAATGTGTCGATCCGGGTGGTCGACATCGGCCGTCCCGACGCGTGGGAGGTGCAGGGCCGCGGCGAGCTCGCGCTGGCCGTGCTGGTCGAGACCATGCGCCGGGAGGGTTTCGAGCTGACCGTGGGCAAGCCGCAGGTGGTGACCAAGACCATCGACGGCAAGCTGCATGAACCGTACGAGGCGTTGACGATCGACTGCCCAGAGGAGTTCGTCGGCTCGATCACCCAGATGATGGCCGCCCGCAAAGGCCGGATGGAGCACATGGTCAACCACGCCGCCGGCTGGGTGCGGATGGACTACACGATCCCCAGCCGCGGGCTGATCGGCTTCCGCACCGATTTCCTCACCGAGACCCGCGGCACCGGCATCGCCCACGCGGTGTTCGACGGTTACCGGCCGTGGGCGGGGGAGATCCGGGCCCGGCGCAGCGGCTCGCTGGTGTCCGACCGCGCGGGCCAGGTGACGGCGTACGCACTGCTGCAGTTGGCCGACCGCGGAACGTTCTTCGTCGAGCCGGGGGACGAGACCTACGAGGGCATGGTGGTCGGCGTGAACCCTCGCGCCGAAGACCTCGACGTGAACGTCACCCGCGAGAAGAAGCTGACCAACATGCGGGCGTCGACGGCCGAGGTGATGGAGACGCTGGCCAAGCCGATCCAGCTGGACCTCGAACGCGCGATGGAGTTCTGCGCGGCCGACGAATGCGTCGAGGTCACCCCGGAGAGCATCCGGGTGCGCAAGGTGGAACTCAGCGCGACGGCCCGGGCGCGGGCCCGGTCGCGGGCCAAGGCGCGGGCGTGAGGCGTCTGTTCGCGGGACTGCCCTGAGGCAGGGGCCCGGTCGCACATCTCCCACGGTGCCGCCGCCCAACCGCGAGTCAGCGCCGTCGCGGCGGTCAGGCCGTCACCGGCGGATACCCTGTTCTGCGTGCCTGCCCGTCCTCTCCGCATCGTCGCTGCGCTGTCGGCGCTGATGATGTTCGCGGCGGCATGCACGGTCAGCCCGCCGCCGGCGCCGCAGAGCACCGAGACGAACGATCCGCCACCACCGCCGCCACCTGCGAAAACGATGCAGGTCATCATGGCGATCGACTCGATCGGGCCGGGCTTCAACCCGCATCTGCTGTCGGATCAGTCACCGGTCAACGCGGCGGTGGCGGCGCTGGTGCTGCCGAGCGCGTTCCGGCCGATCCCGGACCACACCTCGCCGACCGGGTCGCGCTGGGAACTCGATCCCACCCTGCTGGTGTCGGCGGAGGTGACCAACGAGGATCCGTTCACCGTCACCTATCAGATCCGGCCGGAGGCGCAGTGGACCGACAACGCCCCGATCGGAGCGGATGACTTCTGGTACCTGTGGCGGCAGATGGTGAGCCATCCCGGGGTGGTGGACCCGGCCGGCTATGACCTGATCACCGGGGTGCAGTCGTTGAACGGCGGCAAGACGGCGGTGGTGACCTTCTCCCAGCCCTACCCGGCGTGGCGGGAACTGTTCTACAACATCCTGCCCGCGCACATCGTCAAGGACGTACCGGGCGGGTTCGGAGCCGGGTTGGCGCAGGCGCTGCCGGTGACCGGCGGGCAGTTCCGGGTGGAGAACATCGACCCCCAGCGGGACGAGATCCTGCTGGCCCGCAATGACCGGTACTGGGGTGAGCCGGCCAAACCCGACCAGGTGTTGTTCCGGCGGGGCGGGCCGACCGCTGCGCTGGCCGACTCGATCCGCAACGGCGACACCCAGGTCGCCCAGGTGCACGGCGGGGCGGCCGCATACGCGCAGTTGAACGCGATTCCCGACGTGCGCACGGAGCGTATCGTCACGCCCCGGGTGATGCAGGTGACGCTGCGGGCGCAGCAGCCGCACCTGGCGGACCGGCAGGTGCGCAAAGCGATCCTGGGACTGCTCGACGTGGATCTCCTGGCCGCGGTGGCCGCCGGTGACGACAACACCGTGACGTTGGCGCAGGCGCTGGTCCGCGCGCCGTCGGATCCCGGCTATGAGCCGACGGCGCCGCCGGCCATGAGTCGCGAGTCCGCGCTGCAGTTGCTGCTCGACGCCGGCTACGAGATCGAGCCGCTGCCGAGTCCGGATCCCGCACCCCCCGGCGCTCCACCACCCGTACCGAACCGCGGACGCGTCGTGAAGGACGGCGCGCCGCTGACGATGGTGTTCGGCGCCGCGGCCAACGATCCGACCTCGGTGGCGGTCGCCAACACCGCCGCCGACCAGCTCCGCAGTGTCGGCATCGAGGCTTCGGTGCTGGCGCTGGATCCCGTTGCGTTGTACGGCGAAGCGTTGACCAACAACCGGGTCGACGCGGTGGTGGGCTGGCGGCGGGCCGGTGGCGATCTGGCGACGGTGTTGGCGTCGCGGTACGGCTGCCGGGCGTTGGAGGCCACCCCGGTGCCGACGGTGCCGAGCACCGCCGAACCGACCGAAGACGGAAAGCCACCGTCCCCGCCGACGGATCAGACGCCGACGGCCACCCCGACCACCTCTGCGCCGCCGCCCCCACCGGAACCCGAGAATCAGGAGTTGGTGCAGGCGCCGTCGAACCTCACCGGGATCTGTGACCGCAGCATCCAACCGCGGATCGACGCCGCGTTGGACGGCACCGCCGACATCGGCGAGGTGATCGACGCGGTGGAGCCGCGGTTGTGGGAGATGGCGACGGTGCTGCCGATCATGCAGGACACCACGATCGTGGCGGCCGGACCGTCGGTGCGGGGCGTCAACCTGTCCGGAGCGGTGCCGGTGGGTATCGTCGGTGATGCCGGCAAGTGGGCCAAAGTGCCGCAATAGACGGCATTTTGGGCGGTATGTGGCAACCGCTGCTGGACGGTGGCGTGCACTGGCCCACCTCGGAGCGACAAACGACAGCAGTAGGCCCCCTCTGGTGAGAGGGGGCCTACGCGGTGGAGCTGTGGTTACCGGTTACTCGTCGCTTCCGCCGGTGCTGCTGGCAGCGGACGCTTTCGCGGTCGCCTTCTTGACGCCGGCGCGCAACGTGGACTGCCCGGGCTTGTTCGAGCCCGAGTCGGCCGAGGTGTCACCGGCGGTGGTGGCGGGGGTGGCCTTGTTGCCGTCGCTCAGGTCGGTTCCACCGTTGGCGTTCTTAGCGGAGTCGTCCTCGAGGCCGTCGTCGCCTTCCGTCGCAGCTGCCGGATCGAGCGATTCGGTCGCCCCAGTGGTGGCCTCTTCGGTGGCCACGGTGGTGGGGACCCCGTCAACGGCTGCGGACTTCTTGGGCTCGCCGGCAACGGGATTCTCGACGGCCGTCGACAGTTCTGTCGTCAGGTTGACCGTCCTGAAGTTCTCACCGGGCACGCTCGTCACAGCGGCGACAGCGTCGACTTCCTCTTCGGCTTTCACTTCGGCTTTCGCAGCCATCGGTGCGGCCGCGCTCGCTGCGGCGATCTGCTCCACTGGCTGCAATGCGTCCGCAATCGCGTTGCGGATGCCGAGCAGCGTGGCTATGGGGCCACCGATGGGCGCCGTCGCCGGGGTGAGCAGGCCCGGCAGCGGAAGGAACCCGAGAAGCGCTCCGGACCCGTTCAGCACCGCGTCGATGAGTACGGCGGGTGTGCTCGCCACGGCATTGAGCACCGCGATCGGATCTCCGGCGAGAACGCCGTCGAGGACCGCCTGGCCGCTGGTCACAAACCCGTCCACGGCGGAGAGAACGGGGCCGGCGAAGCCCAGCAGAGTCGGCAGCATGGCGTCGACGTCGAGCACTGCTGACACCGCCCTCGCAAAATTGTCGGCGGTGTTGGTGATGATCATGCTGCCCGCGACGAGCGGGACGATCATCCCGAGCGCGGCCGGGATGATGCCCATCATGAAGGCGTCGACGGCGCCCTTCAGGTCGCCCTGAGTGAGCAGGGCGAATGCCTCTTCCAGCGCACCGGGCAGTGCTTCGACGCCCTGGAGGAGGAATCCCAACGCCTCGTCGAGCGCCGAGCCGATCAGCTGACCGTTGGCGATCTGGTTCTGGAGGATCTTGACGAGGACCGGCGCGGGATCTGCCGCGAACTGCCCGCCGAGCCCTTGCAGGCTGCCGATCGTGTTCGCGATCAGCTCCCCGTAGGCGACGACGGGATCTCCGGGATTCGAGATGGCGGACAGCGCTACCGCCTGTCTGGATACTTGTATGTCGGCCGGTGGGGGGGTGCCACAGGGGTCACAGCTATGACGCCGGCGCCCACGAGGGCGACACCGGCCGTCGCGTACGGACGGATCGATGCGAGCATGAAACGACTCCTTCCAGCCGTTCACAGATGTCGGACACGCCTGAACTTACCTCACGGTAAATAATTTGCGGCGCAAATCTGGGAAAAAGCTGAGAAATTCTCAGTAGAGCGGCGGCTCTGAACTGCCGTGGCGGTGGTGGTGGGAATTTCCGGCTGTCCGAGATGATCCGTCGCGTGTGCGACGGGAAAACTGGCCGAGACGCGAGTGGCCCCGTCCCCGTGGGTCTTTCGACACCACAGGCGACGGGGCCGTGTCCTGTTGCCGGGCTGAGGAGGGGTGCCCCGGCAGGACGTCTCGTGATCGACTACGTGATCGACCTACTCATCGCCGGAGTCCGAACCTCCGGTGTTGCCCGAGCCTGCGGTGGTCCGGCTGGAACCGGTGGCCGAGCCGGAGTCGTTGCCCGAGCCCCCGCCGGTGGCATCTCCGAGCGAGGCCTTGGTCAATCCCCGGTTCTTGGTGGCACCGCCCGAGCCACCAGCGGTCGGGCCGTCGGCGTTTGTGCCGCCGATGCTGGGCGTTTCGTCGTCGGCACCGACATCGACGGAAAGGTCGAGCTCATCCGAGCCGGCGTCGGTCTCGACCACCTCGACCCCGCCGTTCTCGGAAGTGGCGTCGGTCAGGGCGGCGTTGCTCGCCTTCTTGGCAGGCTTGTCGACAAAGCCTGCGACCTCGACGGTCTCGGCATCGGACCCCTGGCCGGTGTTGTCGCCGACGGCGTCGCCTCCGCTCGCGTCCCCGTCTCCGTCATCGAAACCGACAGCGACGAACTCGCCACTTCCGGTGCTCGGGTCGCCGACACCGCCCGCCGCGGACGGCGCGGACTTCTCGGCGGCGCTGAACAATCCGCCGAAGGGGTTCGTCGGAACGCCGCCGGAGGCGCCCAGCGCATCGGCGATCGCCCGAGGAAGGGTGACCGTGAGTACCTCCACGAGTCCGGGAATACCGTCCGCTCCCACCAGCAGAAGCCCCGGATAATCGAAGTCTTCCAAGCTGGAGTAACCGTTCAACAGCGCACCGGCCATCACACCGGGCGCATTGAGCAGCGCGGTGAGGGCGCCCAGCGGGTCGGCCTCGCCAATCGCATTGATTGCCAGCTGGATACTGTCGCCGAAGGCATTCGCCACCCCGACGCCGGTGCCCGCACCGCTCAGCAAGGCCATGGTCACCGGGCCAACTGGGCTGGTGAGAGTGGTGACCACGTTGGCGACGTTCTGCACGATCTCCGCCGGGATCTCCAACAGCCCGGAAGCCAAGAGTGGCAAACCGATCGCCATGACAGGACCGAGGAGCGTGGTTCTCGCGGCGACCGCGACGAAGCCGGCGAAGTTACCCGCGGTGAGCTCGGCTACCGCCTCTTGCAAGCCGGCGATCAAACCGCTCGGGTTGTCGGGCGAGAGGAACTCGGTCAACCCCTCGACCAGGCCTTGCCCTGCAGTCCCAATTGTTTGTAGGTAACCGATTTGGTTGGCGAGGATTTGTCGCAGGACAGGAGCCGGGTTGCTCAGGACCTCCTCGGCGATCACACCGCCGTTCTCGAACGCGGCCGTGAAGACCTCGATCCAGGTGGTCAGCGGGTCGAAGAAGGCGGACAGCTCCACCGCCTGGGACGAAACCTGTGGAACGGTGACGTGACTCTCCGGGATGGGCGGAGCGACCACCGGGGCGGCAGCGATGACTCCGGCGCCCACCAGGGCAACTCCGGCCGTCGCATACGGACGGATCGATGCGAGCATGAAACGACTCCTTCCAGCCGTTTGCAGATGTCGGACAACTGAGAACTTACCGCACAGGAATAAGGTTGCGGCGCAATCTGGGAAAAAACTGAGAGATTCTCAGTGTCGGCGTACCGGCTGTCCGGAATCCATGGTGTCGACTGATTTTGGACTGTGCCTATGACTTCGGAAGAAGTGAATGTCGATCCGGCTCATTGTTCGCTGGCTACCCGGACGATCTTGGCAACACGTGTTAGCTGGATAGGTGGATATCCGATGATGTCGCTCGATAATGCGACACCGAAACGGCGGTATCGATTTGCATGAGAGAGGTCGGGTGGGGCAGGGTGCGTCGCCGCCGCCCTGAAGTTACCGTTGATTCGGCTCGTGCCATGCTGAGGAGAGTGCGCCTTCGTCCCGTGGCGAAGGTCCGAATGCTTTACCTGAGACGACACGCCGATACAGCCGAGTCTGCCCCGCGCCGTGACGACAGGGCAGCGGAATCAGCATCGCCGGCGGAACTTCGCCCGCGTAGCCGGTACCGTCTGCCGGCGGTTGCGGTGCGCAGGTCGTGTGCCGATGAACCGGCGGGTTCGGAAAAGAATTCGGAAAGAAACAGTGGGGCCCCTTGATCGCAAGGGGCCCCACCATCAGAGGGATTACTCGTCGGCGTCGCCCGGACCCCTGTCGTTGCTGCCGGTGGCAGTCGAAGTCGACGAACCGGAAGCATCCTTGGCGTTGGTGCTTACGCGCTCACCGACGGCCGACGTCGCTGCAACTCCGTTCTGGACGCTGGGTGCCGTAGTGCGGAGTCGGCCTCGAACGCCGCGGACAGGGCCGACTGCTCGCGGGGCTTTGCACCGTCGGCGACGGTCTCGCCCGGAACCGCCCGGAGGCTGTCACGAACAAGCGAGGCGCGGCTCTCGACCGCGGTCAGGCTCGCCTCCTTCGCACCGGTGGTCTCTTCGGCCGCCGAAACTGAGGTGTCGCCGTCCTCAGCGGATTTCGAGTCGGCTCCGAGCCCGGATTCGACGGTTGGCTCCGTGGGGGCGGCCAGTCGCTGCACGCCTGCCTCCCGGATGGCGGGACCATCGTTCGTTTCCGCCGTCGCCTGGCTTCCGGCCGATTGATTCTCGACCAGATCTCCTTCATCGAGGGAGTCGATCTCGACAGGCGTCTCTGTCGAGACGGTGTGAGTCGACATCATGGTCGAGACCGGATTGGGTGTGTAGCCGAGAACTTGAGCGATCGCCACCCGAACCCCATGCAGGAGCGCGATCGTTCCACCGGTATTTCCGTCGACTCCCGAGCCGAGCAGTCCGCCGAGCAACAGGCCACCATCCGGTGTGTAGCCGTTTGAGCGCCGCGTCCAGGATGGTGGCCGGTGCCGCTATCAACGCGCTGACGAGCTGCGCGGGATCACCCGCTGCTTCGACGATGTTCTGGAGAGCCAGTCCAGTGCCACCCACCAAGGCCATGACCGGGTTGAGGGGGGCGAGGACGAGGCCGAGCAGGGTCAGCGGTTCGGTGGCGAACGAGGTGATCACATTGGTCAGGTTCTGAAGAGGCTTCCCGATGAGATCAATCGCGGCGGGCACCAGATTGCCCATGAGCAACGGCAAACCGATCACGATCACCGGACCCATTGCCAGGACGTCGAATGCCTGCTGTATCTCGCCGGCCCGCAGCAGGTCGACAGCGGTCTCGATCATGAAGAACACGCCCTGGGGGTTCTCGGGCGAGAACGCATACGCAAGAGACTGGAGTGTGGACACCAGTTCGGGGAAGAACGCTTCGACGTTCTCGACCTGATTGGCAACGATCTGCTGCAAGATCGGGGCTGGGTTCGCGGAGAGGACGCTGAACAGGCCCTGGAGATTCTCGGCCGTGTTCTGGAACAGTTGCCCGTAGGCGTCCAACGGGTTCGCGAACGCCGTCGGTTGAACCGAGGCGGACGAGTATTTCGCCTCTACCGTGATGTCGGGTACGGGCGGGGCGATTGTCGGGGCCACCGTGATGATGCCGGCCCCGACAAGCGCCACGCCTGCCGTGGTGAATGACCGCAGACGTGCATATATGCACGACTCCTTCCAGCCGTTTGCAGATGTCGGACGTCCGTAACTTTACCCGACAGTAGGGTTGTGGATGTCAAAACTTGTGATAATCGCTGAGAATTTCTCAGCCACGCCGCGGGGGGACTCCTGACCGGCTGCTCAGAAGGTTCTCAAGCGTCGGCCCAGACCCCTGGGCCCATCTTGGCGACGATCGGATTCGGACTTCTGCCGTTGTCTGCGAGTGGTCGCCGCCTCCGGCGTCGCCGTCGGGCTGCTTTGCTCCGCCCCGCGAAAGCTCGCTGGGCGCCGCGAACGGCTCTGAGCGGGTCGGCGCGGCCAGGAACAGCGCCAGCGGTTGGCGGCGCCCAGTCGGACGCGGAGGATGCGGCGCGGCGTTGCCGGCGCCGGGTTTCTCGAGGATCGCACCCTGGTCTTTTTGGTGCAGGCAAATTCATCGGTGCCGGGATCGGTGCATCGTGGCGAACGCCACACCGAGGAAAAATCCCACTTGGCCATCCGTTTGCGCTCCGCGCTGGTAGCCTCGTCGCAGGCGGTTCTGCCGCCTCGGGGGGCCCTTCCAGCCGTGATGTCGGACAACTTCACTTCCGGAGGGCTCCCCACCTCAATTTCTGTGGATGTAGCGAACTCCTTCCGGCTGGACTCGTGATTCACGAGCGAAATCGCCGGAACTCGACTTGATTGCCATGGCAAATATTGCTACGGATTCGTCGCGCGGAGTTCCGCACTGAAATCGCTGTGCGCCAGAGCGCGAATGCCGCGGGTGCGTAACCGTAGCAATCGATTCGGTGCTTGCGGTAGACCCGAGCGGTTAATCGCAGACGGCGCGTGGCGTCGGTTACTGCGTACCGGCGGCCCTGTCGGATCCGGCGTCGTCGTCTCCGGCAGACAAGGAACCTGCGAGGCCGGGGCGGGTGACACCGCGCTGGATCTGGGTGCCGGTCGACGGGCCACTGACGGTCCCGGCGGGCTTTGTCGACTTGACGGGCGGACCGGCAGCCGCCGACGGAGGTGTCGTGCCCTCGGGATCTTCGATGATCAGCGTCGCGGAGGCGTCGGTGACCGCTTCGTCGGACGCGTCGGCCGTCGCCGGGTCGGGAGAGACCTCATCCCGGGGTTGGGCGGCATCGTCGCCGACGTCACGCGGCAACGAACTCGATGCGTCCTCGCCACCCTTGGCGGGCACTCCAGGCGTCTCGACCGTCCGGGTGAAGCCGGCCGGCGCGGGCGGGCCTGCCGGCGTCTCGACCGTCCCGGCATCGCGGACGGCCGACTTGCCGACCCCGCGGGGCTCAGAAGAGATGCCTTGCTCGGGCGGTCGCACCGACACCGGCAGCAGGCGGATCAACGAGTCGATCACCGCACGGACGAACTCGATGGAACGCTGCCAGAAGAACTCCAGGCGGTCGATCCGGTTCGAGTCCCGCGCCGTCGCCAGGGTGAACGGGAGCATCACCAGCTCCCGCAATCGCTCACCGAGGCCGCTGAACACCTCGACGGCTCCGGTGAACCCGGTCGCCGCCCCGAGTTGATCGATGAATGCCCGGCCCGCCTCCCCGAATTCGGTGCCGATCGTCACCAGCGTCTCGACAACGTCGATGATCGCCTGCTGCGGTGTGGGGAGACCGGCGACCAGATCCGCGATCGGGCCGGTCAGCTCGCCGGACATGTCCGGTATCGGCGCCAGTCCGAGGTTCTCACTGCCGGAACCGTTGTCGGCCGGGGGTACCCACACGTCGTAGATCGGCTGCCCGGCGCGGCCGCCGACACCTGCCGGCGGGTTGGCGGCACTGAGCAGGTCGTCGATCGTATGCCGCGGTTCGTCATCGGAACCGTCGGTGATCCAACCCGACACCACGCCGTCGAGCATCTGGAGTGGATTGGGCCAGCCGCCCCCGGCGCCGACCTTCTTGAGGAAATCGGGGTCCAGAACGTCCATCGGGTGTCCGTCGGCGGTGAGATCCGATGGCGACACCCGGATGTCCGGTGGGGGAGGGACGATGGGGTTGACGGCAATGGCCGCTGCGCCGACGATCGCCACTGCGGTGGCGACAACAGGGCCGGCGCCCCACGACATAGCAACTCCTGTGTACCCGGCGAATTCGAGTCATTCATTCTAGCTGAGTAATTCATAAGAAAACAGTGGATAGCTGGCGAACATCATGGCGTCCGGTCAATACCGCCGGGATAACGCTGGCCGCCTTGGCAAGCAAGAAGATTCGTGCATATCGGCGACGGAAACCTCGATAACGGCAACGATTATGCCATTTGCAGATGGCAAATTATTCGCCCGTCGGCTCGGCGTCACACCGCCGGGATTCTCAGTAATTCGACGCCATCCGAACGGAAATCGGCCCCCTCGCCAGAGGGGGCCGATCACCGAGTCCGAGGCGCTGCTCAGCGCACGGGGACTCACTTCTTGGTCGTGGGCTTGTCGTTCGACCTGTCCGGTGAGGACGGGGCCTCGGACGACGCCCCCTGCGGCGATCCGGACTCGTGCGTCGTGAACTTGGTGAACCGCTTGTGGTTTCGGTCGACTTTCACCCCACCGGGCTTCTGCTGGAGCTCAACCGGCGTCTGAGCACGCTGCGGCTGACGATGCGTCCCGAGATCCACCGGCGTCGGCAGAAGACCGGTCCGCAGCTCGCGCTTCTCCACCTTCCGGTGCTCGATCTTCGGCTTGTCGGGTTGCTCCTGCTTCAGCCCGTCCGCAGCGGGACTCTCGACGACGAGGGTTTCACCACCACCGGGAAGGGCGGTCGGACCGTCCTGAGCGAAACGCATCGCGCCGGCCTGCCCCGGCTCGTTCCGTTCACCCGCCGTGCGAAGAACATTCTGCGATCCGGTCGAATTGCCCTCTGCCGCCGCGGCGTCGAGCCCGAGCAGTGACACGATGGCCGCCCCGACGTCCTTGCTCGCCGACTGCAGCCGATTCTGGACATCGGCGAACACGCCGGTCTTGCCGCCGAGGGGTTCGATCAGCGCATCGCGCAATGCGAACAGGACGGGGTTGATCGCCCAGGACGGACCGTGGACGGTCTGGGTGATGAAGTCCGCCAACGCGGCTCGGGTGTCGCCGCCATCGACGACGGTGGCCGCGACGTCGATCAGGCCGAGCGGGAGCAGGGCCGCGCCGTAGACGGTGCGGACCGCGGCCGCACCGAAACCTTCGGTCAGTCGGAAGAATCCGTCCACCACGTCTTCGGCGGGACGGTGCCCCTCGAACCCGCTGCCGAACCCGTCCTTGAAAATTCGATCGACCGCCTCCTGGATCCGGCCGATCACGTCGCTGTCATCGAGACCCAGCAGCGCCACGATGACGTCACCGAGGGCGGTGCCGGCCTGCGCCAAACCGAACTGGACGTCGGCGAAGAAGCCCGGGTCCCCACCGAGCGGTTCGATCAGCGTGTCGCGCAACGCATACAGAATCGGGTTGACCGCCCAACCGGGCCCGTCGATCACCTGCCGGATGAACTGCGCCAACGCCTCCGCGGGGTCGCCACCCTCTGCGACGGCCTGAAGCGCGGCAATGACTCCGAGCGGTAGCAGCGCCGCGCCCCGGGCGGTGCGCACCGCCGACGCGCCGAAGCCCTCGATGAGGCGGAAGGTGCCGTCGATCGGATCATCGGCGGGCTCGTGCGGGTCGAAGCCGCTGCCGAACCCTTCTCTGATGATGTAGCCGACCGCCTGCTGGATGCGTTCGATCAGATCGGTGGCCGCCAGCAGCGCGTCGAACTGCTCCTGCAGCTGTAGCGCGTCGGCGTCCGCCGCCAGGTTGACGGCGTGAGACGTGTTCGCGTCCGCGCGGACCAGAATGTCGGCCGGTGGAGCTGTGATGAGCGATGGTGTGGCGATGATGCCGGCCCCCACGATCGCGACACCGGACGTCACAAATGCATTGAAATGAGCTCTCACAGCTCTCGCCCCCTGTTTTCCAGATATTCCCCGACTTGCTACTCAGCAATCTAGTTCAGTGGCCGACAAAACTTATCGGTTTCTGAGGGTTTTTTTGTGTCGGTAACAAGGAGGGTTGCCGGTCGGGGTGCCGATCCGCCGGCGGGGGTCAACCTTCCTCGCCCTTCCTCGCCCTGGTCGGCAATCCGGCTGCCCCGGACTGCGGGCGCCGTACAGCGCAGCCCGGTCACCGGGGCAATCCGGCGCAAGCGCTTGTAGCAGGCATATCTCGCGCTCTCCCGCTCGGTTCGCAGCGATGCGAGAGCCGGACTCGACAACCGGCGGACCGGTTCCAGCGACATCGGTCCAGGTGAGAACAACGCGTGAGCGGTGCCGTGTCGCCGGGGCGACCGTGAGCGGAGAGAAAGCTGAGAACAATCGTGCCGGGTGAACCTGTCAGGCACCGGGAGACGGACACAGCAACGCCACGACGGAACGTAGGGGAGTTAGCGGACGGAAACACGTTGTAGCGTGGCGCGCGATGGACCCCAATGCGTTACCCCGCCTGCTGTTCGTGCACGCCCACCCCGACGACGAGACGCTGATGACCGGCGGCACCATCGCCCACTACGCCGCCCGCGGCGCCGACGTCCGCGTCGTCACCTGCACGCTCGGGGAAGAGGGCGAGGTCATCGGCGACCGGTACGCGCGCCTCGCCGTCGACCACGCCGACCAACTGGGCGGCTACCGCATCTGCGAGCTCACCCGGGCGCTGGAGGCGCTCGGCGTGGAGGAACCGGAGTTCCTCGGCGGCGCCGGCCGCTGGCGCGACTCCGGGATGGTCGGAACCCCGCGCCGGCACCATCCGCGCTTCATCGACGCGGATATTGACGAGGCGGTGGGCGCCCTCGTCCGGATCATCCGCCGCCTCCGGCCGCACGTCGTGGTCACCTACGATCCGAACGGCGGTTACGGGCATCCCGATCACATCCAGGCGCACCGCGTCACCACCGCGGCCGTGGCGGCGGCCGGCGCCGACGACGGCCATCCCGACCAACCGTGGCAGGTACCGAAGTTCTACTGGACCGTCCACGCCCGCAGCGCCATCGACGCCGGCCTCCGCCAACTGGGCGACGTCCCCGCGGACTGGATCCGGGTGTCGATCGAGGACGTGCCGTTCGGCTATCCCGACGAGCGGATCGACGCCGTCATCGACACCACCGCATGCCTGCCCGCCAAGATCGCGGCGCTCAAGGCGCACGCCACCCAGGTCACCGTCGCGCCCGGTGAGCAGGCCTTCACCTTGTCGAACAACATCGCGATGCCGATCCTGGCCGAGGAGCACTACATCCTGGTGTCCGGCAGCAAGGGTCCGACCGACGCCCGCGGGTTCGAAACCGACCTGCTCGCAGGTCTCACCCTGGACTAGCCGCCCCTGGAACAGCGGCCCGGCGACCGAGTAGGCTCCACCTACATCAGCGACGCGTGAAGGGGAACGTCCATGGACCCGGATCTGGACCCGAACCTGCAGCACTGGCAGGACCGCCTGGACAACTTCCAGTGGGTGGTGGGTTCGCTGGTCGGACTGCTCGACAGCATCCCGACCTGACCACCTCGGCGCTCGGCCGCGCCACGCCGGCGATCGTGTTGGGCGTGCTCGCGGTCAACGGCATCCTCTCGGCGATCCTCGCCGTGTTCTTCCTGCCGCTGCGGATCGGTGTCGTCCCCTTCCCGGTCAGCGCGGTGCTCAGCGGGGCGTTGAACGTCGCCCTGGTATGGACCGCGCTGCTGTGGACCGACTCGGTGCGACTGGCGGCGCTGCCCATGTGGACCTGGCTGGCCGCCGTCGGCGTGTTCACCCTCGGCGGTCCCGGCGGCAACATCATGTTCGGCTCCAGCGGCCTCGGCGCGCTGGCGCTGCTGATCCTGCTGGTGTGCGGGATGGTCCCGCCGACGGTCGTGTTGAAGCGCCGAACGGCCTAGCCGCCGTTCGGGTCCGTCGCAGTCGGGGTCAGTCGCCGTTCGGGTCAGTCGCCGCCGGCGACTTTGCGTGCACCGGGTTTCGCGGCCCCGGCCGTCGGCTTCTTGGTGACCGTGGCGCCCCCGGCCCGCCGGTCCGTCCGGTCGGCGGCCCCGCGGGCCCGCTCCACACTCGCCGTGGCGGCGCGGGCGACCTCCTGCAGCGAGTCGCGAAGCGCGGTGCCCGGGCGCGGTCCGGGCCGGACGTCGACGCCCGGGGCGGGGCTCTCCCCGGCGTCCGGCGCCGACGAATCGTCCTCGACCGGGTCGGTCTCCGCGAGCAGAGCACCGCGCTGCACCGGCTGTCGCGGAGCCTGGGCCGGCGGCTCAGGCGCCTCATCGGCCGGCAGGTCACCTTCGACGACCGTGGTCGCCGTCGGCGATCCCGTCACCTCGGCTGCGGCACCCGCCTTCGCGATCCCGACCTGCTGGGCCGGGTGGGCTTCGCTCGTCGGGAGGCTCGTCGGGAGGCTCATCGGGAGGGCCGCCGGGAGAACCGGCGGAAGCGGCGGCAGCGGTGGGAAGAAGCTGCGCACCCAGTTGATCTCGTCGCGGATCAGATCCGTCACCGCCTGCGACGTGGCGGCGGCGATATTGGCCAGACCCTCACCGAAGCCGACCGTTCCGCCGATCCAATCCGCGACGTTGAAGACCACGCTGTACACGATCGCTTCACCGAAGGTGTAGAAGATGCCGATCTGACCGGACAGCAGACCCACCCACGGCACCCAGCCGACCGCCCACTGGGCCACCTCGACACCCCAGGCCACGTAGGGTTCGATCAGGTTGTAGACGTCCTTGATCGCGTTCGCCGCGCCGGGAAACGCCGCCGTCCCCACCTCGATCGCGGAGTCGGCCGCAGCTGTCGTTGCGGGCGCGCCGGGCGCGGCGAGCTCCTGTATCGCCGTCACCGCCGCCTGCACTTCGTCGGGTGTGGGGGCGGTGGGGGCAACCGGCGGGGATGCGGGCCGCACCGCCAGCCCCTGCACGGCGGCCAGCAGCGCAACCGCTTCCCGGGACGCCGAGGCATCCAGAACCGGCTGCTCGGCAGTCACCGCGATGTCCGGCGGCAGCGCCTGCACCGGGGCGAACGCGACGGCGGCGGCGCCGACGGCGGCCACCCCGGCCAGCAGGTATGAGCGGACAGAAGTCCGGACAGCAGCCGTATTCCTTCCCTGACACGCCCTGACACGACCCGATCCGATGCGCCCCGACCGGACTCAACCTTAACGTCGCAGGGCGCCGAGAACGAAAGTGACGGCACCGTTTTCTCCCGATCTCGAGCGGATTTCCGCCGATTCCCGGGGCCGATTCCCGGGGCCGATTTTCAGGCCGGGGCGTCGACTCCGGTCGGCTCTCCACCGTCAACCGCACCCGTACCGGGCACCGGTCTCGGGGCGCGGACTACTGTGACGGGTATGCCAGGCTCAGTGATCTCAGAGCGCACCGGAGTCCGCCGCCGGTGGCTGTGAATCCTCAGCGCGGTGTCGATCTGCCCGAACCGGTGGTTCCGCCCCCGCCCAGCGCGGCCGGGTCCGGTGCTGCGGGGCCCGGTGGGGGAGCGCCGAGTGCGGCTGGTTTGCGTCGGGTGCTGCGCCGGGCCCGCGACGGGATGGTGCTGAACGTCGACGAGGCGGCGATCGCGATGACGGCCCGCGGCGAGGCGCTGGCCGATCTGTGCGCCAGCGCGGCGCGGGTGCGCGACGCCGGGCTGGAATCGGCCGGGCGGCGCGGGCCGGCCGGAGGGCTGCCGGTGACGTATTCGCGCAAGGTGTTCATCCCGGTCACACATCTGTGCCGGGACACCTGTCACTACTGCACGTTCGTCACGGTGCCGGGCAAGTTGCGGGCTGCGGGCCGCGGCATGTACCTGGAGCCCGACGAGATCGTCGAGATCGCCCGGCGGGGTGCGGAACTGGGCTGCAAGGAGGCCCTTTTCACGCTGGGGGACCGGCCCGAGGCCCGCTGGCCGGAGGCCCGGCAGTGGCTCGATGAGCGGGGTTATGACTCGACGCTGGCGTATGTGCGGGCGATGGCGATCCGGGTGCTGGAGGAGACCGGTCTGCTGCCGCATCTGAATCCCGGGGTGATGAGCTGGTCGGAGCTGTCGCTGCTCAAACCGGTCGCCCCGTCGATGGGGATGATGCTCGAGACCACCTCGCGGCGGCTGTTCGAGACCAAGGGGATGGCGCATTACGGCAGCCCGGACAAGGATCCGGCGGTGCGGTTGCGCACGCTCGATGACGCCGGGCGGTTGTCGATCCCGTTCACCACCGGGCTGTTGGTCGGCATCGGCGAGACCGTGCGGGAACGGGCGGAGACCCTGCACGCGATCCGTCGCTCGCACAAGGAATTCGGCCATGTGCAGGAAGTGATCGTGCAGAACTTCCGGGCCAAACAGCACACCGCTATGGCCGGTGCACCGGACGCCGGGTTCGAGGAGTTCGTGGCCACCATCGCCACCGCGCGGCTGGTGCTGGGCCCGAAGATGCGTATTCAGGCGCCGCCGAACCTGGTGTCGCGCAGCGAATGTCTGGCGCTGCTCGGCGCCGGGGTGGACGACTGGGGTGGGGTGTCGCCGCTGACGCCGGACCATGTGAACCCGGAACGGCCGTGGCCGGCGCTGGATGAGCTGGCCGCGGTGACCGCCGAGGCCGGCTTCGAGTTGACCGAACGGCTCACCGCCCAACCGGCCTATGTGCAGGCCGGGGTCGCCTGGATCGACCCGCGGGTGCGCGCCCACGTCGACGCCCTGGCCGATCCGGCCACCGGACTGGCCCGCGATGTGCGCCCGGTCGGACGGCCCTGGCAGGAACCCGATGAGGCCGCCGGCTCGCTGGGCCGGGTGGATCTGCACACCGCGATCGACACCGAAGGGCGACACACCCGGACCCGCAGTGATCTGGGTGAGGCCTTCGGCGACTGGGACTCGATCCGCGCCAAGATCAGCGAGCTGACCGCGCGCGCCCCCGAACGCATCGACACCGATGTGCTGGCCGCGCTGCGCTCGGCCGAACGCGATCCGGCCGGCTGCACCGACGACGAATACCTCGCGTTGGCCACCGCCGACGGACCGGCGCTGGATGCCGTTGCCGCGCTGGCCGACTCGCTGCGCCGCGACACCGTCGGCGACGACGTCACCTACGTGGTCAACCGCAACATCAACTTCACCAACATCTGCTACACCGGGTGCCGGTTCTGTGCGTTCGCCCAGCGCAAAGGTGACGCCGACGCGTATTCGCTGTCGGTGGAGGAGGTCGCCGACCGGGCCTGGGAGGCCCACGTCGCCGGCGCCACCGAGGTGTGCATGCAGGGCGGTATCGACCCCGAACTGCCCGTCACCGGTTACGCCGATCTGGTCCGCGCGGTCAAAGCGCGGGTGCCGTCGATACACGTGCACGCGTTCTCGCCGATGGAGATCGCCAACGGCGTCACCCGAAGCGGGTTGTCGATCCGGGAATGGCTGATCAGCCTGCGCGAAGCCGGACTGGACACCATTCCCGGCACCGCCGCGGAGATCCTCGACGACGAGGTGCGCTGGGTGCTGACCAAGGGCAAGCTGCCCACCTCGATGTGGATCGAGATCGTCACCACCGCCCACGAGGTCGGGCTGCGGTCCAGCTCGACGATGATGTACGGCCACGTCGACACCCCGCGGCACTGGATCGGGCATCTGCGCATCCTGCGTGACATCCAGGACCGCACCGGCGGATTCACCGAGTTCGTGCCGCTGCCGTTCGTGCACCAGAGCTCACCGCTGTATCTGGCCGGCGGAGCCCGGCCCGGACCCACCCACCGCGACAACCGCGCCGTGCACGCCCTGGCCCGCATCATGCTGCACGGACGCATCAACCACATCCAGACCAGCTGGGTGAAACTGGGTGTGGAACGCACCCAGGTGATGCTCCAGGGCGGCGCCAACGACCTCGGCGGCACCCTGATGGAGGAAACCATCTCCCGCATGGCCGGCTCCGAACACGGATCGGCCAAAACCGTCGCCGAACTCGTCGCGATCGCCGAAGGCATCGGCCGGCCCGCCCGGCAACGCACCACCACCTACACCCCACTCGCCGCCTAGCAACACCGTCGCGTCAAACTGCGATTTCGGCGTGCTGACGGTCGCTCAGCGGTCGTGCGCACGCCGAAATCGCGTTGCTGGCTGTGGGCTTCCGGCACGTCCGTACCCGGGATTTTTCTGGGATAACCACGATCTATTTACGTCGACGTTAGTTAACTATCGGCTCTGCACGTCCTACGCTTGCCGCGGTTGCCCCGGCTCGGTGGGCGCTGGGGTGCCGATGTCCGGGCGGTAGCTGAGTCCACGTGTGTTGTCACGTCGACGCCATGCAGATCTGGCAAAGGTACTGCGGTGGGCACAGTGCGCAGTTGATCACGGTTTCTCGAATCCGTGTGACGGTCGGGCAAACGGGGCGGCCGATCTCGACGCCCCCGGCCGGGGTGGGCCGGGGGTCTTTTTGTTTGCCAGGCTCAGATGTTTGCTGGGTCAGCAATCACGGTGAACGTCTGGAGAAGCCAGCGAAAAATCCGCTATAGCAAATATTGTTACTAGAGAAAATATCCGTTGCAAAGTGAAGAAAAACCTTAGAAAACCCGGTGGTTCTGGCTTAGATTGCTTTCTTGCCCCATTAACAACTACACAGGAGCAAAGTCATGGACGTACAGCTCAAGTCCTATATGACGACCGGTGTAGCAATCGTCGGAGCCGGCATCATCGCCGTCACCCCGATTACTGCACTGCCGCCGGACACCATGGTTCGCGCTGCCGCGCCGCCGGCGGTGTCGCTGGAAGTCGAACCTGCCGGCGTGGTCGAAGACCTCCTCGCCAACATCGCCCTGCTCGGCAGTGCGGGCGGCATGGCAGCGGACGTCATCCTCTCCGGCGTCGGCGCCGTGCCGAGATACCTGGTGACCGCCGTGGCGGCCGGCATCGCCGACCCGAGCGCGATCCCCAGCCTGCTCAGCGCGTTGGTGCATCTGGCCTTCGCTCCGCCCGGAGTGGACAGCCCGACCTCCTTCATCAAGCAGCTCACGCCGCACCTGGCTCTGGCGACGAGCGTGCTGCCCGAACCGTTGCGCGACCTCGCGAACCAGGTGTCCGGCCAGATCAATGAGCTGATCGCCAGCTTCCTCGGATTCCTGCCGGATCCGACCGCGGGATTCGCCGCGCTGGTGCCTGGCGCCCCGCTGCCCGGCCTGATCGGCGACATCGTCGGCGGCATCGAAACGCTCGCCGAGGCGCTGGGTGCGTCGGTGAGCAACACCCTCACCGCGCTCGGCGGGATGCCCGCGATGCTCGCCGCGACCTTCGGCGCGGCGATCGAGAATCCGAGCGACATCCCGGGGCTGCTCTCCTACCTGGTGTCCGGCGTCTTCGCGCCGACCGGCTCGCTGATCGCCGGGCTGATCAACCCGCTGGTCGACGCGGCGGCCGGGGTGCCGCTGGTGGGCGGACTGATCGAGGGTGCGCGCGACGTGTTCTTCGACGTCGTGAGCACCGTCCTCGGTGTGCTGCCCGACCCGATCGACCCGTTCATCCCGTCGCCGCCGCCGCAGGAGATGGACGGCATGGCGCTGCTGGCGGCGCCGGCCACATTCGACGGTCTGCTGCCGGGGATCGGCGACATCGGCGGGCTGCTGCCCGGCATCGGTGACATCGAGGAAGTCATCGAAGCGATGCGCACCGCGGTGACCGACTTCGTCGCCGGAATCGGGGATGTGCCCGAACTGCTCGGCGAAGCGGTCCGCGCGGTGATCGCGAACCCGCTGGACTTCGGCCGGCAGGCGGTGACCTTCCTCAACTACTCGATCAACTCCGCGCGGGAGGGCTTCCAGCCGATCATCGCGGCGGTCCTCGGGTTGCTGCCCGAGGTCATCCGTACCCCGCTGGAACAGATCGGCCGCACCATCGACGGCGTCATCATCAGCGCCCAGAACGCCGCCCAGGACTTCGTCGAGCGGCCGGGCGGTGGCGGTCCCGTCGATATGGACGCCAAGGCGGGCGCCCCGGTGGATGTGGGTGAGTCCGACGAGGGTCCGGACGACGGCCAGACGGATCAGGACAAGGACGGGGACGACAGGCGTGACGACAAGGGTAAGGACGGTATGAAACCCGGCAAGCCCGGGAAGGGGCGGTCGGCTGTGGCCGTCACCGATGTGACCATCGCACCGGTCGCCGACCTGGTGCCGGTCGACGTGGCCGCCGGCGAGGGCCTGGATCTCACCGAGATCGCGGTCGGCGAGGTGGAAACGGTCCTCGACAAGGCCCCCGTCGAGAAGATCGGCGGCACCGAGAAGTTGGTGACCGGTTCGGTCGTCAAGAAGCCGGTCCTCAACGAGGTGCGGGTCAACGGGCCGGTGACCGAGTCGCCGAGCCTCGGCGGCGGTGACACCGACTCGCCCAAGGCCGGTGGAGGCGACGGCAAGGACGCCGGCGGCGCCACCAAGGTCACCGCCGGTGTCGCAGCCGGCGGTGGCACGGGCGGCGGGTTGGACACGTCAGGGGACGACGACTGACCCGCTGAGGTTCTCGAAGAACCCCCACCAGAGCCCTCCCTTCCGCGGATCCCCCGCCGCGGAGGGGAGGGCTTCACCATGTCCGGCCCGGGCCGAGAAATAAAACTGGACCGTGGTCCGGTTATGCGGGACAGCGGGTCGACGAGGATCCGCTTTTTTCGCAGATTCACGTCAACCCGAGTGTGAAGGAGACGTCATATGACCACGGCAGCCGAAACCCGACTCAGCGCAGGTACCTGGAACATCGACCCGGTCCACTCGACCGTCGGATTCAGCGTGCGCCACCTCATGGTCAGCAAGGTGCGCGGCACCTTCGACCGGTTCAACGGCGCGATCGAGGTCGCCGAAGACGGCACCGCATCGGTACGGGCCGAGATCGACATCGACTCGATCAACACCCGTAACGAGCAGCGCGACGCACACCTGAAGTCCGCCGAGTTCTTCGACGTCGCCAACCATCCGACCGCGACGTTCGTCTCCACCGGGCTGCGCCGCGACGGCGAGGACTATCTGCTCGACGGTGACCTCACGATCAAGGGCATCACCCGCCCGGTCACCCTCGAGATGCAGTTCAACGGCGTCAACCCCGGTATGGGCCAGGGGGAGGTGGCCGGCTTCGAGGCCTCGGTGGTGCTCAACCGGCGCGACTTCGGCATCGACATCGACACGCCGCTGGAGACCGGCGGCGTGGTGGTCGGCGACAAGGTCACCGTCACCCTCGAGATCGAGGCCGTCAAGCAGCAGGACGCCTGATCGGCTCGGCCGAGTGTCGGGTTCGTGCACGTTTCGCGTCCGGCGGCGCGACACGAACCCGACACTCGGCGTTTGTCAGTTCGCGCGGCGGCCCGAGTGCGCCGCGAAAGAGTGACTCCCGTTACTGGGCCGGTAACCGCGACGGTTAGTATCTGTAACCACGCGCCACCCTTAACTGGGCGGTGCGCGGGTTAGGGCACACTGAGACGCACGTCCCAGGAGCGGCATCGCATACTGGGCAACGGCTTCAGACCCCACCGCTGGCAGCCCCACACTGGACAGGAGATCGAGGAGACTTCGTGACGTACGTCATTGCCGAACCTTGTGTCGACGTCAAGGACAAGGCGTGTATCGAGGAGTGCCCTGTCGACTGCATCTACGAGGGCGCCCGAATGCTCTACATCCACCCCGACGAATGCGTCGACTGTGGGGCGTGTGAGCCGGTCTGCCCGGTGGAGGCCATCTACTACGAAGACGATGTGCCGGATCAGTGGGCCGGCTACACCCAGATCAACGCCGACTTCTTCGAGGAGTTGGGCTCGCCCGGTGGCGCCTCCAAGGTCGGCCTGACCGAGAACGATCCGCAGGCGGTCAAGGATCTGCCGCCGCAGGGTGAGGACTGAGGACGTCGCGCCCCACACTGCGTAACCGGGTCTCGGCGAGGCTGCCGGAGTTCCCGTGGGACACCCTGGCCGACGCCACCGCGGCCGCCCGTGCGCACCCCGACGGCATCGTCGACCTCTCGGTCGGCACCCCGGTCGATCCGGTGGCGCCGGTCATCAGGGCAGCGCTGGCCGAAGCCAGTGCCGCACCGGGCTATCCCACCACCGCCGGCACCCCCGCCCTGCGGGCCTCGGCCGCCGCGGCGCTGGAACGGCGGTACGGCATCACCGGCCTGACCCCGGATGCGGTGCTGCCGGCGATCGGCACCAAGGAGCTCATCGCCTGGCTGCCGACACTGCTCGGTCTGGGCGGTGACGACACGGTCGTCGTCCCGGAGCTGGCCTACCCGACCTACGACGTGGGCGCCCGGCTGGCCGGCGCGCGGGTGTTCCGGGCCGACTCCCTGACCCAGCTGGGACCGCAGACCCCGGCGTTGATCTACCTGAACTCGCCCAGTAACCCCACCGGCCGGGTGCTCGGCGTGGACCACCTGCGCAAGGTGGTCGGCTGGGCCCGCGACCGCGGGGTGATCGTCGCCTCCGACGAGTGCTACCTCGGCCTCGGCTGGGATGAGACGCCGGTGTCGGTGCTGCACCCCACGGTGTGCGGCGGCGACCACACCAATCTGCTGGCCATCCATTCGCTGTCCAAGACATCGTCGCTGGCCGGCTACCGGGCCGGATTCGTCGCCGGGGATCCGGCCCTGGTGGCCGAGCTGCTGGCGGTGCGCAAGCATGCCGGCATGATGGTGCCCACCCCGGTGCAGGCCGCGATGGTGGCCGCACTCGACGACGACGCGCACGAACGGCAGCAGCGCGAGCGCTATCAGCGCAGGCGCCGGGAGTTGCTGCCGGCGCTGCAGCAGGCCGGCTTCACCGTCGACCACTCCGAGGCCGGGCTTTATCTGTGGGCCACCCGCGGCGAACCGTGCCGGGCGACCGTCGACTGGCTCGCCCGGCGTGGAATCCTGGTGGCGCCCGGGGAGTTCTACGGCCCCCGCGGCGCCGAGCATGTGCGGATCGCGCTGACCGCACCCGACGAGCGCATCACCGCCGCCGCCGCCCGGCTGGCTCAGGCCGGATAGGCGGCCACGGGCATGACCACACTGCCGCGGCACACGCCGCCCTCGATGTCGGTGTGCCACATACCGCGCAGCGATCCGTCCGGTTGCGGCTCATAGAACGCCCACGACCGGGCCGGGGCCCACTCCTTGGGCAGACCGTCGCCGCGGTAGCAGTCCCACTGCCAGTCATAGACGAACAGCCACTTGCCGCCGTCCCAGGTGTAGCGCTGCGGCCGCGGAATCGTCGGGTTCTGCGGTGCGGGCCCCTGCACCGCGGTGGCGACACAGGTCCCGCCCGCACAGTTCGTCACGAACACGTAGCCGGCGCTGAAATCGGGTTCGGCCTGCCGGGCCGCGATGCTGGTGCCCTGCTTCTGGCTGGCGTAGCTGATCATCACGTAGCGGCCGGTCCAGTTGTGGACGGCTGCCGCGGCTGAAGGGGTCACCGCTGCAGGGGGGAGGATCACACCAGCCGCAACGCACCCTGCGACGAACAACGCAGCACACATTCGGCGGACGGTCATCTCGTTTCCTACTGCTGATAAAGGACCCTTCAGGTGGGCCGATACACGGACCGGCCCAGGTTATCGGCCGAACACGGCAAATGAGATGACCGAGGTGTATCGGTCCGATAACACCGTGCGACGAGCGCCGGGTCTACTCGGCGCGCTCCCCGGTGCGCACCCCGGAGAGCGCCTCATCGAGCGTGGGGTAGAGCGCGATGACCTCGTCGAGCCGGGTCAGTTGGATCGGGCGGCTGGTCGCCGGTCCGTCGGCCACCACCGCGAACCGTGCCGACGGGCTCAGCCGCTCATGGGTGGCGACCAGGATCTGCAATCCCACCGACGCCAGGAAGTCCACCGCGGACAGATCCACCACGAGTGCCGAGGGTCTGGTCGCGATCAGATCGTCGATCGCCTGCTGCAGCGCATCCCCGGTGGCCAGATCCACGACGCCCTGCACCCGCAGGACCGCTGAATCGTCGCGATGCTCCACCGATGTGGTGAGTGCTCCGGTAGCTGACAACGGCCGTCCTTTTTCCTGGGAGTGACCCGCACTGCTGATACCGCGAGCCTAGCCTGCGGCATGGCCACGGAGATGTCGAACTCCGCGGTTCCGGCGTGCTCGTGATGATCAGGTTAGTCTCGGGGCGGCGATTCGCGCACCATCCCCGTCGGCGCCCCATGCCGCACCGCAGGCCGAACCGAAAGCGCAGGCCGGGCCCGTAGCGAAGAGAGGGTGATATTGCTCCCACGGCAGTTCCGCGAAGGTCGGGGGCCGGATCGGTGACCCGCGACGACCGGGACGAAACCGTCATCGAGATCGAGAACTCCGACGACATCCTGGCGGCCCGGGATGCCGGCCGGCTGCGGGCGCGGGAACTGGGATTTTCGCTGGCCGACGTTACGATGATCACCACGGCGATCGCCGAGGTTGCTCACAACATCACCAGCTACGCCGGTCGAGGCTCCATCCGGATCGGAGTCGGCGACCGGGAGGGACGAAAAGCTCTCGTCGTGTGTGCGGAGGATCGCGGTCCGGGTATAGGGGACGTTGAACGAGCGCTTGAAGACGGATATTCGACGGGGAGCGGTCTGGGGCTGGGGCTTCCCGGTGCCGGCCGCCTGATGGATCGGCTGGTCGTGGACTCCGACCCGGACCGCGGCACGGTGGTGGAGATGTGGAAATGGATACCTCCCGGATGACGGGTGTGCCTGAATGAGCCCGGACTTCGGGGCCCGCTACGCGGCGGCGTTGGCGGCCTATCTGGAGGACAGCAGCGAACGCCGCCTCGCCGTGGCACACAACCTGGGACGCCAGGCCCTGCTCGGACGGATCAGCGTGCTGCAGATCGTCGAGGACCACGTCCGCCTGGTCGATGAGCTCTCCCGGCGGCAACCGGTCGACACCGACACCGCCCTGCAGTTCCTCCTGCAGGCCCTGGCCGCGGTCGACGTCGCGGTGCGCGGATACCTCGAGGGCACCCGGCGCTACGAGCAGCAACGGGCCCGCGCCGAGGGTCTGGCGGGGCGCGACACCTTCCGCAGCGCGCTGGTCAACGCGATGCAGGAGGCGTTCTTCGTGATGGACCGCACCGGTTCGGTCATCGACATCAACGAGGCGTTCGCCGAGATCACCGGATACGACGGCCACGATCTGCCGTATCGGTGGCCGCACCCCTGGGTGGTCGACGAGCCCCGCGCCGACGAGGACCTGCTCGAACTGCTCCAACACGGCCGGGTGCAACTCGAACGCCAGATCCGCCACCGCAGTGGCCATCTGGCCTGGGTGGCGATCAGCGTGAACGTGGTGAACCCGAACGGGACCGCGTTCGTCGGAACGATGCGCGACATCACCGCCGCGCACAAGGCCGCCGCCCGGGAGAGCGCGCTGACCCGGCTGGCCACCGCCGCCGGCGTCGCCACCAGCGTGTCCGAGGTCCTCTCGATCATGCTGGACGAGTGCCGGCCGGCGATCGACTCCCGACGCGTCATCGCCGTCACGTGGGCCCGGGAGGACGCCGAACCCACCATCCAGGTCGTCGGCGACCCGCCGGCCTCCACCTGGGCCGACCTCGACGAGTCGCTGCGGACCACCCTGCTGGCCGCGCGGGACTGGCCGCCGCTGACCGTGCAACCCGTCTCCGATGCGGGCCAGAACACGTCCCGCGGCATCGTCGCGGTGCTGTCGGGCACCCCGGCCACCGTGCTGTGGCTCGAACACCGGGTGCCCCGCCCGGTCGGGATCGACGGCCGCCGGCTCATCAATGCCCTGGTCGGCCATGTCAGCCTGGCCGTGCAGCACGTCCGGCACTTCGAGATCGCCCGGGAGTCGTCGTTGACGCTGCAACGCGCGATGCTGCCGGACATCGTGCCTCCTCCCGGGTTCGCGGTGCGCTACGAACCGGCCGTGCGGCCGCTGGAGATCGGCGGCGACTGGTACGACGTGCTGCCGCTCGACGACCACCAGATCGGCATCATCGTCGGCGACTGTGTGGGGCGCGGGCTGCCCGCCGCCGCGGTGATGGGGCAGCTGCGCAGTTCCGCGCGGGCGCTGCTGCTCAGCGGCGCCGAACCGGCGCGGCTGCTGGAGAACCTCGACGCGGTGGCGGCGCTCATCCCCGACGCGTACTGCGCGACGGTGTTGCTGGCGGTGCTCGACACCGAATCCGGGACGCTGCGCTACAGCAACGCCGGTCATGTTCCGGCGCTGCTGGCCGGACCCGGCCCGCACGCGACGGTTCTGACCGACGGGGCCTCGGTGCCGCTGGGGGTGCAGCAGAACCGGCCCCGCCCACAGGTCAGCCGGCAGCTGACGCCCGGATCCACGCTGATGCTCTACACCGACGGGCTGGTGGAGCGGCGCGACAGCCCGATCGACACCGGGATGGACCGGGCCTGTCAGGTGCTCACCGCGATGCTCGACGCCGAGCCGGAGGCGGTCGCCGACGCCATGCTCGACACGCTGGCGCCCGCTGACGGGTACGACGACGACGTGGCGATCGTGGTGTACCGGCACACCTTCGCGCCGTTGCGAATCGAGTTGCCCGCCACCCCCGATCGGCTCAGCGAGGTGCGGGCCCGGCTGACCGGTTGGCTCACCGCGGCCGGGGCGCCGGAACTACTGATCAGCGACATCGTGCTGGCCGTCAACGAAGCGTGCACGAACTCCGTCGAACACGCCTACCGCGATCGCGAGCCGGGTCCGATGCAGGTGTACGCCGACCTGCGGGACGGTCAGATCATGCTGCAGGTCAGGGATTTCGGCACCTGGAAGACACCGGAACCCAATCCGCGCATCCGGGGCCGGGGGCTGCCGATGATGCGGGCGATCAGCGCCGACGTGCAGGTGGACAACACCCGCAGCGGAACCGTGGTGGAGTTGACGTTCACGCTGTCCGGGCAACCGGCGCTCACCTGAGTTGCCGGTACCGGCGGAGGAGCTCGGCGGTCTGTTCCCGCGGCAACGCCGTCACCACCAGGCCCTCGGGGCCTTCCATCGTCTCGGCCGCGAACAGCGCGTTGACGATCGCCTCCTCGGTCGCCTCGATGGCGGCGTAGAACAGCCGGTCGATCAGCCGGTTGGCGAGCATCCGGACCTCGACGACGTCCGGGCCGGCGGTGGCGGCGAAGTCGCCGGCGAATGTGTTGCCGGTGGTGAAGCAGAAGGCCATGTCGCCGCTGCCGTTCTCACCGGCCCCGCCGGTACGGGCGATGCCGAGCGCGCTGCGTTGGGCGAGCCGGGCGCACTGCGTCGGAATCAACGGCGCGTCGGTGGCCACCAGCACGATGATCGATCCGGTGCCCTCCGGCGGACGGCCCGGCATCGCCGCCGGGGACGGCGGTTCGGGCAACAGCCGGCCGACGGGAACCCCGTCGATCGTCAACCGTTCCCGCGCACCGTGGTTCGCCTGCACCAGCACGCCGACGGTGTAGTCGCCGACCACCCGCGACGACGTCCCGATGCCGCCCTTGTAGCCGTGGGCGATCATGCCGGTGCCGCCGCCGACCGCGCCCTCGGGCACCGGACCGTCGGCCGCGGCGTCGATGGCCGCGGCCACATGCTCGGGCTTGACGTGGAAACCGTTGATGTCGTTGAGGATTCCGTCGCAGGTCTCCCCGACCACGGGCAGCGCGAAGAAGAACTCGTCGGCGCCGCGCGCGTTCTTCTCGTGGGCGATCAGCGCGTCGCGGACCACGCCGACGCTGTGGGTGTTGGTGAGCCCGATGTAGCTGGTGAGTTGCCCGGATTCCTCGACCCAGTGCTGCCCGGTCAGTTCGCCGTTGCCGTTGAGTCGGTGCGCCGCGGCGAACAGCGGATGGTTCCACGGCTCGTCGCGGGGGATGACCACGGTGACGCCGGTGCGCACCGGGCCCTGCCCGGTGACACGCGGCCCGGACCCTTCGATCAGCGTGGTGTGGCCGACCCGCACCCCGGCGACGTCGGTGATCGCATTGTTCGGTCCGGTGGGCAGGACGCCGATGGTGGCGCCGTAGTCGCGGGCTCGTGCCACGCCGCTCCTCCTCCGCGATGAATTATCGTGGTGGTCAATATAGCGGTGCGGTGCGCTCGTGCAGCAGGAACAGCGTCCACGCGGCGATCGACTGGGCATCGGTGATCTGCCCGGACCGGATCATCGCCTCCACCTCGGACCGCTCGAACCAGGCGCTGTGCATGTCCTGCTCCTCGGGTTCGCGATCGTGCTCACCCTCGGTGAGATCGGTGGCCAGGAACACCCAGCCGCGTTGACTACTCATCCCCGGCGCGACGTCGAGCTGACCGAGCCGTCGCAGCCGACCGGCCCGCAACCCGGTCTCCTCGCGCAACTCCCGGGCGGCCAGCGCCTCCGGTTCCAGATCCGCCAGATCCGGTGCGGTGCCCTGCGGAAACTCCCAGCGGCGCAGACCGATCGGATAGCGGTACTGCTCGACCAGCCGGAACCGGTCCCGGTCGCGGGCGATCACCAGCGCGTAGTCGGGTTTGTCCACCACCGCGTAGACGCCGGACCGCCCGTCGCGCAGGCGGATGTCGTCTTCGCGCAGCGTCATCCACCTGTTGGCGTACACCTGCCGCGAGCCCACCTGTCGGATGTCGGTCACCCGGCCAGTATCCCCGCCGAGTAGCCTCTCGGGCGTGTTGCTGGCTTCCCTGAACCCCGCCGCGGTGGCCCGCGGCGCCGACATCGCCGACGCGGTCCGGATCGACGACACGGTGTTCAGCCGCAGCGACCTCGTCGGCGCCGCCACCTCGGTGGCCGAACGCATCGCCGGCGCCCCACGGGTGGCGGTACTGGCCACCCCGACGGCGACCACGGTGCTGGCGGTCACCGGATGCCTGATCGCCGGTGTCCCGGTGGTGCCGGTGCCCGCCGACGTCGGCGTCGCCGAACGCCGTCACATCCTCACCGACTCCGGTGCGGTGGCCTGGCTGGGGGAGAGCCCCGCCGACACCGAGGGCCTGCCGGTGGTGCCGGTGCGGCTGCACGCCCGGTCCTGGCACCGCTATCCGGAGCCCGCGCCGGAGTCCACCGCGCTGATCATGTACACCTCCGGAACCACCGGCCCGCCCAAGGGGGTGCCGATCAGCCGGGCCGCGATCGCCGCCGACATCGACGCGCTCGCCGAGGCCTGGCAGTGGAGTCCGGACGACACCCTGGTGCACGGGCTGCCGCTGTTCCACGTGCACGGGCTGGTGCTGGGTCTGCTGGGGTCGCTGCGGATCGGCAACCGGTTCGTCCACACCGGCCGGCCCACCCCGGAGGCCTATGCGGCGGCCGGCGGCTCGCTGTACTTCGGGGTGCCCACGGTGTGGTCGCGTGTGGTCAACGACCCGTCGGCGGCGCGGGCGCTGTCGGCCGCGCGGCTGCTGGTGTCGGGCAGCGCGCCGTTGCCGGTGCCGGTGTTCGACCGGTTGGCAGAGCTGACCGGGCACCGGGCGGTGGAACGGTACGGCAGCACCGAATCGCTGATCACACTGAGCACCCGCGTCGACGGGGAACGCCGGGCCGGCTGGGTGGGTCTGCCGCTGGCCGGGGTGCAGACCCGGCTGCTCGACGAGGACGGGGCCGAGACGCCGCACGACGGCGAGACCATCGGCCGGCTGCAGGTGTGCGGTCCGATGGTGTTCGACGGCTATCTCAACCGGCCGGACGCCACCGCCGAGGCGTTCGACGACGGCTGGTACCGCACCGGCGACGTCGCGGTCATCGACGACACCGGCATGCATCGCATCGTCGGGCGGGAATCGGTGGACCTGATCAAGACCGGCGGCTACCGGGTGGGCGCCGGGGAGGTGGAGGCGGCGCTGCTCGGGCATCCCGGCGTGGCCGAGGCCGCGGTGGTCGGCCTGCCCGACGACGACCTGGGGCAGCGCATCGTCGCGTTCATCGTCGGTGACGCCGAGCCGGATGAGCTGATCGAGTATGTGGCCCAGCAACTCTCGGTGCACAAACGGCCGCGCGAGGTGCGGGTGGTGGACAGCCTGCCCCGTAACGCGATGGGAAAGGTGCTCAAGAAACAGCTGCGCTGACTCACACTGCCGCGAGCGCCCGTAGTAAGAGAGCTATGCGGCGTGTTGGTGATGAAAGTGGCGACGCCCTCCTGATGTCGTTGACGGGTTCGAGTCCCAATGACATGGAGGAGGGCGTCGTGTCCAAGGGTAG
>Ga0310822_100178_pt1 | contig 53390 bp, 80 predicted proteins | sample P4_ome_2_FD_201313 | JGI IMG/M metagenome (GOLD analysis project Ga0310822, IMG submission 201313) | Sorghum-adapted microbial communities from Joint BioEnergy Institute, Emeryville, California, United States - P4_Day56_Rep2 | ecosystem: Engineered > Bioreactor > SSF (Solid state fermentation) >... | reverse complement strand
GTTCTTGAATCATTTTCACGGTTTGGATTTTAAACTCTTTGTCGTATTTCTGACTCATCTTCGGACACCTCGTTTTTGCTAGGTTTATTGTCGCATTCTCGATTCTCGGTGTCCACTATTCAGTCTAGCATCATTTCGCGCCAGGCCAAGTCACCTGACCGGTGACTTGGTACATTCAAAAAGTGACATTTTCACAGACGAGTTAAGGTGACATTTTCACAGACGATTGACATGCTTTTCCGGGATTATTCGTTCCTAGACCTGTACATGTAAACCGAATCTTTAAACATGCGATTAATCGATGATGGCGCTCCTGAAATATGAATTGTAATTTTTTATAATAGAATGTGTAAATCCACAAACCATTAAAGTACACACCTAAGGAGGGACCGAACATGTCAGCTTTAACACGTGCACTTGTCCTTGCCGCCCAACATCACGCAGGTCAGAAGGATAAAGGCGGGAACCCTTATATCCTCCACCCTTTACGGATTATGCTCCGAGCTTCAACTGAAGAAGAGCGAATTACCGCACTCCTGCACGACATTGTAGAGGATACCCCCTTAACCTTGGACGACATCAAACGCGAAGGGTTCGACGATAAGATTGTTGAAGCAATCGATTGTCTAACCAGGCGACAGGGCGAAACTTACGATTGCTTTATAAATCGGATAAAGGGAAATGACCTGGCACGACGGGTTAAGATCCTCGATCTTGAAGACAATTGTGATTTGTCTCGAATCCCCAATCCGACCGATGTTGACAAGCGCCGGCTGGAGAAGTACCAAAAGGCTATTAGTGAGTTGAAGAACCATAACCTGATTAACTAAGAATTGATCTTCCGCAGGTGAATAATCACAGTGCTGCGAAAAATCATCCTATTGATTTTGTCCAGGATAACCGTTTGGCGAAATGATCCATCGCTTGGTCGAATGAAGTCACTCTGTTTATGAGAAGGTCTGTGGCGACTGTTTCAAGATATGAGGTAGACCAGGCGCGATTATGGACTATCATGTAATGAATTATGGCCCGGATCACGGCATTAGGAATTTTGTAATTTACCTCGAACTTTTCAAAAAGATGCACATAGACTACATGCCTAGGATCATCCAGAAGGGTCTCAAGGATCTCGGGAATGGGAGACTTGAGAATGATCTTCTGGTATTCCAGATCTCGATAACGATCTGGAACCTCAAGTGCATGTCGAACAGAGATGTCTTGATCAAGGGGTGGTACACGATGTAGACGGAATGTCGCACCTACATCATTTTGGCTGATCTTAGCTATTTCGGATGCAATCAATTGAAAACGTTCAAGATCTGCGGTTCCATCCTCATACCAGATCCCCACTTCATCCAATGCATCACAAACTTGCTTCACCGAAAGACCATAAAGTTTGGAGATTTTTTCGATTTTGCTTATAAGCCCAACGTTCCTCCTACCCAGCGATTCCACATACTCTCGGTACGCGGAATGCCGCGGAAATCGTTTAATTACGCACTCCCAAAATTCCTCTTGATTCATAACAGTCTCACCGTATGTAACTGAATATCATCAGTCAACAGAGATACTTCTCTCCTCATCCTATAATTCCCTTTATTCATTTTAATGTCTGGTTCCAGGCCTACAGAGATATGATCCTTATAGCCTATATATGGCACACTAACGACAGGAAAAAAGTAACATCATGTCGAACATATCTACTATTCACTTACTGCAGAGACAAATAGACAGGATAGGTGCGACAATCATCAGCCTTTCTTGGAGGGAATACTAGGCATGATCTTTTTGCACCCGGCAAACAACAATCCATCTACAGTAATTTACTTGGACAAATATACGCCTTATCGCATTTACGGAATGCGGAATCCCCATTTTACGACGTTTTCCGGATTGATCCTGGATTTGAAGGAAGGTAAACCGAACGGTATTGATCACTTTTACAATGTCGTTAATCGCATGCTAAATGTCGGCATTGCCATAGCTGTTGTGCCTTCCCACAACCCTGCAAATATTGACACCGGCATTCGCAAATTGGCTATTCGTTTGGCTCAAAACGGCCGATATGACGCAACTTCCTGCTTAGTCAGAACCAAAATGATTGAAAAACTGGCACATGGCGGTTCGCGGGACAAAGAAGTTCACCTTAACTCGATCGAAGTACGAAATTCCCATATAATACATAACAAAGAGGTCCTGCTCATGGATGATGTAACGACCTCTAACAACTCCCTGCTTGCATGTAGAGAGTTGCTTTTGAAAGCCGGCGCATCAGTAGTACAATGTTTTGCGCTAGCCCAGACGGAGGGATATTAATGCTGCAAACCTTGCATATTCTTACCTTACTCAATCTTCGAGGTTTCGGCCGAACGATGGTCCACGACATCAATCGAATGATCCGTTTTACGCCGGCGACACTTCGGGAGATCGTAGATGTCTTACGAGAGGCAAAAGCTGTGGTGCCCCGGATCAAAATGCCGGACGATTTCGAACTTGAAACGGCATACAACAAAGCCCGTACAACAATTGAAAAATGTGACCGTCTGGGCATTAAAGTGCTTGGATTTAATGATCCGGATTTTCCAGTAAGACTGAAAGTCATTCCGAACGCCCCGGTACTGCTTTTTGCAAGAGGAAATACGGATGCACTGAATAGTGAGCTTTCAGTCGCGATTATCGGTACCCGTGAACCCTCAGACTATGGAGCGATCTGCGGACACCGGTTCGGCAAAATCTTTGCGGAAAAAGGGCTTGTGGTGGTCAGTGGGCTGGCCAAAGGGATCGATGCAACCGGACACCGTGGCTGCATTGACGGAAAAGGCATTACGGTGGCGGTGCTCGCACAAGGATTGGATACGCCAGTATATCCGAAAGAGAACCGGGAACTTGCTGAGGAAATTGTGTCCACGGGCGGTTGCCTGATCAGCGAATATGATTTGGGCGTAAGAGGGAAACCAAACTTTTTTATTGAACGTGACCGTCTCCAGAGCGGGCTGAGCGCCGGAGTAGCGGTGATTGAAACCGACATCAAAGGCGGAACCATGCATACGGTGGGCTATTGTCTTGAACAAGGAAAACCATTGGGATGTCTGAAACATCCGGAAAAATACTTAAACAACAACGACAAATCGAGAGGCAATCAAAAGTTGCTCCAAGAAGGCAAAGCACTTCCGCTCTTTACACCCGAAGATCTCGAAACTTTCATTTCGATGATGAAGCGGACTTCAGAAATTCAATTCGGCCCAGATATAAATAACAGAAAAAAAAGCACCCATTACGGATTAATGGATGATGGCGACCAGTTGACGTTATTCTGACCAAGGAAGTGGAAGCATGGCAATTATCTTTGATCTGGACCAGACCCTTGTGAATTCGGAAGCAGCAGAACCATATCGCAGAAGTAGGAATTGGGCGCAGGTGTACAGCATGATCCCTACGCTTGCCCCCTACCCTGGTATAAATGAGTTGCTGATGACGCTCAAGGCAAATAACATCCCCTACTCCATTGTAACATCGAGCCCTCATTCATACTGCAGTCGAATCGTTAAATTTTGGGGGTGGCAGCCCGATACAATGATTTGCTACCATGACACGCCGAGACGAAAACCTCACCCAGATCCCATCCTTTTGGCAATATCCAGGCTCTCCATTCCAAAAGACTCGATTATTGCCATCGGAGACGATCCAAACGATATTATTGCGGCAAAACGAGCAGGGGTATTGGCAGGGGCTGCCCTCTGGGGAACAAGGAACAAAGAGACACTGATCGAAGCGGGACCGGATTTTTTATTTGAAGATGTACCCGCACTAACCCGGCACATTCAAAATGGTTTCTTACAGCAATAATCTTATAGATCACCAGCATTATGTTTACATAATATTTTTTTATGTTAATTTACTGCTGTTTTAGTATCTCGCAATACAACACATAATCCGTGTGATACAATTACGTTATGCCGTTTTTTTACTGGAGGTCCTTTATGCAAGAAAAGAGCATGCTCCTGGCTACTATTGCCTTATGTTTTGCTGCCGTCCCTGTGATTCTCTCAACGTAAAATACAAAACGAGTGACTTAAACTGAAATAAGACTCTAACCTTTTGCCTGCCAGTTCGCCTAAAGAAAACGATCTTCAACTAATTTACATAATTTATCTTATGGATCATAATGCATGGATTACCCAATAACATGGGATTTCACGGAAAAAAAAGAGGAGACGACAAATCGATCGTCCCCTCTTTTTCATCAATTGACTTCAATCAGCAAGCCACCATCAAAGAAATAAAGATACTTCGATGCGACCACTCGATTTAATGTGTCTTCAATCGCACGGCTGTATAGATTCAGTTGGAGACGATACCGGTCAATTAGCTCCTCGGCGGTCTTGCCCTTTGTCGAATCCGTCTTGTAATCCAACAAAACAAACCCTTCTTTTTCCTCGAACAGACAGTCGATCACGCCTTGGATAAGGATCGTTTCCTCGCCAATAGAACCATATACATCCGGATAGATATCCGAAGCCTTTAAACCGTAGCAGAACGGTACCTCCCGCATAACATGCTTTGCCGCCAAAATCCTCTTCCCGAGACCTTGCCGAAAGAATTGGGCGATCTGACGAACATCGACGGTATCCGCTTGTTTGACCGTTAAGAGCCGTTTCTCGATCATTTCCTGAATTGCTTCTTTAATGACTTTAACGGTCATGCGGCCGCGGTCGAACGGTAGATTTTGCATAATGGTATGATATACCGTTCCCCTTTCAGCCGGCGGAAGTTTCCCATCTGCCTCCAGGAAACGCGGCCTGCGAGATAAAGTCGATGATTGTTGGAAAGACAACCCAGGAATGTGGGGTTCCCACCCATCGTCAGCCAATGGGATTCGCCCCATGGGACTTACTTCACTGAATCGCTTCAGTTCCGTCACCGAGGTTTTGGATAATAATTTGGTCCCAACAGCCTGAGGATACTCCCAATTGAGCCGGCGGTTAATTTCATCCCCATAAGAGGATGCGACATGTACGGGCTGCAGGTTAAGGATTTGACCCATGATGGCGTCCCGATCCACATCTCCAAACGCCGTGCCCTCTTCACTCAGCGGTTCGATCACAGAACTCAGCCCGATAACTTGGACCTTCCATTGAGAAGGATCGTCCATCCCTTCAACATAACCAAATCCGGTCATGTTGCGAAGGATTTCTGCGTTGGGATGCCGGATGAGGGCAGATCCGATCCAATCCAGATAGCTGTTTGCTTTGGAGAGCTCAAAATCCGGAAGATGTAGATCCGGATGCTCGACATGCTTAGACCAGTTCTGAATTTGCTGTTCCAAATTACGGACAGCGGCAATCAAGTACACTTTCTCACGCGGACGGGTCATCGCCACGTACAGAATACGCATTTCCTCAGCGAGCATCTCCATTCTCAGTCGTCTCTTGATTGCAAGAGAAGACAAAGAAGGATAGATGACTCTCAGATCGGTGTCCATGTATTTAGGCCCATACCCCAACTCACGATGAATCAAGAAGTGGCCGTTTAAGTCTTGCTGGTTGAACGGTTTGGCCAATCCCGCAATAAACACTACGGGGAACTCCAAGCCTTTGCTTTTATGAATGGACATCACCCGGACGACATCCTCTTGCTCACCGATCGCGTTCGCTGTGCCAAGGTCGCTGCCCGATTCTCTCATCCGCTCGATGAAACGCAGGAACCGGAACAGGCCACGGAAAGATGTGGCTTCGTATTGACGCGCCCGGTCGTACAGAGCCTTCAGATTTGCTTGACGTTGCACACCACCGGGGAGACCTCCCACGAAATCATAATAGCCGGTCTCCCGGTAGATCCTCCAAATGAGATCGGAAAGCGCCCCTTCCCTGGCCGCTGTACGCCACTCCTCTAGCCGTGTCAGGAAACTCTTTAGTATCCTTGCCAATTCGTTGGAGTCGGGAGGCGGCATAGTGGCTTCAGAGGCTGCAGCGGCCTCAAGCTGAGCTTCGATCTGGAAGACTTCCGAAGGCAGCAATTCGCCCACGTATTTGAGCACCGCCTCATAAAAATCACCTCGGCGGTAAACGCCTCGAATCTGTGCCAAGTCTTCGGCGTTTATCCCCACGATGGGCGAGCGCAAGACCGCAGCAAGCGGAATGTCCTGGTACGGGTTATCAATCACCTGCAGCAACGAAAGCATTGTCTCGACTTCCGTTGCGGTGAAATATCCCGTGTTCTGCTCGGCATAGGCCGGTATCCCCTGCTGCTTCAGCTCCTCGATAAAGACGGAAGCGGATGCTTGCGGGGATCGCATCAATACCACCATATCCCGGTAGGTGACCGGCCGCATATCACCAAGCTTCTTGTCGTAGACCAGAAAACGATCTCCACCGCACTGTCCCATCAGCTTCTTGATCTGCTGGGCAACGGCTTTCGCCTCCAGCCGAGCGGGTTCCAGCTCGTCCATTTCATCGGCCAGAAAGTCTCGGGCTTCTTCTCCGTTCTCCGAATCGTCGAAAATGGATGGACCATCACTTACTCCCCCCTGACTCCGATCAATGAGAATCAGCTCAGGGGTGTAATCTTGGCCCTCCGATAATTCTTCGGGATAGCCGGCCCCATACACCAGTTCGGCGTCGGAGTTATAGAGAATTTCCCCTACCCTCTCACTCATGATCTGCCGGAAGACAAAGTTCGCCGCATGGACGATTTCCCGCCGACTCCGGAAATTCCGTGACAGGTCGATGCGCAAGCAGTTACCACTTCCGTCTTTTGGATACCGGGTGTACTTTTCCAAAAAAAGACTCGGATCTGCAAGTCGGAAGCGATATATGGATTGCTTCACATCCCCTACCATGAACCGGTTGCCCGGATCCTGCCGGCTGATAAGAGACAAAATCGCCTCTTGGACGCGATTGATGTCCTGATATTCGTCGACCAGCACCTCTTTGAACTGCTTCTGGTACGACAGCGCAGCTGGGGACGGTAGAAGGCGTCCCGACTCATCCGTCACAGCAAGCACCTTCAACGCCAGATGCTCAAGGTCCGAAAAGTCCACGAGATTTTTCTCCCGCTTCGCTTCCTGGTACCTTGCCGCAAACGTGGTGACCAATTCGGCCAACTCCCGCAAGACAGGCGCCATTTGAGAAAGTTCATAGCGGAACTGATCCGGTGTGCGCTCGAAAAGCTCTTCTTTCAGTTTCTCGAAAGCCTTTTTGGCTGCATCCCGGTAGTCCTTCGCCCGCGCAATCAGCGTTTCGTCGTACGCATCCTTTTTACAGGGCTTCAGCCGATCAAAGATGTTGATTTGAATCTGATCGTACAACGCCTCCCACGACTCTGCGGCCGCTTCGATAGCCTGAATCCGTTCAAATTCCGTTTGTAGGTTGTCCAGATACGGAAGCGGGCCACCTGGCGACGTAGCGATCTGGATCGCATTCCGGATCAGCGCCTTGATGCTCTGAAGTTCCAGGCGAACATCATCGAGTAGACTCTCAAACCATGCGTTTCCGGCGTTCGATCCTTCGAACATCTCGGCCATTTGCATGAGCCAACCATCCGGATTGGGATGACTGCGGGATGCATCGTAGAGTTTTTGAATGAGGCGAAAGAGCGCCTCATCGTCCCTTTCGCCCCCGAACCATTCCACCAATGACCAGAATGCGTCGCCTTCCGCCATGGACCCGTACCGTAACTCCATGAGGTCATCGAGCACGTCTTGACGAATAAGAGCCGCTTCGGTCTCATTGGCGATCCTGAATCCAGGATCAAGGTCAATCGCCTGATGGTGACGCTGGATCACGTCCTTGCAAAACGCATGCAAGGTTGATATCGTTGCACGATGTATGAATGAGAGCTGACGCCGGATGTGTGCATTATCCGGATTCCGATACGCTTCCTTTTCAAGCGCATCCCGGATCCGATCTTTCATCTCGGCCGCCGCTGCCTTAGTGAATGTCGCGATCAAGAGTTCATCGACATTTACAGGATCTTTTGCATCCGTAATCCTTCGAATGATCCGTTCAACCAAAACGGCCGTCTTTCCGGAGCCGGCAGCGGCGGCAACCAGAATGTCCTGATTCCTTGCTTCGATGGCCTGCCGCTGTTCCGTCGTCCAATTATTCACGGACATGGTGTTCTTCCTTTCGTTTGTTATTGCGACATCGCTGCACCCGCTTCTTTCTCATGAAGAACCTGCCATACCTCGTCTTTCGACATCCCTTTCAGGAGATGATGTTTGTTTCCGTGAAAGAGAGGATCGAACTGGCAAACCGGTTTCATGGGACAGAATGTGCAGGCTGTCTTTTTGTTCGTTCGAATCGGCGCGATCTCCACACTTCCATCGTAGATTCGCCTACCGACCTTAGCGAGCGTTTCATGTACATGTTTTTGAAGGGATTCGAACTGCTCCACAGTGGCGATAGAGGAATTGCTGTAAAAGCCTCCATCCTTTTTGATGCCGACCGGGATGATATCCGAAGTGCCCGAACCGATTTCCGAATCCATCAGCTTCACCACATCAGGATCCGCCAGGACAAGCCCTTCCATCTTGAACGACTTGCGCTTTTCCTTTTCGACAGCCTCGTTCGCTGCCGGGTTGTTGCCATTTACGATCGGATTATGAACGTGGAAGTAAAGTGCACCGGCAGGTGATGCCTTCTGTCCAAGCCAATTCTCCGAATTCTGGACGGCCACATCGAGGTAAGTCAGCGTTTGAAGCGAAAGCCCGTGGTAAACCTCTTCCAGATTCAGAGACTTCGCACTGGACTTGTAATCAACGACGCGAAGAAAGGCCTTCTCTCCCTGCCTTGCCACATCAATCCGATCAATTCTGCCGGCAATCTGCATCCTGCGGCCTTGTGCAAGCTCGATCTCAAGCGGCGGCAGCTGACCACCGTGGCCGAAGCTCACCTCAAACCCGACAGGTACAAATGCCCCACGTCTGGCATGTGCCTGCAGGGCAACCACGGAGGATTGCACCACGCGCGTCAGCTTCCGGGCGATGTGCCGGTATCGGTGGCTGCTCGCGAGGATTCCCCCTGGGAGCCGCGGTATAATCTCATTGACAACCGCCGTTGTTTTTTCCATGAGCGCTTCCGGACTTACGCTTTCAAGCGGGATGCCTTCCTCACGCAACTTTTCAAACAGCGCTCTAAGGGATGCATGATACAACCCGCCCACATCCGGAGCTGCCATCCGGAAAATCTTCCGCTCTTTCAATTGCAGTCCGCTCATCGCAAAATGGCTGAATGGGCAGGCTACAAATTGCTCCATCCGCGTGACGCTCGTGATCAGCTCGTCACCGTAAAGCAATTTGCTTGTCGAAGCGGACAATTGTGATTCTTGATTCGTAAACGAAAGTGCGCCCGACAAAATGGCGAGTCTGTCCTTCCACTGCGGCTGTGACAGATACCAGTTATAGACATCAAACCAGATGTCGGAGACCGGTTCACCTTTCAGCCATTCTTTCAGCTGCACAATCAGATACGAAAGGGTGTGATTAGGAGCGGAGATATACGCGATTTGATCCCGATCATCCATAGTCGAATCGGGTTTGCCGTGGAGATGTCCCTTTAAAGCATAAGGGAACATGATTTTGAGGTGTTTAATGACTTCCGAAGGAAGGAGCGCCCCTCCTTCTTCATCCGCCAGAGGGAAACTGAGCCACAACTTTTTCGAGGGTGAGCAGAGAACGGTATAAATCAGGAACTGCTCGTCAAGGAGTCTCCGGCGAGCACTATCGGCCATCCGAAGCCCCCTTTCCAAAAGCTTCTCCCGTTCCGTCTCCGTTATAATTCCCGACTCGGTGAATGCCTGCGGAAGCACACCGTCATTGACGCCAAGCACGAGTGTTACGGCGACTTGTGCGGAGCGGGTTCGGTCTATGCTTCCAATCAGCACCTGATCGAGTGAAGGCGGCACCAACCCTTGCTGGATACCTTCAAGCCCGGTATCGATGAGCTTTCGGAAAAGCTCAAGCGAAGCTTTTTCCTCACCCAGAATCTCCACCATCTGATCAAACATGTCGATGATGTTCTCGTAGATTTGGGCATGCTCCTTTGACTTCTCGGGCTTGCCGGCAAAAAGAGCTTCTTCACTCCAGCGCTGGATCTGTTCGGCCACACCTACATCTTCAAGCAGACAATAGACCGCCTCTACTTGCTCTCGGACATTATCCGCTGCCTTCAACCTTTTTTGCAGCTTTCGCAGCGGACGAGCAACCGTCCGGCGCAAGTGGTCCATCCGCTTGGCATAGGTCGCGTCCACTTCTACCGGAATCTCGTCATCTAGAGAGCGGTACCTCGTAAAGGTCCAGTTCTTCGTATCCGTCCATCTCGAACCTTGGATGCCGAAGGCAAGGACCAGATTCTCCAGCTCATCCATCTCGTTCCGGGCAATCCTGCGGCTGTTTTTACGCGGCAGCTTGCCGTCGACGAGTGGAAGAAGAAGATCTGTTTTGACGCAACGAAAGACGGCATCAAACCGCCATCCCCCTAGCACCACTTCAAGGGCGGATCGGATGAACTCCACCAGCGGATGATGCAGCACGGTACGCTTTTGATCGAGGAAATACGGGATATCGTAGTCTTCAAAGGTCGTCCGGATGAGATCGCCATAGCTCTCGATATTCCGGACACGGACGGCGATATCCTTAAATCGCATACCGTGATCTCTGACGAGCGAAAGGATCTCCCGCGCGGCGCCTTCGACTTCCGCTCTCCGATTCGCTGCGGCATAAAGGACAATTTCTTCCCCTGGCTGATCGTAGGCGACTTTTCGCCCGATAAGCCGGTCCTCATAATGCCGCTCCAGATGCGCAAGCATCGGTCGGCCAACGAAGCGGGGCTGATCGGTCAGCACCTCGAATGTCGCCGGTGGCAGGCCCAGCTCCTCGATTTTTTTCTGCAGTCGGATCAGCGTTGCGGCCGTTGGATAGAACAGATCCGTTTCATCCGGTATCTCGTACGCCTCATACGGACGGTTTAAACAGAGCGAAATCGTGACATCCTTGCAATGTGCCATGGCCTGAGCCACAACTTCAAGCTCCTGAGGTGTAAACCCGTGGAAGCCGTCAATCCAGATCCGCGCTTTGCCGGCCAGTGAGGAATGCTGCAGCTGGTTTGCCAAGTGTTTGAGATACGCTTCCGCGTCCAGATATTTTGCGGACATCAGCGCCTCAAATTCGCGGAACACGAGCTGAAGATCGTGGAGTTTAGCCCTCAGCTGTGCCTCATCTGCATCCTCATCCGCGATCCGTTCCATTTGGTCCTGCAGCATGTCCGGAGTCAGACAATACCGCCCGAGCTCTGTAATTAACGTGTTGAGGTTATCGATGAACCCCATCTTCTCCGACAAAGCGTGAAATTGCTTCAGTTCCCCTGCCTTGTGCTGGAGAATCCATATCAGGAGCATTTTCTTCCCAACATCATCGATGGGGTTGCCGGCTGTATTCCCGGTTTCTTGCATTACCCGCCAGGCCAAACGCCGAAACGACAAAACCTGGGCTCGAATAAGTCCCTTTAGTCCAGGTGTCGTGACCAGCGCATGCTCGGACTGAAAGGTAGCTTGCTCCGGTACGAGCAGAATGAGCGGATCCCCGGACGGATGTGCAAGGAGCTCCTGCCGGATCTCACTGAGACATTTTTCAGTCTTCCCGCTTCCGGCGCGGCCAAGAATGAATTTAACCGACATCGTTCTTTTACTCCTTTCGGATGTTGTTTGGGCGTGGGCGCCCCAGAATGCCTTACCCTCCCCTTTGTGAGAATTTTGAAATAAAAAAACACTCGATCGCATGATGGCGGAATTCATTCTTCCATCACTCGATCGAGTGCCATTCATCCCCTGAAACAATCAAAAAAAGCCACACGTCTGGCTCCGATTCATACAGCGGCATACCGAAAACACTGTTTCAGTTGCCCATCAACCCCTCGGGGTTACAGAATGCGGAAGCGTCGCATGACTTTCCGTGATCGTTCATGGGTATTATTAGGCTATGTATAAATTATAAATCACCTGATGCGTGCAGGCAATTGTGAAAAGTACATGGTCCCTTTAAAAATGACAATGACCCAGGAGCGTGATATCCTCTAAAAGCAACTCCCCTCTACGAGGAGGTTAAGAATAGATTGAACAAACACATTTATCGCGGAACTGTGATTTGTCATGAATTGTGGTATGACATTTCGTGGAACAAGGGGACCCGAAAACTCGCAGATGTTCATAAAGTAGAAATGTCTCCTGGGTTGGCGGGCACGTATATCTTCAAAGGGAACGCGCGACATAGCGGAAAAGTGTATCTCTATCGCGGAACCTTCGACAAAGCTGTCATATCCAACAACCAGATAACGTTTTATTGGTCTGGGCATCCGGCCAACAAACCTCTTTTGGTGGTGGATTTTGATCCGGGAGAAGTAAATCGGCTGCTTTCGGAAGATCGCTGGTTTCAAGATCAAAGCTGGTTTAAAGTTGTTATTGAAGATATCCAACTTTCCATTTTCTAAGCAAGAAGCGGAAGTATAAACACATGCCCCGCTTCTTATCTCTTTTCGGATTTGGCTGTTGGCCGGGGTAACTCCATCAATCATTGCTGAATTTGGCATTGTCTATCTTTGACAGAAAATGATATAGTCCGTAGACTTAAGGCAAAGGAGGCGTGAAAAGGCCGCTGACCTGCACATTCATGTCATCGATAACGAGAGGAACAACGGCATGCAGAGCAATACCTGAAAGCCGAATACAGGAAATACGATCGTGTTGGAGTGGTGATTATCGATGGCGGATTACCGGGACACTGTAGGAGAGTATCGCCAAAAGATGCGCGACACTTGAAGAACTGGCCGGATTGGAGGAAAAAGGGGATGGATGAGTACCGCGAATACACATTTGAAGGATATATCCAAACGATGACGTTCTTTCAGGAAGGCGAAGCAAAGGGAATCGGTAGAAACGAAGAAGAAGCACGGGAAAACGCGCTGAATAAGATATGCCGCGTGCATAGTCTCGATAGAAATTGTGTACGGCTAGGAAAATGTATTGGTGTACGGTGAGGAGGACATCTTCTGGACGGCACAACAAAGACGGTTGAACCGGGCGAGGAAATCCCCTTGCCCGGTAAGGAGGGAGAAAACGGATGAGCTTGCCGAAATATCGCATCCTCGTGAATGGTCTTTATCTTCGCGGATGGGACGATTCCGAGACAGTCGGTAATTCCGGTCATACGGGATGGCAACCGAGAGCGGTGGAAATGTCGAAGATGTTGATGACGAGACTGAAAAATCAAGCCCGAATCGTCGAGGGTAACATCGAACTGAAAAGCCAGTTAAATCGAATCTATGACCGGGTAGGATATGCCGGGTTCGAATTGGAAAGATTAGTGGTCGAGAGGGTGACGGACGGATGAACGATATTAAACCGAGAGATATTGTGCGACATACAGCACTTACGCATTTGACCTATGGAGAAGTAAAAGAAGTGTATCCTGAAGCAAATTTGGCAAAAGTCAAATGGAAACGTAATCCCGTAGATAAATACCACAGTCTCAATCTGCTAGAGAAAATGGAGGGAGAAAACGGATGAAAATGGACGTAACAACCGCTAATAAGCTGAAGGAAATGTACAACCAATATGTTGGATCGGATGACATCAAATCTCGCGGTGTTGCGACGGGGATTATGTTGGCTGCTGAAGTGCTCGGAATAGACGTTAAGGAGCCGATCATAGACCCGGTGATTAAACCCGGTGACGTTGTACGGCACAAGAAGGATCACAACCTTGTCCTCGGGGTGGTGCGCAGAATCGCGAAAAACGGATTAAGGGCATACGTCACATGGGATCAAACAGATAACCCCAAATTGTTGTGGTCTGTTAGTGCTTATTACCGCCTTGATCTGCTAGAGAAAGTGGAGGGGTGAGACGTGCGAATGCCTCTTGTTGATTATATTCGATACTTTCCGATGGCTCTAAAAGCATGGTTGAGGCGGTGAGGACATGGCGTGGATTGAATTACATCAGAGTCTTTGGACGCACAAGAAGACATTTAAGGAGCGGTGAAGCGTGAACGAACAACAAGCCATTGAGCTGCTCTCCAGCTACCGCCAGAAGCAGGCCCGGCTGCAGGTGCTGTCGACGTACAGTGTCGGCGCCGGAATCACCGTCAGCCGCCTCAACGAGGACGATCACCTGCAGGAGCTGCATCGCAAGCTGCGCGGGCTGCCGAGCTACATGTACCTGAGCAAGCGAGAACAACAGCTGGAGACCGTGGCACATGCCTATCTCGAGCGCTACCCGGCCGGCACCCGGTCGCAGCTGGCGGCGGTGCCGCGTGAGGGCGCGGACGTCACCCACTGGATGCCGCTGCCGGAGCCGCCGGACGCAAAAGACAGATAAAAGAGGGGTGACGGGGAGTGGGTGCGACCGTAAAACTTCACAAAAGCACGTTTCAGCATGTCGAAGCCGAATTGTACCGGTACCATGAAACGAAAAGAGAAATCACCAGGATTAAAAACGACATCCTCTACGGGACAAGCCCGCCCGATGAGAACGTTGGTGGTGGTAGGAGTAACATTCCTGGTGATCCTACGGGGCGGGCCGGTACGCTACTTGCCTCATACCGACTTCTCCAACACATGGTAAGGGTAGTTGATGCGATCGAGACAATTTACAATCAACTTCCCGAAGAGAAAAAGAAACTGATAGAACTAAAATATTGGACCAAGTCTCAAGAATTAAGTTGGGACGGAATCGCCATGCAACTTCATGTTAGCAGGAACACGGCTATTAACTGGCGCGACGAGATTGTACAAGCCATTGCTGAGCATCTTGGGTGGTGGTGATTTGTACTAATTTTGGACGCACAAAAAGAAAAAAATTTTAAAATCTTATAATAAAGGGGGCGAAGCCCCCGAGGGCCAAACCCAAGGGGGCGCACCACATGGACAACGAATATAACGAAGTATATTTCTTCCCGTGTTGGAAGTGCGGTACGCCCGTTTCTTTAATGACCAGATACCCCATCCTCCGGGTGTTTTGCCCCGATTGCAAGGATGAGCATTTGGCAGAGAAAGAAGAAACATTGAAGCAATATATCAGACTCAAGACTTTGGTGATGCATGAAAGGGCCTTGCGGATTCTGGAAAAACAGGAAGCTCACTTATTCAAATACAAAGACGCTTCCGAAGCTGTGTTGGAATTTGCCCTGGATGATCCGGAGAAATTTGCTAGCTCCCACGAAATGATTGCCGCAATGGAATTGATCCGCAATGGCGTAAAGGTTAAGGTTCAGCAGAAAATCGGCAAACACCGCGTTGATTTCGTAATACCTGGGTTTAAAGTCGTGTTGGAAATAGACGGTTATATGCACGATTACCACAAGATCAAGGATAGTAAACGCGACATCGAATTGAGAAACGAGCTTGGTCCGGAGTGGGAAGTTGTCCGCATCCCGACCAAGTATATCGAACAAAACGCGGGTGCGCTTATATCAGCTATCAAGGCTGTCTACAAGTTCAAGCAAGACGCAAGAAAGGCGAACAATGGTGTTTTGCCAGAATGGTATTCAAGCAGGGAGAAAATGCATTACGCTAAGCTCCTTGGCTCAAAGGCTAAGGCTTAGATAAAAGAAGGCGTGCGCGGGAGTAAGCCGGTTGGCTCCCGCACGGGTAAAGTCTCCATGGATGCCTAGGGTGGGAGGCGGAGACTGAAACTGATCCGATTGGTGATTCTCCCGCCGCATCGTCCACGGCACTCTGTCCACGGATGGCGTGCAGGACGATATCCGGAGCGGCGGGAACATGAGGGATCGGGGATAGCCCGGTCGGGGATGCGGTGGCGAAATGGTGTAGACGTACAATGGGCACTAACGGACACGGTAAGGGTGCAGCCCCATGATTACCGCCCGTGTCATGCGGGGTGCAAATCCCTGCCCGCATCCCAATATCGGTGATTCGCTCGTCTGACGCGCAACAATCGGCGCTAATCCTAGGTTCAGACGGGCATCACATATAGCGACATGCGCCGGGTAACAGCAAGGTCAGCGTAAGGCTGGCAGCGTCATTCGGACGTGGGATCCTTGCTCCGGGGGTCGCAATCGCCGCCACTATATCCCGAAACCATGACCTCTTCGGTCGTGAGGAAATCCTTCCTTCCAGCGTGGGAGTAGGATAGGGAATAGGGCGGTGAAATCGGTGATTCTCCCGCCACAGACTCGTTTTTCCGTTCGTGTAGACGATGTGACAATTCGGGCGCATTTGTCGCCAGTGGCGGGGATCACATACAGAACATACCACAGTCCGCATATCGCGGGCTTTTTTATTTGGAAAAGGGGGTGAGCGTGTGCAACGCAATTGGACAGATGATGAATACCAATACCTTCTTGAGTTGATGGAAAGATATCAAGATTGGACATACGCCCAATATGCGGAGGCGCTCGCCCATAGATTCGGGCGTGATTTCACAAGCGAGAGTGTCCGGAAAAAATTGAAACGTGCCGGAGACCGGAAGGGTGCAGCGAGCTTCATCGACCGAAAAAACGCCGAGGAACACGATCCGGAAAGACTCTTGTTCGTGATGATCCGCGCCCAAAAAGAGTTCCAGGAAATCGATGACCGGCAGACGGCCGTGACGATTGACATTCAAGACGATAAGCCGATCGGTATATGCTTCTCGGGTGACTGGCACATCGGGGGATTATACACGGATCACGAGCAGTTGCTTCGAGACAGCGAATTGATCCGAGATACAGACGGTGTGTACAACATCCTCATGGGCGACTACTGCGACAACTACATCACGCGTAGTCATGCTGGCGGCTCATTTGAGCAAGTTGTCACGGCAGACAAGCAGCGCGAGCTGTGCGAGTTCTTTTTCGTGCGCTACTACAAACGCGGCAATTTGGCGGTACTCAAAGGTAACCACGACAACTGGGAGTACAAAGAAACAGGCGAAGACTTCATCAAGTATTTGGCGCGCCGCATCGAGTCTCCGTATTTGTGGTACGGCGGCCGGATTACGTTGCGTTTCGGAGATGCGACGTACAGGATCCAGGCGCACCACTCGTACCGGTACAACTCCAGTCTGAACACGACGAACAGCCAACGGAACCTGTTCAACGCAACGCATGCGGACATCATCGCTCTGGGGCACGTACATACCAATGAGACGCATGCAAAGACGGTGGGTGGAATTGACACCGTCTGGATGCGGACGGGCAGCTACAAGATCACGGATGACTATTCTCAATGGCTCGGCGGTCTCAAGAGCGATGCGCGTGTGCCGATGTGCGTGCTGTTCCCGGATCGGAAGAAAATCGTGGACTTCCGCGATTTTCGAGATGGCATTGAGTATTTGGCGATGAAACGAGCGAATCTAGCGATGGCGTGAGGAGGGATGAGTAATGAACGGGCATCAACCGGATTACATGTCAGTTGGTAAACCGCCGAATTGCGGCAGCAGTATTATCAGAGGTATCGGCCCGGATACACCAAAGGTCGTAAACAAAGAAGGCGGCTCACAATCGCATTTGCCATATCGTTTTGACTTGATCGACCCACAAGCAATCTTTGCACTTGCAGAGGTGCTTTATCAAGGATCGGAAAGACACGGAGAAGACAACTGGCGAAAGATACCGATCAATGACCATTTGAACCACGCACTCGCGCATATCTACGCATACATGGCCGGGGATGAACAGGACGATCACCTCGGCCATGCGTTTTGTCGGATGATGTTTGCGGTGGCGCTGGAGCGCGGGAATAAATAATCGATTTTGGAGAGTGGCGCGGCTTTGCGCTGCGATTTAAAGGTGGGGAGCGGAGAAGTGACATACAAGTTAATACATGGAGATTGTTTGGAAGAATTAAAAAAAATGCCTGATCATAGCGTTGATTCGGTTGTCACTGACCCGCCGTATGGCCTTTCGCAAGAACCGGATATCCGCGAAGTCTTAGAAAAATGGCTCGCGGGCGAAGATTATCACCATCGTGGTGGCGGGTTTATGGGCAAAACGTGGGATTCGTTCGTGCCGGGTCCGGCGATTTGGCGGGAAGTCTACCGCGTGCTGAAACCTGGCGGCCATGCGCTTGTATTCGCCGGGACACGGACGCAGGATCTGATGACAACAGCGCTACGGCTGGCGGGTTTTGAGATTCGGGACGTCGTCGAATGGCTGTATTTCTCCGGCTTCCCGAAGTCGCTCGACGTAGGCAAGGCGTTCGATAAGCGAAAAGGCGGGGCGTCTTTCGTCCATGAGTTCGCGAAGCTGATAAAGAAAAAACGCCTAGAAAAAGGGTATTCGCTGGCATTTATGGATAAGGAGGTGTGCGGCGGAACGACAAATTATTCGTGGTTCGAGGGCAGACCGGCGGGTGTAAGGCTACCGCAATTAAAAGAGTATTACAAGATAAAGGAGCTATTAGACCTAGACGATACGTATGACGAAATGATGGAGGAAGCCGAGCGCGAGAAAATCGGCGAACGACAAAAGTTAGATACATTCGTTCGGAAGGGCGGTTATGTAGCGGGAGAAGCAGACGCGAGCCAATATGATAAAAAAGTGATCGACATCACCGCTCCCGCTACCGACCTTGCCAAAAAGTGGAGCGGATGGGGAACTGCTCTGAAACCGAGCCACGAGCCAATAATATATGCTCACAAACCATTTAATTCCGTTCCGTTTTCAGGTATAATGGAGGAGACAACAAGTCTCCTGGAGGTAGCGTTATGCCTGTTACTGTCAAGTGTGAATGGTGCGGAAAGGATTTTCAGGTTAAGCCCAAGCGAGTTAAACGGGGAGTCAGATTTTGCAGTTATGAGTGCCGCACTGCTTCATGGGGAAAGATCCGGCGAGTTAAAAGAGCTGATGGTTACATTCAACTCACCGGAAACGGTCTTAACGTGCTTGAACATCGCTACATTATGGAACAACATCTTGGAAGAAAGCTTGAAAAATGGGAGCATGTTCACCACAAAAACGGAGACAAGTCTGACAACCGCATTGAAAACCTTGAAATCCTTGTTATTTCCGATCACGCAAGAACCCACCATCAAGGCCGTGATGACAGCGCATGGGTTCGGCTTGAATGTAAGCAGTGCGGAAAGGAATTTGAACGACGAAGGAAGGAATACGAGCGATATCCTGAAGCGTTTTGTAGCCATGAGTGCTACCTTGAGAACCGGAGAAAATGGTACACCTGCGAATATTGCGGTGAACGCTTTACGACTAATAACCCCAAGCGTCGTTTCTGTTCTCAAACATGTGCTAACCGAAATACAAACCAACAACGCCGAAAAAAGTCCACTTGAACCCGCCCACGAACCCATCATCATGGTCCGCAAGCCGCTTGACGGAACCGTAGCGGACAACGTAGAGCGGTGGAGAACGGGTGCGATTAATATCGATGCGTGTAGGGTGGGTGACGAGGAGCGTATCAATCAACCGGCTGCGAATAAACCGGGCGGAAATGCGTTAATGATGAGCGCGAAGGGTATGCCGCAGAACGCGGAAGCGCGGTTAGCTGTTGGCCGTTTCCCCGCGAACTGCGTCACGACGGAGCCGGACGCCTTTTTCTCGCCATATTTCAACGTAACCCCGGAACACCTTTGTAAAAAGGCGAGCAAACGAGATCGAAACAGCGATTGGCGCGGTGAAGAAATCGGCGCGACCAACCGTCACCCCACCGTCAAGCCGACCGACCTGATGGCGTGGCTGGTGCGGTTGGTGACGCCGCCGGGCGGAGTCGTTCTCGACCCGTTCGCAGGCAGCGGTTCGACATTAGTAGCGGCACGGCGCGAGGGGTTCGGCTTTATCGGTATTGAGCGAGAAGCCGAATATATCGAGATTGCGGAAGCACGGACTGTCATCAAAGAGTCGTTCAAATGACCGGCTTATTTTTGGAGCGCGGCATAAAGCCGACGGGAAACGTCCCATAGATGCAGAGGCGGGGGCAGGGGCGATATAGGTCAGGAGGGAAAATCCATGTTAAAGGCGCATCTTGCGATTGTCATATTTGGCGCTGCGATTGCATTCGGTATTTGGTATGGCATCGGTTGGGGAGTCGGTTGGTTGCTTGACGCAGGGGTAAGTGCCGACGTCAACAGGCGAGCGTTCGAGAAAGCAGGTCTAGTGATTGGTGGCGCTCACGGAGGCCTGATCCTTTTGATTGGTATCGCACAAACATCGCACTGAGAAAACGAGTGTGATATGTCCGGCAGAATGCTGGGCCTTTTTTATTTTCCGAAAGGAGAAAGGAGATATGGACATTGACACGATCCAAATACGGATAACCCACCATGCCTACCAGCGATATTGTCAAAGGGTTGGACAGATTGAAAAGCGAGACCTTGTAACGCTGGTAAGATGTCATCTGGCGAGAGGTTATCGCATGACAAAAGGTTACCTTTATGCGGGAGGCTTATGGTGGCGGGCAACGCGCAAGGACAACGTATTGACGCTGCATACTTGCTATGGCGAGACGCACATCGACATACCGGATGCAGTTAGATGGGCGAAGCGGTACAAAGACAGGATAGCGCTGGGGTGACGACATGCCGAGCAAACCGCGCAAACCCTGCAACAAACCGGGATGCAGGAACCTGACAACGGAACGATACTGCACAGAGCATCAGCACTTGCAGGAAGAGCAAGAACGAGCGCGACACCGGTATTATGACACATACCAAAGGGACAAGCGGGCAGCAGCGTTTTACAAGTCTGTACCGTGGCGCTTGTTACGTGAGCAGCGATTGATGAAGGATCACGGCCTTTGTCAAATGTGCCTGAAGGAACAAAGGATCACGCCAGCAACCGAGGTCGACCACATCATACCGATTCGGGTGCGGTGGGATTTGAGGTTGAGGTTGGACAATCTTCAGTCACTTTGTCATAGGCACCATATGAGTAAGACGGCTGAGGATGCACGAAGACATGAGGTGCCCGGTGGAGGTTGACCGACGGAAACCCGAACACACATTCTCAACATCGCTTTAACGCGATGAAGTATGACGCTTTAACGCGGTAAAGGGGTGGGGTCAAAAGTTTCAAGGCCCTTCCGAGGGACCGCTCCCCCACCCACACGCAAATTTTTTTCCCGAAATGAAAAGTTTTAAACTGGAGGATACGTAACTTGAGGAAGTTTTTAACAAGAATCATATGTGCCTTGGCCGGACATAAATGGGTTTTGATGTGGCCGGCTTTGGGGCGGAGTAATTGTCAGAGATGCGGGGTTTTCAAAAAATGATGTGGTAATCGGATAAACAAACATATACGCCACTTAGGAGGTGAGCTCATGGCGGGCAGACCATCCAAACCGGTCCAATTGCTAAAAATCGAGGGAAAGAGTCACCGTACAAAGAAGGAACTGGAACATCGCGAGAAAATGGAGAAGGCCCTTTACACCGGGACAACGTTCAAAGAGTCTCCCGCCGTGAAGGCCGATCCTGTTGCGCATAAGGAATTCTTGCGGCTTAAAAAGCTGTACAAAAACATCCAATTTGTTGACGGTCTGGACGAGCAGATGATTAACCGGTATTGCCTGCTAATCAGCCAAGAGCAAAAGCTGATGGAGTCCGACGACTTCCTAGCGCTTCACAAGACGCGGGAAATGATCCTGAAGCTGGAGGATCGGTTGTTCCTGAACCCAGTATCCCGCATCAAGGCGATTCCGAAGAAGCCGCCTGAGGAAGAAAAAGAGTCGCCAATGGCGCAGTTTTTGAAGCGCCGGGCGGGTGGTTGAGATGCCGCATGATAAGCAGCGAGCATTGGAGCCAATCGAATTTATCCAAATGCTCAAGGCCGTCGATGACTTCTACGGCCAACCTTTTAAACTGCTTGACTGGCAATATCAAGTCCTTTGGGACGTTTACGGCACCGTCAAGGACGACGGTTACAGGCAGTACCGTTACGCATATCTGGAGATCCCGAAAAAGAACGGGAAAACGTCGCTCATCGCTGCGATCGCGCTATACCATCTGGTTTGCGATGGCCCCGGCGGGCAGATTTATTGCTGCGCGGCGGACCGTGGGCAGGCCGAGCTAGTGTACAAAGCCGCGCTCGGAATGATCGAGCAGGAGCCGGAATTCGACGGCGTGCTCAAGGTACTGGACAGCCGGAAGGAGATCAAAAACAAGCACACCGGGACGACGTTGAAAGTCCTTTCGGCCGAAGCATACACCAAACACGGGATTAACCCGACCGTGGTAATCTTCGACGAGCTGCACGCACAGCCGAACCGCGATCTGTGGGACGTCATGACGTTCGGGGCCGGTGCAGCCCGTAAAGAGCCGATCTGGTGGGTCATTACTACGGCCGGCGATGACCCAGACCGAAAGTCAATCGGGTGGGAAATCCACGAACAGGCGACCAAGATCGCGGCGGGAGAACTGAATGACCCGTACTGGTATGTGAAAATCTACAGTGCGCCCGAGGACGCGGATATCTTTGACGAAGCGACCTGGTATCAGGCGAACCCATCACTGGGGCACACGATCAGCATAGAGAGCGTAAGACAAGAGGCGCTAGCTGCTCGCAATAGCGAGTCTGCGGAGCGCCTTTTTCGTTGGCTACGTCTGAACCAGTGGGTATCGCTCAAGCGCACCGGATGGCTGCCGCTCTCATTATGGGATCAGACGGTTGGCAAGTGGGACCTTTCCGAACTCGTCGGGAAGAAGTGCTATGTCGGCCTCGACCTCTCCAGCACGACGGATATCACGGCTGCCGTTTATCTGTTCCCGCCGCAGGAAGGGATTCCGGATTGGCGGTTTATTCATGAGGCGTGGATACCCGAGGATAATATGCGGGAGCGAGTGCAGCGCGACAAAGTTCCCTATGACCGCTGGGTGAACTCGAAACACCTGTACGCAACACCTGGGAATGTCGTCGATTATGATTTTGTCGAGGCTCGTCTGGTAGCAGCCAGCAAACAATATGATCTGCGCACGGTAGGCGCCGACCAGTGGAACAGCCGAATGCTCACGCAGCGCCTGATGCGGCAGGGCATAGACGTTGTTGAAATTGGTCAGGACATGAAAAACATGTCGCCGGCCATGAAGTTGATCGAGCAGCTATTGAAACGCGGTTTGATGACCCATGAGGCGAATCCGGTCGCTCGATGGTGCTGGGGCAACGTCGTGGTTGCGGTGGACGGCAATGAAAACATCAAGCCTATGAAAAACAAATCGAAAGACCGCATCGACCTTACCGTTGCGTTAATTGACGCGATGGCAACGGCGATGCTGTTTGAGGAAATCAGCTTGGACGTGAGCGAATTTGCGGATGAAGACTTTTTGAACAAACTTTGGGGGTGAGGGGGACGTGGCCATTTCTTCATACTCTCGCGGGCACCTTATTGTTTACATGAATGGCCAGTGGGTTTACCAAGACGACCGTTCGCCCGCGGACAGAGAAAGACCGTGTGTAAAATGCGGGCTCCTCCCAACACCGGAAGGGTTTGACGCTTGCATAGGGTACGTGCCTGGTGCAATCAGCGCTTGTTGCGGCCATGGTGTCGAGAAGGGGTATGTGATTCACGAAAGGCGGTGAGAATTTGGGAATCAGAGACTACGCTAGGCGCTGGCTCGGAATAGAAGAAAAGCGCGAGACGCTGGAATTGAACAAGGATGACCGACGGCTCGCGGAACTTCTCGGAATCAACCTTGACGGCATCAATGTCCGAGGGAAAGGCGCTCTCAAGATTGACACGGTTTATGCTTGCATCCGAATCCGTTCGGAGTCTGTTGCCAAACTTCCGTTCAAAGTGTATCAGGAAGATGATTTTGGCGTCCGCAAGCACAGCAAACATCCCGTTGCGAAACTTCTACGCCTTCGACCGAATCCGTTCATGAGCGCATTTGATTTCTGGAAGGTCACGGAAGTGCAGAACTGTCTCTACGGGAACGCATTCATAAACATCGAATTCGACCGCAGGACGGGGCAACCTATTGGACTTTGGCCCATCGACGCATCCAAAGTGACGATCTACGTGGATGATGATACCGGGTTATCCGGTGTTATGCGACCGCGTTCGAAACTTTGGTATGTCGTCGATCTGGGCTATGAAAAGCGCAAAATCCCGGAAGACGAAATGCTGCATTTCCGAGGCGGACTGACGCTGAACGGGATCGTTGGCCTGTCGCCCATTGAACAACTCAAACTTTCAGTTGAAAATAATGCCCATGCCAATGAGTTTGTAAACAAGTTTTTCCGGCAAGGACTCCAGGTCAAAGGATTGGTGCAATATGTTGGTGATTTGAACGAAAAAGCAAAAGAGGAATTCCGGCGTAAATTTGAGGAAATGTCCAGCGGGCTCAAGAATGCCCATCGGATCGCGCTCATGCCAATCGGGTATAAATTTGAACCGATTTCCTTGAGTTTGCAAGATGCCCAATTCCTTGAGAACACGCAACTTACAATCCGTCAAATCGCGGCGGCATTTGGTATCAAAATGCACCAATTGAACGATCTTAGCCGAGCAACGTATCACAACGTAAGCGAACAACAACGGGAATTCTACACCGATACACTCCAACCGATTCTGACGGCGTATGAACAAGAAATGACATATAAGCTGTTCCTTGATGAAGAAATCGAGGACGGCTTTTTTATTCGCGCAAATGCGGATGCAATCTTGCGTGCGGACATCAAATCCAGGTATGAGGCGTACAGAACCGCGATACAATCCGGCTTCAAGACGCCGAACGAGGTTCGGGCGCTGGAGGAAGATCCACCCTTGCCGGGCGGGGACCAACTCATTGTCAACGGCAATATGGTGCCTCTGACAGACGTTGGTGCTGCATATCGCTCGAAAGGGGGTGATGGAGATCAACAAGGAGAAGACGATGCCGGAGAAGGAAATTCGAGCGATGCCGACGACAATTGAGATTCGGGCCGCCGAAGGCGAAGACGGAAAACGAACCATCACCGGGGCGATCAAGTACAACACCGAGAGCCAAGTCATGCGTGATTTTTGGGGTGATGAATTCGTCGAGGTCATCGACAAAGAAGCGTTCAAAGACAGCCTCGCCTCGCGCAACGTCGTCGGGTTGTGGAGCCATGACACGTCCCAAGTGCTCGGGAATACGAAGTCCGGAACGCTAAGGCTCACTAACATGGAAACCGAATTGCGGTTCGAACTCGACATCCCGAACACGAGCGTCGGCAACGATGCTTGGGAACTGATCAAGCGTGGTGACGTGGATGGCGTGTCGTTCGGTATGCGGGTGTTAAAAGACAGGTGGTCAAGCGAGAAACGCGGGGATGAACGGATCTACAAACGGCAGATTCTCGCAGCAGAACTGTTCGAGATCAGCCCAGTCGCATTCCCGGCCTACCCTGCGAACGAAGTCAGTGCGCGCGGTTTGGAAGAATTTAAAGCGACCGAGAAACGCGCTGCCGATCAGTACGAAAAAGAAAAATTGTTCCTTGAACTCGACCTTTACGGTTGAGTTTTTGTTTTTCCCAAAAATCAATAGGAGTGTGAATCCAAAGTGACAAAAGAACTGAGAGCAATGCTCCAAAAATTGGAGCAAGCAAAGCAAGAAGTTCGGTCCCTGCTGGCCGAAGACAGGACAAACGAAGCAAAGGCAAAAATGGAGGAAGTCCGGGAGCTGCAAGCGAAAGTCGATCTGCAACGCGAACTGGAAGAAACCGAAGCACGCAGCCTCGGCGGTAAGGAACTGGACGATAACGGCAACGTCGAAGAGCGCGACATGAAGGAGCTTGAATCGGAGTATCGCAGCATTTTCCTGCGCGGCATTCGACGTCGCCCGATCACGTCTGAACAGCGCTCGATCATCGCCGAATATGAGCGCCGAGCCGTGATGAATGAGGGTGAAACCAATCCGGCTATCCCGGACGGCGATGTCGGCATGGTCGTACCGCAGGATATCCAAACGCAAATCTATACGCTGATGCGCGAATGGAACGACCTGTCGCAGTATGTGACGGTTGAAAACGTCTCTACGCTGTCGGGCTCGCGTGTGCTGGAGACTGACGCCGATATGACGCCGTTTGCGGTTGTGGACGAGTATGGACAAATCCAGGAAACCGACAACCCGAAATTCACGACCGTCACGTACAAGGTCAAAAAGCGTGCCGGATACCTGCCGCTGACGAATGAACTGTTGGCGGACAATGACGCGAACCTGCTCAACTACGTGACGAACTGGATTGCGCGGAAGGCTGTGCACACGCGGAACACGCAAATCATTGCACTGCTCCGCACGCTCACGCCGAAGGCGCTGGACGACGTGAAGGCGATCAACAAGGTTCTGAACGTCGATCTGGACCCGGCAATCAGCCTTTCCTCGATCATCCTGACGAACCAAGACGGCTTCAACTGGCTGGACAACCAAGTGGACGGTATCGGCCGCCCGATCCTGCAAGAAGACATCACCCAGCCCGGCCGCAAGCTGTTCAAGGGCCGTCAGATTGTCGTGGCATCGAACCGCCATCTGCCGACGGTCGACGACAAGGCTCCGTTCTTCATCGGCAACCTGAAGCAGTTCATGGTGTTGTTCAATCGCCGGTTCTTCGAGCTCGCTTCCACGCGCGAAGGCGGCGACGCATGGCGTCGTGACACCACGGAGCTTCGCACCATCATGCGCGACGACTACGTGAAATGGGACGAAGCGGCTGCGGTGTTCGGCGAAGTCGATCTTACTCCTTCGGTGTGATGAGGGGCGGGGTTATCCCGCCTCTCTCCTTTATGGGAGGTGATCGAGAGTGGCGAAGGTGATTCGGGCTTTTCGGGACCGAACACAGAATCTGAAGCGCTATGATGTTGGCGATGATTATCCGGAAGACAACAAAGAGCGCGTGGCCTATCTCGTGAAAGAGGGATTCCTTGCAGCGCCGGAGCCCGAAAAGACCAAACCGAAGCGCAAGAAAGGCGCTGATGTCGATGGCGATCCTGACGCTTGAGGAAACGAAAACGTGGCTCCGGGTGGATGGTGACGCCGAAGATAGCCTGATCGAGATATTGATCGGTGCCGCTGAAACCTACCTCCACAACGCGACGGAAGTGCAGTTTGACAGCGAGAATCAGCTTGCAAAACTGTTCTGCCTCGTCCTTTGCGCCGACTGGTACGAGAATCGCGATTTGATCGGCCAACAGCCGAGCGACAAGGTGCGGTACACGATACAATCCATCATGGCGCAACTCCAACACGCCTACTCTCTGGCAGAGTCAGAAGATGGTGGCGGCGATGTCTGACAAGCTGCTCGTAAATCGTTTGAGACATCGCGTAACCATATGGCGACCGCGCGGACCTGACGATCCTCCACCTCAGCGCGATGAATATGGCGAGCCAATTAATGAGCCGATCAAGGTTGCTACTGTCTGGGCCGCCATAGAGCCGTTTCGGGGGCGTGAATATCATGCGGCGGGGGCGAATCAAGTCGAAGTTACCACGCGCATTCGAATCCGATATCGTGACGGTATCGACCGGACGATGATTGTGAGGCACGGGAACACGGAGTTTGAAATCCTGCACATCATTCGCCCCGAGTTTGGCAAGAAGGAACTCCAACTCATGTGCAAGGAGCGTCAATGATGGCGCGCAGGGATACGATTATCGGATTTAACGATCTGATGCGTGACTTTGAACGCCTCGGCAAGGTACCGCAAACAGCAGCCACAAGAGGCGCACAAGCAGGCGGCAGAATCGCACTTAGGGCGGCAAAGGCGCTTGCCCCCGTCGATACCGGAGAACTTCGGGATGGAATTATTCTCAAGGGCGAAAAGAACCGGGTACGCGGGAAAAAGGTCTACGACGTGATGATGGATCCTGCGAAGAATCACATATTCGTGAAAACGACCAAAGAAGGCAAGCGCTACTATTACCCGGCTTCTCAAGAATATGGCTTTCTAACGGTCGATGGTCAATACATCCCCGGTTATGGTTTCTTGCGCCGATCCGTGGATGACAACGCCGAAGCGATAGAGCGAAAAATCCTCGAAGTCGCTGGTAAAGAGGTGGATAAGGCGCTGCGGAAAGGTCAAACGAAAGGACGGTGAGCGGATGGATTTTGAGCCGGCGTTGGTGCAAGAACTCAACACAATTACGGCGCTGGGCGGTCGAATCTATCCGCTCTTCGCGCCGGAAGCGACAAAGCATAACGGTGTGCCGTATCTTGTTTACGCATCCAGCGAAGGGGTGCGGGACAAGACGCTCGGTGGTTATCTTAAAAGCAAGGAAGTCCGTGGTGAACTGAATATCATTACCGAGCGCTACAGCGATCTCAAGGCGATCACTAAACAGGTGGTCGCCTTACTTATTTCGTTCGAAGGTCGGCGAATTGGCACGAATGGACCTTTTATTGAGGAAGTCGCCTATCAAATGCCAATGGAATTTTACGAGGCTCAACCAGATCTCCGCCGTTGTTTGGTGGAGTTTTCGGTTTATTTTGCAGAGGAGGATTGATGCAAAGTGACGGTAAAAGCAACGCGATCCATTGGTACGCAGTTTAAAGTCAACGACATTGTAGTTGGCGATCTGCGCAGCATTGGCTCGCCGAGTATGACGCAGGAGGAGCTTGACGTAACCACGCTGGACAGCGTTGGCGGGTACCGTGAATTTATCGCAGGCTTTAAAGACCCGGGGGAAGTGAGCCTCACGGGCTTTTTTGTGCCTGACGATGAAGGTCAAGTCGAACTGTACAACGTGTACGACACTGGCGCACTGGCAAACTTCGTGATTGAATTCCCGGCATCTATGGGTGCTAAGTGGGAATTTCAAGGTTTCGTCACCGCGTACAGCACTCCGGCTGATTCGGAAGAAGCGGTCGGGTTCGAGGTTACCATTCGCGTGTCTGGCAAGCCGACGCTGACGCTTCCGACGCCTACGCCTTAATTATCATATCGGCCCGGGGTTGCAAACTCCGGGCCTTATTATGAAAGGAGACTAACTCATGAGTGATGTTGTCGTTCTGAATCTTGACCGCCCGCGTGAACTGCGGTTCGGGCATAAGGCGTTGAAAACACTGAAATCCCTGACGGGCATGACACTGCTGGACATTGAAAAACAACTAACGGAAGGTAACCTTGATCCCGATGTCCTTGAAAAAATGGTTTATGCCGGTTTGCAACAGGACGCGCGGAACAACGGCGAAAGCCTGACGCTCGAACAGGTGGCCGATCTGCTGGATGAAATACCGGCCTACATCGATATTATCACCGCTGTCGCACAAGCGTTTGTGAAGAGTTTCGCGGGCGACAATGCGGGAAACGCGGGGGAGCCGGAAGTTCCGGCGGGGAAAGACGAGAATACGATTTCGACGAAAGTTTAAAAGTTGCGTTGCGCTGCGGTCTGAGTATCAGAGACTACGAGTATATGACGCCATACGAGCTTATGCTTGCAGTCGAAGAATACCAGGACCGCATGCGGATTGAAAACGAGGCGCGGATCGTACAGGCGTATATGACAGCCGCATGGCAAAGGGCTAAACGAATGCCGAGCCTCAAGAAAGTGTTGCGGGATGTACAGCCTAAACAGACGAGACAGCAGTCGCCAGAAGAAATGCTGGCTGTAATCATCCAAATGCACAAAGCGCTGGAGAAGGGAGGGGATCGAAATCGCGGTCGTTCGTAATCTGATGGTGCGTGTCGGTGCGGATTTTTCCGAAGCCCGTAGAGGACTTCAAGGTGCAACACGCGAACTGAACCGATTTAAGCGTGACACTGACCGCACGGTGCGCGGTATAACCGGCAGAACGGGACTCGGAAAGATTGGCGCAGAATTTACCGATGTGAGCAAATCAATCGTCTCCGCCCTGTCTCAAATCCGGGGAGCAAAGGGCGTTGGTGGAGTGGCGTCTGCTCTCGGATCGTTACGCCCAGCCCTTTCGAGTGCGGCGGCAGGATTCCTGGGATTAGGTGCGGTGGCTGGTGGGGCTGCTGCTGCGCTCGGACCGGTTGGCATTGGCCTCGGTGTTTTGACTGCTGCACTTGCTGCGGCAACGGTCGGAATATATCAAGCATCACAAGCTGCTGTCCAGTACGAGGCCGATCTTGGCCGTTTACAAATGCAGCTGAAAGGCAATACGCGCGAGTTCGTGGATTGGGCGCGGTCTCTGGGACTGGCACGCACAACCGCCGTGCAAATGGGGGCAACGTACAGCACGTTGCTCTCGTCGTTTATACGCGACAATGACGAGTTGGCGGAATCCACTAAGCAGCTCTTGCAAACGACTCGTGTTGTCGCATCTGCAACTGGTCGGAGCATTGATGACGTAATGGAGCGTATGCGGTCTGGTCTCTTGGGTAATACCGAGGCGATAAATTCTTCTGTCGCCGCAGCGTAGAAATATGCTGCTAGAAAATCGGGGAAAATCGGTAAAGGCTCAGCACGTCATGGTGGTGCTAATACCGAGGTAACCGGGAACACCACCCGGCACCGTAACGCGTAGCGGGTGAGCGTTAAGGGAGCAATAATCCCGCCAAGAGTCCCCGACCCCTAACGTAAAGTCGAGGGTGAAAATGTACGCTGAACCGGGCTGGAATCGACCGGCAGTAGCCTAATGGCGATGGGGGAAACCCCCGGAAGCAGAAGATAAAAAGCTTCTGCGATAACATAATGAGAAGACCTCGGAATCTTCGTGAACGTCTCCATGATCGAATCGACCAATGCGTTCCGCCGATTCGCAGGTGACAAGAGCTGGGACCAACTCACGTTCCAGCAACAACAGCAAATCAGGTTGGCTGCGATCCTCGAACAGGCGTATGCGCGGTATGGCGACAAGTTGCAGAACAACGTTATGACCAAACAAGAACGGCTCATGGAGCAGCTCAAAGACATCAAGCTCAACCTGTCGCAGGCGTTTTTACCAATCTGGGACACCATCCTCCCGGCGCTGACCCGCCTTGCTGAGTGGATCGCTGATGTGACTGAGCGGATCGCCCGGTTCGCGTACTGGCTGCGCGGGTGGGACTACGACGAGCGGACGCGCGGGATCGACGAGACTACCGATGCAATTCAGGGCGAAGGCGATGCATATGACGATCTGGCGGATTCGGCCAAGAAAGCACGAAAAGAAATTGCCGCATTCGACCGGCTGAACCTGATCGGATTCGGCTCCGGCGGCGGAGGTTCGGGAGGCTCTGGCGGCGGAACCGGCGGCATTGGTCAGCCTGACACACCGGGAGGTGGTAGGGGCGACTGGCAACTCCCCGAACTTCCGTCGATTCCGCGTCTGCAACTGCAATTTGATCCGCCGAGTCCTCCGGACGCTGGGATCGGTGCCGTTGCAACGGCTGTCGTCAATACGATGACCGCTCTGACTGCACAAATTCGCGCACAGTGGCAGCAAACGCTTGAAAATCTGCGGGTGGGAGTTGTCGCCGCTGCTCCGGCAATTGTGACGGCATGGCAAGCGATGCTCTCCGGGGTGGTGGTCGCCATCCAGTCCGCTATGTCGCAGACGCAGATGACATGGCAGACCGCTCTCTCCGGGATGCTGGAGCGTATCGGAGTGATCCGACCGTCCATCGCAAACGAATGGAGTCTGATCCAATCAGCCGCCAGGTTGACAATCCCGGTCATGGGTGAAGTTGCTGCGGCATGGACGCAAAAGCTAGCCGAGATGCTGGCCCGGCTCAAAGCAGCCAGCCCACAGTTCGAAAGCGACTGGTATTTGATCCGTTATGCCGCTCGCCTCACGGTGACGACGGTTGGCGACGTTGCGACCGCGTGGGGTCAAAAACTCGGCGAGATGCTCTCCACTCTCAAGGTTGCCCGGCCGCAATTTGAGTCCGAGTTGTGGGCGATACGGTACGCTGTGCGCCTCGTGATCCCGGCCGTTACAGACACCGAGGACGCGTGGTCGGCAGCGATGCAGGGGATGGCGTCAGCAGCCACGGCCGCCGCCGCGAGCATCGCGTCGGTCATCAACGACGCGATTACCGCGATCAATAACCTCCGGTCGGCGATGGAGCTGCCGAAGATCAACCTGCCGAGTGTGTCGATCCCTCAACCGGTGCAAGATTACTTTTCGCGGACTTTCAGCAAGGAAAACGCGCAGGAGACATGGGATCGATTTGTCGAGAATGTCAAGGGTATCCCGACATCGCTGGAGAGCCAGCTCGCCTTGACAATGCTCGGCGGCGGGGCGGTCAAGGGCGGACAAGCAGCGCTGAAGGGTCTCGCCGAATTGCTCAAGCGCGTCGGTATCGCGGTCCCGACCTTTGCATCCGGCGCTGTCGTGAGCGGCCCGACGCTCGCGATGGTGGGAGAATACGCGGGGGCGCGGACAAACCCCGAAGTCATCGCTCCGCTGTCGGATCTCGAGTCGATGCTCGACACCGGCCGCACGAATGATCTTCTCGCGCAGATCCTCCGGGCGATTGAGCGCGGGCAGAACGTCACAGTCACGATCAGCCAGGATGCTGTCGGCCGGGCTGCTACATCGTACATCAACAGCGAGGCGCGGCGCGGTCGAAACCCGCTACCCACGCTATGAGGTGATCGGACATGTATCTCGCAATCAATGGACAGGAGATCGCCCACTATCCGAGCGAATTCAAGGTCACAGTTATGGACCTCGATAACGCGGAGACGACCAAACGGACTGCGAATGGGGAGCTTACGCGGGACAGGATCGCCGTAAAGCGACAGATCGAAATGAGGTTCGCCCCGATGGTGTGGGCGGACCTTTCTGCTATTCTGACCGCGATGAAAGACGAGTTTTTTCAATTCACATATCCCGATCCCATGTCCGGGCAGCAAGAAACCCGGACTTTTTATGTATCGGATCGTGAAGCGGCCATAGCCATTGAACGCGCTGGAACATATTGGTGGACCGGCCTTGCGTTTACGTTGACGGAAAAGTAGGTGGTCAGCTTGTATCCCGTTTCGCAATTGTATGACCAATACCTCCGAGAACGAGCCCGCCAGTGGGCCGTGAAGGTGGACATCGCCGGGACCGAATATGGGACGGACTCGCTGATCGATTTCAGCATCGAAAACAACCTGACGAGCGCTGACGATTTCGAAATCGGCACGGCCATCCCGTCTAAATTGGTTCTCCGGCTCAAGACGACCGACGAGATCCCGCCCAACGCACGCGTTGTGCCATATGTTGCGCTGATCCTGCCGCCCGAATACGAGGGCAACGCAGGCCTAGCGTGGCAGGACAACGAGGATACCTGGGAGACGGCAAATTACCTTTGGGGCGGCGCTATCACGGAGTACATGCCGCTCGGCGAATTTTTTGTGGATCGGCGCGAGAAGATAGGCCCGGGAACGTGGGAGTTTGTGGCCTATGACAAGCTCGTCTACGCGGATGTCCAATATGTCTCTCAGCTCTCGTATCCCACGACCATGAAAGCAGTGTGGGACGAGATATGCGCCCAGCTCGGCTACACCTACGACGACACGGTGGTGATCGGCTCGTACACGCTCCCCGTAGCTCCCACGGGCTACACCTGCCGGCAGGTCATGGCGCACATCGCCGGCGCGAATGGTGCGAGCGTGTACGTCGCGAAGGATGGTACGATCCGCTTCCGCCGCTACTCAGCCAGCGACGCCCCCGTGATGGAGGTACCAGACTCCGAATACATCGCCGTGACCGAGACCGGTCCGGTCAAGACGTACACGCGGGTTGTCGTGGTGTACGACCCGGACGAGGGGCTCGCCTATGAGGCAGGCAGTGGCGACGAAAATCATACGCTTTACGTCGAAATCCCGTTCGGAACGCAGACCATGGCGGACGCGCTGCTCGTGCAGCTCAGCGGGTTCTCTTTTACACCGATTCAAATGGATATGCGCGGCTATCCGCAGATCGAGGCTGGCGACCACATTCGCTACGGTCGCGCTGCGCCTGATCTCACCTGGGGCGGCGCTGACGTTGCGTGGCAGGACGCTGATTTTTCGTGGGACAGCTACTATGACGGTGCTCAATCGTTGGCGCTCAATATGACGTTCGGCTTTAAGGGCGGTTTGTCTCTCCAAATCGACGCGCCTGCTAAGTCCGAACAGGAGTCCGAGTTCGGCGTAGACGGCATCTTGACAGCAGCAATAAATAGACTGAACCGAAATTCCGTGAAGAAAGGCAAAACGTACTACGGACTCACGATTACGGATGATGAGGGGCTTGTCGTCGAGCGCAGCGATCACAAGTCCAAAATCACGCTCAACTCCGACACCATGCGTTGGGACGTGGATGGATCGGCAGCCCTCGAATATGATGCACTCGCCGGAAAACTCCGGTATCGTGGCGACATCATCATGGAGGGCGGCTCCATCTCGTGGTCGAATGTCAACGCGCCTGATATAGACGACATTCCTAACCTGAGCGGGCGTCTGACGTATATCGGGCCGACAGGTATTTACTCTGGGACGATCAAAACCGACCAACTGATTGCCGGTACCGCCAAAATCAGCAGCGCGCTCATTGATACGATCAAGGCCAATCAAATTGTCGTGGGAGACAACGGCGAGAAAATCGGTGACGGCTTGATCGCCAGTGCGGCCAACTGGAATGGAAAGACGACGCTGCTTACACCGACTGGTATTTACACAGGTACCATAGAGGCCAATCAAATCAACGCAGCGTCGCTCTCGGCGATCAGCGCAAACCTTGGAACGGTGACGGCTGGGGTAATACAAGGTGTCACTATCCTTGGTGGTGTAATCAGCGGCCCGACGATCACCGGTGCGTCGATCACAGGGGGTACGATTCAAACTAGTGCTCCGGGATTTTACCCAAGAATTGAGCTTTCCGAGGGCAATAAATGGCTTAATTTCGAAGCTTCTGCAACTCGGTACTTCCGCATTTATCCGGCCGGCGGATTATTTACGATGGACATGGTGTATGACGGGAGTATGCTTCAGATCGGTAAGAGCATGTCGGCGTCTACTATTCAGGCCAACGACAATTTATATCTATCAAATGGCGCATGTTATATACAGCTCGTTGGAAACGCATTGTACATCGTGGCCCCTGGTGGTGCTTTCCTCAATGGGAACCCACTTTGACAAACGCATGGAACTCCCGACCCATTTTGTCGTACAATACCTAGTAAAGGATTTTATAGGGAGGTTTCATACCATGAAGCGATTTGCACTCGGATTTATCTGCGGTGCGCTGCTGTTCGGGGGAACGGCTGTTTTGGCTGAAGGTGTATCGCTAGTAGGTAAAAGGGTCGATGGGGAGATTCCGGTGATTTACAACGATGAACCTCTAGTCGCCAAAGCTATCACTGTCGAAGGAACCAGCTACCTTCCGGTCCGCACAGTGGGGAATACACTTGGGGCCAAGATCGAGTACAAGGATGGGGCGGTGTACGTGGAGAAGGCAGACGAATACGAAGCGCTGAAAGAAAAAATCCTGAACGATCTGAAGTTTGAGGCGCAAAAAGAAGAGCTGCAAAAGGAAATCTCCAAGCTTCAGACTGCGATCGAAAATTCCAGGAGGAACATAAGCGAGCTGGAAAAACAGATTGCTGCTATCGAGTATCCGGACGATCCCGTTAGAGAGGCATTGCTTCGGACCAAGGCGAGCGTAGAAAACATAATCCAACAGCATGAGGCAAAAATCCGGGAACTACAAGTCCATCTCGCCGCGCTCGAGCAACAACAATCTAATCCCGAATCCGAAGAATAACCATCACACGCCCCACTCCGGGGCGTTTTCTCTTACCCTCCCATCGCGGAGGGTTTTATAATTCCACGAAAGGATGATCCAAATGGAACCAATCAAATCGAGCGCGACCCACGGAGAGCTGATTGAGGACCGCATTCGCCAGATTGTACGGGAGGAAATTGCCGCCCACGAGGAGCGGCGGCATGAAGAAGTCAGGGAGTTTCTTGCTGCGACTGAAGGACTTGTTCGTGGTACTTCTGAATCGCGATTGTAGCGGCTCTTGCGGCAATTTTGACTACATCCATTGGGTAAACCGTCTTTCCAAAACGCTTGTTTTCGCCTTGAAACTCTTCAACAACGCGTCTTTCTAACTGCTTGAAATCGATGTCCAATGAACAAACCTCCCTTCTCTCGAAAATAGGCCGTGCAGCCTATCCATTCGACAGCATGGGGGTTTTTCCTTGCAAACAAACGTTTGGAGGTGCGAAATGCCCAACATCACACACATTCTACGGGCCGAAATCGACCTGTCGCAACCTGTGCCGGAGATCTGCGGTGTCATCGCCCACGTGCTGCAGGCGTGGCCGGGACGGGAACGGGAAGTGTTGTCGAAGCTGCGTGAGGCGATCGACGATTATCTGAAAGTATTGGAGAAAGGAGAAGGAGAACGTGGCAAACCGTTACGCGAATCTGGTCGGGGCAAATAAGATCAAAGACGAGTGGCAAAAGATTAACGCCGGTTTTGATGCGGTTCAGGAGGACATCGACAATCTGCCTGTAGGCCTCTACCGCAACGCCATCATCAACGGCAACTTCGATGTGTGGCAGCGGGGGACGAGTTTTACAAAGCCGAACTTCGCCTACACGGCGGATAGGTGGAAGGTAACAAACATCGTCGATGACAAGGTTCTCGTTTTCCGAAGTCCCGATGCCCCCAATAAGCAGAGCCTTTATTCACTTCGCGTCGAAGCGACCGAATCTAATTCCGGCGCAGGAGCATCTACGGATATTTCTCAGTCGATTGAACACTATCAACTATTCCGCGGGAAGACAGTCACATTTTCCGGATACGTCTATTGCGACCCGGGGGCAAGTTTCGTCCCGAATATCTACGACGGAATTGCGAATACACCGGGTGAGACCTATACCGCTGCCGCGTGGACGAAATTCTCGGTTACGAAGCCGATTGGCGAATCGGCAACCATGTTGATTCCTTACGGCCGATTCTTGCGGTCTGGGCTGTCGCCCGGAAAGGGGATATATCTCGCTCAACTGCAACTGACCGTGAGCGACACCGCACTCCCTTTCCAACCGCGCAGCTTTGCGGAGGAATTAGCGTTGTGTCAACGCTACTACGAAAAATCATACAACATCGATACTCCGCCCGGAGCCACCACAGATACGGGGGTCATCTACGGCAAAACAGAAGACGGAGCTCCCGGATCCGCACACGTTGACACTGTACAATTCAGGGTTCGGAAGCGTTCCACACCGACTGTCATCATATACGGGACAGGTGGCACACCAAACGCCGTAAACGATGAAACGGCGGATCGGAGTATTGGGGCCGGGTCGTTTGCAATGCCTAGCGAAACGGGATTCCTTATGAACTACACTCTGCAAAACGCAACGAGCGGCAGAAGATGGTTCCATTATATCGCCGACGCCGAATTGTGAGGTGTTTTTTCATGAAAACCGGATACAACCACTACATTCGAACCAACGAGGCCGGGATCGTGATTCACGGCTTTTCTGACGCGTTCGAGCAGCCGCAGGACGGCGACATCCTCGTGCTCGAAAATGGGCCGCGTCACTTTCACGAGGCGTGGCCGGAACCACTGCGGAACGAGCGCGGGCAGTATCTGTTCCGGTGGATCGACGGCCAGTGCGTCGAGCGGTCGCAGGAAGAACTGGACGCCGAATGGGCGCAGCGGCCGCCGGGTCCTCCGACGCTCCAGCAAAGGCTTGAGGCAGCCGAACAGGCCCTGATCGCGCTCATGGAGGCGATGTCCGGTGTATAGCTTCATCCTCAACATGTGGATCATGCGCAAGGTTGATGCAGCATGGGTTCAGGCTCAGGTACCGCGCTGGATCACGAAGGAACAGGCTGATACGATTCTGGCGACATCGCAGATTCCGGAGGGCTCTGCCGAATAGGCGGGGCCTTTTGTATTGGAGGGGATACCGTGGAAAACTGGTTCAAACCTGTTGTAGCTGTGAGCGGCGCGGCCGCTTCGTACTTGTTCGGGGGGTGGTCGTCGTTGCTGTCGATTCTGCTTACGTTTGTTGTGCTCGATTATGTAACTGGATTCGCGGCAGCGGCGAAGGAAGGGAAGCTGAACAGCGAAATTGGCGCATGGGGTATCGCGAAGAAGGTCGGCATTTTCGCCATTGTCGCTGCGGCCCATATGGTCGATTCGGCGCTGGGTGACGCACATCTATTCCGGGACGCGGCGATTTTCTTTTTCCTCGCCAACGAACTGCTTTCAGTGATCGAAAATGCAGGTCGGATTGGCGTGCCGATCCCGCCTGTACTCCAGCAGGCGGTCGAAGTGCTGCGCGGCAAGTCGGAGGGTGATGCGAAATGACCCGCACCGAATTCTTTGCCACGTTGGCGCCGCACGCGATTCGTGCTCGGAAGGAAGGATCGCCGCTGTTCGTCTCGGTCCGGCTGGCACAGAATTTGCTCGAAACCGGGGGCAAAATCCATTCGTGGAACAACCTCGGAGGTATTAAGGTCGGGTCGGGTAAGCCAAACGAGTGGTGGGACGGCAGCAGCGTCAAGAAAGGCACATGGGAAGTAATTAATGGCCAGCGCGTTGATACGACGGCCAACTTCCGCGCGTACAAGTCCGTCTATCACTTTTACAAGGATCAAGACTTGCTGTTCCAAAACAAGCGCTATGAGCGCGTCAGGACTGCCAAAACACCGGAGGAACAAGCGGAAGCGCTGCGGCTGTGCGGATACGCCACAGACCCGGAGTATGACCTTAAAATCTGCAACATCATCAGCATGTACAACCTCAAAAAATACGATCAGGAGGCGGATGTGATGCTCAACCTGAGCAACTATCAATGGCAGCGGATCGAGACCGGGGTTAAGTCACTGCTCGACCGGAAGATCATCTCTGATCAAGGGTGGCTTGAAAAAGCCCAAAAACGGACGCTCACGCGGGACGAGTTGGCATGGCTCACCTTTGAGCTTGTAGCAAACCCGCGCTAATAACGACATCCCCGCTCAGCTATGCGCTGGGCGGGGATTTTTTGCTTTGGGCATGGGACTGGGCCTAGCCCTGCTCAATCAAACGCGAACAACCCCATTAATAACCCCGAATTCTTCGAGCCGCCATTCCGACATCTCGAAGATGGGTCCGAGACGTCCGGCGTCGTCGATCGGCTGAAATGCAAATTTGTAACGGTCGAATGCTTCGTCATAAAACATCCCCTCGAATACGACAGGAATGTGTTTCCCGCGCGATGAAACAAGCGTGTACCGTCTCCCCTCTTTCCAATCAACCCATGCAGCATCTTGCACTTTCGCCATCGCTGACTACTCCTTTTTTTTGTGTGTGCGGCTTCCCGCGACCATCGCCCCTGTAGGGGCTAGGTTTCGGCAGCTTGCCGGGCTGCCATCGTCAGGCGGGATTGATATTCACCCCGCGCCGGCGGAGCTCCGCGATCAGTTCCTCCGTGCTGAACTTCGCCAGCGGGGATTCCGGCTCCTTCCGACCTTCCCAGTGTTCCAGGGCGGCGACCTTGTCTACCATCTGAACCGTCCCGTCTTCCTGCACGACATACAGTTTATTCTCGGTGTTTCCGCCCCGGCCGTCCCGCTGCCCGGTGGCGACGATGTCACCCGGCTCGCACTCGATGTAGACTTTGCCGCCATCGCTGTCCCCGAGGTATGTACCGGCCTTGAAATCGTACACCATCTTCGCGCCCTCGAATTTCACTATCGCGCCCCACGGTCTGCCGTACCGCCGTGCGTTATAGGGTGGGTACCTAAATTCGACTCTCATTGTTTTCATTCCTCCTTTGTTCTTTCTGACTTAATTATACAGCATTATAAATGCTTTTGCAATACCTTTTTTATAGTGTTGCAAAAATATTTTTAATGCTTTATTATTGTAGCAAAGGAGTGATTGATATGGCAGGACGTCCGCCGAAACCGCCAACCGAGAAAAAGATTCGCGAGGCGATCTACTTCGAGCCGCACTTGCTGGAGTGGCTTCGCTGGCTGGCCACCGAGCAAAAGGTGACGGTCAGTGTCATCGTGAACAGGCTGATCGAGAGAGCGAAGGAGGCGCATAACGATGCGATATGAGGTAGGCGGCATGTGGCCGGGGCCGGTGCCATCGTTCGAACAGTGCACAGCCCAGCTCGTCGGAAGTAGCTTCGATCTGCTCACCTTCGTCAACGGCCCGACGGCGAAGGAAGTGAAGACGTTCCGCGATGCCTTCATGCGGCTTCATATTTCGGTCATCGACTCCATCCCGCTGATCGCGGTGTCGTATCTCGGCAGCCGCTGGACGTGGGACGCTTCCCTGAACGTGGTCGGCATCAGCGAGCGGGACGCGGCGGCGTTTTTCGCCCCGGGGAACGCGGTCACGCTGTTCCTGGTTGACCGGCCGAAGCGCGTAATCAAGGCGATGCGGATGGTCGGTCTGCCGGAAACAGCAGAGCGCTTGATCAAGGCCGCGCTGCGTGAGCAGCTGACGCGATACCGCGGCCGCGCAGAGTTTGATGCGGCGCTGAATCGCATATACCAGCAATACAGCACAGACGACCTGATCCAGCGGGCGGATCTGGTGTGCGAGTTCAAAGGTAGGTAGACGACTCTGGAAGAACGTGGTATATTTGATATGGCCGTGAGCGGAAGCACCGCCGCGGCCTTTTTGCGCTGGAGGTGGTGACTGTGCGGCCGTATATCGGCCCGATCCCGACGTGCCGCTGCAAAGCTCTCATGCGGCCGCGCTGGACCCGTGACCAGTGGCCACAGGCGTACGTCTGCACGCGGTGCAGCCGTCCGGTGCCGGGGTATGAGCGGATGTGGCTGCGGCGGCAGCGGGCGATCGAAAAAGGAGAGAAGCGCGGATGAGACCGGCTGCTCTCCTATTTTTTTGTGTACGTTCCACCGTATAGGCCATTGAGCCGGTATATACGTAAGAGCGTACTACGCCAATATTATCTGTGTGATGGACCATGCGTCATCTTTGCGAATCGTTATTGACTTGAATACAGACTGAACGACTTGCTTCCGGGTTGTTTGACTGAGCATATCCCAGTTTTGTTCTAACTGATTCAATATCTCTCGCGCCTCGTCAGCCGAAATAGAGGAGGGTGTGGCTGTCGGAAGTTCGGTTAGCCTCTTTTCCAACTCAGCTGCTCGCTCCATTTCTTCCCTCATGAGCTTCGCGAAATCCTCATATGGCATGTTGCCGTCGCCAAAAGCCATCTGCCATCGGTTACGACGCATCTCGCTCTGTTGGAGTTGGCGAAGAATCTCCTCGCGTTCAGTCGAGGGTTCCTGTTTATCATCCCAGGATAAAAGCTCGGGGATCAGGTGGATTGAGTTAAAAATCAGCTTTGTTAAGTTTCGCTCAGAAATACCAGATTGATCGCACGTCCCGTACTTCGCATTGTTTGTGCATTCATACCCGCGATATAACTGGTTTCCGCGCTTCTTGTTGTATTTGCCTTTATAATTCCCTCCGCACTTCCCGCATCGTATGATGCCGCTAAAGACATAATCATACGACGTTTTGGATGCCATTCCAGCTTTTCGCCGTTCCAGGAGTCGTTGAGCAGCTTCGAAAGTTTCAACGGATATGATCGGTTCGTGGCTTCCGTCAACTATGATCCGTTCATCGTCAGGTTTGCTCGCGTCCTTCCAATGTACCCGGCCGACATAGTGCCAGTTCGTCAGCGTCATCATCACCTTGTGCTGATCCCACTTAGCGCCCCGGTTGCGTCGCACTCCCATCTCGTTTAGCCGTTTGGCGATGTTCGTCGATCCGATCCCGGCGAGGTATTGATCAAATATCCACCGCACCCATTTGGCCTCATCCGGCTTCACAATCAGTTTCCCGTCTTCCGCTCTCTCGTATCCGAATAGGGGGACAGTGATGTTATGCAGACCCTTCTTTGCTCTAGTGCTCATGCCTTTTTTGACTTCCTCGCTCAGATTTTCGCGATACCATTGGGCGATTATTCCGAGCATGAAAACGAACATACGTCCCATAGCCGAAGAAGTGTCGAGGTGTTCTGTAACTGAAATGAACTTTATGTTGTGCTTTTCAAACAATTTCATGAGCTTGTGGAGATCGCCGACATTTCGCGTTAAACGGTCCAACTTATGAACCACGACTGCATCAATATTCCCCTGCTCGATCTCCGCAATGAGTTTCTGAATACCGGGACGTTTCAGATTTTTGCCGGAATAACCGGGGTCATCAAAATATCCAACAAGCGTCCAGCCTTCCTCCTGAATGCGTTTCAAGTTCCTTTCGCGTTGGGCATCCAACGAATGCCCTTCATTGGCTTGTTCCTCTGTGCTGACGCGACCATAACCTACGGCCCTCATTATCTCATGCCTCCTTTTCCGGTCTGAAATGACCCAAATATACGCCACATATCGTCATTTGATTGGGTTGGACCTCAATTGCTTCGTAGTTGTCGTTGGCTGGTTCCAGTCTGATCATTGGGGATTCAAGGGACCAGCGAATCCGTTTTAGCGTCCCTTCTTCTTGATCATTGATAAGGGCCGCTACAATCTGTCCGTTGTAGTCGGCCCAGGATGCTTTCTTGAAGTATACAATGTCTCCGTCCTCGATCCCGGCGCCGATCATGCTGTCGCCCTTCACTCGGAGCGCAAAATCTGGCTGCCGTTTTCCCATCAGCGGATACCTTACGTATTCCTCAATATTTTGCTCCGCGAGCAGGCCGTCGCCCGCACATATCGTCCCAACGACAGGTATGTCTTCTGAGGACCTTCCGATCCCTAAAATGCGTTCGATAGTAGTATCCAAAGCATCTGCATAGAGACCGATATCGTTTATAGGGAATTCTCTTTGCCCGTTTTCATATCTGGATAGTGTGGATTTGGCCACGCCAACCCTGCGCGCAAGCTCGTCAAGCGACCAGCCTTTAGCTTCACGCAATTTCTTAATTTCCAAAATAACTTCCTTCGAACTTCTCAACTCGATCACCTCGGGAACGATTTTATCATAATTGTTCCAAATAGGCAACAAAAATATACGTTCGAATTTATCTGTTGACAAACGGGAACAAAAACGATAATATAGGCTCACGAGGAGGTGAACAGTGGTGCAATTCAACCTGCAGAAGCTCCGTTACGAAAGACTGTCCCGCCAGGTCTCACAAGAAGAAATCGCTTCCGCACTCAATATCTCTCGCTCTTATTATCATAAAAAAGAGACTGGCAAAGCGAAAATGACGGTCGATGAGTTCGCCAAAGTCGTTGAGGTCCTCGGAATCCCGGAAAATGAGATCCGAAATTTTTTTACCCTCAATGTTCCCAAACGGGAACAAAACACGGCATGAGGTGGGCCGCATGACTGATAAGCAAGCAGAACGCGGAGCGGATGGGAAGTTCGTCATTAGGTTCTCGCTTCCGGATTGGCTGGTTCGAAAAATCGTCCTTGAAGTGCGAGCGGCAAAAGAAGCTGCTGGAAAGGAGGTGACCACCGCATGAACAAAACCAGAACCGTCGAGGAGATCATGGATCAGCTCCGCACACGCATAGCAGACGGCGTCGTCGATTGGGCGTATGTGCTCGGTATGATTGAGTTCTACGCCCACGATACCGGCGATCCGGAAATCAGGCTGCAAAACATCCAAAACGCGATCAAGGCATTCGACCGGCTGCGGGCGGAGCGACAGGGGCAAATTTTCGAGGCTGATTTCAGGGAGGTGAACAACCGATGATCAAGCGAATCCTTCGCGCATTGGGTCGCACCCGAGCGAAGCGCACCAAACCGCCGTACCGCCCCGGCACGCTCGGCGTATCCGCTGTGTCCGAGGCGATCCGCCACGACTACGGCGTGATCCTGAGCCGCCGGGAGCGCCGGCAACTGGCAAGGCGAGGCGGGCCGGCATTCCGCCCCTACTGCAATGAGAGGTGATCAAGATGCCGCAAACGGCCGGTACAGAAGGAGGTGACGACGTGACCACTCACGACGAATACCGCGCCGCGCTCGCTGAGCATCAGGCTGCGCAGACGATGTTCGATCAGGCCGAGCCCGACCGAGTGGACGAGGCGGTGTACCGGCTGCGGGCGGCGGAGCTCAGGGTGGGGACGGTGATCCGTGCATTGAAGGAGGTGACAACCAATGAACGTATGGCGTAGCCCTCTGTCCATCTGCCCGGACCAGAGGATCGAAATCGCGCTGGTCTGTGACGGCGATCTCTATAGCTCGGGATGCAGCCTCGCGCGGTATGGTCGCGAAACGATCACAATCGAAAAGTGTCTGCAGGTGTATGAAGCAGAAAAAGAAAAAGCCGCCCAATGAGAGCGGCACAAACAAAAACACATCAAGTCCATCATATCACAGATGGGAACGGAGGGGAAGCATGAACAAGCACAAGAAACCCAATCTCCAAGCGTTGGCTGCTGCAGTAACGGTCCTCATGATCGTAAGCCAGATGGGGGTGAAGCGGAAATGACCGAACTTCACATCGAAGGCCACATCTCCAAGAAATTCGACATATTGATCGAGCCTTCGCCGATCCCTACACTATGCATCTACACCGACCACCTGACACTCTACTTCGAGGCCGCTGATTGCCAACTCATAGACGTTTACACCGCGCTGAAAGAACACCTTGAGAGTCGGGGGATGCTCGATGATTAGTTTTGATCGGTTCGCGCATGGTCTGCCCGATCCACAGGAACGGCCGGCTGCCCGAGTCGGGGAATGCACTTACGAAAAGTGCCAGTCGGCCATCTACCTCGGGGACGAGGTTGTGGAGCTGGACGGAGACCTCTACTGTGACGCTTACTGCCTCATGAAACATCTCGGCGGCAGGTACGTGGCCGCTGGAATGGAGGATTGAAGGCGTGTCTGACATCAAGGTGCGGTTGGTCCTCAAGCATGAGGACGGAAGGTACCTGAGCTGGAACCCTGACCGTTACCCTTTATCTCCGAAACTCTCGGACGCTAGACGTTTTGTCAGCGCGGAGGAAATCGCGCTGTTTCTTGAGACAAGCCCCTACAGACCGGAAGAAGTAGGGTTGTCTGCGAGTGAGTTCGAGGTTCGGGAAATCGAAATCGAATATCGGGAGCGTGAAGAGGGTGGAAACTGAACGCAAGCTTGTATCAAAGCTGGCGGAGGTCATGAAGCGTGTTCGGTACATCCAAAAGACTGGCGTAAATGATTTCCACCGCTACAAATACGCCACGGAAGCAGACGTAAACGAACACGTCCGGGAAGTCCTTGCTGAACTCAACGTCGTCATGATTCCCAACGTTGTCAGCCATTCGGTCCGCGAACATATCAACGCGAAAGGCAAGACCGAGTACATCGTGACGGTAGGAGTAGACTTTACTTTCCACGACGGCGAAACGGGCGAAACCATTACGTTTCGCACATACGGAGAGGGTCAAGACGCAGGCGACAAGGGGACGTACAAGGCCATCACAGGCGCGCAAAAGTACGCCTTGATGAAAGCCTTCATGATCCCGACTGGCGACGATCCAGAAGGCGACAACGGCGTTGACGAGCGGAATAACGCGCAAACCGAGATTCCCGCGACGTTAAAGGCCAAGTACCAGCTCGGAGCAGGATCGCTTGACGGGTTCGAGGAGTGGGTTAACGCCCAACTTGCCAAAGGTTACACATACGCCCAGATGGAGCGTTACCTGACCGAACGCCTCAACAAGCGGAAGGAGGGCGCGGGTGACAAGCAGCCCGCCAAAACGACATGAACCTTGAACAGCACTTGAAAGAAATAACACGTCTTCGCCGGGAGGCGGACAGCCTCCCCGAAGACAACCCTGCCGGGCTGATCAGAAAGATCGAATTGCTGGCGAAGTGCATGGTTTATGTCGGTCGCGTCTCAAGCGCCCTAGACGGCGAATACAAGCGCATCTACGCCGAGCGCAAGCGGAAGTATGCCGAAGCCTATATCGCGGCTCCACGGTCAAAAGAAGCGCATGCAGAGTTGGCTGTCGTCGAACTGCGGGAGAAGGAAGCACAGGCATACGAAGACAGCAGGCGGTGGCGGAATGCGCTGGACAGTCTGACGGAAGAAATTCATGCCCTCAAACTCAAAATGCGGATCGACTTCGCGGCGGAGGTGACGGGGTATGGAATGGCGTCCCGTCCCGAAACCGAGTAAACACAAGCGTGTGAAACTGACGCAGCGGCAATTGGGGGACATAAGCCCATCCGCAGACCGCGAGCTGAAGGAACGATCAATGGGCATCTGCGAGCTCTGTGGACGCGCCAAGGCAACCGAGAGGGCGCACTTGACCGGGCGAAGGCATATCGACCACAAAACCACAGCGCTTGACCTGGTGCATGTATGCACGCCTTGCCATAGATGGCTGGACGGGACACCCGAGGGAATACGCTGCCGGCGAATGATCGCCATGCTCATTGACTACGCCATAACATTGTTGACGGGGAGGTGATACCGAAATGGCAGAACGGCGAATGGTCGGTAAGGTCATCAGTATCTCGGAAAAAGTGAATAGCCTGTCATTGTTCGGGCGCCTCCTGTACACGTGGATGATTCCGCATGCTGATGACTTCGGCCGTCTGCCTGGATCTCCTGCGAAGGTTCGTGCTCTTGTTGTCCCGATGGCCGATGAGACGGTGAAAGACGTCGAGCAAGCCCTTGCTGACATGCATGAACGCGGCCTCATTATCTGGTACGAAGTGAACGGCGAGAGGTTCATCCAGATTACCAACTTCGAGAAGCATCAGCAAGGACTTCATAAGCGCACCAAATCGAAATTCCCGGAACCACCCGACGAATTCCGGGAAATTCCCGGAAACTCCGAAGAATTCCCTTTAGAACTAGAAGGGAATAAGAACAGAACTGAATATACACCTACTACTACTAATAACGCGCGAGACGAAGAAAAAGACGCGCAAGTGTTCCGGGTGTTCGAGCAAGAAGGGTTTGGGACTCTTTCGTCCGTCCTTGTTGACGACTTACGAGACATGATCGACACGTACAGCGCGGAATGGGTGATCCGCGCGATGCACGAAGCGGTGCGAAGCGGAAAGCGGAATTTGAAATACGTCGGCGCCATCTTGAAGCGCTGGAAAGCAGAAGGTGTTGACACTCCTTGGGAGGTGACGAAGGATGCAAAGCCTCGGGGAAGCCCTCAAAGGCGCATGGGCGAATTTGACTTCCTCTCCCTCTGATCAAGTGCATGTTTGCCCTTATTGCAATCAGGTGGTGCCGAAAAAGCGCCTTGTCGTCCTCGGTATCGAGAAAATCGTGCAGCCTGTCTGCCAGTGCGAAGTCGAAGCCTGGGAACGCGAGCAGGACGAAATGCAGGAGCGCTACCGGAAAGCCGAGGTTGAACGTAAGTTTGCGATCTCGTCACTCGGCGAACGATTCGAAAATTGCCGGTTTGAGACGTTTGCGAAACGACCGGGGACAGAAAAAGCGTTCCGCCTTGCCTATGATTACGCTGAGCGGTTTGAACTGTACGGCGCTGAATCCCTCTTGATCTGGGGTGATCCGGGGAACGGCAAGAGTCACCTTGCGGCGGCCGTCTGCCATGTTCTCAAGGCGCGTGGGAAAATCCCGGTGTTTCAAACGATGACGGAGCTGCTCGAAAGAATCAGAGCGACGTTCGGCCGGCAGGCGAAAGAGCATGAACGCGAGATCATGACCGCTCTCCAAGACTGCGACCTGCTGGTGCTGGACGATCTCGGGGCCGAGAAAGTGAGCGATTGGACGCTGGATGTGCTGTTCCGGATCATCGACGGTCGGTACAGGGCGAAAAAGCCGACGCTGTTTACGACGAACTTCTCGCCAACGGAATTGCTGCACAGGTTTATGCCGGACAAGTCTTTGACGGAGCATGAGATCGCGGCCAGACGTATACACGATCGAATTTTGGAGGTGTCCGTGATCGTCGAGAACAAAGCAACCAGCTACCGTCTCGAAGTCGCGCAGAACCGTGCAAAGCGAGCAGACCAACGGAGGCAATGGGCGTGATTTACATTGCTTGCGAGGACATGGACTTCCTGTGGAAAGAGCACGAAGTAGTCATGTTCGAAGAGATGTGGGTGCGCGGAGTACCGATTACCGAAATGGCGAAGATTTTCCGACGCAGTACAGACGAGGTTTTCCTGCTCGCACTAGACCGAGCAAGGGCAGGAGCGATCCAAAAGCGAAGGGGTGGCATCTTTGGGGCAGATGGTCAGTCTGACAATATACGGCGAGCCCGTCGCACAAGGTAGACCGCGTTTTACAACGGCCGGCGGGTTCGTGCGGGCTTACGACCCAGCAAAGTCGCGGAATTACAAGGACTATATCAAATTGGTCGCGAGCGAACACAAACCGGACAAGCCTCTTGAGGGTGCGCTTGAACTGCATGTTACGGTGTGTCGGTCGATCCCGAAGAGTTTCAGCCGACGCAAAGCAGAGGCGGCGGAACGCGGCGAAATCAGGCCCACCACAAAACCGGACGTTGACAACTACCTCAAGGGTGTCAAGGACGCACTCAAGGGCATCATTTGGTGGGATGATTCGCAAATCGTGCGGGTTGTGGCGGATAAGTTTTATAGTTTTAATCCACGCATTGAAATCGACGTAAGGGAGTTGGGAGGATGTGCAGATACACCACAGTCAAAGTTTGGCAGCTTACGCCGGAGCAGATCGCAAATTACAAGCCCGGCATGGACCTGGGCGAGCCGGATCGGATTGAATTCGCGCGATGTGTTGATCCCGAGTGGGCTGACTTTGACCCGCTCAAAAAACGCAAACGCAAAGGCATCCAGCTCGGAAGAAGGATCACGGAAGATGACTATCATCGGTTGCGTGAAGAAGGGTTGTTGGATTCGGAAATCGCGGACAGATTTAACATCGGGCTCGATACCCTCCACCGGTATAAAATGCTCTGGCGAAAGGAGCGGATAGCCAGATGAATCGTGTAATTCTGATCGGACGCCTGACCAAAGATCCGGAAATGAGATATTCCCCGCAAGGAGTAGCCTGCACTACCTTCGCTCTCGCCGTGGACCGACCGTTCACGAACGGAAACGGAGAGCGAGAAGCAGACTTCATCTCCATCGTCGTCTGGCGCAAACTGGCCGAGAATTGCGCGGAATATCTCCGAAAAGGCCGTCTGTGCGCCGTAGAAGGTAGAATCCAGGTGCGGCACTACGACAACAACGAAGGCAAAAGGGTGTACGTGACCGAGGTTGTGGCGGACAATGTGCGGTTTCTGGAACGGGCGCAAGAGAACAGCGGAAAGCAGAGCAAAAGCAACAACAGCATGAATTTGTACGGTGACGATTCGTTCCGGGGTGACGGGAAGCCAATTGAGATTTCGGAAGACGATCTGCCGTTTTGATGGGGTGATAGAGTGAGAACTATCACTTTCCAAGAATCCGTCCAATTGGTCCAAGAAATCCTATCTCAACCCCCCGGAAACTGGACACACCTTCTGAAAGGTAAGCCTGTTCGGGAAGTGGAGCGTTGCATCGTAAGTAGTCATGGGTTTGAGATTGTATTTTTCCGAGCGGAAGATTATTGCGGACGGTGGAATGCGGATCAATTCGACAAATATGCGGTTCCGTATGTTCCGCCTCCGGAACAACTGGAGATGCAGTTTTGAGGGGGGTGTGACATGACCGCACCACGCATATTGCACTACCCCGGATCCAAATGGAGCATGGCTGAATGGATCATATCGTTCATGCCGCCGCATCAGACATATTTGGAACCGTACTTTGGATCCGGGGCGGTGTTCTTCTCGAAGGAGCCGAGCCCACTGGAAACCATCAACGACATCGATGGCGACGTGGTCAACCTGTTCCGCGTGATCCGCGACCGTCCCGAAGAGCTGGCGCGGCTGGTGTACTGGACGCCGTATAGCCGCGAAGAATATTACAACTCCTACCAAGCGGGGGGGGGGAGTTGGACGAGATGGAGAGAGCGCGGCGTTTTCTGGTGCGGTGCTGGATGGCGCGTGGCACAAAGACAAGCGATCGGACGGGATGGCGGCACATCATCGACCACAGTGGGCCTAGCGTGGTGAAGGCGTGGAACGAGCTGCCCGGGAAGATTGCAGAAATTGCGGAACGACTCAAAAACGTCCAGCTGGAGCAACAACCGGCGATACAACTGATTCAGCGTTACAAGCGGCCTGACGTGCTGATCTACGCCGATCCGCCTTATCCGCTCGAAACGCGCAGCGGCCGCATGTACAAGCACGAAATGACCGACGCTGACCACGCCGAGCTGCTCGACGTGTTGGACGAGCATCCCGGCCCGGTGCTGCTATCCGGGTATGCGAACGAACTGTACGACACCCGGCTGCGGCATTGGCACCGGGAAGAACGGAAAGCTTTGGCCGAGGCTGGGCGGATCCGTACTGAAGTCCTCTGGATCAATCCGATTGCAGCGGAACACTGCGGCCGGCAACTGACTTTATTTTAGTCGAGGTGGTTGAATGAAAAACGTATTCGAGATTCGAGGTGATATAACCACCATAATTCTAAAAAGTCCAAAATACGGGATTATGGAAACCTTGATAAGTACAAGCAAACTTGAAAGAGCGATGATGTTTCCTGGAACGTGGGGTGTTGCGAAGAATAAGAGTGGTTTTTATGTACAAGGTCAAAGTTATGAAAACGGCAAGGAAAAGACAATTTATCTTCATCGTTTTATTACCAACGCTCCTCCCGGTTATTCTGTCGATCACATTAACCGTAACCCACTCGACAATAGGGATGAAAATTTGAGAATTGTGACACATGCAGAGAACTTGCAAAACCAAAAAGTCAGAGTTGACAACAGAACAGGATATCGGGGCGTTACGTACATGAAGGAATTTAACAAATACCGCGCGAGGATAAGGGTTAACGGTGAATACATCTATTTGGGGTATTACGATACAGCAGAAGAGGCCGCAGAAGTCGCATCGCAAGCAAGATCGAAAATGATGCCTTTTTCACAAGATGCGAATTACAGAGGGAAAATGGCATGAAATTTTGATGGAGGGAAAACCAATGGGCGACTATCGACGCGAGATCGAATATTTCCACCGCATGTGGGCGAAAAACACGCCCAAATGTCCCGGATATGGGGAAGCGGCGGGAAGGTGTGACGGCATACCTCTGGATGGTCGAAGATACTGCTTTGACTGTGCTGTTCGGGAGCGTGAAGACGAACGGCGCAAATTGCCCGACGAACAACAAGCATACGGCAACGATTGCCGGGACGGGCGGTGTGAGGTGTGAGCAATGACGCTGGAAGAGATCATCAAGAAATGTGATCAGCAGATAAGTATCGTCGGCGAAAATGCGTCGGTTGGCCTCCTGATTCCGTGTCGATGGGGAAAGGCGAGTACTCGGCGACTGTGGGGCGGACCTGTTGGGAAGATCGTCATGGAATTGGAAGGATTGGTCTACGTCGTGTTTTCGGCGGTGGAACTCAAAGAGGCGGTGCAGAAGATTTTGGACGAATCCACCGTCTACGGCATCGACTGCCGGGACGAGAAATGTGAGTGGTGAAACAATGAGTAAAAAATGCGAGTGCGGACGGACGTTGTGCGATCTGTGCGAAGAAAAAGCGGCACGGTTTGTGATGGAGAACCGATATAACGGGAACACGCTGAACGTTTGCGTCGAGTGCTACATGGAGATTTGGGGCGAGAAAGGAGCGAATCCAAGTGAGTGAATACCTGAGCAAGAAAGCGGTGTTGGAGTGGCTAAAAAAACGCCTTGATGAAACGCAGTTTGTGAGAGAAGCATATGCGTTGGCTGAGATTATTGCCAAGATCGAGTGCGGCCGTTTCGACGACGACCAAACCGAAGTCCAGCGGCTTCGGGATGCGTTGGATTGGGTGAAACGGCGATTTGAAGAAGAATGGACGTATGAACTTGGAACCGGTGAAGTAGTAGAAGAAATCATAGTGAAATTTGAAGAAGCCCTCTCCGGGGCGCGGGAAAAGGAGGAACCGAACCATGACACGTGATGAAGTGTTGGAACTGAAGCCGGGGCGAGAGTTGGATGTGCTGGTTATCTTCTGGCGGTGATGGATATTGAATAGAGCAGGAGAGCGGAATTACGAGCGATTCCCGTACCGATACGACGAGGACGGAATGCCCCTTTGCCGCATGTGCGGGAAACGATTGGACCACAAACTGCGGACATTCTGCGGCCAACGTTGTGTTCGTGACTTCAAAATGAAAACGGATTGGCAAAGAGTGCGGCGTGTAGTTTACGAACGAGACGGCGGAATCTGTATGAAGTGCGGAAAACGGGTTGATCGGAAAAACTATCACGTTGATCACATTGTCCCGATCAAAGCTGGCGGGGATGAATGGGATCTGGACAACCTAGAGTTGTCTTGTCCGGAATGCAATCTGAAAAAAGGAGCGAAAGTGGAAGTGGTGGAGGGATGACCATGGACAAGGAAAAGAAGATCGAGGAGATTAGGGGAGCGTTGAAAAAGATCGACCGTGGCGATTTTTCCGAGATCGCAGGGGCGCATGGGAAAGCAGGCGAATGGCTTCGGTTCCTGCTGGACGAACTGATAAAGACGCGCAATAGTTGGCTTTCTCCTGATACATCACAAAGGCTGATTGAAGACCTCATAGACAAAGTCGAGCGGATCAATAAGATGACGGAGGAACGAGACAAGCTGATCGAGGTGTTGCGGTGGTATGGGGATAGAGAAACATACGATGGGAACGTTGAATGGGATGATGATGGAAATATTATTTGTGCAGAGTGGCCGCCCATTAACGTTGACAACGGACAACGCGCACGCGACATCCTGAAAGAAATCGGGGTGACGGTAGATGCCTGAATTTACCCAGTTGCAGAAAGAAATCATCCGGTATATCCGCCGTGAACGTATCGCCATGCGCGAGGACATCATTCGTGATGTTTCGTATGACGCCTGCTGCACGAGGAAAGAAGTACAAGAACAGTTGTCCTATCTGCGAAAACACGGTTATGTTTGGCGGATTCCGGAGGGCTGGTATGAGACGGACGTTGACATTTAATGATGCGGGGTGACGGTGGAATGACCATCAGAACACCGTGGTTTGAGATTCGCATTCTGTCGCGCCGGAGCGCGATCATGGACGAATACCGAAGAAACGGAAAGCTGGCGGCGGTGGGACTGGCCCGCCGCTGGCTCCGGCTATCACCGGGTGATGCGGTGGAATACGTGAACAAATTGGAAGGGGAAAGGTGACGGTGGAATGAACTGGATCAGCGTCAATGAGCGACTACCTGAAATCGGCGATACTGTGTTGGTGTACTATCGGCGCGGCGACTATAGGGGAGCGGATATCATGCGATACATTGGCCGCTGGCTGACTGTTGACCCATTGGTGGAGGTCACCCACTGGATGCCGCTACCGGAGCCGCCGAAGGAGAGCGGGAGGGAGAAAACGGATGAAAATGGACGTAACAACCGCTAATAAGCTGAAGGAAATGTACAACCAATATGTTGGATCGGATGACAGCAAATCTCGCGGTGTTGCGATGGGGATTATGTTGGCTGCTGAAGTGCTCGGAATAGACGTTAAGGAGCCGATCATAGACCCGGTGATTAAACCCGGTGACGTTGTACGGCACAAGAAGGATCACAACCTTGTCCTCGGGGTGGTGCGC
>Ga0310822_100177_pt1 | contig 54436 bp, 46 predicted proteins | sample P4_ome_2_FD_201313 | JGI IMG/M metagenome (GOLD analysis project Ga0310822, IMG submission 201313) | Sorghum-adapted microbial communities from Joint BioEnergy Institute, Emeryville, California, United States - P4_Day56_Rep2 | ecosystem: Engineered > Bioreactor > SSF (Solid state fermentation) >... | reverse complement strand
GCGCCTTATTGACCGCACCATAAACCGTCAGAGAAACGACGCGATTCCCCTTCCGGGCCGCCGTCGCTTCCAGCTCCGCCACACGCTCCTCGAGGTCGGCGCAGCAGTTCCCGCCAAGGTCGGCGGCTTGGGCAGCAACGCCGCCCGCGAGAATGCCAGCCGCGGCAACGATCGCCACACGGCTAGCTGACTTGAACAGTCCCCCGATCATACTTGCACTCCGTCGGACTAACGCTACCGGTACTCAATCACCACGACTGAACACCGCCTGCTGCCCGGTCGATCACGCCACTGACGCCGCAGGCATCACTCACTCTCGACCGTGCTGGGACAGGCTTAGCGGATCGCTTGGCAATCCGTAAACAAAGAACACGTCCGTGAACCGCATTGAGTGTGGCAGCGTGGCGAAACAGCCACGGATGTGTGATTCGCGAATCAATTGAAGGCAAACTGAGCATTGAACTTAAACGGGAATTCTTCATACCTGCAGTTTACGTCCGTTCGCGGTCAAGGTGTGCAAAAAGGTTAAAATCGGGCCCATTTTTGCCGCATTCTGCGGGGACTGGCTGGGGATTACAGGTGGGCGGAATGACAATAACTGCAACTTGGACGTGCATGATCGTGGGCACCGGTCCGGCCGGTCTGGCAGCGGCATTGTCGCTGGCCAAGGTCGGAGCAGAGGTGACACTGGCGGGACCGCCTGCTCCGGTCGCGGCGGCGGCCGACACGCGGACGGCGGCCCTCTTCAACGGCAGCATCACCCTGCTCCAAAATCTTGGCGTGTGGGCGGGGCTCGACGAGGTCAGCGCGCCCCTCAAGGCGATCCGCATCGTCGACGACACGGGCGGGCTGCTCCGTGCGCCGGAGGTGCTGTTCGAGGCCCGTGAGGTCGGCGAGGCCGTGTTCGGCTGGAACGTGCCCAACGCGCCGCTGGCGGAAGCCCTGTGGCAGGCCGTGCGCCGCGATGAGCGGATCAGAGTCGTGGAGACGGCGCGCGTCGAGCATGTCGAGATCCGCCCGGACGAGGCCGTCGCGCGGACGGTAGAGGGCGAGGAGCTGCGGGCGAGGCTCATCGCAGCCGCAGACGGGCGGCGGTCGATCTGCCGGGCTGCGGCCGGCATCGCGACCACGGCGTGGGACTACGACCAGGCGGCGATCGCAACTCGGTTCGCGCATAGCCGGCCACATGGGAGCGTCTCGACAGAGTTCCACCGCAAGTCGGGGCCGTTCACAACGGTGCCGCTGCCTGGCATGGAATCGGGCCTCGTCTGGGTCGAGCGGCCGGCGATCGCGCGGCGGATGGTCGAGCTCGACGAGGACGGCTTCCGTGTGGTGCTGGAGACGCGCCTGCAGGGGCTGCTCGGCCATGTCGGGGCGATCGGGCCGCGGCGGCTGTTTCCGCTCAGCGGGCTGACGGCGGAGGCTTACGCGCGCTCGCGCGTGGCGCTGATCGGCGAGGCGGGCCATGTCATTCCGCCGATCGGGGCGCAGGGGCTGAATCTCGGTTTCCGGGACGCGGCGACGCTGGCCGATTGCGTCGCGGATGCCATGGCACGCGGGGATGACATCGGCGGGCAAGAGGTGATGCAGCGCTATCATGCGCTGCGCAAAGTGGATGTCGAGACCCGCATCATGGCCGTCGACGCCCTCAACAGGACGTTGCTGAGCACCCTGTTACCCGTGAGCCTGCTGCGCGGCTTCGGCATGCACCTGATCCGTGCTTTCGGGCCGCTCAAGCGCGCCCTGATCCGGCAGGGGCTGGAGCCCGTCGGGCCGCGGCCACGGCTGATGGAGGGCGGGCATGAGAAGGAGGCTTTGCCGTCTCTCGCTCCGCTAGCCGAAGGGTGAGCGGGTGCTGGCCGGCTCGCAGGGCCGTGCGAGGACGAGAACAACAGCGGCCGGCAGCCCCCCTCACCCCGACCCTCTCCCTGCCGGGGAGAGGGAGATTGGGCGCGAGCTTGGCTTGGCGTGCTCCTGTCGAGATCGGAAATGCTCTAGCCTACCTCCTACAGCAGCCCACGTTTTGCCAGGTTCCGCATCAGAGCGGCCATGCCGAAGGTCCAGCGCGCGGCTTTGTCGGAGGTGGTCATGCGGTTCGTCAGGCTACCGAGCTCTGGCGCGCGGATCGTGACGATGTCGCCGGGCTTGTGCGTGAAGCCCATGCCCTTGGCGCCGCGGTCCTCAGTCGGGGCGAACATGGTGCCGAGGTAGAGCACGGCGCCGTCCGGGTACTGGTGAATGTCGCCGATCAATTCGGAAACGAGGTCGGCCGGGTCGCGGGCGATCTCGGACATGCTGGACGTGCCCGTGAGGCGGAAGCCGTCGGGACCGTCGACGGTCAGGTGAACATCCATGCGGCGCACGGTATCGAGGTCGAAGGTGCCGTCGAAGAAGCGGATGAACGGGCCGATCGACGTGCTCGCGTTGTTATCCTTGGCCTTCGACAGCAACAGCGCCGAGCGGCCTTCGAAATCGCGCAGGTTCACGTCATTGCCGAGCGTGGCCCCGACGATCCGGCCCGCGGACGAAACGGCCAGCACGACCTCCGGCTCCGGATTGTTCCAGGTCGAGCGCGGATGCAGGCCAGCCTCCATGCCGTGGCCGACCGCCGACATGGGCTGGGCCTTGGTGAAGATCTCCGCGTCCTCGCCGATGCCGACCTCGAGGTACTGTGACCAAGCCCCCTGCGCGATCAGAACTTCCTTCAACGCCAGCGCTTCGCGGGAGCCGGGCTTCAGGCGCCGCAAGTCGCCGCCCAATTCCTTTTCGACTTGTTGGCGGATGGCTTCGGCCTTCTCTGGCGCGCCTTTGCACTGCTCCTCGATCACGCGCTCCAGCAGCGAGCGAGCGAAGGTGACGCCGGCGGCCTTGATGGCCTGCAGGTCGATGGGGGCGAGCAGCCAGGGCTTGCTGGCATCCCGGGCCTCGGGCGGCGTATTCGCCAGGATGTCGCTGAGAGCGCCGATCCGCTCACCCTCGCCGGAACGGACCATGCCGGCCGGGTCATCGGCTTCGCACAAATCGCGCATGGTCGGCGCCAGGCGGCTGATGTCGTAGACGCCGTCGCGGCGAATGGCGACCACGGACGGCCCCTGAAGATCCGGCCGCCACACACGGCCCGCCAACGCACCCGCCGTGCCGTCGCTGGGCAAGGTCAGTTCTTCCGTCATTCTACCGCGCATTAGCGCTCTCCCCGATCCGAATTGCTAAAACCCATAGCAGACCCGGGCGGGCCGGGTTTGTCTCTGCTGTCGCGCTACGTAATGCATTGATTGCAGAAGCAGCCAAGATGCCGTTCATCGTAGGACGATCGCCCCTCTCCTGCCCAGCCCCTCCAGCGCAAATCAGGCGCGCTTGCAGGAGAAGAAGAAGGCGACCGCGGATCGCATCCAATCTATTGCGGTCGGTAGCTCAGACGTCGGCAAGGGCGATTGTGCAGTGCGAAGCAGCCGGGTTTCCACTCGGCGTTGCGTGGTCCACTATGGAACAGGGTTTTCCCCTATCATCTCAGACAGTCCGAACGAAAATGCAGCGCCACATCCAGGCTTGCCGTAAGGCGCCCGAGGAAAGCGAAGAAGGCGATGACATGGCGCTTCATCGCCTGCCCCAGACGCAGCGTGCCTACAGAGAGCTGCGCCGGCGCATCCTCGACAACGAGATGCCGCCGAACGCGCATTATCTTGAGCAGGAGCTGGCCGATGCCTTGGGCATGAGCCGCACGCCGGTGCGCGAGGCGCTCATCCGGCTGAGCGACGAGCGGCTCGTCGAGATCCGACCGCGCCGCGGGGCGCGCATTCTGCCCGTCTCCGTCGACGACATGCGCGAGATCTACGAGATGATGACGGAACTCGAAGCACTCGCCGTGCGCAAGCTCGCAGAACGCGGCCTTTCGCGCCGGGAGCTGACGTTGCTCGAGCAGGCCCTCGCCGAAATGGATGCGGCGCTGGAGCGCGATGACCTGCGGGCGTGGGCGCGCAGCGACGAGATTTTCCATGCCCTGCTCGTCGATCTCACGGGCAACTCGCGCTTAAGCCAGGTTGTAGCGACGTTCCGCGATCAGGCGCACCGGGCGCGCATGCAGACGCTGAAGGTGCGGCCGAAACCCGTCAACTCGAACCGCGACCATGGGGCCGTCGTCGAGGCCATTCGCCAGCGGGATCCAGAAACGGCTGCGGCAAGGCACCGGCAGCATCGGGAAAGAGCAGGTGCGATGCTGCTGTCGTTGCTGGCGCGGTGCGGCAGCGAAGGCCTGTGACAGTCCTTTGTGCCTCCGTCACTGGCCTGCTGCGCGCCTGTCCGGATGCTCCGGGACCTTCCCGGGCGGAATCTCCCGATCGCCAGGGCCGGTGGCAACGGGCTTCAGATACCGTGCCCGCAGATCGACTGTCGAACGCCGCCCGATGTCGTCGCGATGCTGTGCCAGCCAGGATTGCGCTTCTTCCCGCCCTGCGTTGAACAGATACCTGAGCAGCTCTCCATTCGGCATCAACTTGCTGTCGACACCGAGCTCCGCCGTGTAGCTGCTGGCCTCTATGACATGGAAGCGGTGCCGCTTGAGCCGCGCCAGCCGGCTGTGGCGGTTCGCAAACCAGCCGATCTCGCTTTCCTGTGCCGCCACGATCGCCTCGACATCGCTGACGAACGGCTGGTTGAACGTGATCGCGCTGACGCGGCTGGCGATCTCCATGGCCGAGCGCGGGACATCGCCGTGCTCCAATGGATTGAGCAGCACGATAAGCGTGTCCTCCACCGGGCTTTCGGTGGCGAGCGTCTTCAGGTCCGGATTGGCGGAAAACCCGCCGTCCCAGTAGGCACGCCCGTCGATGGTCACCGCGTGATGCAGCGTCGGAAGACACGCGGATGCGAGGATCACCTCGACCGAGATCTCGGCGCGCCTGAACAGGCGCGCACGGCCGGTCGCCACGTCTGTCGCCGCAATCAGAAGCTCCAGGTCTGATGACGCGCGGATACGATCGAAATCGATGTGCTCCGTCAAAAGGCGTCGCAGCGGGTCGAAGCCCAACGGGTTGAACTGATAGGGCGAGAGCATGTTGTGAACGCCGGGCATCGGCGTGACCCGCGCAAGTCCCGACAGGAGCGGATTGTATCGAAGGAGATCTGGAGCGCCGGCCGCCTCGACGGCCTGCCAGACCCGGCGCAACGTCTCTCGCGCGCCGGCCGCCCCTTCCTCCGCGAGGCCAGACGCGAGAGCCGCCGCATTCACCGCGCCGGCGCTGGTGGCGCTGATCCAGGCGAAAGAAATTTGATCATCCTGCAGAAGGCGGTCGAGCACGCCCCACGTGAAGGCGCCATGCGCGCCCCCGCCTTGCAGTGCCAGGTTGATCCGCCGCCGGCCCTTGTTCCCCACGCTCAGTTCGCCCCGCCTGCTGCCCTGGACCGGTTAACGGCGGAACATGGCAGCTCGGCGGCCGTCACGACAAGCGGCAATCCATCGATGCGTACGAGGCGGGCCTCGATGCCGTAGACCTCTGCGAGCCATTCGGAGCTCAGCACCACGTCCGGCGGGCCGTCGGCCAGTGTGCGACCGTTCTTCAGAAGTACGATACGATCGCAGTAGCGCGCCGCCGATGAAAGGTCATGCAGGGCGACGATAACCGTGCAGCCGTCCGCAGCGATTTGGCGCAGCTTCTCAAAGAGCGCCATCTGGTGGGCGGGATCGAGGCCAGCCGTCGGCTCATCCGCAAGCAGGACCTGGGCCTCCTGCGCCAGCGCACGGGCGACCAGGGCACGCGCCAGCTCGCCGCCCGACAGCTCGGTCGCAGGACGCGTGCGCAGCTCCGTCAGGTCCATGGAGGCCAGTGCGGAGTCGACCGCAGATCGGTCGGCCCCGCGCAGCCGACCTGGCCCGGAACCGTGAGGCAGGCGCCCCAAAGCCACGACATTCTCAACCGTCATCGGCCAGTGCACGGCTCGCGCCTGCGGGAGATATGCGATGGCCCGCGCCATCTCGGCCCGAGCCCAGTGGGCAAGGTCCCGCTGCTCGAGAAGCACCGAGCCCGCTATCGGCCTCAGCAGTCCGGCCATCGTCCGGAGCAGCGTGGACTTTCCTGCCCCGTTCGGGCCGACGATGGCGATCATCTCGCCGGCTGCCGCTTTCAGGCTGGCGCCGCCGAGCACCTGCCGCCGGCCCAGAGCTACGGCGATGTCCTGTACCTCGAGCTTCATGGCAGCAGCTCCCGCCGCGACTTCAGCACGAGCCACAGGAAGAACGGCGCGCCGACGATCGCCGTCGCAACGCCCAGCCGTATGTCGACGGACGTCGGCAGGAGGCGAAGCACGACGTCGGCCATCAGCACCAGGGCCGCGCCCGTAAGGCCGCTCGCTGCTATGAGGCGGCTCGGCAGGTAGCCGACGATCGGGCGCAGAATATGCGGCACGATGAGGCCGACGAACCCGATGGCTCCGGCGACGGCGGTCGCCGCGCCGACGGCCAGTGCCGAGCCGACGACGACGATCACCCTGAGGGCCCGGAGGTTGATCCCCAGATTGAAGGCCGCATCTTCGCCGAGCGCCAGCGCATCGAGCCCTTTGGCCATCTGCATCAGGAGGAGCAATCCGGCCACGATGAACGGAGAGGCAAGCCAAACGTGCACGAGACTGCGATCACTGAGCGAGCCGAGCATCCAAAAGACGATTTCGACCGACGCAAACGGGTTCGGTGACAAGTTCACCGCGAGCGCCGTCAGGGCGCCGGCGACGCTGGACATTGCGACACCGGCCAGGATCAGCGTCAGCGGCCCCGTGTGAGCCCCGGCCAGCATCAGCACCGACGCGGCCGCCAGCCCGGCTCCGGCCAGCCCGCCGATCGGGAGTGCCGCCGCAAACGCACCGGCCGCGCCGCTATGAATGGCGATCACCGCACCGAGCGATGCTCCGCCGGTCACGCCGAGCAGACCTGGCTCCGCCAGGGGATTGCGCAAGTAGCCCTGGAGTGCGGCACCCGACATGCCGAGCGCGGCGCCGACCAGCGCCCCCAGCAGCGCCCGCGGCATGCGGATCTCCCAGAAAATAATGCCAAACACACCGCCGCCGGAAGGCAGCCCGAAGCCCGTAGGTCCAACGAGAAGGGAGGCGAGGAAGGCCAGCGCCGCGACCACGGTGATGGACACCACCGCCCAGCGTTCGCCGATCCATGCTCCTGTGCCTGTGCCGTTCAACGAGCTAATCCGGAATGCTCTTGCGAGCGCGGCCGAGTTTGGCCACGGCCTCGGCAACATATGGCGTTCCGCAAAGCCATTGCGGCATCGGCACATACACTTGCCTGCGCTTTGCCAGCACGTGATTGAGCGCCGGGTGCCTCAGATTCTCTGCCACTGGCGTACGATACGTCGTCGATCGCTGATTGAGGACGACGAGGTCGGGCGGGTTGAGAACGAGCGTTTCGAGATCTGTACGCCCGCCAGGACGGGACAGCATCCGTTCGGCGGCATTCTCGAAGCCCGCAGCCTCGAGCGCGGCGGACTCCATGCTCCCGCGTGGCGAAACGATGCTGTTGGCCTCGTACACGATGGCCTCCGGACGGCGCGAAGATGTCGGCTTCGCAGCTTCCAGCCGTCGGTCGAAATCGGCCACCATCGCCTCACCACGCCCGGGCTCGCCGACGGCGGCTGCCACGGCGCGGATCACCGTGCGAATATCCTCGATGCTCGTTGCCATCGGAATCACCTCGACCCGCTGCCCAAGCCGGTGCAGCAGGTCGACTGTTGCGGGCGTAGTATACGCGCCGGCCAGCACGACGTCGGGCTCCAGAGCTAGCACCTCCTCCGCCGTGCCGCGGACCAGCCGGATGCCGTCGATCCGGTCGACGATCGGCGACACATTCGGATCGGAGGAAACCCAGCTCAGCCCCTGAATGCGGTCGCGTTCCACGAGGTCGAGCACGATGGGATCGATGCAGAGATTGAGCGACACGATGCGGCGCGCAGGCTCGGCTGATGCGGGCAGAGCGAGCGCAGAGACGGCAGCCAGGGCTGCCGCCAGCACATCCAGCCAACTCACCCAAAATGGCCGCATACTCGTCATTTCATTGCGAGGCCTGCTCTCGACCGATCGAAATCAAATGTCCATCGAAGCCCTGCATAAGCAGCGATACCGGGCGTATTGAAACCGAATACCTCCTCATAATCATTGTCGAAGAGATTTTCGACCCGACCATAGACTTCAAGTCGATCATTGAGTTTATAGGAACCGGCTGCAGATACGAGCCAATAGTCGTCGAGGCCAACGCGCATGCCCCATGCCTCATCGTCCGTTTCGCCATTATAGATCGCCGCGAAACGCAGCATCCCGCGATCTTCGTGAAACTGGTAGGTCACGTCGCCGCGCATTGCGTGCAGAGGGCGGCGGATCTCCCGGACCCCCGCGCTATCGACGGCATCGAGGTATGTATAGGCTAGACCTACGCTTAAGTCTGGTCGTAGCCGCACTCTGGCATCAACCTCGACACCCTGTCGATTCGATGTTCCTGCCAGATTGATCGGCATTGCGCATTTAGGGGAACCCGGATCGTTGGAATCAAAACCCGGACAGGTTGGATACACTGTCTTGATCTGATTATTCAGGTCCGCGTTGAAATACGTCACATCGACGATGGCCCGGCCCCTAAGAAATGTGAATTCTACGCCGGCATCCCAACCGATCGACTCCTCCGGCACAAGATCCGGATTCGAAATGAAAGCAGCAGTCGTGCCGAACTGCTCAACCATCGTCGGCAATTTGACTCCGCTTCCGGCACTGGCGTGCGGCCGGATGCCCAGCTCCTGAATTGGAATTGATAGCGCGGTTCGCCAGGTGGTGAAGTTCTCAAAGGTAGCATTCTCGTCGTGGCGTAATCCTGCCGAAAGGAAAATGCGATCAAAGAACTCGCCGCGCCATTCCCCCGCGAACGCCGTTCGGTTGCGCGTTGCGCTTGCGGCACCGAAGTTAGAACTCGTGCTGAACAGCTCGCGCTCGCGTTCAACAAGACCAGTCAAGCTGTGCTTCGCTGCCAGCTCAGGCACCGCAAAGCGATATGTGGCCTGGTAGGCCGCCTTGTAAGCCTCGTCACTGTACTCGGCAGGAGCGGGCGGGCCAAAGCCACTCCCCGTGAAGTCGGCGATTAAGACATCATCCCGCGTTGTCTTGTTGCGGGTCACCCTGAACAGGTGGGTGAGATCCCCGCCAAGCATATCCCACTGCAGATCAGCTCCCATCAGCAGCACGGTTGAATCAAAGTAAGAAAAGCTGTCGCTGGCTATCGGTAAGTTGAAGCGGGTTTGAAGGCCTGTCTGATCATCGCGATCGAGGGACTTGTCGGACCGGCGGATGTTCACGCCGAGTCGGATGTTGTCGGCCAGCATCGCGCCTGCGTTGGCCGAAAGCGATGTGATGCGGTAGCCGTCGTCCTCGCCAAGAAGACCCTCGGGGGCGAGATTGAAGCCGTCGCTACGCTGTTGCTGGATCGAAATTGCCCCCCAGGCACGATCGCTCCCTCCCGCGGCGCGCACAGCACCACTGAACGTGCCGAACGATCCCCTTTCGGCGCGTGCTCTGATCGATAGTGGCCCTTTGCCGCTCCGAGTGATGATGTTGACTACCCCGCCAATGGCGTTGGAACCATAAAGCGCGCTTTGGGGTCCGCGAATGACCTCGATGCGGTCGATATCATCGGCCAGCAAATCCGAGAAGTCGAACCCGCCATCAGAGCCCGCGTTGGCTTCGATGCCGTCGATAAGCACTAACGTGTGATTGTGCTCCGCGCCGCGAATGCGGACCTCACTCAAGCCTGCCGGTGAACCCGTTCGAGCCACCGACACACCCGGCAAGCTCCGCAGCGCATCTGCCGCGTGCCGAATCTGCTGGCGGCGCAAGTCCTCGCCGGTGACCACCGTCACCGCGGTGCCAAGCTTGGCCGTCGAAATACCTGAGACCTGATTTGCCTCAGCTTCAGCTTCAGCCTCAGCCGCGACCTCACCCTCGACCTCGGCCGACCCAGCCGGAGCGGCCACTGTTTGGGCAGACGGCGCAGGACTCGATGCCTTCTTGGTGACCGGCTTGCCTCTCGGCGGCGCCGGTGGCGCCTCGAGTGTGGCCCCCTCGACGACGATCCCCGGCAGCTCGAGAGCCGTCTGTGCTGCCGCCGACGAGAACGCAGCGGCCGCGAAGGGCGGAACGATGGCGATGGATGACAGGAGACGCTTTACGAACGCACTGGATACCGACTGTGAAAACGACATGACTTCTCCCCACGGCGAATGACGTGGGAGCACCACAGAGCAAGAGGTCCGGTCCGGTTCCGAAAAAGATTCCGACGCCGAAGCCGCCTCAGTCCTCACTGAGACGCAGCGCCAGTCAGAGCCGATCTACGCCTGGCAACCCATGTCTGACGTGTCCCCACCGGTTACACATCAGTCGCCGCTACGGCTCATCCGCTCCGGCGCGCGCCCCGCACGTCGGATGGGCGACCTGTGCCGGCAGGTCTCCTGGCTCGCGGCTCGGACGCCTCGTCCAGCCTTCCCGGCCCCCTCATGTCTGGGCCAGTGGCATGTGTGAACAAGGCTCGCCGCCTACAGTTGCGGGGGCAGCCACGGATTGGGGGCTCTTGCAGCCCGTTACCGTGTTCCCTTTTCACCCGTCCACGTCGTTGCGCGAACGGGAACCGGCACGCCTCAAAAGCAATCAGACGTCCGCGTGGTCGTCAAGTGGCAGAATGTGGGCCGATGCCGGCGCTACTGCGTCGCCTCGCGCGCGATGCCGTCGAGCAACGCCTCGATCTCAGCCAGAGCCGCCTTGGTTTCGGGGCTGCCGCTGGCAGGCGGCCGACGATAGCTGACGACGACGACGCCCGGCTCACCGAGGCTCTCGTAGATGGAAATCACATAGGGGCAGAAGGCGATGTTCCTCACATCGGCTTCCATCATCTGACGGGAGAGCTTGGCCGAGCAGAAGGTGAAGAACTCGGCCGATTTGTAGAGGCGCTTGTCGCTGCCGACATCGGCGCCGGTTCGCTCCAGCATGGCGGCGATGTTGCCGGTGTGCTCGATGTTCAGGCCGCGGCTGATGATGGCGTTGGTCAGGTCGAAGCGGACGTCGTCGTAGTTTGCCCGCTTGCTGTAGGTCCGGAGCTCCTGGGCCATCGTCGGAGCCGGCAGAAGCATCCCTAGCGAGAGCGCGAGCACGCCGAACAGGCGGACGAATGCAGACATCTCATTTCCATGCAGCGGGATTCAAAGGCAAAGCAAAGCACTACCCATCGCAGCGAGGTCCATCAGAATGGCTTGCCCGCGCACTGCGTAGAGATAACCGGCACCGAGCATCAGCACGGCGACCGCGCCACCAACAACAGCCTTTTTGAGCCCTTGATCCATGGTTTGCACTATAGCACCAACGCGCTAATGAAATCGAGCCGATCAGGCCGCCACCGCCCGCTCCGCGGCCAAGCGCGCGACCGGCCGCTCGCGGATTGGCCAGTGAACGGCTGCCGCGAACAGGCCCAGCGCGACCGATATCCACCACATCGCATCATAAGACCCCGTGAGGTCGTAGAGGCGGCCCGCCAGCCAAAGGCCACCGAACGAGCCCAGCTGGTGTGACAGGAACACGAACCCGAACAGCATTGACATCCAGGTGGTTCCAAAGAACGTCGCCACCAAGCCGCTGGTCAGCGGCACCGTCGAAAGCCAGAACAGGCCGAGCATGGCGCTCAGCAGGATGATCACCGGACCGTTGATCGGCAGGAACAGCAGTCCGAGGAAAACGAAACAGCGCATGAAGTAGATCACGCTCAGGCCGACACGCTTCTCGACGAGCCGGCCCGACTGGCCCGCCAGATACGTGCCGATGATGTTGGCGATGCCGACGGCCATCAGCGCCCAGACGCCGACGCTTGCGTCCAGCCCCTTGTCAGCGACGAACGCCGGCAGATGCACCGAGTAGAACGCCACGTGGAAGCCGCAGACGAAGAACCCGGCCGTGAGCAGCCAGAAGCTCGGATAGGCGAACGCCTCACGGAACGCCTCCTTGAGCGACTGCGGCTTGGTCGCCGCCGCGTGCTGGGTCGCGGGCTTGCCGCTCAACGGCCAAGCCAACGGGATCATCAATGCCGCGGTGGCGGCCAGCACGAGAAGGCTCATCTGCCAGCCGAGCCACTCGATCAGAACGTGCGCATAAGGGAAGGCCACGAAGCCGCCGATGCCCCCGGCCATGCCGAGCGAAGCGATGGCGGCAAGCCGCTTGTCGGGCACGACGAGGCGGCCCACCGCCCCGACGAGGGCGGTGACGCCGGTGCCGCACACACCGATGCCGAGCAGGACACCGCTGACGTAAAGCTCCACCGGCGACTGGGCGGCGTACATCAGGTAGAGCCCGGCGCACGTCGACAGCGCGCTTCCGACGATGACGCGGCCGGCGCCGTACCTGTCCGCGATGGCGCCCGCCAGCACCGCGCCGACGCCCCAGACCAGGTTGGCGATCGCCATGGCGTTGGAGAATGGCTCGCGGCCGATGTCGAGCTCCGTCGTCATCGGTTTGAGATAGAGCCCCATCACCTGCCGCAGGCCCATCGCCATGCCGACAATGAGACCGGCCGTGAGAATGATCGCCCATGTCGGCAAGCGGGCAGTCGAAGATCGAGTGGTCATGAGCACTTCGCCTGGATTCCGGATCGGCCACGTTATGGCACAATCGCGGCGTGAGGTGAGTCGAGGATTTCACATGAGCTTGATGAGCAAATCTTATCTGGCTGACGCCGCCGCTTCGTGCGACGTCCGAGCCGGCGCTGCATGATGGCCCGGCTCAAGCCAGCGGCGCTCAACCTGCACGACAGGCCCGTCCGGCTCCCGGATGCCGCGGCCGATCAGCTCGATCTGCCAGTCGTGGCCGGGTCTTGGTGTATGCAATCGGTAAATGTTGTAACGCGCGAGCGGCTCATGCCGGTGCACGCGGCCGATGGAGGCGGACGCGATGCCCACCACGGGCATGAGGCCAGTCTTTGTCCGATGCCAGCCCACCATGTCACGATGATTGTGGCCATGAATGACGAGCTCCGCACCCGCATCGATGATGACGCGCTCCAGATCCGGTGCATCCTTGAGGTCGCGCCCGGGGAGCACCTGCGAGACGAGCGGCGGATGATGGATCATGACCAGGCGGAACATCCCCATCTGTCCGAGCTCGCGGAGGATGCGATGGCACTCGCGGATCTGCTTGGGGCCGACCTCTCCGGAGGCGATTCCGGGCGGCGTCGGAACGGCCGAATTGAGCCCGACGAGCGCGATCGACTCGTTGATCCTGCGGACGTAAGGAAAGCGCGGGCCCGCACCGGGAGCCAGCGCGGCGCCCCACTCGTCCGATTCCATGTAGCGGGCCCAACGTGCGACCCCGGTATGCCGGCGCAGGCGCGTGTAGATGTCGTGATTGCCAGGGACGACGGAGACGCAATCCGGTGGCCCGAGCGTGTGCAGCCACAGCAGCGCCATCTCGTATTCCTGCGGCAGCCCGAGGTTGATGAGATCGCCGGAAACGCAGATATGGTCGACGCCCTGGTGGCGCAGATCGGCCACGAGCAGGTCGACAACGGCGCGCAGATGTGACTTTCTGCGCCGCACCATCCAGTTTGCGAACCCTAGGAACCTCTTGGCATTCCAGTGAACCGGCCAGAACGCAGCCAGCGGCGCCAGATGGACGTCAGAGAGATGTGCGATTGTGATCTGAGCGTTCATCGAATCGGGTCCCGGGAGAGCTGCTGCCCGCCCGGACTGTTAACACAGTTCGGACATCGGGGGCTCCCCCTATTCGCCTGCCGCCGCAATTGGCCGCTTCTCGTGGAGCACGCACCTTGGCCCTGGAGCTAGCGGTTCGCAAGCTGTTGCAGCGCTATTGGCGCATGACGCGCTCGCTCACCGTGGGCGCGCAGGGCGTCGTTTTCGATGACGCAGGCCGAATCCTCCTGATCCGGCATACTTACCGGCCCGGCTGGCATTTCCCCGGCGGCGGCGTCGAGAAGAACGAGACGGTCCGCGCCGCGCTACACCGTGAGCTGCGGGAGGAAGCCGGGATCATCATCACCGGGGAGCCCGAGTTGATCGGCGTCTATGCCAACTTCCGGATCTTTCCGTCGGACCACGTCATGCTCTTTGCAGTCCGCCACTGGGATCAGCCCAGCATTCCCAAAGCTAACCACGAGATCGCCGAGCAGGGCTTCTTTCATCCGGATCGCCTGCCGGAGGGCACCGTCGGCCCGGTCCGCAGGCGTATTGCGGAATTGCTCCACGGCGCCGAGCGCACGGAATGGTGGTGAGGAGCAGCGCTCTTCGTGATGCTGGACCAACCCGCGGGCTCCTGCTACAGCATGCGCCCATGAGGATCCGGATGCCATTGTCGATCGGAGTTCAGCGACGAGGCCGCACCTAAACGGGCGCGCGCCTCCGCGCGCCTCATCCCGCCTTTGCAGGCACTTCCCTTTGCTGAGCTTCGAGCCGTCGACCATGGCCCCTCACCTATCGATCCGGCACGTCTTGCCGGAGGACCTTCCGCAGATTTCTGCCCTTCATGCACGGGTTTTTGGACCTGGGCGCTTTGCCCGCACGGCCTATCGCATCCGCGAGGGCACGCCACCGATCTCGCCCTACTGCCGGAAGGCGCTGCTTGATGGCGAGCTCATCGCCGCGATTCGCTATACGGCCGTCCGCATTGGGCATGAGCCGGGCGCCCTGCTGCTCGGTCCCTTGGCCGTCGCACCGGAGTGGGCGGGTCAGGGCTACGGCCGGCGGCTCGTTGCCGAGACGCTTTCTCTTGCCACAACCGGCGGCATCCGCCTCGTCGTGCTCGTCGGCGACCTCCCCTACTACGGCCGCTTCGGCTTCATCCAGGTGCCGCCGGGCCAGATCGTTCTCCCGGGACCGGTCGATCCGACCCGCGTCCTCGCGGCCGAGCTGAGTTCCGGTGCGCTGGCCCGATATTCCGGTCTGATCACCGCTGACACAGTGAACTGACGCTGCGGTGCTGATCCGAGCCGACCGGACCTGACCCGTCTTGCCCGTCCGCGTCCGTCGCGCGACAAGAAGGGCGCTGAGAAACACCGCACCCTCGGCCGCGAAGGACCACGCACGCTCATGTTCGTCACCTTCTTCCACGAGCTCAAGGCCGCCAGCGTCCCCGTCACGCTCAAAGAATACCTGACGCTGATGGAAGCCCTCGAGGCCGACCTCGCCAACCGCAGCGTGGAGGACTTCTACTACCTCTCCCGCGCCGCGCTGGTGAAGGACGAGCGCCACCTCGACCGCTTCGACCAGGTGTTCGGCCACGTCTTCAAGGGCCTCGAGCTGATGAGCGACGCCACCGAGGCGCAGATCCCGGAGGAATGGCTGCGCGCCATCAGCCAGCTCTACCTCTCCGAGGAGGAGAAGCGGAAGATCGCCGAGCTCGGCGGCTGGGAAAAGATCATGGAGGAGCTGAGGAAACGCCTCGCCGAGCAGAAGGGCCGTCACCAGGGCGGCTCGAAGTGGATCGGCACCGCCGGCACCTCCCCTTACGGCGCCTACGGCTACAACCCCGCCGGCGTGCGCATTGGCCAGAAGGAGAACCGCAACTTCCGCGCCATCAAGGTGTGGGACAAGCGCGAGTTCCGCGACCTCGACGACACGGTCGAGCTCGGCACCCGCAACATCAAGGTCGCGCTGCGCCGCCTGCGCCGCTTCGCTCGCGAGGGCGCCGCGGAGGAGCTCGACCTCGACGGCACCATCAAGGGCACCGCGCACAAGGGCTATCTCGACATCCACATGCGGCCCGAGCGGCGCAACACGGTGAAGGTGCTGATGTTCTTCGACGTCGGCGGCTCCATGGACTGGCACATCAAGGGCGTCGAGGAGCTGTTCTCGGCCGCGCGCAGCGAGTTCAAGCACCTGGAGTACTACTACTTCCACAACTGCCTTTACGAGAACGTCTGGAAGAACAACGCGCGCCGCTGGACGGAGAAGACGCCCACCTGGGATGTGCTGCACACCTATCCGTCCGACTACAAAGTGATCTTCGTCGGCGACGCGTCCATGAGCCCCTACGAGATCACGCTGCCCGGCGGCTCCGTCGAGCACATGAACGAGGAGCCCGGCGCCCTATGGCTCCGCCGCGTCACGGACATCTACGAGCACTGCGTCTGGCTCAACCCGGTGCCGGAGGAGCAGTGGGGCTGGACGCCGTCGATCAAGATGATAAGAGATATAGTTGGTAGTCGGATGTTTCCGTTGACGCTAGAGGGGCTGGACCGGGCGATGAGGGAGTTGATGAGATAGCTCGTTTCCCTCACGAAGTCATTCGACCATGAGTGAGCGCTATGACTAATAAGCATATTTTCGAATACCTAGACTACTACATCGATCATCCTACCCCGCCGCACTACGCAGTAATGATAACTGGGCCATGGGGTATAGGAAAATCATACCATGTAAAGAGATACATAGAACAGTTGGAGAGTCGTGGAACGAAAGTAGCTTACGTGAGCTTATACGGCGCAAAGTCTACCGATGATATTGCCATCTCTATCCTTGCAGCCTTGACACCAATCAAGAATAACAAGCTCGCCAAATTGGGCACTCAACTCGCTCGCGCGGCATGGAAACGCCTTCCTGCTCTTGACCTCACTCAAGCAGTGACAGACTTCGTCCCCGATAGTTGGGTCGATCTTCTAATCCTTGATGACCTGGAACGCGCGAAAATTTCCCCGACGGAAATTCTTGGCTTCGTTAATACCTTTATCGAGCATGAAGGGCGCCGCGTTCTTATTGTAGCCAACGAAAACGAAGTTCCAGAGCAGGAAGAATATCGGCGCACCCGAGAAAAAGTCATAGGAATGACTTTTGAGTTCTCTGAACAAACTCGTGAAGCTTTGGACAGCTTTATCTCCGCAATTGCTTCGGACGAGACACGAAAGTTTCTTAATTCTCAAATCAATGGCATTCTTGACATTTTTTCCCAATCTAGAATGAAAAATTTGCGTATCTTGCATCAGTCGCTCAAAGATTGGGAGAGAGTTTTCGAAACGATTGGTCCAAACCTAAGGCACAAAGAAAGAGGCATTGTTTCAGCGTTTCAACTATTTCTCGCTTTATCCTTGGAGGTCCGTGCCGGTCGACTTACGCGAGCAGATCTTGCAGATCGCGTCGACCAAATAGTCCATGGCAACATGATTGAACGGACTAACAAAAATGAGAAGCCTCCTGCGCTGTGCGACGCGCAAAAGCGTTATGAACACATTTCTCTCTACGACAGCATCCTATCAGATGAAGTCTTGATTGCGATTCTGTGCGATGGAAAAGTGGAAGCCAGTTCCATTGAAGCGTGTTTATCACACCATCCCCTTTTTATGGAACCTGACGAGGAACCCAATTGGCGCAAGGTATGGCATGGTTTTCTCAGGGATGCTGAAGAGTTTGAGACTGCGTTTAATGGTTTAGAGCAAGAGTTTGCCCAGCGCGCGTTCGACGATACGGGAATTTTCCTACACGTGGTAGGACTGCGCTTGTGGGGCGCGGAAATTGGACAAATTAGTCGAACACAAGATGAAGTCAAAGCGGAGTGTAAAGCGTATATAGATGAACTAAGACGTGCCGGTCGCATAAAGAGATATCGTCCAGACGTTTTCCACGATGCAGCCTACGGGCTCCGATTCCACAACGCAGAGACATCTGCGTTTCGCGAGATCGTTGATTATTACGTTAAACAAGCTGAAGCCGCATACCGGGAAACCTGGCCCTCGCTTGGACGAGAATTGTTGGAAGACATGTCTAATGACTGCCAAAAGTTTCGCCGACGCATCTCTTGGGTCCCCGGCGAGCCGACACCAGATTGTGCGGGGGATGCCATCCTATCGCAAATTTCAGCCTCAGATTTCGTCAACAAACTTCTTTCTCTGACCCCTTCCGCGCAACGAGTCGTTATGGAGGGATTGAGCGAACATTATGCCGGCGATCGCCTTAAGAACAATCTGAAACCAGAAGCTACGTGGTTAATTGACATCGAAGCCGAACTCGAAAAGCGTCTTCCTCAGCTGCCGCCTATTCGAAAATTCTCGCTCAGAAGCGATTTCACGCGATTATTGTCAACGGCTCTCAAGACAGCCAGAGAACTCACGAGCTGCCCAACTTGCGGACGTCCCGGTGTGAACTAATCCTGCTTAGGAGCGATCTGGCTATATTGACGGCGTCCATCGAAGAGTGGTCCGAGCCTCACAACTTGGCTATTGGTTAGGTGAAACCGGCGCAGCGATATAAGCTTACACCTAACCGCTTCAGTTCATCTAAGCGCTCCTAAGGACCACCCACCATGTACACGCCGCCACTCTTCCGGGAGGATGATCCCGACGCAATCCGCGCGATGATCCGCGAGGCGCGACTGTGCAATCTCGTCACGGCGACGGCTGAAGGGCTAATGTCCACGCCGCTGCCGCTGTATCTGGCGCCCGACGAAGGCGAGCACGGCACGCTCTACGGCCACATGGCCAAGGCCAATCCGCAGTGGAAGGCCGCGCCGATCGGCGATGCGCTCGCGATCTTCATGGGGCCGGACGCCTACATCACGCCGTCCTGGTACGCCGCGAAGAAGGAGCACGGCAGAGTCGTGCCGACCTGGAACTATCTCGCCGTCGCCGCCTACTCGGGTTGCTAGGGAGTGACGATGTTGAACCAGAACTCGAAGGTGTCGAGATAGGATATCAACTCTTCCAGCTTGGCCCGATCGCCCGTAACTGTGATGTCCCCAGAGTTGATCGCGTCGGCCACCGTCGTCTCGTGAAGGGCGATTCGGTTCAGCGTCTCTCGGGTCAATCTCACCGATGCATCGGCCGCGTCGGATTGGCGGTCGGCAGTGTGGTTGAGTACGCCGTTTTCCAGCTCGACGAGATACTGCCCATCCGAATTGCCGAGGTCGATATTAAGCGTGAGCTTCGCATCCGCAGCGCGTGAGCCGTTCAGGCGGATACCGAGATAGTCGAAGAACATCTCGGGCGTCATTGCCCGAACGGTGTCGGGGCTGGCAGCATCCGGTGTCGGCTGTGGCTTCACGCCTTCCCGCAGCTCCTTGGCACCCGACAGGTAGAAGTTACGCCAAGGACCCGACTCCGCCTGATAACCCAGTTGCTCCAGGGCATCGGCCTGCAGGTTCTTGGCCTCCTGGTTATTGGGATCGGCGAACACGACGTGATTGACGACCTGAGCCACCCAGCGATAGTTGCCCTCGTCAAAGGACTTCTTCGCCTTCTCCAATACGGCATCCGCCCCGCCCATGAATTCGACGTAGTTCTTGCTCGCTTCGACCGGCGGAAGATCGTGCAGCGTCGCCGGATTGCCGTTGAACCATCCGAGATAGAGGACATAGGTGGCCTTCACATTGTGGTTTATCGACCCGTAGTAGCCACGGCTGGCCCAGAAGTTGGCAAGGCTCTCCGGCAGTTTGAACTGCTCGGCGATCTCGACCATCGTGAGGCCCTGATTGGCCATGCGCAGCGTTTGATCGTTGATGAAGCGGTAGAGATCGCGCTGCTTCTGCATAAGCTCGACGACTTTTTCGTTGCCCCAGGTCGGCCAATGATGCTGGGCGAAAATGACGTCCGCTTTGTCACCCCACATTGAGAGCGCCTGGTTGATGTATTTCGACCAGGATAAGGGGTCGCGTATTTTCGCGCCACGAAGCGAGTACGTGTTGTGCAGAGTATGCGTGACGTCCTCGGCGGCAGAGATGGCTTTCTTTTCCTCTATGAACCACAACATCTCAGCCGGCGCTTCGGACCCCGGCGCCAAAAGGAACTCGTAGGTCAGACCATCGATGACATGCTTTTCCCCTGTCTCCTTCACGAGATCGGTCGGTGGGATCAGCGTAACGGTGCCAGCTGACGTGGTGGTCCCGAGTCCGGCACCAACCTGGCCCTTGGGATCGGGGGGAAGCACGTTACCGTACATGTAGCTGGCTCGCCGGCTCATGGCGGTTCCGGCGAAGATGTTCTCCGCAACGGCCGCTTCCATGAACCCCGTCGGAGCATAGATCTTGACGTTGCCTGACGTAACGGCGGCCTCATCCACGATGCCGCGTACACCGCCATAGTGGTCGACGTGGCTATGGGTGTAAATTACGGCTTTGAGGGGCTTGCGACCGCGGTTGGCATAATAGAGGTCGATGGCGACCCTGGCCGTTTCGGCGGAAACCAGCGGATCGACGACGACGATCCCTTCATTCCCCTCGATGATCGTCATGTTCGACAGGTCCTGATTTCGGACCTGATAGATGCCGTCGGTAACTTCGAAGAGGCCGCTGACGTTGATCAGCTGTGACTGACGCCAGAGGCTCGGATTGACACTATCTGGCGCTGGAGCGTCCTCTCGGATGAAGCCGAATTGTCCCGGCTTCCAGAGAGTCTTGCCGCCCTGGCCCGTGATCGTATCGGTCGGCAGGGGTGCCACGAAACCGCGATGCGCGTTCTCGAAATCGGTTCTGTCGGAGAATGGCAACTGGTTCAGGAGCCTCTGATTTGCCGCTTTGGTTGCGTCACTGGCGTCCTTTCGCAGGTCTTGCGTAAAGGCCGGATCGGCCATCCCTACTGCGAGGCCAAGCACGAGTACGACGGACCGGAACGAAGCGCTGAGTTTCATCGATCTATCCTGCGCAATGATGTCGTCCGATCGCATTACTCCGCGTCGGACATCCGTTCGTCTGTAGAAGGCCTGACGCGGCAACCGGTTCCCGCAAAACGGCTCCGCAGAAAGTTGACCAACTTGCAATGAAGGCTCCGCGCTTGATCGGGCTCGACTTTGTGTGGGAAGCAGAGAAATAAGCTCGAACCGGTGAGAAAAAACTGCTGCGCTCGGATTCAATTTCGGCAGATTAGCGGTACCCTGCCCACGGGAGCATAAACACAGCCAGCCGCCTCGAAGGACCCATGCCATGTACACCCCGCCAGCCTTCCGCGAGGATGATCCCGACGTGCTCCGCGCGATGATCGGCGAGGCGCGGCTCTGCAATCTCGTCACGGCGACGGCCGAAGGGCTGATATCGACGCCGCTGCCGCTCTATCTCGTTCCCGACGAAGGCGAGCACGGCACCCTCTATGGCCATCTGGCCAAGGCCAATCCGCAGTGGAAGGCCGCGCCGATCGGCGATGCCCTCGCCATCTTCATGGGGCCGGACGCTTATATCACGCCGTCCTGGTATGCCTCGAAGAAGGAGCACGGCCGGGTCGTGCCGACCTGGAACTATCTCGCCGTCGCCGCCTATGGGCCGGTGGAGTTTTTCGAGGAGGCCGATCGGCTGCTCCAGGTGGTGTCGCGATTGACTCAGCTTTACGAGCAGCCACGCAGCGATCCGTGGTCGGTGTCGGACGCGCCGGAGCCCTTCGTGCAGGCCCAGCTCAAAGGCATCGTGGGGCTGCGCATGCCGATCCGCCGGATCGAGGGCAAGCGCAAGATGAGCCAGAACCGCCCCCTGGAGGATCGGCGCGGCGTCGTCGAAGGGCTGGCCGCGAGTGATAACCCGGTGGACCAGATCGTCTCCCACCTCATTCCAGCTTCTGACGAATGAGGGCCGGAGATCTCGGTTCAGTTCGTGGCCTGACGAAAGGCCGAGAGACGCCAAGCTTTTCGGCCTCTACACAGTTAATCCAGGTCTCATGCGCAGAAACTTGCGTGGATTCCGGCCTACGCCGGGATGACGGCAGAGTGGATGACGTGCCAATAACCCCCAAACCGTCATCCCCGCCTCCGTGTGCGGTTCCGGCAGATTGGATCGACCGAATCGGTGTAGCCCAAGGTATCGCCTTCGTCAGGGAGCGCCTCGGGTCATGGAGTTGAGCTTGCACGCCAACGCCACCACCACGCCCAGGACAAGGGCTTAAATCCAAAGGGGCACCGTCCCGATGGCCGAGCTGGCGCAGGAACTCGGCGTCAGCGAGAAAAAAGCCACTCCGATGCAACGATATCCTCCTGGCAAATTGGCTGGAAGCCGCCATGGTTGTTGCTGGGGCTTGTGCTCGCCCGTCAGGCGGCGAGCAGCTTTGGCAGTTTGGCAAGGTTGAATGCAGCCGTATTGAGCGTGAGCTGCGCGCCGATCGTCTCGAGGTCACGCAGCATCTCTTATTTCGTCTTTGCGGCGGCGACAGCCGGCGCCGCCTTGGCGGCTCTGGGCTCCGCAGCCTTCCTGGCTGGCGTCGCCGGCTCGACACTAGCCGCGGCTGCGGGAGCGGCAGACAGGCCAACATTCATTCCGGCGAGCTTCCACTGGCCGTTGACCGGCTGGTAGACTATGCGGAACTGGATGCGGTTCGGTTGGGTCGGAAAAAATCCGGCGAGCTGGAGCAGGCCCTGCGGCGAGATCGTCGGCTCCTCGGTAAGCTGCGGCCTTATGATCGCCGCCGGCAGCAGGTCGATTCTGCTAGCGCGCAGACTGGCGAACGCGTCACTCAGCTGCGCAGATGAGTGCTGCTGCAAGACCGGACCGCCGAGCTCGCGCAGCACGGAGTAGTTGCCAGTACGGTTGGCGTGATCGAGCCCGATCATCGCCGAACGGATCAGCGCCAGGAGAACCTCCGGCTGCGGAACCTGGATGCCGGATGGCGCTGCCTCAGCCGTCTTCCGGGCCTCCTTCGGCGGCTGCGCCGCGACGGGATTGCAGATGAGCGCCAGGATGACGATCGCCAGGCAAGCTGTACGCGCTCTCATCATTGCCTCTTCCTGGTCTGATAGGTGCGAGGTTTCCCCGATCGGCGTCAGAGGCGCTAATCCAGCCGCATTTTGCATGCCCGAGTTGCGAAATCCCGCCTGCGGCGCGATGTCCGGGATGCTGGCGGGGAATTGCGAGCGCCGGCCAGCAGGCGCCACACGCACCTACCAGCCGATGCGGATGCCCGCCCGCGTGCCCACCGTGTTCTCGTTCGGTCCGTAGGCGATGCCGCCGTTGAGCTGGAGGTTCTGGTCGAGGCGAACTGCGAATCCAGCGGCGAGGCCATGCGCGCCCTCGAACTGGCCCCAGTTGGCCGTGAGCGCGAAGTTCTCCATCGGCAGCAGGGTCGGTGTGCCGGCCATGGCCATGGCAAGCGCGACGCCTTCCGTGTTGCGATCGATATCCCGGAAGGCCCGCGCCAGGCCGGCGTCGACGTAGCCCTTGTTAGCGGCATCGGTGAGGGCGATTGGGTCGCCCACGTTCTCCACCCTGTTGCCTCCCATGTCGACGGTGGAGCCCGGAGCGACGGTAAAGGATTTGCTGACGGTGGCCCCGTTGGCGACAGTCAGGCTGCCTTTGACCTCTGCGTTGTTGACCACCTCAAGCGAATCCAGTGTCGCCTTCCCGTTCGTGGTGAGCGTGTTGGTGGTGATGTCGCCCGAGTTGACGATGGTGCTCGTGTTCAAGGTGGTGACCTGACCAACGTTCGCCGTGAACGTAGCGGTGCTGATACTGTTCGCGCCGAGGGTGCCGACATTCATGATATCGCCCCCGACCATGTTCAGGTTGCCATTGAACTCGGCGTTTCCAGTAACCTTCAACGAGCCCAACGTGGCATTCCCGTTCGTGGTGAGCGTGCCGGTGGTGAAGTTGCCCGAGTTGACGATGGTGCTCGTGCTCAAGGTGGTGATGTTACCAATGCTCACCGTGGCCACGGACGCTGTGAGCCTACCGGTGTCAATGCTGTTCGCGTCGAGGGTGCCGGCGTTGATCGTGCTTGCGTCGAGGGTGCCGGCGTTGATCGTGCTTGCGCCGAGGGTGCCGACATTCATGATATCGCCCCCGCCCATGTTCAGGTTACCGCCGACACTCAGGTTGCCATCTAACCCGGTGTCTCCAGTAACCCGCAGCGAGCCCAACGTGGCCTGGCCGTTCGTCGTGAGCGGACCATTTATCGTCACCGGTGCGTCGAATGTCGATGTTGCTTTGACCGTGAGGGTGTCGGTGTTGCGCACGCCGATCTGGGTTGTTGTTGGGCCTAGGCCGGAATTAGCACCAAGAATGGTGTTGCCATAGAATTCATGCTTGTCGGTGGGGGAATCGCCGAACCGGGTGCTGCCGTTGACTGTAAGGTCGCCGGTAACAGCGACGTCGCCGCCGACGTCGACGTTTTGCGTTGCATTTAGGTAGCTGGTGCCGATGTCACCGAAATGGCCATGCACGACGCTGAGGTTGTTGACACCAGAGATGTCGCCAGGGTTGGGAGCGTCGATCTGAACTTGCGAGCGAGCCTCGGTCGCCAACATGCAGAGTGTTGACACGGCAAGAGCCGTTGCCAGCGTAAGCCTGCGACAAGGATTGCGGCGCAGGATGTCCTCTCCATGTGGGCCCGACGCAACAGGTTTGGTCTGCATGGCAGGTCAGCTCCCCCTGACGCTGATATCGCAGCGGGAGCTTAGCCAGGGTGCTCTCGAAAGTGATTGTCTGGGAGTCCCGGGCGTTGACTACGCGTCCGGTCCTAGCAATTGACGCGGCCTGTTGCAGTCCGGTCATACCGCTTCGGCCGCGGCGCGCCTACGCGCCGAGCCGGTGTAGCGCAGGTGCCGAAGGCGATGCCTTCAAGTTCAGTCCCGGACGAGCGATGGATCATCGTAACTGATTCCGCATCGCTTCGGGACTCAACAACTAGCAACCCTGTTGCTGATAACGACTAAAGACCGTACTCTGACCACTTCAGAAGTCGATTTTTGTGGCAAAGAGAGAGGAGCGGTTTTGCCGCCTCCCCGACTCTGGCTCAATGAGGGGCATGACCTCGGAAACGGTTCCAAGCAGCGTACTCGATACCGGCCTGGTCGGGCCACACGAGCGGTTCTCGCTTTGGCGCGAGGCGTTGGCGCCAACCCACGAGGTTCTTCCGCCCGAAGATTCCGAGCCCGGCAACTTTCATGGATGGGCACGCACCCGGCATCTCGGCCAGGCGCTGCTGCTGGAATCGCGGGCGACACCGCAACGCCTGGTGCGCTCGCCGCGTTCGGTCCGTGCCGATCAGCTCGACCACTACATCATCCGGTTTCAGAAGTCCGGCCGCTGGATCGGCGACGTGGGTGGCCGCACTGTTGCAGCAGAGCCCGGCAGCGTAATGGTGCTCGACATGGCGCGCCCCACGGACGCACTTACGACGGAGATCGAAAACATCAACCTGATGTTGCCGCGCGACGCACTCGACGATCTGCTGCCCCCGTTCGCGATGCACGGTCTGGTTCTTCAGACCGCCACGGCAGCTCTGCTGCGCAGCCATTTGATCGAGCTCGCCGCCCTCCCGAGGCTGCAGACGAGTGACGCCCAGCTCATCGCTAACGCGACCTTGAGTCTGGTGGCGGCTTGCCTGGCTCCCGCTCGCGATGCGGGGGAGCACGCCCGCGCCATTCTCGAGATGGCGATGATCGGTGAGGTCAGGCGCTACATCGATCACCACCTTCACGAGCCAGACCTTACTCCGCAGAGAATTGGCCAGGCCTTGGGGCTGTCACGCTCAACGCTTTATGCCGTCTGCAAACCCATGGGCGGGGTCGCCGCCTTCATCCAGAAACGCAGGCTCAGATTCGTCCACGCCATTCTGACGGATCCGCGCGACCGCCGCCGCATAGCGGAGATCGCTGAGCAATACGGCTTCGCCAGCGCGGCGCACTTCAGCCGGGCATTCCGCGAAGCTTACGGCTACAGCCCGCGCGAGGCCCGTGAGGCGCGCAATGCTGAGGTGGCCCGCTTGCTGCGGGATGATGAGGCGGCACACGCTGGCGCTGCTGCGTACGCCGCTTGGGTTCGCCGGCTTGGTGGATGAAGCGAATTGTAATCGGCTATGAGCGAATTGCATCAGCTATAGATGTTACTGCGATGCAACATCGGTGGCCCCGATGGTCGAACCTGGACGCAGGGACAAGGTCCGGGATTCTGGGGATAACCCACCTCGATCGTGCGTTGCTAAAATCCCCCATCGGCTGCTGACCAGAGCAGCCGCGTAACGTTGGGGGGCTCATGCCGGGGCAAACGAATTACTGCTGGTGCCAGGCCATCTGGCATTTTTTCGGGAGGTTATCGGCGGCCAGCCGCTTAAGAGGCGCGCTAGTCAGTACAATCACGGTGTTGGCAGCGATATGGGTCGTTTCCTTGCCGGCACAAGCCCAGTTCGTCTGCGACAGCGCCGCAGATGGCGAAGACGGGGCCGGTGGAGACGCGTCGGGAAGCTTGGATAATGTCGCCTGCGGGCGGTCTGCCGATTCCAGCGGCTCCAGCAGCGCCAACATCGCTGTCGGCGCCTTCTCGAACTCCAGCGGCGTGATGAGCCGCAACCTGGCGATCGGCACTGGGGCTAACGCCACTGGCAACTTTAGCCGCAACGTGGCGAATGGCTTTCAGTCCAACGCCAGCGGTGCCAACAGCATGAACATCGCCACGGGCGCCTTCGCCGACGCCAGCGGAGTCGGCAGCTTCAACGTAGCCACGGGCGCCTTCGCCGACGCCAGCGGTGACGGCAGCGCCAACATGGCGAGCGGTGCCGAGGCCGACGCCAGCGGTGACGGCAGCGACAACATCGCCATCGGCACTCGGGCTAACGCTAGCGGAAACAGCACCGCCAATACCGCTGTGGGTAAGAATTCTACGGCAACAGGCGCGTTTTCGTCGGCTTTCGGTGCGAACAGCCAAGCAACCGGCGCCAATGCGGTCGCCATCGGCACGGGCTTCCTCGACGACGGGGTAGGTAACAACCTTGCTGGAGCCACGGGTCAAAACGCCACCGCAGCAGGGTATCAAGCGAACGCCAGTGGCAATGCCAGTTCAGCCTATGGCACCGGCAGCGCCGCAAGCGGTAGCGGCAGCTCGGCCTATGGCACCGGCAGCAACGCGAGTGGCACCAACAGTGCCGCAGTTGGCGCATTCAGCACGGCGAGCGGCCCCGACGCGGCCGCCTTCGGCACCGGCGCTTCGGCGGCGCACGCCAACGCCACCGCCATAGGCGCGGGCGCGCAAACCACGCGCGCGAACCAGCAGGCGTTCGGCACGGCTTCCAACACCTACACCATGGCCGGCCTCACCTCTGACGCCAGCAGATCCGCGCAGGGCACCCCGACCCGGGTAGTGACGACCAATGAGGCGGGCGACCTTGCGGCTCACACAGCCGGCGAACTGGGCCTCGCCACCCTGGGCGACCTCACCGGGCTACAGTCGCAGATCGATGGACTGGCCCGGCGCGACAAGGAACTGGCCGATGGCATCGCCGTGTCCCTCGCGCTCGCGCAGCCGATCCTGATGCCGGGACAGAACTTCGCTATACGGGTGGGCTACGGCAACTTCGATTCGTCCAGCGCGATCGGCGTGACGGCGGCTGGCGTGCTGGCGCGCGGCATCGCAGGGCCGACCTCCTCCTTGGTGTTGGATGCCGGCATCGGCTTCGCGCCGGACAGCGACATGGCGGCCGGACGCGCCGGCGTCACCTTGGGCTGGTGAAGCGCACTCATCACCGATCAGCCCGCCAGGCGCCCGTCCGAGGGCAGCGCTTGGTGGGCAGCTTTTTGATAGGGTCGGTTCATGGATAGCGGAGCAAGCATGGCGTACCAGTGTTCTTTTCCGGTACGCGGGATGCGGCGGCGCTCCATGGGCGGCTGTGCCACCCTGACTTTGGCTGCACTGCTAATGGCCAGCGCTTCCGCCGTGGCGCAGGCTCCGAAGGCCGCCGATCCGAAGGAGAGGCCAGCGGCGCCACCAGCTTCGCAAGTCACCATGCCGAGTGCGGAGGGCATCGTGCTGCTCATCCGCACCACGCTGCTCACCCTCAACGACGCGGTGCAGACAGGCAACTTCACGGTGCTGCGCGACCGTGCCGCGCCCGGCTTCCGCGACGCGAACACCGCAGCCCGGCTCGGCGTCATTTTCTCCGACTTGGCCCAGCGTGGCGTCGACCTTGCCGCCGTCTCTATTCTGTCGCCGGAGCTGGCGGAGGCGCCGGCCATCGACCCGAAGTCCAAGCTCCTGCGCATCAAGGGTCATTTTCCGGGGCGGCCGGTTCGCATAGAATTCGATCTGCTATTCCAGTCGGTGGAGGGCCGTTGGCTCCTTTTCGGGCTTTCGGTGCAGCCAGTTTCGCATGTTGAGGCAGCCCCGAAGGCGGAGAAGGATGGGCTGGCTAAGTAACCCCAGCCTCCAGGTGAGGCTTGCAGCCCCGGCGCGTCAGATTATCTCCGGCAATGAGGGGTGCGCCATTCGGGCACATGACCTATCCGGGCTATGAGCATTATCCGTGGCGCGCCACGATCGAGCGCATGGAGCCGGAGCGGCTGTTGTCCTTCCGTTGGCATGACTTCGACGAAAAGTCGGGGGTGGACTTTGCGGAGCAGCCAACCACCCTCGTCGCATTCCTGCTCGAGCCGACAGCCGAGGGCACGCGGCTGACGATTACCGAGAGCGGGTTCGAGACGATACCGAACCCACGCCGCCTCGATGTCTTGCGTAGCAACACGCAAGGTTGGGAGATCCAGGCGCAGAACATCGCTGATCATGTCGCGGCGGCCGCGTGAGTTGACGGCGTTCCCGGCGGCGCCGCCCTCGGCGATGCCACCCGGCTGTCCCTTCTCAACCGGCTTTGCGGCTGAGGCGCATCGCATCGACCGCGGGCATGGCTGCTTTTGCAACAGTGGCGCCCGTTGGTCGAGTTTGGACGCAGGAACAATGCCAGGATTCTGGGATAGTCCGTTTCGGCCGTCCGTCCTCTGATATTCCCATTGAGCAGCCGGGGTCCGACAACCTGTGTCTCACGCGCGGAGACTTGCGTGGGTCAAGGCCTGCGCCGGGATGACGGGAAAGTGGATGAGCCGTGTTCCCAACAAGGGAAAACTCCGAGCACTGATCCGTGGTTGCCCGAGTGAGGTTTCGATCTAGGCCAACAACCTGCGTCTCACGCGTGGAGATTTGCGTGGGTCCCGGCCTGCGCCGGGATGACGGGAGAGTGGATTCGGCGCCAGTGCCTCCCCTCACCGTCATTCCCGCGGAGGTGTTCAGTCCCGGAGGATTGGATCGACCGAATCGGTGTAGCCCAAGGTATCGCCTTCGTCAGGGAGCGCCTCGGGTCATGGAGCTGAGCTTGCACGCCAACGCCACCACCACGCCCAGGACAAGGGCTTACATCCAAAGGAGCACCGCCCCGGTGGCTGTGCTGGCGCAGGAGCTCGGCGTCAGCGAGAAGACTGTTCGCCGCTGGAGAGCGCGCACCAGCGTAGCGGATCGTTCGCACACCCCGCATCGGCTCGCGATCAGCCTCAGCGCTATTGAGGAGCGGATGGTCGTCGAGCTGCGCACCAGCCTCGATCTGCCGCTCGACGACATTGTCGAGGTGATGCGCCGCTGCCTCAACCCGAAGCTGTCGCGCAGCGCCATTCACCGCTGCCTCAAGCGCCACGGGATCTCTGCTCGGCCGAAGCCAGCCAAATCCCCTGCTGGGAGCTTCGAGAACGCCAGCATCGGCTTCATCCATGTCGATCTCAAGCACCTCACGCGCCTCGAGGGCCGGCCCAGCTTCGTGTTCGTCGCCATCGACCGCGCCACCCGCTTCGTGCACGTCGAGATCATCGACAGGCGCGACGCGGACACCGTGGCCGGCTGCCTGGAGCGCTTTCTCACGGCCTTCCCGCACAAGGTGCACACCATCCTCACCGATAACGGCTCGGAATTCACAGACCGCTTCGGCGGGGCGCGGTGGCGCAAGGAGCGGCGCGCCTCCGGCCGTCATGCCTTCGACCGCATCTGCTCCAGGCACGGCATCGAGCACCGCTTGACGCGGCCCTTCCGGCCGCAAACCAATGGCCTCGTCGAGCGCTTCAACCGGCGCTTGTCGGAGGCCATCGGGGCCAAAGCCAGCGTCGCCAGGAACGAGGGCAAAAACAAATTCCATTCCCACGTCGAGCGCGACGCCTTCGTCCATGACTTCGTCCACCGCTACAATCACACACGTCTCAAGTGCCTCGACTATCGGGCCCCCGCAGAGCTCATCTCCAATCCTCCGGGACTGAACACGGAGGCGGGGATCCACGACACGCTGCCACAATCGCTCGTTATCTGAGGAACGCTACCAACGTCCCAACACCCACCAAGCCACACATGTCCACCCGAACCGCCTCCTGCTCCTGCGGCCAGTTGCGCATCGAGGTCTACGGCGAGCCGCTAGGCGTCGGCGTATGTCATTGCCTCGCCTGTCAACGGCGGACGGGCAGCGTGTTCGCGGCGCTCGCCAGCTTCGCCGCTCCGTATACGGTCCATGGCACCGCAACCGAGTATGTGCGCACCGGCGATCAGGGCGCCCGATTCAGGTTCCGCTTCTGCCCCGTCTGCGGAACGACCGTGTTCCACACCGAGGAAGGCTACGAGGACAGGTCCGTGGCCGTCGCCGTGGGCGCCTTCGCCGACCCGGACTTTCCGCCGCCGAAAGTTTCGGTCTACGACTGCCGCAGGCACTCCTGGGTGCAGCTGCCGTCGGGGATTACGACCTACGACAAGGACCCTGACTGACAGCCGGCGGCAACGGCAGTCACTCCCCTCACCTCTTCTGAGGGCAGAGAACCCGCCCAGCTTTCATCCGACAGCCGCCTGAAAGCCGGTGAGACATCGCAACAATTGCTACCGGTGGAACCCGCCGGGGTCATGCGGTGAACGGCGCCGGACTGTGAAGCGCTTCGATGATCGCCTCCAGGAGGACCGCGATTGGACGGTTAAGCCATCCCGTGGGCTCACGGTGCAAAACCCAAGATTGGACCCGCGGGTGGAAATCAATCGTATCGATCACCCGAACCTGATCGCGCCAAGGACTCGAAGCAAATGCAGCTGGCGTGACGATTCCGATACCGTGTCCGCGCGCCACAAGCGACATGCGCAGGTCGGCGCTCAGCGCCTCGACACCAACCTGGAAGGGCAGCCGCGCCTTCTCGAATTGGCGGCGAATGTAGGTGCGAAAACCGCATCCGCTCTCGTTCATCACCCAAGGAAAGCGCGAAAGGTCGGCGAGGCTCGCCGGGCTCGGTGCACCGAGGCCGGGGGCAGCAACGATGAGCACCTCCTGCGTTCCGAGGTCATGTCCGAGCAGGTTTTCCGGCGGGGAATCGCCATGGCCCAGGCAAAGGACCGCGGCGTCGAGCTCGTTGCGGTTGAGTTGCTCCAGCAGCCGGATCGACCAGGCGGACGTGACGCGGAGCGTCAGTCGAGGAAAGCATGCACGCAAACGGTCGAGGGGAATCGTGAGAGCGGCTTCCGAAAAATACGGCATCACGCCGACGCGGAACTCGCCCTGGATCTCGCCGGACGGCGAAACGCTGACTTTGAGATCTTCGACCGTGCGCAAGACGCGCCGACCGTGCTCGTAAGCCTCCCGTCCCGCCGGCGTCGGCTTCAAGGGCTTCGATTGGCGGTCGAGGAGAACGGCGCCGAGCCGTTCCTCCAGGTTCTGGATGCGGCGCGTCACGCCGGGCTGGGTGAGGTTCAGCCGAGCCGAGGCGGAGATGATCGACCCGGTTTCGACGACGGCAATGAAGGCTTCGAGGTCACGGATGTTCATGCGTGATTCGCATAATCTTTATAGAATGAATTAAATTGTCGCATAATGAGCGCGTGACGTAAACAACCCGACGACATTGACTGTCGAAGGGAAACCAGATGTCCCCACGCGATACCGCTTTCGCTGAATCCACGACGCCCACGGCCACTTCCTCCGCAAGCAAACCGCCGACACTCCTCTTTGCGACGGCGGCTGGCGTCATCGCGCTCAACCTCTTCGCGCCACAAACGCTGGTGGGGGTGGTCGCGCCTTCCATCGACCTTGATCCACGCCTTGGCGGGCTCGTGGCCATGGCGCCACTCGTTGGCTATGCGGCCGGGCTGCTGCTCCTCGTTCCGCTGGCGGATCTTGTTGAGAACCGGGCGCTCGTGCTGCGGATGCTGATCCTCGCCATCCTGGCCTCGGTGATGGCGACCATCGCACCCAATGCGGCGATGCTTCTCCCCGTCCTCACGGTTCTCGGCGCCATGTGCGCGGCGATACAAATCCTCGTGCCCATGGCCGCAGCAATGGCGGCGCCCGAGAGCCGCGGCCGCGTCATTGGCGATGTCATGGGCGGCGTTTTGGCGGGCATCGTCCTGGCACGACCGGTCGCCAGCGTCATTACGGAGGCATGGAGCTGGCGGGCCTTCTATGCCACGAGCGCCGTGGCTATGGCGCTCATTGCGCTGATCGTGACCCCGCGCCTACCCCGGCTGCATCCCCAAGTCCGGACTGGATATGTCGCGCTGCTCGCCTCGCTGTGGCACATCCTCCGCAGCGAAGTTGTCCTGAGGCGAAGGGCGATGACCGCTGGCCTCGTGATGGCAGCGTTCAGCCTGTTCTGGACGTGCATCGCGCTGCGCCTCTCGCTCGCCCCCTTCGAGCTTGGGCAGCGAGGCATCGCCCTGTTCGCCCTTGTAAGCGCAGGTGGTGCATTGGCCAGCCCAGCGTTCGGACGAGTCGGCGACCGGGGTTGGACACGGTCCGCCACAACCCTGTCGCATGTCATCCTGCTTGGTTCCCTGGCGCTCGCGGCGTGGGCAGAAACCGCAGCTCTTGATCCACGCCTTGCCCTGGTGCTGATGGCTCTCGGCGCTCTGTTGCTCGACATCGCAATTACGGGTGATCAGACGCTCGGCCGCCGTGCGGTGAACCTCCTGCGCCCGGAGGCGCGCGGCCGAATCAACGGGCTGTTCGTCGGGCTGTTCTTTATCGGCGGCGCAATCGGCTCCGCGATTGCAGGCTTCGTCTGGGCCTACGGCGGCTGGAACGCCGCCTGCGCCGTAGCAGCCCTATTCGGAATCGCAGCGCTCATCATCGGCCGTCTGGAGAAAGGGGTCTGAACCGAGGCCCCTCACTCGTCATGCGAGCTGGCGGGCTCGACCGGAATGTCGAAATGCAACATGTGGATCGTCGCCGTAATCGGACTGGACGTGGATGGTGGACATTGGCGTTCCTCGACGGGCGTTGATCTTCCCCGGCTTCACTCCTCGACAAATCTTCTGAGGCGCGCGACGGCCTCATCCCACTGCTCGCGCGGCTATTGCCGCCCTCTTTTACTGATCCGACGGCGCCATCACCAGCGGAATGGGTTCACCTTGAGGCACGTGCTTCATGGCGACCGAATTCATGCAATAGCGCAGGCCAGTGGGCGGCGGTCCGTCAGGGAAGACGTGGCCCAAATGGCTGTCGCACCGGGCACAGCGCACCTCTGTGCGCTCCATGCCGTAGGAGCGATCCTCGTGCTCGATGACGGCATCCTCCGAAACCGGCCGGGTGAACGACGGCCATCCGGTGCCGGACTCAAATTTCTCACCCGATCTGAAAAGCGGATTGCCACATGCGGCGCAGACGTAGGTCCCCGGCTCGTGCGTACCGAGGAAGCAGCCTTCGAAGGGCGGCTCCGTGCCGTGCTGCCGGAGCACGCGATACGCCTCGGGCGAGAGGAGCCTTCGCCATTCCTCTTCGCTGAGTCGTAGCTTGTCGACCATGATCTCCTCCTTTTCCGGTCTCGACAGACGCACGGTCGGCCATCACCGGCCGCTGCGGACCTCCGGTTTGAGCGCGCCGGCGAACACCTCCTTCAGCTTCCGAACCTTGGGATCGGAAACCGCCCGGATATAGGGCTGGTCCGGGTTCCGCTGCGCGTATCTGCAGTGGATCGCCTCCGCCGGGAAGTACTGATCGAGGGGCTCGAGGATCGTTGCGATAGGGGTGTCGAAAACCCCCGCCTCATCGAGCTGGTGGATATAAGCCTCGGCGACGCGGCGCTCGTCCTCTGTGGCGTAGAAGATGGCCGAGCGATACTGAGTGCCCACGTCGGCACCCTGCCGGTTCAGCTGTGTCGGGTCGTGCGCCACCGAAAAGAAGATCTTCAGCAGCTGGCCATAGCTGATTTCGCTCGGGTCGTAACGGATCTCGATCGCTTCCGCATGTCCGGTCTGGCCGGTGCACACGGCCTGGTAGTTCGCGGTCTTCGCCGATCCGCCGGCGTAAACCGGGCGAACGGAGTCCACGCCCTCCAGAAGCTCGAACACCGCCTCGGTGCACCAGAAGCAGCCGCCTGCCAGCACAAGCGTCCCAGATGAGGCGTCCGCGTTTAAATCCTCTGCGGGATCGGGGAAACTGCGCGTCTCAATGGTAAGGCCCATGTCATCTTTCCTTGCGGATCGTAGCTGGCGATCCGTCTTGTTACAGCCGCTGACACATGCCGCGAACGGGATCGAATCGCGTCTGGTTCCGACCCGCACCGTCGCACGCACCAGAACGAAAGGCATCAGCGCTGGCGATCGCGAGATCGCGTGGAGAGGCTGGCAGGGAACTTCGCCGCGTACCGCCCCCTATTTCAGGGGGCTGTAAAGGGGCCGTGACCTGGTTGTTCGGTTTGACCACGCGCCGGTAAAGGTGCCGACTCGCATGACCGAGCACCGGCATTGCGATGGCCAAAACCGACCGGAATGGCAGCTATCCAATGACCATTCCCGCCGCGATGGTGCGCTCGAGGCGGCGCTTGCCGGCCTCGATGTCCAAGCGAGGACATACGCGATGGGGGCGCAAGGCCCGTCGCCCGACGGAAGCGCCGTCTTGAATGTTTGCTTGGACATCCCAGATCGGGGAATCATCTTCTCGACCAAGCTGGCGACGGAGGAATGCGTCGCAAACCATTCCTGCGCGGCGTCGCGGCAAGCGCAGCGACTTCTCGGAACCGCGTGATCCTTCGACCACATAAATGCTCAAAGCGAATGAAACAAAACCCATCTAATCCTTTGAAATTGCCCATGTTTTTAATCAGTTCCCGGATCGCCGCTCCGAAAGCGTCCGCCGGCTTGCTCCGTACCGGCGCCACAAACATTGCCTAATTCCTGACGGGCAGACAGGAGCGCGGGTGGCCTGAGGGGGAGGCTGCGTTCCCGATCAGGAGGACCACTTATGAAGTTGAATCGAGGGGGAGTTATCGGAAAGGCGATCATGGCCGCATGTATCGGTATAGCCACGACCCCGGCAATCGCAGCAGACTTCGGCGGCCCCCGCTACGCCGAGCCGCCTATGGAAATGCCATTCAGCTCGATCTGGCAGGGGCTCTACGGAGGCGTGCACCTCGGCTACGGCGATGCCGGGCATACGGACGGCGTCGTCGGTGGCGGCCAGCTTGGCTACAACTGGCAGGCAAACCGGTTCGTCTATGGTCTCGAGGGTGACATCTCGGTCACCGACACGTCCGTCGACTGGCTCGCCTCGGTGCGGGGCCGCGCGGGCATTCTGCTCGACGACAGGCTGCTCGCCTACGGCACCGCAGGTGTCGGCTTCGCTGACATCCACGACGACACCGAGACGGACTTCGTCTACGGCCTGGGTCTGGAGAGCAAGCTCACCGAAGCGATGACGGCCCGGCTCGAATACCTGAACTACAACGACATCGACGTCGACGTCATCAGGGCTGGCCTGAACTTCAAGTTCGGCTACTGACAGCCCCCGCAAGAGACCGCAGGGCACGGGATCCGATGGAGCCATCGACCTCGTGCCCTGTGCTTTTGCGGAAGTCAGTCCGCGAACGGATCCTTCATCAGGATGGTGTCCTCGCGCTCGGGGCTCGTCGACAACAGCGTGACGGGGCACTCGATCAGCTCCTCGATCGTGCGGACGTACTTGACGGCTTGCGCCGGCAGGTCGGCCCAGGAGCGCGCACCGCGGGTAGATTGAGCCCAGCCCTCGAATGTTTCGTAAATGGGCTGGACGCGCGCCTGGGCGTTGTGGCCGGCCGGTAGCCGGTCGATGCGCTCGCCGTCGAGCATGTAGCCGACGCACACTTTCACCTCCGAGAAGCCGTCGAGGACGTCCAGCTTCGTCAGCGCGATGCCGTGGATGCCTGATACCTTCGTGACCTGACGAACGAGACAGGCATCGAACCAGCCGCAGCGCCGCTTGCGACCCGTAACTGTGCCGAACTCCCTGCCGCGCTGGCCGATTTCATCGCCCGTCGCGTCGTGAAGCTCTGTCGGGAACGGGCCGGCCCCAACGCGGGTCGTGTACGCCTTGGCAATTCCGAGGACGTAGTTGATGGCAGCCGGTCCTATGCCGGAGCCGGTCGCCGCCTGGGCCGCCACCGTGTTCGAGGACGTCACGAAAGGGTAGGTCCCGTGGTCGACGTCGAGCAGCGCGCCCTGCGCACCCTCGAACAGGATGCGATCGCCCGCCTTGCGCCTCGCGTCCAGCAAAGCCCAGGTGACGTCCATGTACGGCAGGATCTTCGGGGCGATCTCGGTCAGCTCCCGCATCAGCTCATCCTTGGCGATCTCCGGCTGGCCAAGGCCGCGGCGAAGCGCGTTGTGATGCACGAGGATACGGTCGACTTTCGGCCCCAGCGTGCCGAGGTTCTTGAGGTCCTGCACGCGAATCGCGCGGCGGCCGACCTTGTCCTCGTAGGCCGGACCGATGCCACGGCCCGTGGTGCCGATGCGGCCATCGCCGGCGGCCTGCTCGCGCATCATGTCGAGCTCGCGATGAAGCGGCAGAATGAGAGTCGCATTCTCAGCGATGCGCAGGTTGTCCCGCGAGACCGCGACACCTTGCTTCTGCAGCCGCTCGATCTCTTCAGCCAAGGCCCACGGATCGATGACCACTCCATTGCCGATGACGGCGAGCTTGCCCGGACGCACCACACCCGACGGCAGCAGCGACAGCTTGTAGGTCTCGCCGTTGATGACGAGCGTATGGCCGGCGTTATGGCCACCCTGGAAACGCACCACCACGTCCGCGCGCTCCGACAGCCAGTCGACGATCTTGCCCTTGCCCTCGTCGCCCCACTGGGCGCCGATCACCACCACGTTCGCCATCAGTCGTCCCTTGTCGCGAAACGACCCCGGCTCATACGCCGGGGTCTTAAAGAGACTCTATAGCTCAACAGCCACGCGGGTGGACCAATCAATCAGGGCCGGAACGTGATGTTTTTCGCCGCGGGCCAGGTGATGCGATAGCCGAATTCGATCGCGCGCTCCTCGTCGGGCGCGAGCTCCCCCTCCCAGGCGAGAACGCCGCGCTTGCCGTCGACCTCGCGCCGGGTCGGCGCGGTGCCGCCCAGGAGCTCGACCTTGATGTCCTGGTTGAGCGAGGTCGGAATCTGGTCGAGCACCGTGAACGCAATGGGCCGTTCGTGGAGGTTCTTGACCGTGATCCGGTAATTGCGCTGGTCGGTGCGCGAGGTGGAGATCAGCCCCGTTTCGCCGCGCTTTTCATCGGCGACCGCATAGCGGATGCGCACGGCATCATCCGTTCCGAAGCCTAGCTCGTGCTCGTCACCGCCCGACAACTGCGGGAGTCGCCCAGTGCCGACGAACGTCTGGTCGCGGAAGAGCGAGATCTGCCCGGGAAGGAACACGCTCCCCCGGGGCAGCTTCAGCTTGGCATAGAGGAATGCGCGCTCCTCGCGCTTCGGGACGGCACGCACCAGCAGTGTCGGATCGAGCTGCGTCTCGTCGATGGCGACTCGCTTCACTTCGCCCGTATTGGCGACGGTGACGCGTCCCGGCACCGAGAAGGTTGCCGCGAACTCCGAGATGCTGGCAGCCGCATACTGCTCCTTTGCGGCCGCCATGTCGGCGGCAGGAGCTGGCGGAGGTGCCGCGCCGAGTGTGCGCGACGCCGAACGCCTTCTCTGCATGCTTTCCATCTCGGGAGCCGCCTCTGCCATGGGCCGCGGCTCGGGCTCGAAATCGACCGTGATCGGCCTGAGCTCCGGAGCAGAGACGTTGCTGGCCGGCCGTGCCGTCGACAACGAGAGGGCTACGTTCTCCCAGGCCTCGCCCGTTCGCTGGGTGATGGTGGCCCGCCGCGTGATGGTGAGCTTCGGTGGCACGTTTTTCGAGCCGGTCATGAGACGGGCATCATAGAGCGGCGTCCAGGAAGCGTTCGGCACCTGATAGCGCACGACGAGGTCGGCTTCGAGCGGCGCCGCCGCGGTCAAGTGAACCTTGACCTCGGTACGCTCCTCGACGGCCGGGGCCTGGTCTGCCAGCGTCTTCTCGAGCTCCTCGATCCGGCGGTCGATCTCTCGAATGCGGATTTGCGAGTCCTGAATGGCCCGATGGACGTCGGCCAGGCTCGACCCGATGAGGGTCAGGATCTCGCTCCAGTCCTCGTGCGGTGGGATCTGTCCCGCTGGCTGGGGCGCGATGGGCCTCGTCGGCAGCTCTGCAAGCCGCGTCACGAAGGCTTTCTGGGTTTCCGCCGTTTCGATGCGGGCCTCGAAGCTCGCCCGCTCGTCCTTCAGGCGCTCGATTTCATTCTCGATGCGGCGCCGCTCCGTGCGCTGCGCTTCGGCGTTCGCGCGTTCCACGACGATGCGCCGGCTGTCGACGGCGCCGATCTCGAGCTTGCCCGTCGCCTTGCCTTCGACGCGGATCGAGCTTTCGACCGCCTGCTGCGGCAGATCACCGATGACGACCGTGTGATCACCGGCTTCGAGTTGCAGGCGCACGACCCGGCGTACCTCGGCGCCGGACGGGAATACCGTGACGGCTTCGACACGGGAGGTCACCGGCAGCTCGGCTGCCCGGAGCGGCAGCACGGCCGCAAGCAACATCACAACGCCGAGCAGAACAGGCATCGGTCTCCCTCCCAGCCGCATCATCTCCGCCGGAGGCAGACGTTAACGACGTTCATGTCGCCACTGTGACGGCCGCAGGGGCTCGGGCTCGATACTTGCCTCAGAACTCGAGGCGGTGGGCCCGCGTCACCATCGGCAGCGCGCGTACCTTGGCCAGGATTTCGTCCGAAACCGGCTCGTCGAGGGCGACGAGGCAGATGGCATCGCCCCCCGGCCTGTCGCGGCCGAGATTGAGGGTGGCGATGTTGAGGCCCGCCTCGCCCATCAGCGACCCGAACTTGCCGATGAACCCCGGCTTGTCCTGGTTGGTGATGTAGAGCATGTGCGGGCTGAGCTCAGCCTCCATGCCGATGCCTTTGATCTGGATGATCCGGGGGCGGCCATCGGAGAACACGGTTCCCGCCACGGAGCGCTCGCCGCGCTCGGTCTGGACCGTCAGGCGCGCATAGGTCAGGTACGCGCCTTCCTCGCCCCGCGTGACCTCCTCGACGGCCAGACCACGCTCACGCGCCATTGCCGGGGCAGAGACCATGTTGACCTCGGTGAGCTGCGGGCGCAGCAGGCCGGCCAGCATGGCGGCCGTCAGCGCGCGCGTGTTCATCTCGGCGATCTCGCCGATGTACTCGATCCTGACCTGCTTCAGGCGCGTCTCGGTGAGCTGGCCCGCGAACATGCCCAGCTGCTCGGCGAGCTTGATGAACGGCGTCAGCTTCGGCGCCTCTTCCGCCGTGATGTTCGGGAAGTTGATCGCGTTCGAGATGGCGCCCTTGAGCAGGTAGTCCGACATCTGCTCGGCGACCTGCAGCGCGACGTTCTCCTGTGCTTCCGTCGTAGACGCTCCGAGATGTGGTGTGCAGATGACGTTATCCAGTCCGAACACCGGGCTTTCACGCGCGGGCTCCACCTCGAACACGTCGAGCGCGGCGCCCGCGACACGGCCCGCCTTCAATGCCTCCGCCAGTGCCGACTCGTCGATCAGTCCACCGCGGGCGCAGTTGATGATGCGCACAGTCGGCTTCATCTTCGACAGCGCCTTGGCGTCGATGATATGGCGCGTACGCTCCGTCAACGGCGTATGGAGGGTAATGAAATCGGCACGCTGGAAAAGCTCATCGAGCTCGACCTTTTCGACGCCGATCTCGATCGCCCGCTCCGGCGACAGGAACGGGTCGTAGGCAATGACACGCATTTTCAGGCCGATGCCGCGGTCCGCAACAATCGAGCCGATGTTGCCGCAGCCGATGATCCCGAGCGTTTTTCCAAACAACTCGACGCCCATGAACTTCGATTTTTCCCATTTGCCGGCTTGAGTGGATCGATCGGCCTGCGGGATCTGGCGGGCGAGCGCCAGCATCAGCGAAATCGCGTGCTCCGCGGTCGTGATCGAGTTGCCGTAAGGCGTGTTCATCACGATGATGCCACGGGCCGTCGCAGCACGCGTATCGATATTGTCGACCCCGATGCCGGCGCGGCCTATCACCTTCAGCCGCTTGCCGGCGGCGATGATCTTCTCGGTGACCTTGGTGGCGGACCGTACGGCGAGGCCGTCGTAGTCGCCGATGATTTTTTCGAGCTGCTCCTTGGAGAGGCCGACCTTCACATCGACATCGACACCGCGCTTCTTGAATACGGCAATGGCGGCCGGAGAAAGCTCATCGGAAATGAGAACCTTGGGAGTCATGAGGAGAAATCCTTTTGGAATGGTTTTGCGTCATTCCGACTTTGATCGAAACGTATCGCGGTGCACTCCCAACCTCCCTCTCCCCGGGGGGGTGTGGGTCTGGGTGTGGGGGTTCCGCCAGTGGCGATTTTTGCAACCCCTCACCCGGCCCTTCGGGGCCGACCTCGGATCAAGTCCGGGGCAGGCTCTCTCCCCATGGGAGAGGTAAAGGAAGTGCCTCCGACGCCTTCAATCGCAATCGGAGAAGCTCTGCCCGCAGCGCGATCGCTACCGGGTGGGCGGAATGCCGGCTGCCGAGCGCACCCGGCATGCTCAATGGTTCAGGCCGCCTTCGACAGACTGGCGCGCGCCGTCGCGAACGCCCAGTCCAGCCATGGCAGCAGCGCCTCGACGTCGGATCGTTCAACGGTCGAGCCGGTCCAGATCCTGAGGCCTGGCGGTGCATCGCGATAAGCCGCGATATCGTGGGCAACGCCCTCCTTGTCGAGCAGGGCCGCAATCTGTTTGGCAAAGGCCCATTGCTGATCGACGGAGAGCCGCGTCACGGCCGGATCGACAATGCTGAGACACACCGACGTGTTCGACCGCGTGGCCGGGTCGCGGGCAAGATTGGCGATCCACGGCGTGCGCTCGACCCAGTCGAAGATCGCCTGGGCATTGGCGTCCGCGCGCGCCTGCAGCGCCTTCAAGCCGCCGATGCGCTCGGCCCATGCGAGCGTGTCGAGGTAGTCCTCGACACAGAGCATGGAGGGTGTGTTGATCGTCTCGCCCTCGAACACGCCGGCCATGAACTTGCCGCCCTTGGTCAGGCGGAACAGCTTGGGCAGCGGCCAAGCCGGCGCGTAGGTTTCAAGCCGCTGGACCGCCCGCGGGCTCAGCACCAGCATGCCGTGCGCGGCCTCTCCGCCAAGCACCTTCTGCCAGGAGAAGGTCGCCACATCCACCTTGCTCCAGTCGATCGCCTGCGCGAATGCGGCCGAGGTGGCATCGACGAGCGTCAGCCCTTCCCGGTCGGCAGGGATCCAGTTTCCATCCGGCACACGTACTCCGGAGGTCGTACCGTTCCAGGTGAAGACGACGTCGCGGCTGAAATCGACTTTGGTGAGGTCGGGCAGGGAACCGTAGTCGGCTTCGTGCACGCGGACATCACCGAGCTTCAGCTGCTTCAGGATGTCGGTGACCCACCCCTTGCCGAAGCTCTCCCAGGCAAGTGCTTCCACCCCGCGCGCACCGAGCAGAGACCACATGGCCATTTCGAATGCCCCGGTATCCGAGCCCGGGACGATGCCGCAGAGATAATCGTCGGGCAGGCCGAGAAGCTGCCGCGTTTTGTCGATCGCGAGCTTGAGGCGCGCCTTGCCTTCCTTCGCCCTGTGCGAGCGGCCAAGAAAAGCGTTTGAGAGGACTTCAGGGGACCAGCCGGGGCGCTTGGCGCAGGGGCCGGATGAGAAATGCGGTCTGGCCGGCCTGACGGCCGGCTTCACTTGGTCGGTCATGTGTCTACCCTTCCAGATAGATGCTCCTCGGTGGGGAGGAGTGGCCCACAGCCGTCGTGGCCGATGCGGGGAGGATTGTCAATCTGGAAAGGGGATCGCGATTGTCGCGGGGTGCGTGGTCACCCGCTCACGGCGGCGGGACCCGGATCAGCCCGCACCATTGTTCAGGCTAGGCTGATCCGGGATGGGTTCGTCGGCGTGATGGGCTCTACTGAATATTCCAGCGCAATCCGAGTCGCACCTGGTGCTCGTGCGTATCGCCGGTCGAGAAGTTGCTCTTTACACCGTTGATATTCAGATTGATATCGCTGCTGCCGATGTAGAGATAGCGGTAGTTCAGATCGAGCATTGTCACGGGCGTGATGCTGTAGCTCAGACCTGCCATTACTGCGGCAGCGAAGGTGACATCGTAAGTGCTGTCCCTGGCGGCTGCGTTCCGTGGACCTGAGTATTCATCCCCATCTGCATAGGTGTATTCAGTGTTGGAGTAGGTCCGCTCTAACTTGTTCATAGCGAAGCCCACTCCAGCACCGATGTATGGGGTAAGCGGACCAGAGCGCGTGAAATCCAGATAGGCGTTAACCAGGAACAATCCTGAATTCAGTTTGCCTTGATCCCGGGTTTCGCCCGCAATTCGATATTCTGTATCGTCATTCGGGTCATCGTATAGTTCATCATCGAGATCTGGATCGTATCTATATGTTCCGCGGATGTTCAGTTTCCGCTCCGTGCGCCCCTCAAGCGTGATATCCGTCCGAAAAATAGGCGACCAGTAATACCCCAGGCCGGCACCATAACTCAGTGTCGTGTCTGTATCTGTCACACTCCAATGTCCAGGAGTGGCGATAGGAGTCGAAGTGACAGGGTCTGGACCATAAAAGTTATCACCGTAGATAATCCCTTTCTCGGAAGGATCAGGGCTTACAAAGCCCAAACCCAAATCCGCCCGCAAATACCACCGCGCAGCGTAATCTGGAATGGGCATGGGCGCCGGAACGGGAACGGCGGCACGGTCCTTGATGCTGCCCTTTCCCCACCAGCCATCGGCATCGGCCGGCGTGGCCACGACCAATCCACTCCCCAGCGCGCAAACCATCAGCGCCAGGCGGCTCACTTTCCTGAACATATGCAATGCTCCCCCACTGCAGACGGCGCTCTCGCTCGAGCGCCGCCCTCCCCTGATACGCACGCATACGGATACTGGCCGGACCGGACGGCCCGGGGACGCTGCTCAGGCGCACGCGCTCGCGATCCGGTGACTTGCGGGGCGCGAGCGAAGAGAACGCGTACTGGCGTGATGCGCGCGCGGGCGGCATCAGTGCGCGAGCTGTTTCAGACCGGGATTGTGAGCAGAAAAAATTTAAGGGAGCTTAATCACGCTTTCCCGCAACCGGAAATGATCATTCGGCCGGCGCCGCTGCCTCGCGCACGGCCTCTACGATATCCCTCACCACGGCGGCCACGAGCCGTTCATCGTCGCCCTCGGCCATGACGCGGATCACGGGCTCCGTTCCAGACGGCCTGATGACGAGGCGGCCGGCGGTGCCCAGTCGCGCCTTGCCCTCCTCGATCGCCTGGCGGACACGCTCGTTCTCGAGCGGCATTCCATTCGCATAGCGCACGTTCTGCAGCCGCTGCGGCAACGGCTCGAAACGCCGGCACACCTCGCTCACCGGCTTGCCGGCCGACACCACCGCCGCCAGGATCTGCAGAGCAGAAATGAGGCCGTCGCCCGTGGTCGCAAAGTCCGACAAAACGATGTGCCCCGACTGCTCGCCGCCTACGTTGAAGCCGTGCTTGCGCATGTGCTCGACGACGTAGCGGTCGCCGACGGGCGTGCGGATCATGGACAGGCCGAGCCCAGCGAGATAGCGCTCCAGCCCGAGGTTCGACATGACGGTCGCGACGATGCCGCCTCCGGCGAGCCGCCCTGCCTTCAGCCAGCTCTCCGCGATGACGGCCATCAACTGGTCGCCATCCACGAGCTGGCCTTTTTCATCGACAATGACGAGCCGGTCGGCATCACCATCGAGCGCGATGCCGATATCCGCGCGCAGCTCCTTGACCTTGTCGATGAGAGCGTCGGGCGCCGTCGACCCGCATTTGTGATTGATGTTCCGGCCGTTCGGGTCGACGCCGATCTTGATCACCTCGGCGCCAAGCTCCCAGAGCGCTTCCGGAGCCACCTTGTAGCCGGCGCCGTTGGCGCAATCGATCACGACGCGCAGGCCGTCGAGGCGCAGGTCGCGCGCCAGCGTCCGCTTGGCGAATTCGATGTAGCGCTCCTGCGCGCTCTCGACCCGTGTCGCCCGGCCGATGGCGTCGGGCTCGGCCAGCAGGCTTTCGGGATCGGCGAGGATCAGCTCCTCGATCTTGGCCTCCATCTCGTCGGACAGCTTGTAGCCTTCCGAGTCGAAGAGCTTGATGCCGTTGTCGCGGTAGGGATTGTGCGAGGCCGAGATCATCACGCCGAGGTCAGCCCGCAGCGAGCGCGTCAGCATGGCGACAGCCGGGGTCGGCATCGGACCGAGCAGGAACACGTCGGAGCCGACCGCGGTAAAGCCCGACATCAGCGCCGACTCGATCATGTAGCCCGACAGTCGTGTGTCCTTGCCGATCACCACGCGGATGCGCTGCTTGCCATCGGCGAAAATCCGTCCCGCCGCCATGCCTACCTTGAGCGCGATCTCCGAGGTCATCGGATCGCGGTTGGCGAGACCGCGAATGCCGTCTGTGCCGAAGTACCGACGTGACATCTCTCCGCTCAGCTCCTGCAATTCCCAGCACCTGCATCGCGCCCAACTGTGGCGGAGGTGTGCTCCGCCGGCCCGGGCGCAGTTTCCGATCCCCGGAGGTTTATAGCACCCCCTAAACGGGACGCAGTTGCAACGCGGAACATCGTCAACAAGATGCGCCGGCCCGTGGGGGAGCGGGCCGGCGCTCGGAAGCTGGCAAGGTTCGGAGGCTCCCTTGCTCTACAGCTTCTCCATGTGAGGGATGGGATCGACCGGGCTCGAGCCCTTCCGCAGCTCAAAAAGAAGCTGGGGCCTGTCAACATTGCCCGTGTTGCCCGCCTTCGCGATCACCTGACCGCGGCGCACGCGATCTCCGCGCTTCACCTGCAGCTCGCTGTTATGAGCGTAGGCGGTGATCCAGCCGTTGTCGTGCCGGATCAGCACGAGGTTGCCGTAGTCCTTCAGCTCATCCCCGGCATACGCAACGACCCCGCTTTCGGCTGCATGGACGTCCGTTCCGGCCGGAACGGCGAGCGTGATGCCGTCGCTGTAGCTGCCATCGGCCTGCTTGCCGAACCCGGCGATGATCCGCCCCTTTACGGGCCAACGGAACTTGCCGACGCCGTCGGCCTGCTCCTCGGCGCTCGCCTTGCTGTCATCGGCTGGCGATTTGTCGGCGGAAACGGACGGCACTGCCGTGATGGGGCCCGCATCGTTTGCCGTTTTGCCATCCTCGAGCTTCGCGATCTTGGTTCGGGCGTTGATGATCACTGGCTTGGACGGGGCTTCACCGACGGCATCGATCGCGACAGGCGTGGTCGCGGGCCGGGTCCGCTCGGACGGCTGCGCCTTAGCCGAAGCAGGTTCCGCGGTTCCCGACGCCACTGCGGATGGATTGGCTCCGGAGGCGGTCGGCAGCTTCAACACAGTGCCCACGCGCACTTTCCGGGGATCGCTGATCCCGTTGATGCGCTGCAACTCGGCGAGAGGTACGCCGTAGCGCACGGCGATCCGATAAAGACTCTCGCCCTTTTGGATCGTATGCGTGCCGGAGGCGGCTGACAATTCCTCGGCGTCCAGATCATCGGAATACCTGATCGGCGCCTCGTCTCGCGGACGTACATCCGAAGCCGGGACCGGCGCTACCGTCCGGCCGCGATCGTTGAGTGCGGCGACCTGCTTGGCCTCCGGCCCGGGCGTCGTTTGACGGGCAGTCGCGACGGGAAGCTTGGCATTTTGGGGCAGCAGAAGCCGCTTGCCGGGCTGCAGCACCGGGCTGCTCAGCCCGTTGATGCTCATCAGCTCGCTGATCGAGACGTTGTAGCGATCCGCAATGCCGATGAGGGTATCGCCTGGCTGCACATCAATCAGACGCGGGTTGCTCGAAGGATTTGGCCGAGACGTCGCCGGTTGAGGAGCATACGGAGCAGTAGCTCTCTTGGTGCTGTCGGGCCCCGGCACTGTTCTATACGGCTGCTGCGTCGCCTCGGGCGACAAGGCAGCTACCTCCGATTGCGGGCGCGGCTGCGCAGCATACGAGGGCCGCTGGCCCTCGTATGCCGTCGGCGGCTGATACGTCGAGCTCGGCCGGGCGGGGTAGGATGGTTGGTACGCCGTCCTCGAATCGGAGCTGGGCGGAGCAGAGGCAACACGCTGGCCGGCATCATAGCCTCCATAGCTCCCCCGATAGCTCGGGTTCGTTCCGTAGCTCGGCCGGAATTCTGAACCACCGCGGTCGTAAGTGCGCGGCGCGGTGGCGTAGTCGTTTCGCGGCGCCGGCCGATAGGTGTCGTACGGCGTGGAAGAATAGGTGTCGTACGGCGTAGAATCAGCAAGCCGGGAGCCGCCGCCCAACATGCCTTCGGGAGGGATGACCGGAGTCGACGAAATTCGGGAGCTGCTAGTGGTCAGACCGAACGGCGGATCGAGCCGGCTGATATCCGCGCTGCAGGCGGCCAGTGCGATCCCGAGGCCGATGGCGAGCAGTTTCGGAGAGAGTGTAAAGACAGCTTCGGCCCGCGTGGACCGGCACTCGAAACGCAACATGAAAACACACCTCGTTTACCTACTCCCTCTTAACCACACGTGGGTTAACGGAGGATTAACGAGGCGTGCTCATGCTGCTGCTTGCTGACCCGTCAACAAACAAATTCGTAGCGAGGACAAAAGGTTAGGCGGTCAGCAGCGGTTGCCATTTTTGAGGGCGAGCCCACACCAAACCGAATTAGAACAGCGGCTCCTCGTAAACCAATGTCCCGTCGATCATCAGGCCCTTGATGGCCGAGTTGCCGTGCCTGTCGACGGCGATGACAGCTGCAAGCTTCCGTTCACCCGCCATCTTCTCGAGCTGCAGACCCTTGCCTTCGGGCACGAAATAGCTCTCGATCCCGTAGCTCAGAAACAGGTCGCCGGCTCCCGAATCGTTGCGTCTCCCGTCGTGCTCGACCCTGCCGCGCAACACGATCTGATCCGGCGCGGCCACGCCCGGGTGCGTTTCGCTGGCTGCCACCGGGACGTAAGATCCATCCACCTGGCGCTGGACGGTGACGTAGATGGGCGCACCCCGAGTGGCCTTGCCTTTCAGCAAATGCCCAGGCACGCGCGTCACCTCGTACGAGAGCCGGACGTAATCGCCGCGGAACAGGCTCCGGGGATCGACAGGCACGATCGGCAGGATGACCTCGCGACCGGTTTGCAGAAGCCGGACCCGCTCGGCCACCATCCAGCCGAGCACGGCCGTCTGCAGCACGGCCACGACGGCAATCGCGGGCCAGATCTTGCCCCACAGCACCTTCATGGCAGAGCCTCCTCCGTCCCCGGCCGCTGGGTGTGCAGCCGATAGGCCAGCCACGCCAGCCCGATGACGATGATGCCGGTCACCAGGAAGAACAGCGACGTTCCGAGCAGCGTGCCGATGGTGACGAAGTAGAGCGCCAGCAGCTCGACCGAGAAGCCGAGATAGCCGAGCCACAACACCGGCTTATGGTCACCCCGCCAGCCCCAGAAAATGGCGGCGAGCAGAAGGGACATGGTGACCACGGAGAGCAGCGTCAGCGTGCCCGCATCGCGTTGCTCGAGAAACTTGAACGCGAACAGGCCTCCATAGGCAATGGCCATCCCGTAGCAGAGGATCGCCGGCGCAATGCGGCGCCAGACGCCCGGGAGCTGCTCGGCTGCGACGGCCACGCCGCAAATCCCCAATCCGATCAGCGCCACAGCCCAATGGGCATGGCGCTCGAACAGCAGATAGCCGAGCGCGATGATCCAGATCGACATCAGGATTGCGGACAGGTGCAAGCCCGGCCGCCACCGCCGCCACAGAAAGGCCGCCGAGACGGCGCCCCAGCCGATGAGAAACGGCCAATGGACTGCCTGGGTCAGGACCGTCTCCCAGGCACTCCAGAGGCCGATGAGCAGCATTGCCAGAGCCAAGGCGGGGTTGGAACGCAGGAGCACACCGGCCAGCAGCGCGCCGGCGGCCCAGGTCAGCACCGCATCGGGCGGGTTGCCGTCGATGTGGTACATCTGAGCGATCAGCATGATGCTCGCGCCAAACACGCCGACAGCCGCCAGCACGGCTGCGTGCCCGAAGCCCTCAAGCCCGCGTATCAGCAGATGGCCTGCGAGGCCATAGCAGCCCCACAGTGCGGCAACGAGCAGCCCCAGCCGGGCGAGGCGCGGCATCTCCTGCCAGTTCGCCGCCACGAAGCTCATGACGGCGAAACCGATCAGCACGGCACCGAGGACCGCGAGTGTGGTGGAAAGGCCGACGCCGCGGCCGCGTTCCGCAAGATCCGACCTGATGCCATTAAGACCGGCATCGTCAATCCAGCCTTGCTCCCGCCATCGCGTAAGGTCCCGCTCCAGACGGGCCCGATAGCTCCACATCTCGCGCGCCTCCCCGATGGCTGCGCCGGCTCGTGTCTCGATTCCGAGGACGCTAGCCCGCCGACGATATCAGTCGCCGGAGATTTACAGTCCTTCAGGCCCGCGCGCCATCGCCGCGATGCCGGTCCGCGATACCTCGACCAGCCCCAGCTCGGTCATGATCTGGATGAACTGCTCGATCTTGCTGGTTCGCCCGGTGAGCTCGAACACGAAATGCTCGGTCGACGCATCGATCACGTTGGCTCGGAAAATTCCAGCCAGCCGCAGGGCCTCGATGCGCTTCTCGCCCTTGCCTGCCACCTTGATGAGCGCCAGCTCGCGTTCGAGCGGCGGCTCGCTCAGGTTTGTGAGATCCGTAACTCGATGAACCGGCACCATGCGCTCGAGCTGATGCTTGATCTGCTCGATGACCATCGGGGTGCCCTTGGTGACGATCGTGAAACGCGACACGTGACTAGCGTGCTCGGTCTCGGTCACCGTCAGCGAATCGATGTTGTAACCGCGCCCGGAAAACAGCCCGGCGATGCGCGACAGGACGCCCGGCTCGTTGTCGACCAGGACCGAGAGCGTGCGCGAGACGATCTCTTCTTTTTTGACGGGATCGGGGTAGTGTGACTGTTTCTGGGTCTGCGGCATGGATGTCCTGCTAGCCTCTCAGCTCTGCGGGCGATGGAATATCTCGACGGCCGTCTCGCCTTCCTCGTAATGCGGAAGATGCCAGGGTTCCTCGAGGGCCGCTTCGCGCCAGGCGATGAAGGCAGGGTGTGAGAGCACGGCATCCATGTAGGCGCGCGTGTCGGCCTCCACATCGACCTGATAGGTGTCGAGCCGTGTCACGACCGGCGCAAACATGGCGTCGGCTGCCGAGAATCCGCCGTACAGGAACGGGCCGCCGCTGCCGAAGGCGGTACGCGCCTCCCTCCAGAGCGCTTGCAGCCGCGCGACGTTGGCAGCTACCTCTGGCCCACGGTCTTTCTTGGCAAATCGCTTGGCCAGATTCATCGGGCAGGCGTGGCGTAGCGCCTGGAAGCCGGCGTGCATCTCGTTTGCTGCCGAGCGCCCGTGTGCCCGCGCTTCGACGTCTCGCGGCCAAATCGCTGCTTGGGGGAATTTCTCCGCAATGTACTCGATGATGGCGAGGCTTTCCCAGACCTTTATCTTGCCGTCGGTGAGCAGCGGAACCTTGCCCGTCGGCGATACTGCCAGCATGCGCGCCTTGGAATCCGGCTGGTACATCGGAATCACCGTCTCTTCGAACGGGATCCCGAACGCCTTCAACACCAGCCACGGCCGCAGCGACCAGGACGAGTAGAGCTTGTTGGCGATGGTCAGGTGCATCGGCGTGTGCCCCCAGTCGGGTCTCAACCAATCAGATATTCAGAACACGAACGTGCCGCAGCGCGGATCTCGACCGTTTTCCAAGGTCTTCATCGAATGTCGCAAATTCAGCAACATTGGACTCCGCGGCAGCCGCGACGTGCAATGCGTCCGCGAAGTCCATGCCCTTGCGATAGGCTGCGACCGCCTCGATGAGAACAGCTGGCGACTCGACGGTGACGTTCGGCAGCCCAGCGACACCCAGGAACGCGGTGGCGATCTCCTCGCGTGTCGCTCCATAGACACTGCGCAGAACCCATTCTGCTTCAAGAAAAACGGTCAAACCGACAAAAATGGTGTTGTCCCGTATCAGGACCATCGCGCGCTCGAATTGCTCTGGATGATCGGCGACGACGAACCTGACGAGGACATTCGTATCGATGGCGATCATTGCGCTTCGAACTTCTTCCAGCGCAGGCGTGCTTCAGCCTCGATCGCTTTGTCCATTTCCTGTAGTGTTCTCGGGCGCCCCTTCCGCTTCAAGCAGCCGGCGACCTCTTCAAACCGAGTTGGCGCAAACACGCGGTGGGACCGGAGGAGAACGCCTTCCGGATGATCTTCTACGATAAGCTCGGTCCCTGGCTCCCAGCCCCGCGCATCGCGTACGGATTTCGGAATAATGACCTGGCCCTTGCTCGACAGGCGAGTCGTTTCCATCTCGCGCTCCTCATTGAGTAAGACGAGGTAAGACGTAGGTGTGCGCCGGGATGCCGTCAACTGCACCCCGGCTCTCAAGCCTACACCAGCACCTTGCCTTCCTTGCCGATGGCGGAGCCGATTTCCTCATCGGTGACATCCTGCCCGAGCAGCATCTCGTTGTGCGCTTTGCCCGAGGGGATCATCGGGAAGCAGTTGGCGAGCGCTGCCACACGGCAATCGAACAGGACGGGCTTCGGTGTCCGGATCATCTCCAGGATCGCGTCGTCGAGATCGGCTGGCTTGTCGCAACGGATGCCGACGCCGCCGTAAGCCTCCGCCAGCTTGACGAAATCGGGCAGCGCCTCGGTATAGCTCTCACTCAGCCGGTTCCCGTGCAGGAGCTGCTGCCACTGCCGCACCATGCCCATGTACTGATTGTTGAGGATGAACACCTTCACCGGCAGCCGGTACTGGATCGCCGTCGACATCTCCTGAATGTTCATCAGGATCGAAGCGTCGCCGGCGATGTCGATGACGAGCGATTCAGGATGCGCGATCTGCGTGCCGATCGCCGCCGGCAACCCGTATCCCATCGTGCCGAGACCGCCGCTGGTCATCCAGCGGTTGGGCTCCTCGAACCGATAGAACTGGGCGGCCCACATCTGGTGCTGGCCGACTTCCGTCGTGATGTAGGTGTCGCGGTCCTTCGTCAGCGCATAGAGGCGCTCGATCGCGTATTGCGGCATGATGAAGTCGCTCGATTGCTTGTAGCTCAGCGAATTGCGCTCCCGCCATTGCGCGATCTGCTTCCACCAGGCCCGGTGCGCGGCTTTGTCGAGCTGCGGCGCGCGGGATTTCCAGAGATTGAGCATCTCCTCGAGCACGTAGGCGACATCACCCAGGATCGGCACATGGGCGAGCACGTTCTTGTTGATCGAGGACGGGTCGATGTCGATGTGAATTCTCTTGGAGTTCGGCGAAAAGGCGTCGATCCGGCCGGTGATGCGGTCGTCGAAGCGGGCGCCAATGGCGATCATCACGTCGCAATCGTGCATCGCCATGTTGGACTCGTAGGTGCCGTGCATGCCGAGCATGCCGAGCCACTGCTTGTCCGAGGCCGGATAGGCGCCGAGCCCCATGAGCGTCGAGGTGATCGGGAATCCGGTCAGTCGCACGAGCTCACGCAGGAGCTGGCTCGCCTTCGGGCCGGAGTTGATGACGCCGCCGCCCGTGTAGAAGATCGGGCGCTTGGCGGTCGCCATAAGCTCCACGGCCTCACGGACGCGTTCGATGTCGGGCTTCAACCGTGGCCTGTAGGTCTTGTGCGCGATGTTGGACGGCCCGACGTAGTTGCCGGTCGCGAACTGGACGTCCTTCGGAATATCGATGACGACCGGGCCGGGCCGGCCGGTCCTTGCGACGTAAAAGGCCTCGTGCAGGATGCGGCCGAGGTCGTTGACGTCCTTCACCAGCCAGTTGTGCTTGGTGCAGGACCGGGTGATGCCGACCGTATCGCACTCCTGAAAGGCGTCGGAGCCGATGAGGTGCGTCGGGACCTGCCCGGTGATGCAGACAACGGGGATGGAATCCATCAGCGCATCAGTGAGCCCGGTGACGGCGTTGGTCGCGCCGGGACCCGAGGTGACCAGAACAACGCCGACGCGCCCCGTCGAGCGGGCATAACCTTCCGCCGCGTGCACCGCGCCGCCCTCCTGGCGGACGAGCACGTGCTTTACCTTGTCCTGCTGGAAAAGCTCGTCGTAGATCGGGAGTACGGCGCCGCCCGGATAGCCGAAGATGTACTCAACTCCCTGGTCCTGAAGCGCCGTAATGACCATTTCGGCGCCCGTCATCGGGCGTGCCATACCTCTATCTCCGCAGTGCTTGTTTGGTGGCGTGGGTTGGAAACAGGCGGCCGGAAGGATCTCCCCCCTCTAGCCGGCGCGATGAACCTAACGATCGCTCACCCAGCGGTCAATCGTCAGAGCTTTAGCAATCTTTCCAATTTTGAGCAAAGACTTTCCATTTGTTGCGCATCGATGTGTTTCCAAGACTGCATATTGCGTCTGATCCACGTGAACTGCCGCTTGGCATAATGCCGCGTATCCTGTTTGGCGCGCGCCGCGGCCGTCTCCAGATCGATGTCACCGGCCAGCGCCGCAAGCAGATGGGGCACGCCGTGCGCGGTCATGACCGGCAGCTCCGGGTCGAGTTGCTGCTCCCTCAAGGCTGCAACCTCGTCGAGAGCGCCTTGGCGCAGCATCAGATCGAAACGCTCCTCACAGCGGCGGTAGAGCGTGGCACGGTCCGGCAGCAGCACGAGGCGGACGGTCTCATCCTCGCGGAGGACACCCTCACCGGGCAGGCTTTGCCATTCGGCCAAGGACCGGCCGGTCGAGTCCAGCACTTCCAGGGCGCGCACAATCCGCTGGGGATCGCTCGGCCGCAGGCGGGCGGCCATCACCGGATCGCGCTCGCTCAGCACCTGATGCAGCGCCTGGGCCCCGATACGCTGCGCCTGCGCGCGCCAGTAGGTTCGGATCTCGGCTGAGACGGGCGGGATCGGAGAAAGGCCCTCGAGCAACGCCTTGAAGTAGAGTCCCGTCCCGCCGACGAAGATCGGCAAGCGCCCCTGCGCCTCTGCCTGCGCAATGGCCCGCGCCGCGTCTTTCATGTACCGGCCCGCCGAATAGGCTTCCCGCGCCGGCACGAAGCCGTAAAGCGCGTGCGCGACGCGTGCCTCCTCCTCCGGCGTCGGCCGGGCGGTGAGCACGCGCAGCTCTCGATAGACCTGCATGCTGTCGGCGTTGATGACCACCCCGCCGTAGCGTTCCGCAAGGGCGAGCGCCAACGCCGACTTGCCGCTGGCCGTCGGCCCGGCAATAAGGATGGCGCGGCAGGAATTGAGAGAATTCATCCGCTTCGTCTCAGTATCCGGGCTCTGCCCGCCCGGCAGCAGGACAAACCATACAATGCCCGATCGCTATGCGCTCGTCCTCACCAGCTCTCCGGCAGCACCTGCCCTCGGCCGGGATGCCGTCGACCGGGCGGTTTCGGCTTTCCCCGACGGCCTCAGCCCGGATCCCGGCTGGCTGGCCGAAGGCGAGGCGTGGCAGGCGGCTTTTGTGGCCAAAGGCCCCGGTGAGCCGGAGCGGGTCCGCTCGGCGGTCGCTGCCGCTCTCACCGATTTCCCGATAGACGTCAACGTCGTCGCGAATGATGCCGCACGGCGCAAGAAGCTGCTCGTTGCCGACATGGAGTCGACGATCATCGAGCAGGAGTGCCTTGACGAGCTCGCCGATCATATAGGGCTTCGGGACCGCATATCGGAGATCACGGCACGCGCCATGCGCGGCGAGATCGCGTTCGAGGAGGCTCTTAAAGAGCGCGTCGGTCTGCTAAAGGGCCTCGATGCCGACGTCCTGCAGAAGCTTTACGACCGCATCACTCTCGTGCCGGGCGCACGCGAGCTGGTCGCCACGATGCGGAAGAACGGAGCCTACTGCGCCCTCGTCTCGGGCGGCTTTACGTTCTTCACGGAGCGGATCGCAAAGCGGCTCGGCTTCGATACTCATCAGGCCAACCGGCTCGCCATCGTCGACGGCAAGCTCGCGGGCACCGTCGCGTCGCCCATTTTGGGCCGCGAGGCCAAGCTTGCAGCGCTTAAGCGGCTGACCCAGGAACTTGGTCTTGATCCCCAGGAGACGCTCGCAGTCGGGGACGGCGCCAACGACCTCGACATGATCCGCGCGGCCGGGCTCGGTGTTGCTTTCCGCGCCAAGCCGATCACCGCCGCCGAGGCGAAGGCTGCGATCCGTCACGGTGACCTGACCGCGCTGCTCTACCTGCAGGGCTATCGCAAGGACGAGTTCGCGCGCTGAAGGCGCCCTATCCCATTCTCAACGAAGTTCATCGGGCCGCTCAGACGCATCATAAGGGACACGAGCTCCGACTGGCGATGCGTTTCGGATTTCGCCATCACGGACTTGAGTTGAGCACGTGCGGTCCCGATGCTGATGCCGTGCT